>Ga0105158_1001141_pt1 | contig 10397 bp, 6 predicted proteins | sample LHCtaG_FD_81567 | JGI IMG/M metagenome (GOLD analysis project Ga0105158, IMG submission 81567) | Hot spring microbial communities from Little Hot Creek, USA to study Microbial Dark Matter (Phase II) - LHC4sed_matched | ecosystem: Environmental > Aquatic > Thermal springs > Hot (42-90C) > Sediment... | reverse complement strand
TAATTGTCAAGGAAAAAAAGGTTGTTGAAAAACCTGTTCTCGCCTCTTTCATGGGCTTCGATAACGAGTCGCCACCAATAAAGATTCTGCGAGCAGGCAGGATACCGAATTACGATTTCCCGGAGTCGGCAGCGCTAGTTCTCAAACGAATGTACGATTATTATTTGGCTTTGAGCAAGCCTGAAGAACCTGTTGCGACAGCAACCGGTGTCGACAATGGGGCTGTTGCTAGGATAAAAGCAGTGGCAGAGGCAGAGGGCAGGATAAACCTCTCACCGGAGGAAGCATTCCAGATAGCTTCAGCATACGGAATACCTGTTCCTAAAGCGATGCTGGCTAGAAGCATTAGAGAGGCGTGCGAGATAGCAGAGTCCATAGGGTACCCCGTGGCTGTTAAGGTCGCTTCCCCCGATATTCTCCATAAGACCGACATGGGATGTGTTGTTCTCAACGTCAAGTCTTGCGAGGAAGTCGGTAGGGCTTACGAGCTTGTTGTTAACAGGGCTAGGACGCTCATGCCCCAGGCAAGGGTCTCCGGTGCGATCGTGCAGAGAATGGTGCCTTCGGGAAGGGAGGTTATAATCGGGGCGGTTAGAGACCCGCAATTCGGCCCCCTGATGATGTTCGGCCTCGGAGGAATATACGTCAACTTTCTGCGAGACGTTTCCTACAGACTGGCGCCGCTCACAATGTCGGATGCGTTCGAGATGATTTCTGAGACGAAGGCTTACACTCTGCTTAAGGGCGTGAGAGGAGAGCCTCCTGCAGACATAAATTCTCTCGTAGACGTTATGATAAGAATATCCCACTTCATGTGCCGTTTTAAGGATGTGGTTGAAATGGAGATAAATCCGCTCATGGTTTATGAGGAAGGCAAGGGATGCATGGCAGTAGATATAAAAATAACGCTTGCGAAACAGAGGGCGGAGGAAAAAGAGGAATGAAAGCAGTATACATAGCCTCGGTTGAAGGTTTTAGCGGGAAAAGCGTCTTGACAATATCTCTTGCACGTATCGCGATGGAGGAAGGTTTGAAAACAGGCTATTTCAAGCCGGTTAGTAATGAGTGCATCCCCGGACCTCGGGGAGAATTAGTTGACGAGGATGCAGAAACGATGAGGGAAATACTTGGACTGGAGGCTGAAACATGCTGTCTGAAACTCGGTAAGGAGTTCCTTGAATATACTGATAAGGATTCGAAAATATTCGAGAAGATCTTAGAGTCTTATCGAGCTGTTTCCCATGGGAAAGACATCGTGATTATAGAGGGGGGTTCGACTCTTTCAGCGGGCTCCCTATGGGGCTGTCAAGCCCCTAAGATGGCCTCTTTACTGAGCGCGGAATTATTTCTGGTTGTCAGGTACGGGGATGACTCGGTAATCGACCAGCTTCTTCAAGCTAGAGACTATTGTAAGTATTGGAGGGCAGAGGTCTCGGGCGTAGTCTTAAACCGTGTGGCTGAGGAGAAGCTTGAGAGGGTTAGGAGCCTAGTTAAACCAATGCTTGAAAAAGAGGGTTTGAAAGTGCTTGGGGTAATCCCTGAGGACCGTGTACTCGGCTCTCTTACAGTGAGAGAAATACATGAGACCCTGGGAGGAGAGCTGATAGCGGGGAAGAAGGGCCTAGACAACCTTGTTGAAACATTCCTGATCGGAGCCATGACTCCTGAGAGCGCGATAAAATACTTTAGAAGAGTGAAGAACGAGCTAATTATAACCGGAGGAGATAGAACAGACATAGTTCTGGCTGCGCTTGAAGCAGGAGCATCAGCCGTAATACTTACTGGAAACCTATACCCTAGCGTGAAGGTTCTGCCCAGGGCGGACGAGCTTGGAATCCCGCTGATAGTAGTGCCCCAAGACACTTACACCACTCTGCAGAGCGTTCAGAAGATAGTCGGGAGATTGAAGCCTAGGGACACTGTTAGAATCGCCGCAGCCAAGAAGCTTGTTCAGGATAATGTTGACTGGAGGACTATTCTACGATTATAGCTTATCCCATTAAAACTAGGGAGTTATTTTTCCGAGTCGCGTAGCAACTCTAATCGTAAAATTAATTAAGCTCTTTAACTCTCCTCCCCTACTTTTCCCTAAACTTTATCAACTACCATCCGATCATCCCTACGATGGCTTACGAGAGCGGAAGGAGTTTCATCCTTAGTCAATTATACAGTCAAGTAATGATAGTGATACTTGCAATCATAAACACGTATTATCCTGAGTACTTAGGCTATACTTTCATAGTTTTCATAGTATTATCATTCGTCTTGACGATAGTGAGGACTAGGCCGAGGTTTATTGGAATCTCTTCTAATCAATTGAAGGAAATTAAAGAGAGTAGAAAAGTCTACGAAGAAAAAGCCTCTGAAGTAATGAGTGTAATGTCTATTGATAAACAGCTAACCCAAGAAATGAGACCCTTAACAAGGCTTTTTTTAATAAATATTTTCATCATAGTGTTTATAATGGCCTGGTATTACCTTTATTTCAATTTCACAAGGGACTTGACGCAGAGCCCCTCGCTTCCTAATATTCAAAAATTCGCGGTTTTTCTAATAGGCTACGAGGCACCGCTTGTTTTCATGGCTATATTAAGTTTTAGACAGAACAGGCTTTTAAGAAGCTTCCCGCAGATTCCCAGGTACTACACTCTATTTGAAAAAGGGCTTGTTGGAGAGAATGTGGTGATAAGATTCCCTCTGCAGGAGCAAGATGTCAAGCTGGATTCTAAAAGGGGATTCGTCGAGCTTCTTAACAAGAAGGGTGAAACGGTAACGCGTGTAAGGCTTTATAGTTCAAAGCCTAAAGAACTCTTTGAATCGATCAAGAATTATGCCTTCAAAAGATAGGAAGCAAAATTTCTTGCATTAAAAAGGCAATCATCTAAGGTCTAGGGAACATTGTCTGAAAAATCGAATTCTATTTTACCATACTCTCTCGTCATCGCTTTAACAACTATCTTATGAACACCGGGCTGAAGCCCACCGGGCCTCTCTATGAAGAAGCTAATTCTATCCCCTACTGTAAATCTTACTGGGGATTTTGCAAACTCGTCAGCCCTAGAGGCCACTCCTCCTTTTTCTATCCTTATTTTCTCAGGCTGGACTTCTTCGCCATCGACGACAAGACTGAACCCGCCCTCCATCGTTCCTGTTCCAAGCCTGTTTAACAGTGAGAAGCCGAAGCCGACCTTATTATTGTTCTCGTCCACGACGTTTTTCAGAGAATTCTTCTCGTAAAGCTGCCTGAGCATGAATGCAGGAATCATCTTGAATTCTAATTGTTAAAGCACTATAAATCTTTTTCTAATAGACAAGCGGATTAGCATTGTTAGAGAACTAGCAAGAGCCCGAAGTACCTAGGCTTATCCCTACGTGTTCTTAAAACATCTATCTCAAAACCTGCTCCTCTAGCAGTCGCATACACGTCTATACCACAAGCCTCCATAGAAGGCCTTGCAAGCTCAGGGTTAACACAGTTCTTCAGGTTACACTTCCTACAGAACGGGCAGGGGCCGGAGGCCAGTCCGAGTGCTGAGTAATACCCTGAGAGAAAAGCCTCCCGCTCAAGTTTTGCAACAACTCTATGAACGTTCTCCCCACGAGGCTCAAACCGCAAGAGTATTGCAGAGGAATACTCGCTCAGGATTCTTCTCATCTGCTCCGGAGTCGGCGAGTATGGGGGACAAGTGAGGCGTTTACCATAACCGTCGCAACCATATTGGCATTTCAGCCTAACCCAGTCTCTCACCGCCACTTGGCTGGTTTTAATCACCTTAGCCTCAGCTGCCCCAAGCTTCACTGCTATTTCACACAGCTCCTCAAGACTCTTAGACAAAGTCATGAGTAATATTTTACTCGTTAAAAGCTCATATGTCTTTCTCTCAACAAGAACCCTTTTTAAAAAGGATCTTATGGGCCCAGTGTTCACAATTATGTCATTACTGCAACCATCTTTTAAGATCAGCGTCTTCTCCAATAGACCTGTAGAATCTTCTTAGTCTCTCAATCAACTTGACAACCCTCTCTTTTGAGAATCCTTTTTCAACGTAGAGGAATCTTACCAGTCTTTCCTCATCAAGCCCAGTGTGCTTCACGTCATACCTTTCTTTAACCTCCGGGTGTAGAAAAACTCTTCTAACCTCCTCATAGTTGTCCGGAGGCTTCAATATGCTTCGCGGTATATTTTCTATCCTCCCATGCTTCTTGATTAATTGAAGAGCCTTCTTTGGTCCTATGCCCTTTACACCCTCGTTGAAATCAGTCCCGACGAGCATAGCAATATCGATCAGTTGCTCTCTCGTAATCCCGAGCCTGCTCAAGGCTTCTTCCATCTCTATAAGCTCAGGCTTCAAAACTTTAGAGTAACCCTTACTTGGTAGAAACTCCGTACTACGCACAGCTAGGTTTCTAACGAGACGAGGAGAACCGTAAAGGAGAGTATCATAATCTCTTCCAGCAACAGCGTAAGCATCCCCCTTCTGAACTATGAGGGCTGCTTGAGCCTCAGCGTCCGAGGGTGCTTCAATAAACGGGAAGCCCATCGCAAACAGGAGCGTCTTAGTGTCTTCAACCATCGCGTTAGTAAGCCTTGTTGAAGAAACTGCTTTTGAAAACGCTTCCGCAAGCCTCCCCTCTTTTAACGCTAGTCTCCACTCGGCTAGGGCTTTTTCCCTCCTCATTCTTCTCTCATCCAGTTCCCTTAGCTTAAGAAGAGGAGGCTTCCCGTCGAAGACGAATATGAACCTCATATTGTAGTCGCACACTAGTCTTGTAATCCTGAAGGCGAAACCTATCAGGTGGGAGGTTACATTACCCTTAGGATCCGTGAAGAATGTTCCGTCAGGCTTACGTATCAAAGCGAGAAACTGGTAGAGCATCTGGTTAGCATCAACTGCAAAGCTCATCCCACTGAAGCTCTCCAGGCTCATCGGCTTCCTCATGATTATGGGTGTTAAGTTTACTCCCAACCAGACCTCCTCCCCACGTTACTTATGTTAAAGATTCCGTGCGTTTATTGTTTTCCCCAGAAGTTTTTATACTCGTAGCTTGGTAGGGATCAAGCAAATCAGCAAGCCAACCTATTGGTTTTTCAACCACTAAATTTCTTGCAGAAAACAAGCGATTAAACAAAAAACTTATTAACTCTGATTGCTTTTATAAAACGAAAAGCATTGAATAGAAATAAACGGTTTGAGACCATTTTCAACCGAGCAAATGGGTCTCATTCCTAGGAGGAATAAAATAGGAGGAAGGTGATTGTTTTGAACAGATTTTTAAGAAATAGTCCACTATATCTTTTAACATGTCTAGTCTTATTTTCCTCAACATGCTTCGCTGGTAAAACTATTCAAGTTCAAGCAGGAACCAGTATCTATGATTTTATAGACCACGCTTCTGAAGCGCAGTGGAGTAGTGGAGCAGGGGTTTTGCCTTTCCCAGGAGACCCCTCGGACAGCAGAGGGTTTGCAAGATACGTGTATAACGCTCTTCTGGAAGACGGGTCGACTTGGAGCAGGGTTCTGGAAACCCATCCCCAATGGGTTGCCGGCGGCTGGATAATGGGTGTTTACCCTCAGCAGACAGTTCCGCCGAATTCTCAGCTAACCGTTAGGATAGGTTTCCTCTCCGGAGCCACCGGCACAGACGGCGCAGAGTTCGACGTTTACTTCGACGAGTACCGCGGTGTGAACGTAGCCCCCTTAAGACACACAATCCTAAGCAAAGTGGCCACCTTGGACGGTAAGCTCGACCTTGTAACGGCAGACTTGAGTCCGGTAGCCGGTAAGAAGGGCAACTTCATCCTTCGCGTCTACGCAGGCAAGACTTCAAACAGGGACTGGGCTGTCTGGGCGGAGGCGAGGATAGAGACGAAACCCCTGCCGGACCTCGTTATAATTGATGTTTGGGAGAGCAGCGGCCTTATTCATTACAGGGTGAAGAACGTTGGCGACGCACCAACCACGCCAGCCGGGATGCCGGCCAAAAGCTTCTGCAACTGCCTTTCAATCGATGGAAAACAGGTAGCGAAACACTGCATTACTCAAGTGCTCCAACCCGGGCAGGAGGCTGAGGGAGTTTTCGACTACGCTTGGCAGCCGACGCCCGGTGAACATACAGTGAAGGTTTGCGCGGATTGCGAGCAGAACATCGAAGAGTCGAACGAGGGGAATAACTGCATTGAGGAAAAGTGGCTGAAGGAAAACCTCCCAGACCTAGTAATTGATGAAATCATTTGTAACAGGAACAATAGCCTGATAGGCTACGTGTTGAAGAACATTGGGGGCGAGGTTGCGAAGGGAAACCATAGTACAACGCTTTACGTTGACGGCAAGGAGGTTGCTCACGACCCTGTTGGGGTTGACCTGAAGCCGGGAGACGTTTTTGAATCGTGGTTCAAAAACTATGAGTGGCCTGAGTGTCGAAACATCACGGTAAAAGTCTGCGCGGACAACTTTAACCAAGTGAAGGAGTTGGATGAAGGCAACAATTGCCTCGAGAAGACTTGTATCTCATACCCCGTACCTATAATTATTGTCTCTGGTCCCCGTGCTGTAAATGTTACACAGGATTCGGTTATCGTGGAATGGATTACGAATAAGAATAGTGATAGCACTGTTGTTTACAGCGACCGCTCCACGGGGGAGGAGAAAACCATTTACGACCCAAGCCTCGTGAAAAACCATGCTGTGAAGATTACTGGATTAAAGCCGAGGACAACCTACAGGTTCTACGTAGGTTCGAAAGACCGTTGTGGAAACGCTGTTATAAGCAAGACCAAGGTCTTCGAAACAACACCTCCTCCAGACACGGAGAAGCCTTCAGTAACCCTGTTCCTCCCGGAGAGGCTTGTCGGCGTCGTAAACATCTCAGCTAATGCGAGCGACAACGTTGGCGTGGAAGGCGTGATGTTCTCGATAGACGGAGTGGTGAAGTTCACAGACTTCTCCCCACCCTACACATGGGTCTGCGACACAACCATGTTTCGCAACGGGGTTCACGATTTTGATGCGATAGCCTTCGACGCTGCTGGAAACAGGGCTGTCGAAGTTAAAAACGGCACGATCAACAACCCGATGCCGGATAGGACCCCGCCGCTAGTGCGAATAATTAAACCCAGTAGCGAACGGGTACACGACCTCGTAGAGATAAAGGCTTTAATACAGGACGATTCCAATGCAACCGAACCCGCAGGGTACATTCAAAGAGCAGAGTTTTACATAGACGGTGTTTTAGTGAGTGAGAGCATATATCCAGCATTTCACATCGATCCTTTCACAAGAGAGATCATTATAGAACCCGCTAGAAGCAACTTAACTATCACCCACCTTTGGAATGCAACAGGCCTTGAGCCAAATTCCGAGCATACAATAGAGGTTAAGGCATGGGACAACTCTGGCAACTATGGGCATGACAGCATGAGGGTGAAAATATTTCAAATACAATGGATACCTCCCATTGTAGAACGGATTAAAATCATTAATATAGAGGTTACGAGAAGTGTTGTAAGACATGATAACTGGTTTGACGTTAGCTTAACTATAAGGAATACTGGAAACATGGCTTTAGAACGATTTGAGATTAGAGATCCTTGTATTGGTTTTCAGGCAATGGCCCTGCCGATGCCAGAGACATCGAGAGACACCTCGGTGACCTATAATTGGATTTACCACAGTAGTATTGTAAGGATAACACCATTAATGGAAAGACTGAATCCCGGAGAGTCTTGGACCTTCCACTATTATGCTGTGCCTATAGTTTTCGATACCATGCCTCAGGTTGAGGTAGCCAGCGAGCACGGACGTAGGCGTGATTTCATAGAGCAACAACATATCATTGGATTCTCCAATGATCCAACGAATTTTATGACTTGTGTATACTTTGAATGCGAGGGCGTGACTTATCGTAGATGTTTCTCACTGCCCTACGGTATGGATAACGTAGATATGGATGGCAATGGCAAATCGGAATTGCAGGACGCCTTCGATACCGTGGACTACCTGATTGTAACTCATCCGGAGAGGCTCTTTGCAAGTAATCCTAGCGACGAAGATGGTGTGAATCTGTTGCTTCAAGAGATTGCCGTGTTGGCTAAGATAAAGCATGGAGTCTTAGGATACCTTGAATTTACCGACACCCCAGAAACATTAAAAAGTCTCCTTAATCCATATACTGCGGCTCCTTCTACTATAGTTTATACTACTTCCAGAAGCGCTTATAAATATGATAAATTGGTTAGGCGACTCCCTGCGTTTCAAGGAAGGAGAAATGCCTACCTTCTAATCGTTGGAGAGACTGGGATAGTGCCTGCAAAAGATGTCATCGGCACAATATGGGGTGGAGAAAGGTGGAATTGGGATGTTGTCTTCTGCAGCGACAACTATTATGCCGACACCATAGGATGCGACGGAATGCCCGACTTGATCGTGGGGAGAGTTGTCGGCGAGAACGCAAGTGAACTTATTAAACCGATAAGCACCAGCATTTCGGTTTACCTTGGACTGAAAGAACTCTATTTGAATGTTCTCGCAATCTCAGGGCCCGAGGAAGATTTCCCTGGAAGTGTACAGAATATAGCTAATGAGCTTAGGGATCAAGGATTTAATGTAGACATAGTATACACGGGCGATTATAGCAATTCTGCTCAGCGAGCTATAGCTATTAAGAATTATGCGTTGGATAAAAGCTTGATATTTTGGTTTGGCCATGGATTGGCTGGAGGAGGAAGCTGGGCGTCTGTTCTAGACGCTTGGGAAGGGAGTTCGTGTTCCATTGGCGTCCAAAGAGAAAACGGACGGGTCGTTGGTAATCCGATAGATTTCGGTAGAAGCTGCCCCATTGTTTTCGCTTGGTCATGTGAAACAGGTCGGTATGTGAGGAAGAGATGGGATTCTACAACTCATGCGATTTGGGATAGCCCTTTATATGGAATGCCTGAAGCTTTCTTCCATTACGGTGCTGCAGTCTACATGGGCTCAACGATGGTCATGGGGGGCTCCCCTGTAGATGTGAAAGATAGCTTCTTTTTAAGTCTTAAACAATATTTGGAAAATGGCTATCCTATAGGACTCCTATTCAAGGACATGAAGATTAGAAAGATGGATGTAGAATTTGCGTTTGAGTTCAACTACTATGGAGATCCCAAGTATGGTGGTTAGTCATGATTAGTAAACGTTTATTTAAATCCTTGGGGTGCATTCTTATATTAACCCTGATTTTAAGTAGTATTTCTAGTGTTTTTGCTGAACAGGTTTCTGAGGTTGAGATAATTGGTTTATCTACTGATCAGGTAATTTACGATCCGGGTGAAACCGTAACTATTAATGTCTTATTGAACAATTCAGGCGGAGCTAAGAACATCATTATCAGTGCTCTAATAAAAAGCTACTTGACAAACGTTGTTATCAGCGGTGTGCCATTAAAGACGCTTCACAACGTAGTGGGCGAAGCGTCATTCTCGATGGTTTGGGACAGCAGGGGATTTCCGGTCGGCGACTATTATGTAGAAGTTATGTTAAACGATACCTATGGAAACTTGCTAGACAGGGGAACATGTGGGTTCAGGCTCGGCAGGCCCTTACTTAACGTGACCGGCTTCAGCGTTGAACCTCAGCACTTCAATATGGGAGAGAATATAAGAATAACGCTTGAAGCCCTTAACACCGGCTCGACAAACCTCTCCGGAAGCTGCATATTCACAATACGGAAAGGAAACAGCTCCGTTTGGTATTCGTACCAAAACTTCTCATCTCTTGCTCCAGGAGGCGTGCTCAGGTTCACCTCAACATGGGACACTTCCTCAGCTGAGAAAGGGGCTCTATACTATGTCGTTGGTTATGTTTCATACGAGAGCCAAACAACTCCGCCAGCAGTGGTCGTGGTCAGCACGAACTACTTGCCGGCAGCAAGGTTCAGCTACGCTCCTACTAAAGTTGGGCTGTGCGAGGAGGTGTCTTTTGACGCTTCTGCCTCCAGCGACCCTGATGGAAGCATATCTTCATACAAATGGGATTTTGGAGACGGTGGGGAAGGTTCCGGCGTTAAAGTTAAGCATTCCTACCATGGGCTTGGAGACTACTTTGTTACGCTGACAGTTATTGATAACGAGGGCGGGAGCAATTCCACCATGAAGCTCATCAGCGTAGTGATGACTTACACTCTAAACGTTTCCTCCAATATCGCGGTTGAGATACCGGGCTCAGGCAGGTACAAAGAAGGGGATGAAGTCACTCTATCTGCACCGTCCTTAGTGAGTATGTCTGGGTTGCCCGGCTTACTGGGTGCGAAGTATGTGTTTAAACAGTGGGTAGGTTTCTTGAATTCTACAGAGAACTCTGTAAGGTTTGTCTTTACTGGCTATGAGCCGAGGCTGGAGATGCGGGCAATATACTCTGAAGACT
>Ga0105158_1001139_pt1 | contig 10405 bp, 6 predicted proteins | sample LHCtaG_FD_81567 | JGI IMG/M metagenome (GOLD analysis project Ga0105158, IMG submission 81567) | Hot spring microbial communities from Little Hot Creek, USA to study Microbial Dark Matter (Phase II) - LHC4sed_matched | ecosystem: Environmental > Aquatic > Thermal springs > Hot (42-90C) > Sediment... | reverse complement strand
TATTTTTTATTACCCGCTGGTTTATCTGGGTGGTATAAACTCACCTATCTCTCTTAATGCGTCAGAGCCCCTCTTCTTTGATTTTTCCTTTTTTCTAAAGAAAGTAGAATACGATTTTTCTCATTTTTTCGTTGAAAATTAAAAAATGTCATTCATATAAGATATAGAAAAATATTCAATAAAAATCATCATTTTTTGATGGAAATATTTAAAAATGGTATTCATTTCTAAATTTATATTGGATATTTTTCCTCAATTTAAATAAAAATTCATGAATAATGTTGATTATGCGAAAAATTTATTTGGAGGCGAAGATTGTTTGAAATTTAAAGTCAATGCCAAGTGTAGTATGTGCGGGGAAAACGTGCATCACGAAGTAGAGCTTGAAGGAGATACTCTTTCTTGGTTTAGAGAACAACTTGAGGTTACCGGTATTGCGCCTATAAGCGTTGATCACGGCGACCACGTCATGGTCGTTTACTTGGATAAGCATGGCTACGCGAGGAGTAGTTACACGTATCCAATAATGAGAGAAGAAGTTGCAGGTGAACAATGGACCGAGATCCAAGCATCACTCATAAAGTGCGAGGCTGACGTTATATTCGCAAACTGGAAGGAGAAAAAGTACTGTGTTCCCCATTGGAGCATCGATTTTCCTCATGAGAAAGTGTTACCCCAAGCGGAAGCCGCTAAGATTGTATCGCTCGAGGGGCGTGAGTTTTGGGTGCTCGCCTCCGGAGATAACAGGATGATCATTGCTAAGAGAGTTGGCTGGCAGAGAAGTCTTTTCCAGATGATGCAGGAAATGCTTTCACAAGCAACGCTCGTTGAACCAGACATAGTGATGAGGCCTGCTGTCCAGGCTATTCTGGCCTCTATAGTTTCGAGTCCCTTTACACATACTTCAAACTCGTCCAGTATTTTTGCGGACCTAAGAAAGAAGGTTAGGGCGACGAGGGCTCTAAAGCTCTTAAACGATAGGATTGCCCCGGAGTTGGTTTCTCTTCTTGAAAAGTTGGAAAGTTACGATAGCTTAGAAGAATGCCTTTTTTCGGCAGATGTGAGACAAATATCTCTTCTCATAAAGAATTACAGGAGCCTTAGAAATATGGGTGTCATAGCTATCGTGTAAAATTTCTTATTACTTAAATTGGGAGGGGGTGGTTGCTATTTCGACCATCGGGAAGATTAAGGGATCCTTGACTGCTTTGAGAAACGTCGGAACGCTTAGGGTATCAAGGCTATTCAGGAGCGTTCACGCCCTTGCTCTGAGCATAGGACTCGACAAAATTGGGGTCTTAGACTTTCTCGAGGAGCCTAGAACTCTAGACGAGGTCGCTTCCTTCATAGGTGATGTTAAAAATTTAGACCTCCTCAGAGAGCTTATGGACGCTTTAACAAATGAATCTGTTCTAACAATGCAAGATGGCTGCTACAAGGTCAGCAGGGATAAAATCGATGAGTTACAAGCGATGAGGCAATCAAACATGATGTTCAGGAGCCTTGAGGCTCTCATTTCAGGCTTCGAAAAAGTTCTACATGAAGTCATGGTAGACGTGCTAAGAGGAGCTAAATTTGACTTCATATCACCAGAAGTCGCAACCCTCTTCTATATTCAAAACACAAGCGAAGTCTATAACATAGCACGGGAAGTTCTGCTTGAACTCGGCGGAGGAAAATCCCGGCTTAAGGGACGTTGCATCTTTGATGTTGGTTGCGGGTTTGGGGTTGAGCCATCGATCATTTTAAAGTTTCTCGACTTCAACTGCCACCTCATATGTGCAGACTTCTTCCCAAACGTTATAGACGAGTGCATGCACGCCACTATAAATATGAACGGTCAGACCAAATCCTTCAAAGAGCTGGAAAATATAGAATTTGCAGTCCTAGACCCTTCATTAGAGAAGCCTTTCCCCATCCCCGACAATTACGTAGATGCAACATTCTGCTTTCAAGTAATACACTGGAGTAGACACCCGCAAGAACTACTAAACGAGATAGCAAGAACACTGAAAAACAACGGGATACTTATGCTCGCAACGTACATGAAGAAAAAAGAGAAAGTTACAGCAACAGACGTCCTAATAAAAATGATGGGAGGAAACAGGTTTTACAGCGAAGAGGAAATGAAACTGCTCTTCGAAAAATCAGGCCTCAAAAAACATAGCTTCTTCCTATCGAACTTTGCTGTAGCTACAAAAACGAACACCAACTAGCCAACCAATGATAAGAAACTAAAGACTTAGTAATAAGTCATATCTCCGCCAGACTTCCAAGAACAAAAATTAAAATCAAAAAGTATAGTTGCCTACGTAGAACAGAAGTAACTTGTTCAGATCAAAAAGCAGTCACATTCACTCCTCTTAATTTTTCTCCGAGTAGTAGTTCTCCTTTCGCTTTCTTACCTTTAACCATCCAAGGTTGCATTAACTTGGTCTGAGCACTTTCGTTTTCTTCACTAACTGAATTATGCGTTTTTATCTTCACTTCATTTTTTGAAGTAGCGTGAATCGTTATTGGCAACTAGACGAGCAAGAATATCACTAGAGAATATCACTAAAGATCTCCATGTCGGTGCAGAAGCTGATTTTGTAGGGAAAATTTTAGTTTTGTTAAGGCATAACCAGCAATTCTCCCATAAAAAGCATTAGAAGATCAGTAGCTAGGAACTCGCCGCGTAAATCTAAAGGTTGAAAGGTGTCTCATCAGGCAGACTGCCGGACTTTATAAAAATTAAAGTAAATAACAAATTAACCATTTTTTGGGAAATAACCAACTAATGATCAACTAAGCAATAGCTGGATCGCATCATATCCGATCTGGTATATCTCACGCCAAATCGAAAAGTAGGCCGATTCAGCCCTCGACCTAACGCTCGATCAAACGCACCTTACGCAGAACTCGACGCAGAACCTTCAAGCGCATCTCATATCCCCTGATCCAAAATTCGACCCAACGTTTGATCCAACGCATCGTACATCACCCAACCAAACACACCACAAAACGCCACTATCTGGCTTTAATACAAAACATAATAATAAAGTTAAGTAAATTAAAACAAAGTTAAAGAAGGAGTTATAGTTCATTGTAGCTAAACACTTTAACGTCTTTCTCAGCTTTTTATCTGAGGAAAACCCGCTTAACGAAGACTTCAAACGCAAGTGTGGTCTTCAACAGGAGGCAAGTTAAAATTTCATCAACACTCAGGTCTTAGGAAGACTCACAGATTGACTATGAGAAATCCGGGGGGGATTAGGTGAAATGCATTTTAAGGCTTCCATTTGTTTTGAACACTTGTGAAATGCTGGTGTTTTTTGGGAGGCGATTTAACAGTATTGAGGCTGACTCAGGGTGATTTTGATGAGATATGCTGAGGGCGGTGCTAGGGTTTTCAGGGTTGAGGATATTCCTCTGGTTGGTTGCATAGCCTTTGGGTTAATTGACAGAGGCACTAACTTGATCCAAGTGAGGCCAACTTCTATCTGTCCCCTTTCATGCGTTTTTTGTTCGACTGATTCAGGTCCTAAGTCGAGGGGTAGAATTACCGAGTATTTGGTTTCCTTAGATTGTCTTGTAGAAAATTTTAGGAGGCTGGCCTCTGTTAAGGGGGACGGCGTTGAGGCTCATATCGATACTGTTGGCGACCCGCTGACCTATCCTTGGCTGGTTGAGTTGGTTTCGGAGTTGAGGGGAGTGAGAGGCGTTGAAGTTGTATCCATGCAGACTCATGGCTCTCTTCTTAACGAGAAGCTTCTTGACGAGCTCTCGTCTGCCGGACTTTCGAGGATTAACCTTTCCATAGACGCTATTGATGCCGATTTGGCTAAGAGGCTTTCGGACACCGAGTGGTACGACGTTAAACGTGTAGCTGAGCTCGCCGGATACATCGTCGATAACACGAGCATTGATCTTCTGGTTGCTCCTGTTTGGGTGCCGGGCTTAAACGACCAAGAGATCCCCAAGATAATCGAGTTCTCGCTCAGCGTGGGAGCGGGGGAAAAGTGGCCTCCTTTAGGAGTGCAGAAGTATGAGGCGCATAAGCGAGGAAGAAAACCAAGTGGGGTACATCCTATCTCGTGGCGGTCATTTTATGACAAGCTTAGGCAGTGGGAGGAAGAGTTTGGGGTTAAACTGAGGCTCTCTCCTGAGGATTTCTCGATAAGAAGGGCGCCCTCTCTCCCCGTGCTTTACAGGAAGCTTGAGAAAGTTTCGGTTAGGGTGGTGGGGCCAGGCTGGCTGAGAGGGGAAAAGCTAGCCGTCACATCTAGAGGGGACAGAGTGATCACACTTGTAGGTGCAGATCACATACCAATAGGGGCAAGTGTAAAGGCGAGAATTCTTACGAATAAACACAACATCTACGTCGCCGAACCGATCTCCTAAAAACTGGTGAAGAATACCCTTTTGCCTCCTACTTAGGAGGAACCCGGCGATTTCTTTTGAATAATTTCCCTCAGTTCTCTTTTCACTTTTTCAACGTCTATTTTTCCACTATCTGTTACAGGGATGTCTTTGACCAGTATGATGTAAGGCCTCAGCGCTAAGGGGAGGTTGCGGCTACACCAGTCATCGATCTCCTTCTCGGATAGCTTTTCCCGGTACTCTTCCCTTGGTTCGACCACTACTGCAAGTATGTTTCCAAGTTTTGGATGGGTGAGCATTAAGGCTTTGGCGGCTCTTACGGCGGGGTGGTCAAGCATGCGCCTCTCTACTTCAACCGGGTATACTTCGAGCTCTCCCACGTCGCGTATTCGACCCATAAAGTAGAGAAAGCCATCTTCGTCGTACCTTCCTAAGTCTCCTGTCCGTAACCATCCCCCAACGAACTTTTCTTTAGTCTCATCAGGTCCTTTAAAGTAGCACTTGGCTAAGGATGGCGACTTGATCATTATTTCGCCTACTTCACCTATGGGGAGCAGCTCGCCAGTCTTCGGGTCAACTATTTTTATTAGGATTTCTGGAATTGGTATCCCGCAGAAGACGCCGCCATACTTCTCAGCTCGCTTCAAGTCAAAATCATCCCTGTGAAAACCTCCAGCTATCGTGTCCTTTGTGTGAGTTTCCGTCAGCCCGTAGCTTGACTCACATAGTACTGTTCCTGTGAGGATGAACCACTCTCTTCTAAGGCGGGGAGTTAAATAGGACTTTATACTGCTCCCTATGCAACTCCTAAGAGAGCGAAGATTATACCTTCCAATTTTCGGGTGCCTTAAAAGGTCATCGTAGAAGCTGAACTCGAGAAACATCGATGTTACCTGATATTTTTCAATGGCATATAAGACGTATTCAGGATCCCACTTAACCATTAGAACCACGGTGCCCCCGGCGAATATTGGCGCGTCGACGCATGCCAACTTGCCAGCCACCCAGAAGGCCGGCATAACCCCGAGGTGTATGCCTCCCTCTACGTATTTCATTATCTTTTTAGCGTCGAGTCGACGATCCCTATAAGTGTCGACCATGAGTGCAGTAGGAGAATACGTGCAGGCTGCGGCGGCCTTGAATAGAATATTCCAATGAGTATGAAGGCAGGCTTTTGGAATTCCGTAGCTTCCTCCGGTAAATATTATCAGGGCGTCGTCGTTAAGCGAAACCTCGACCTCCGCGCGTCCCTTATTTTCCTCCAGCAACTTGGCTAAGCTTAACCCGCCAACCTGCTTGGGCTTAGACTTAACCTCGGGCGGCGTCTTCTCATCAAGTTCTGCTGCGAAGTCGGAGAGGCTTGTGGTGATCACGTGCTTTACTCCTCCAATCTTCTGGGACACGTTTACAGTCAAAGGGTAGATGCTATCGGTGCAGACAACAACTTTCGGTTCAACTTCCCCTAACATGTATTCTGTTCCCGACTTTCCAGCCCAAGGGTTTATGAGGGCACATATGCATCCAGCTTTGAGCGCACCGAAATACGTTACATAGAACTGGGGGCAGTTGGGGAGCTGAATAGCTACTACATCTCCCTTGCCGAAACCTTGCCTAGTTAGGAAGAACGCGAATCTCTCGCTCAGCTCGTCAAGTAAACCATAAGACATCCTAGACCCATAATAGATCAAAGCGGTTTTTTCAGGATAATCGTTGGCACGCTTCCTCAGGTACTCGAAGAGTGGTATCTGCCCGTAGGGATAAATAGGCTCCCTCGGCAGGGGACGGGGCCAATTAAGCTCCCACTTTTTCATCAAAACCTCAAAGTAGCCACTTTCATCCAACCATAACCACCATTTAGAAAACAGGAAAGATTGACGTTTACTAAATAAAACTTACTTTATTTATTTTTTATTACTTTCTCTCAGTTGTTACTTTCCCTAGAAGTAACAAAAAGTTTGGAAATAAAAAGTAAGAAGTAAAAGGTGGGAAGACTCTTTATCCGACTGTTTCATCCAAGACGCCGCCGCGCCTCTTCCGCCATTCTTCGATGGGAATGCTGAAGCGTCTTTCAAACTCAGGCCTATGAAGGCTGTTATAAGTGCAGAATGGGATCACCTTTCCATCGGGTGTCCCATAATTAATGACGCACCTCTCAACTCTTGCGAGGTCGAAGTTATATGGGTCTTGGAAATGCATTGTTCCAATCAGGATTACGCTTCTCATGAAGTCTCCTAGGGAGCTGTAGTCGCCTGAGACTAGGACTTTTCTGAAGAGGTTGAAGAGTAACCCCCTTTTCTTGAAGTGGCGTAGCATTCCTGCGAGCAGTCTGATCTTCCCTCTAGTTCTTGAAAGGGCGCCGCCTTTGAAGTCCTCGGCGCACTTCTCGAATGTCTCCATGATTTTGTCAATGTTGACGTAGTGTGTTATGGGGTAGTATTCTCCGTCGCCTTCAACCCTTATGAAAGTTGCCATTCCGCAGTGGACGTGGTTTCCAAACTCGACTATTGGTCTGCCGAAGTAAGCTGACAGCGCCCTTGAGAGGGGTGTTGGCGTGGTGCATGGGTAGAAGTCTGAAATTTTTATGCGTCCTCCGGTTTGCTCCTCGCACGCCTTTAGAACCTCTGGTATAGTAATCCTCATCTCCAGTCTCTTTGACTCATCTATTCTTCCGGTGAAACTTACGGGCTGGAATATTATTCCTCTAATTACGTCACAGTTGTCGACGGCGAACTTTATTATGTCGCCAACTTGTCCGTCATTCGCCCCGCGAACCACTGTTGGAACTAGGACTATTGAGTGTAGTCCTGCCTTTCGGCAATTCTCGATGGCTTTAAGCTTGACAGGAAGCAGGTTTTTCCCTCTTGCTTCTAGGTATGGTTCAGGGGTTACTCCGTCAAACTGTAAGTAGACGGTGCTTAGTCCTGCTTCGACTAGCTCACGGCAGTAGTCGACGCTTTGGGCGAGCTTTAACCCGTTGCTTGCTATTTCGACATGGGTGAAGCCGACTTCCTTGGCTGTTTTGATGATGTCTGGTAAGTCCTCTCTAACAGTTGGTTCTCCTCCAGCGAACTGTACTGCTGGAGCGGGAACCGGTGAGTTTTTCTTGAATACTTCTAACATGTAGCGGATTTGTTCTTGGCTTGGTTCGTAGACATATCCCGTGACAGCGGCGTTGGCAAAGCATATGGGGCAGCGGAGGTTGCACCTGTTTGTGACGTCGATGAGGGCGAGAACGGTGTAAGTCTTGTGGTTTGTGCATAACCCGCAGTCGTAGGGACAGCCGCGGGAGGTTTCGGCATGTGGGTTCTCGATCCCAATTCTTTTGTAGTTCCATCTGGTGACTTTTTTATAGAGTTCAGCATCACCCCAGTAGATGTCAGTCACCTGTCCATGTTCAGGGCACGTTTTAGTAATCATAACTTTTCCGTCATCTTCATAGACTATTGCGTCGACCACCTTTTTACAGTCAGGGCAAATGCTCCTAGTCTGGAAGGGAAGCTGGGGGAACTCTTCATATTGGAGCTTCTGCATTGCAACCACCAAAAGAGGTGTCTCCAATAGTCTTGGGAGAGCGTATATTTAATATTTTTCCAACAAATCATAATTGGAAAAATGGGATAAAAACTGCTGAGAGGAGTCAAACCCCCTACCGCAAATTAAGGGTTGTTTAGTGGCTCCTGAATAGGGGGTTTCTATACGTGTAGCCTATCTCGATGTGCATCCCGGCGTGTGGCGAGCCAAGTAAGCCGAATGGGATCTCTTCAAATCTTCCAGTGCCTCAACGTTGCCCAAAAAGACTCCACGAACTCCACCCGGATAGAGGGAGAAGAAGTAATGATTTTCCACGAATTTCACGACGGTAAATGGGGAAAAGAGAGGATCTTTCGCCCGGAAAGCAAGCTTCAACCCACTGATTAAACAAAAAATTTAAGCAAAAGGTAGGAGGGTCACTTTTTCTTTTTCTTCTCTTTTTTTTCTTTTTCCTTTTCTTCCTCTTTCTTTTCTTCCTTGCTTTCCTCTACTGATTCTTCAGGTGGTACCCTTTCCTTTTGGTGTATGGACTTGGTGAATGTTCTTGCGAGTTCTCCGTACCAGCTTAGTAGCTTTCCTAGGTCTGAGGCTTTGAAATAGACGCCGCCTGTGGTTGAGGCAATGTGTTGCATTAGAACCTCGTTTACCTCTCCTCCTATTCCCACCGTGTATATTACGACGTTGGGCATTCGTGCAATTTCCCTTTCCACTATGTTTCTAACCGACTCTTCGTTGTCTGTTCCTTGTGGGAAGCCGTCGCTCAGAAAGACGATCATGGTGTTGGTGTCCTTGAACTCGTTTCTGAGGAGGGAGAGCGATTTCCTGAGTGCGTCGGAGAAGTTTGTGTATCCTCCTGTTGCGTAGGCCACCTTCTTAATTATTACATCTGCCACCTCCTCGATGTTGCCGCTGGCGGCGTCAAAGTAGTTTTTACCGTCGAACTTCAAGATTTCCGCTTCGTCATGATACGTTATTATGGCTACTCTTTCACCGTATCCTCTGCCGACCTTCTCGGCGAGGTAGAGGAGGGCTGCGAAGGCTGCTCCATGCCTTCGCCTCACAGATTCTCCTTCTTCGAATCTTGCAAGGAAGCTTGCGACATCTTCCGAGGTAAGAAGGCTGACTATTCCTTCTCTGGCGGGGGCTATGTTTGTTACATCCATGTCCTTGGTGCTCATGCTTCCGGAAATGTCTATTAGAAGGATAGCGTTGAAGGGCATAGCGGGTCCTATGGGAACTATTTCAGCCTTTTCCATTTCAGCCCAGTTAACTATGGCTAGCTCCCTGCCGCTAAGGTCGGGCTTTGTAGCTTCAATAGATATGTTCGCGTTGAGATCCTTCCAGCGTATCTTCATTTTCTTGAAAATCACGCGCCTATCTAGAAGCTTCTTCAGCTCGCTTCTTCTCTCTTGCGCCATCTTAAACGCTTCTTCCGGCTTTTGGTCCCCCAGTGGCTCTATCCCTATTACAAGTTCTCTAACGGGGTGAACTCTCCCCTTATATTTTTCAACCTTAACTGAGAAGCCCTCATCCAGACCGCAGGACTCTACGAGAGTCGAGTCTATATGGATTTTCCCCTTGTCGATCCTCTTGTCAGTATAGACTGGGGCGGCGCCGAAATTCCCTGTTGTCGGATCCTCAAAGACAATTACAGTACCATCAAAAAGCCCTAGCGAGGACGCATCATCCGGGTTCAAGAAGGCTGCTCCTTCCCGCTCCCCTGCTTTGACAACCTCGAACTCCATTACCTCACCTCAATGGAAGTTGAAAAACTCATATTTTCTATTTTTGTTAAGAAGTAATATAACTTTTCTTTTTTCTCCGGCAACTATTGATTTCCCAGCTACTAAAGAAATTGCTTAAAAAGTAGTGTAACGGCTTCCACGAACCCGTCTCCATATTGCTTCTTAGTTACGTAGTCAGCTACCTCCTTAAGGGCTGGAGGTGCATTCTGAAGAGCTACACCGTAGCCACATGCCTCGAGAAGCTCAACATCGTTTGCCCCGTCACCTATACCCACAGCCTCCTCGCCACTTAATCCTAGTCTGTCAAAAACCACCTTTAATCCCGCTGCTTTACTGACACTAGGGTCACAGATATGTATAGCGTACCCCGAGTCGAAGACGTTAGCGTTTATTCCCCCCTCTCTTAAAACTGACAGAATTTCTCCAACTTCCACGTTCCTCTTCAGAACCACATCGGTTAGCCGGAACGTCTGGTCAGCCTCCTGTAACCTGCCACTCAGCCTTTCTCTCAGCACTTTCAAAGCCTTCAATGGGACATCCTTCGAAGCTAAGGTCTGTATAGGTGGTTGCCAGAATGGCGAGCCAACTACGCCCCCGTTCTCCGCTATGAATGGTCCCTTGGAGCCTATGTAGAGGCTTAATGTCATAAGGGTGCATGCAGAATTCCCCGAGCAAAGGATAACGGGCACTTTACCTGCTAGTTTGCGTATGAGCTCCACCGCCGGCAGGTGCAGGGAGGTATCCCTTCCCGTTATGGTTCCATCCAC
>Ga0105158_1001138_pt1 | contig 10419 bp, 6 predicted proteins | sample LHCtaG_FD_81567 | JGI IMG/M metagenome (GOLD analysis project Ga0105158, IMG submission 81567) | Hot spring microbial communities from Little Hot Creek, USA to study Microbial Dark Matter (Phase II) - LHC4sed_matched | ecosystem: Environmental > Aquatic > Thermal springs > Hot (42-90C) > Sediment... | reverse complement strand
CTCTTCTCTAGAGGGTAGCTTTTTTAAGAAATCCACCCATGCTGAGAAAAATCCTTCTTCCTCCTTGCTCAAGTAGTGGATTTTCATAGATTCCTTAATGCTCTTAAAATAAGCCGCAGGATTATCTGATTCGACTACGCTCTTATCAACCGGTTTACGAAGAGAATAAATGATGCCTTTCAAACCTTTCAAATAACCCTTTTCATACTCGTCAGTAGGCTTGAAGCCTTCAATATGTTTCTCAGCCTCATCCAGTTTTCCGCGAACAATCATTGTTAAGACCTTGTTCAAACGGCCTGCTTCCTGACCCAAGCCTAGCAGACCTTGTTGGAAAGCATGTAATAAGGTTTACCGAAAACCAAAGTTTTAAAAAACGCTGTTCTGCCTCATAGGGTTACGCGTTGAAGTACCTAGCCATAGTTGGAGACGGAATGGCTGACTATCCTGTGAGTAGAGCAAACGGTAAGACGCCGCTTCAGCTTGCTGACAAGCCTAACATGGACTATATAGCTAGGAAGAGCAGAATGGGAATGCTCAAGACACTACGCCCAGATCTTCCGAAGGGTAGTGACGTCGCAAACCTGATCATACTTGGATACGACCCGTACGTATGCTACACTGGCAGAGGGCCTATTGAGGCTGCTGCGAGAAGAATAAGCACTGGGGGAAGCGATATCGTCTTCAGATGTAATCTGATAACTGTGGAGAAAAACAGGATAGTAGACTATTCCGGCGGCCACATTACGACTGAGGAGGCAGCGATTCTAATATCCGACTTGAACAAGAAACTTGGAGAATACGGTAGGTTTTACAGCGGAGTAAGCTATAGGAACATATTCGTAACCAGTATTGGAGAAAAACTTGAAGCAACACCGCCCCATGAGATAATAGGAGAACCATATGAGAAACACTTGTTGAAACCGGATAATGAAGAGGCGGAGAGGCTTAACCGGATGATGCTTGAGTCGACAAGCATACTATCTGAAAACCCAGTCAACATTAGAAGAATAGAAGCAGGGAAAAAGCCTGCAAACATGGTTTGGATATGGGGGCAGGGTCGAACACCCAAGCTTCAACCATTTAAAGAGAAACATGGGTTAAACGGTACTGTAATATGCGCGGTAGACTTGATAAAAGGCATAGGTGTGCTCGCAGGCATGAACGTTCCTGAAGTTCCTGGTGCAACAGGGTATTATGATACGAACTATGAGAATAAGGCATTGTATGCTGTTAAAGCACTGGAAGAATCTGACTTCGTATACCTCCACGTAGAAGCCCCGGATGAAGCAGGTCATGAAGGTGTTCTTGAGACGAAAATCAGGGTTATTGAGGAAATGGACAGGAGGCTATTTGGAAAGATACTTGACAACATCGATATTGGCAGTGTTTCAATAAGCATTCTTACAGACCATCCTACACCCGTAGAAGTGAGAACGCATACTGTAGACCCTGTGCCATTCTCAATAATGAAGCCGGGCTTGAACGGAGAAGGAATGCCTTTCAACGAAGAGTCTGGGCGAAGAGGAACGCTAGGACTAGTAGACGGAATGAATTTTATAAAACTGCTTAAGAAAGAGGTTTAGTCAATGAAATATTCTAAGAGGAAAGGCTACATTGCCGAGTGGAAAGTTAGGAGAATCCTTCAGAAAAACGGTTGGACTATCGTAAGGTCGGGAGGAAGCCTGGGTTTCGCCGACCTCGTCTGCCTGTGGAGAGGACAATGCATACTGATTCAAGTCAAGTCGACAAGTAAAAAAATATTGTATTCTCACCGTATGCCTACGGATATTCAGGGTTTTCCGCTTTACGTCGTAGTCGATTTCGGATACGGAAACATTAGAGTATTCAAGCCAGATGAAAAAATGGTGAAGGATAGAGGAGTTCCTTTAAAAGAGTTCTTGAAAAACATTCAAAAAATAGCTACTGACTCAAAATTTGATTGCGAAACACTTATAGAGCCTTTAACACCTAGGAGAAGAAGGGCGATGAAGCGTTCAGGCGAGCATAGTGACGACAATACGTTTAAGCGATGTAACCCTACATGTCTTAACGATAAAGATGATTGTTAGAGAAAATGACGACTATTGAGAAGATTTTCAAGAAGTTTCCGTTCGAGAAAATTATTGGGCAAACAATAATGGGTTACGTTAAGAATGCTAACACTCTAGAGGATTTTAAGAATGCTGCGTTAGATAATGCTTTAGGCGGATTAATAATAAGTATGGATGTTATTTCAAGCACTCGCAACATAGGGAGAGAGCTTAAAGAGCTTGCAGACCTCTACAAGAAGAAATACGGTTTCTCGATTATCTTGGCGACTGAGCGGGAGGGTGGTAGACGAGAGAAGTTGCCGCAGCCATTCACAGAACTCCCCAGCCCAATGGGTATAGGTGCTACTGGAGACACAAAATCAGCCTACGTTGCAGGATATATAACAGCGTTGGAGCTTAGAACATTGAATATCAATGTTAACCTCGCACCAGTAGCAAACCTGTACCCTTACGAAACTACGCGCGGCTTCAAAGAGAACAGTTTCGGCGACGAACCTGAAGACGTATCAGAGTATGTTGCGAATTACGTGAGAGGATTGAGAAACGGAGGAGTATTCTCCTTCGTAAAGTATTTTCCAAGAAGATTTTTCGACCAGCATGATAAAAGCTTAGAAAGCATGAGCGAGCTCTATAAGAGGGATTTCAAACCCTTCCAGACTGCTTTCAAAATAGGTGTGGAGGGGGTTGTAATGGGGAATACTCCAATCCCCGCAGTCGATAATGCTGATACTCCTTCATTCCTCTCGCATAAGGTTGTTGAGAAGGTTGTTAAAAGAGGCTTGGGATTCAAAAACATGATAATAACGGACTGTATGGATGATGGAGACTCTGAAATAAACATTGAACCTGAGAAAGCTGCCGTAACAGCTTTGAAAGCTGGAAACCATATTGTCGTACCCTCTGTAAAAGAGGGAGAGGTTAGAAAAGTTTTAGAGAGGATTATAAAAGAGGCTGAGAAGGATAAGGAGTTCTACGAGAAGGTTAAGAACAGCCTGTTTGAAATCCTAAGCTTCAAGCTTACTAAGCTTGAAAAGTTCAAGAAGACTCCTGAAAAAACCCGTGGGAGCCTCATCAATAAGACTAAAGCTTGGAAGATCTTTCTGAAAAGCATAACCATGGTTAAGGGGGTTGACGAATTCCCGTTAAGATTCTTCAGCAAGCCGCTGGTAATTATAACTAGCAAGCTTAACGATATTTTTGAGGAGGCGGATAAGAAGACGCTTGTCGAAACTTTAAAGGAAGAATTAAACGATTTCGAGCTTCTCGAGAATGTTGGAGACTTATCGAGTAGGAGTTTGAACGAGCTCTATAGGAATACTCCGAGCAATACTTTGCTCTTAATTCTCTCTTACAACATAGATGAAGAAAGCAGGGAGGCTTCTGTCTTGAAAAAACTCGTCGAATTCTTTAGGGAAAGCATAATAATATCGCTCGGCTCTCCTGAAGAACTTAAGCTTTTCACCAATGCTAAGATGTGTGTCGCAGCATTTACTCCCAGCATTACTGCGGTTAAAGCAGCCTTTAAGGCTTTGAGAAGCAAGACGCCGCCGGAGGGAAGCCTACCTATTAAAATATAGAGTCTAAAAAAGAGTTTTCAGAGAGATTAATATATTTCCGATTATTCAACTAGCATGTTGAAGTGGTGGAGGATACCGTTTAAAGCAGTAGATGGAGAACCGTGCTCCAACATCTATAGGCTTGTTAACAATCTTATCGAAGCAGGGTTCAACGTTGGGAGGTTTATCGAATCCAAGAGTATGAAGGAGCCGGGTTTGAAGCCAGGGGACTTCGTCGCAGGTGTTGAAGACCATTATTCTGAAAATTTGGTCAACGACCTTGCTGAAGAATATGGTGTAAGCCTCAAGCCATTAAAGTCTTTCAACCCGGAGAGAATAGCAGCTTTAAGAAGTCCGCTAGTAGGCGTATACAGCGGTGAGGGGGCGGGGCTATCCTATACTCAAGACTTGATAGAGACTTTGGAGAAAATGGGTTTCAGAAAAATATCCCTCTTAACCGGACCATTAACTCCTGGAGACTTGAGTAGTTTAGACGTGCTTATCTTCGGCGGAGGAGACAGTTTTAAAATCCTGGGTTCGATGAAGCCTGACGAAGCCAAGCTTATCAGAAAATTCATAGAGTCTGGAGGAGTATACGTCGGAGTCTGTGCTGGAGCCCTACTCCCCTTAAAGCCGGTTAACATGCTTGGAGCAGCATACGGCGAGCTTGAGGCATGGGAAGAATTACAGGTTGTAGAATGCGAGTTTTTAACCGACTTCGTTTCAGAACCGTCTTACCCAGTTTTCTCAAGCAGGAGAATCGGCGAGGTTCTTAGAAACTATCCGGTTAAGGGACTCGTCAAGACAAAACTAGTGGGGAAGGGGCTTTTAACACTTGGTTACAGAGGAGAATACACAATGTTTCACACAGGCCCGTTGATTAGAGCAACCAATCCAAAGCAAGTATTGGGTAGAATAGTGTCGGTAGGAACTGGAGTAGAATACGGGATACCCTATGAAAAAGCTGTTGAAAAAGCTAAGGATTCAAGCAGTATAATCATGGTTGAACACGGCTCTGGCAAGATAGTGCTTTTCGTTTCACACGTCGAAAACAGCGAAACCCCCGCCGTACACGGGTTGCTTGGAAACGCCCTGTTTCTCAAAACCTACGGCAGTACTGGAGGAGGATTTGCACAGCGTTTTGAAGAAACTAGACCGGAGGATTTTGCAGAAGCATCTGAATCCTGCAGGATTTTAAAGCTGATTAAAGATGCAGCTATAAAGCTTGCAGACCAGATTGACAACTTGACGCCGTGGCTCTACGCCAACCATTTTCTCCAAGAGGCAGGTCAATTAAGCATGCTTAAACAAGTTATTAACAGGATTATGAAGAGGGAAAACGTCATCCTCGAATCTCTAGAAGAATCCGTAAATACCAGTATTTTGATTCGAGAACTTAAGAGGAAAAAGATTGTAAACCGGCAGGTGGAAAACCTGTCGAGTAATCTCGCGGAATGGAGTTACGTTGTTAAGAAGGTCAGGAAAGCATTACCCACCATGCTTGAGAAAGTAGTTGAAGGTCAAGAGCTTATGGCCGATTTATCGACAGTAATCATATCTTCTGAAAAAAGCGAAGTAGAAAGGAGGTTCGCCGTAGTCTGGAATGTTTTAGCAGGAGGCAGGGCACATCTTGAAAAAGGGATTTCAGCATCACCCGGCGTGATACCGCCCTTAACCAGTTTACTATTAAACTTAAACGACTTCCTTGAGAAAACAAGGTTTCTCAGAAAAGTAGTAACATACTTAAGACAGTATTAAACATATTTCGAAAGAGGAATATCCTTGTGGAACTCGTCTAGCGACATTGGAATATAAACCGTCTCATTATCGTTCTTGAAACGTAATGCTTCTATTATTTTCTCAGCCACTTCAAGGCTCGTAATTGTAGGTATAGCAAACTCGACCGCAGTCCTCCTTATAACATACATGTCTCTAAGAGTCTCCCTATCCTGAAGGTCTGGAGTATTTATGACAAGCCCAACCTTACCGCTTGTGAGGAAGCTTATCGAATCGACTCCCTCCTCAGATTTTTCGCTAAGCCTGTTGACGAGTATTACGTTTCCAAGCCCCTTAGACAATAGGAAGCTCCTAGTGCCCCGGGTAGCAGCTATGGTGAAACCCATCTCCATAAGCTTCTTAGCAAGCTCAACAACCTTAGCTTTATCCTCATCCCTAACCGTTATGAATATTACGCTACCCCGGGGCGGGAGGCTCAACCCAGACGACACCCAAGCTCTTATGAAAGTATCGATGAAATCATAGCCTATGCAAGCAACTTCTCCAGTAGACCTCATTTCAACACCTAGAACAGGGTCAACACCCTTGAGCCTGACGAAAGAGAAGACTGGAACCTTAACGCCAATAGTCTTCTCGTTCCGCTTAACCATGCTTAAGAACTCCCTAAGCTTCCGTCCAGTCATCACTTTTCCAGCAAGCCATATCAACGGTATTCCAGTAACCTTGCTGACAAAAGGCATCGTCCTACTCGCCCTCACATTAGCCTCTATAACGTATACTTCAGAATTCTTAACTAGATACTGGATGTTGAACGGGCCGATGATCTTAAGTTCTCTCGCAATCTTCACAGCATAATCTTTTATCTTCTCCACTACTTTTTCAGAAAGCCTTCGCGGCGGAATAACTATCGTAGCATCACCACTGTGAGTACCGGCGTACTCAATATGCTCCATAACACCTCCTATTAGAACATCCTCTCCATCGCTGACCGCGTCGACCTCAGCCTCGTAAGCCTGTTCGAAAAACCTGCTTATCACAACAGAGTGTTCAGGAGAAATCTTAGCAGCATTACGAATGTATTCTACAAGCTCATTTTCGTTAGCTGCAACATTCATGGCTGCACCCGACAAGACGTATGAAGGCCTTACTAAAACAGGGTATCCTAATTCTCTAGCTTTTGAAATAGCCTCATCTAAACTCGTAACCCTAGTCCAAGGAGGCTGCTTTATCCCCAGCCTGTCTAGTATAAGGCTGAACTTAGCCCTGTCTTCAGCAAGGTCTATGCTGACTGGCGAAGTCCCCAGTATCCTAACACCATACTTGTGGAGCTTCGGAGCAATATTAATCGGGTCCTGGCCTCCGACGCTTACTATAACACCCTCAGGCTTCTCGACTTCAACGATGTCCATAACTCTCTCGAATGAAAGCTCTTCGAAATACAGCTTGTCAGACATATCGTAGTCTGTCGAAACAGTCTCAGGATTATTGTTTACAACAATAACCTCGTCGAAACCTTCTTCCTTTATAGACCATACAGTATGCATGGTGCAGTAGTCGAATTCAACACTGCTCCCAATCCTGTTAGTGCCCGCGCCCAAGATAATAACCTTCCTCTTACCAGGGCTCTCTGAAACATCACTAGTCTCGTCACCGTAGGTGGCGTAGAGATAGTTTGTAACAGACTCCCATTCAGCAGCCATCGTATCTATAAGTTTGAAAACAGGTTTTATACCGTGCTTAACCCTAAAGCTCCTAACCTCGTCTTCGCTCCAGCCAAGCCTCTTAGCTATCTGAATGTCTGAGAAGCCGAGTCTCTTAGCCTCCCTAATCTTTTCAGCAATCCTCTCCTCGTCATCACTACCGCGTAAAGACTTAAGTTCAGAATCTATCCTGATTATGTTAAGTATCCTGTAGAGAAACCACTTGTCTATACCAGTAACTCTGCTCACTTCTTCCACGCTTACACCAGCCTTTAAAGCCCTGACGATGTTGAAAAGACGCTCATCAGTCGGCTTAAGAAAATAAGACAGGTCTCCAGATACTCCATCATCTTCACCCTCATTACCCACAACTCCGACCTTGCCTATTTGAAGCATCCTCACAGCCTTCTGCAAAGCCTCTTCGAAAGTCCTGCCTATAGCCATGACTTCTCCCACAGACTTCATCATAGTCCCTATAGTCCTATCCACGTCTCCAGGAAACTTCCTGAAGTCCCATCGAGGATACTTGACTACAACATAGTCTAGAGCAGGCTCGAAACTAGCCTTAGTAATACCAGTAACCTTATTCGTTATCTCGTCTATCCTGTAGCCGATTGCCAATTTGGCGGCGAGGTAAGCAAGAGGATAGCCAGTGGCCTTTGAGGCTAAAGCACTAGACCTCGAAAGCCTGGGGTTAACCTCGATAACTATCAGCTCCCCGCTCTCAGGGTCGAGCCCAAACTGTATGTTGCATTCTCCGACAATACCAAGTTTCTCAACTATCCTCAGCCCAGCAGTCCTAATCTTGTGATACTCCTTATTCGTAAGCGTCTGAATAGGTACGACAACAATCTTCTCCCCGGTATGAACGCCCAAAGGGTCAAAGCCCTCCATGGTGGCGACGGCAACAGCATTACCATAATAGTCCCTCATATACTCGTACTCAAGCTCCTTCCAGCCGAAGTAAGACCTCTCGATCAAAACCTCACCGTTAAGGCTCCATTTTAAAGCCTTCGAAACAGTTTCATGAAGCTCATCCTTATTCTTAACTATTCCAGAACTATGACCGCCCAAAGTAAAGGAAGTCCTTACTAGGAGTGGAAAACCAATCTCCTCAGAAATCTTGAGAGCATCTTCAGGAGATCTTGCTACACCACTCGGAGGAACCTTCAACCCAATATCCCACATAGCCCTCCTGAAAAGATCCCTGTCTTCAGCAGTCCTAATCGTATCAATAGAGCACCCGAGCACCCTAACACCGTACTTATCTAAAACGCCGGAATCGTGAAGAGCCAGGCCGAGGTTAAGCGCTGTTTGCCCGCCGAAACCCAGCAGTATACCGTCAACCCTCTCCTTCTCGATAATCTTAGAAATAGAATCAACAGTCAAAGGCTCAAGGTAAATCTTGTCAGCCATCCTCCTACTAGTTTGAATCGTAGCAATATTCGGGTTAACAATAACAGTCTCAATACCCTCTTCCTTCAAAGCCTTCAGCGCCTGGCTTCCACTATAATCGAATTCAGCTGCTTGCGCAATTACAATTCCACCGCTCCCTATGATGAGCGCCTTCCTTATGCCGCTTATTTTAGGCATTGGTATCACCCTTTGTCTGAGAAGTCGGCGAAAAAACCAGGTAAGTGTAGATTGTGAGAATATTTCCCACACCTACTCTGCATACTACTATTTTAGCCACTGAAGTATCTGAGGAGAAGAAAAAAGAACTCTATTCTATTTAAACGTTTCTCTAAGAGAGATCATAAAGAACAGTTTTAACAGAGTTGCGGCTAAAAAGTCTACATTTTTCATTCTTGAAATCTACGCAAGATTTTCAGAAAAATCTGAAGCCTCGGAAATGTTTAATCAATAAACCTGATTGCTCTAAGTGAAACCCCTAATTTAGAACTTTTTAAGGCTCTCTGGCTGAACCCAGTTTTTCAAGCATTACTTCAACTAAAGCCTGATAAGCAGGCTTAGGCTGGTAGTTCTCATCGAAAATTAACGCTTTACCGGAGCCTGAAAAAGTATAGGTTATCCAAGAATATTTGTCTGTAAAGCCCCACATTATGAATGCGTCTGGACCAGCGTTATCCAAGTATGTCTTAAACACGTTCCTGTAGATTTCTGCCTGCTTGTTAAGTTCTTCGCTCGAAGCCGGTAACGAGATCCTAACGTCCATCTCGGTTATTTCAACTTTTAAACCCAGTTCTCTAAATCTCCTTATATTCTCTGCTAAGCTCTCGGGGTCGGGATAGTTTTCAACGCTTATGTGCATTTGCAACCCTACGCCATGGATTGGCACACCGTGTTTCAAAAGAGTCTTAATAAGATTGTAAACGCCGTCAGACTTCCTGTTTACACTCTCTATCCCATAGTCGTTGTAGAACAATAGTGCATCGGGATCTGCTTCATGCGCAAATCTAAAGGCCAACTCTATATACTCTGGCCCGATATTCCTCAGCCATACGTTGCTTCTTAAGTAGCCGTCTTCAGAAACAGCTTCGTTGACAACATCCCAAGCATAAATCTTACCCTTGTAACGACTCACAACGGTTGTAATATGGTCGTGAAGTATTTTAATCCACTCTTCTCTAGTGAAGTTGCCGTTAGTAATCCAATCCGGTAACTGCTGGTGCCACACGAGGCAGTGTCCACGTATCTTCAAACCGTTTCCCTCTGCAAATTCTACAATCCTATCTGCTCTAGAAAAAACATAAACATCTTTAAACGGGTGTACGAGGACAAACTTCATCTCGTTCTCAGGAGTAATAGAATTAAACTCTTTAACTATTGTTTCAACATATTTCGCATCGTTAAAATAGGAGAAGCTTACGACCGTTCCTATTTTCAACCCGAGCCTTTCGGCGAGGTCTTTCAACGTATAGTTTTTTACTGGAACATATACTGTTTCATTACTAGTCTCTTCGCTCGGCTTAGATTCTGTAGTGGGAACGGTAGAAGCAGGTTTCCACAGAGTTAAGAAGACTGTTGAGAACACGATGACGAATATTACAATCAGTGAGGAAACCAGCAATAGCCTCTTTGACAGCATTTTAATCTATTCAGCAGGAATTGCTCTAAAATATAAGGTTTAAACATTCACGAAGGAAGCTGCTGGGAATGCGACTCGGAGGAGGGAAAAAGTTTAAAATTTACCTATAGCCCGAGTCGGGCAAGTGACTCAGATGAAGAAGGAAAGAGTCTTAATTGCAGTAATATTATTATTGATTGTCATACTCGCACCAACCATTATATTGCTTCACTATTTAAACAAAAGCTATGTGAATACGAATACGCCTAATACTCCTATTCTCAACAATTTGCAGAATGTTGATGTGAAGATAAGCGTCGACCCGTCGGTAAAGTATCAAGTTATCG
>Ga0105158_1001136_pt1 | contig 10428 bp, 5 predicted proteins | sample LHCtaG_FD_81567 | JGI IMG/M metagenome (GOLD analysis project Ga0105158, IMG submission 81567) | Hot spring microbial communities from Little Hot Creek, USA to study Microbial Dark Matter (Phase II) - LHC4sed_matched | ecosystem: Environmental > Aquatic > Thermal springs > Hot (42-90C) > Sediment... | reverse complement strand
TACCGACCTTAATCTCAGGAAGAAGCAGAGGTTTAACAAGCTTCTATTCTGCATTGCCAAGCTCACGAAATTTCGCACAGAAGACCTAGAGAAGTAGGCTTAAATAGTCTTGTAACAAGCTTAAAAATAATGAGAAATCAAGAAAACTTGCATATGATCTTCATGCTCATTTGTATGAAAATGCATGATCTTATAAGAAAGGTGGAAAAAGGTGAAAGATGTGGTATCATTAGCGCCGAACTAAATTCAATTAAACAATTATCCAGTAAGCTAAAAGCCTCTTTGAAAGACAACGAGCTGTTCAGCAAATTCCTCGATGAGCTAAACTTGTGGATTGTTAGCTTAGGATCCCTTTCACCAGAGAATCTTATAGAGGAAGATAAAAAGGAGAAGCTTCTTGATGCCATCTGGAAGTGGCACGGGATGCTGAATGGTATGCAAACGACGGAGAGATACGCGCCTACGTTATATCTTATAGATAATCTTGCTAGCAAATATCGTAGTGCGCATATAGGAGATGTACAACGTTGTGAAGTGCAGGAGGATCTCTATAGGCTTAACAGCTACTTGGATAGCATACGCATGAATTTTAAAGATAAACAGAAATTTCAAGAGATTAAAAATGAATTCAATGCATACTTGCGCCAAATAGAGGATTCGCAAGAGTCATTTACGCAAGCGGACTTGGATAGGCTAATAACTTTGCTCAATTTTCTCTACACTAGGCTTCGGTCAGTCTTGGCAAAGATTCCACCGGAGACAGAAGAGTGGGCGCGCGCTACCCTTCCGTTTCCTTCGTCCCATGGCATAATACTATGGATAGAGGTTGGTGGTGAAAGATTCCTCTTAGACATATCTAAATATAAGCATGTGATCATTGGGCGCTATGATCCAGGCGATCATGACCCAGAAGTGGGCGCGCCACCGGATGGTTTAAAGATTAAGGATTCTCATGGAAAAATTCTTCATGTTTTTAATAGTGTTCGATGTCGTTGGGGCTGCACAGGAAAGGATGAAGATTGCACTCATAGAGAGCACGTTGAGTTAATTCTAAAGGGTAATGAGGTTAAAGTAAGTCTGTGCAGAGGGGCCTATTTACCGGTATACTACAGTTTCTCGGAAAAAGGTATCCTAAAACCTTTAAGAGAAAGTATTGTCCTTAAACCTGGAGAGAGCCTTTTTCTCTGGATAAGCGGAGTATATGTTGACGAACAGAGGAGCCATAAAGTCCCAGTCAAGTTACATATAGTTCTCAGGGAGAGAATCACGCAAGAACCTTATTCCTATTAGCTTGAAAAGAAATTTTCAACATAGTTATACGAACTCTACTTTTCAAACTTGTATTTTTCAGCTTTAAAAGGTATTACTCTATCGGCCACAGCAGCTGCTCTAAGTAAACCCATGCATCAAGTTAGTTCAACGACTTATGTCTCTGGCTTAACAATCTTCATTCTTTCGGCAAACAGCAACGCGAGTGGAGTTAAGGAGACGAGCCTAGGGTTGACGGCATTTCTTGAAGTACCTACACGATTGTGGTGATCTTTCAACTCTCTCAGAGGTCATACGTGCGCACTACTATAATAGCCCATGGACTTCTAACAATGAGTCAGAGAGAAAAATATGCTCATCACCTAGTTAAGAGCCCTAATGATAAGAGATCCTTTGCCAGCTGAAAGCCTTATTTCGGGCTCATCCTCGCTAAGATTCACCGTCAAGATTAAGGCCTCTGGTTCACGGTTCGAGAACCGTGAGTGAAAATACCTACTCCAAAACACCAAGCTTATTAGAGAACTCTCACACAGGGAGTGTTAAAGCAATGGATAATATGGGAAAGCCAACCTAGGACCATTCTCTCACAGTCTCCCTGTGGACAAGCCTGTTGCCCTGCCCGATGATCACTGCCATGACAATTGTAATCATAAACGCTTATTTATTCCTTAATTCATCCAGCATACGTGCTGAAGATAGGGCTAGAGATGGGGCTAGATGACCTAAAGACACACTTGGTTGTCTTCGGGACAACCGGCTCTGGAAAGACGGGCCTCCTGATAGTTTTGATGGAAGAACTCGTTCGCAATAAAATTCTGATCTAGCAATAGATGTGAAGGGAGATCTGAGCAATATTGCTCTAAACCCATATGATAAGAATGTTGAAAGAGTTTTTGGAGAAAAGCTTGTTGAGTGGAGGAGAAAAGCTGAGAAAAGCGGGATTCGAAAGGAAATGTTTGAAGACTTTGAATCTATGATTTATACCATTGGGACGAGAGATGGATTCCCCTTAAACATAATGTCCCTAATAGGGATCAGCGACCCTTCTGACCTAGAGTTAAGCGCTTCTCTAATAACGAGCTTCTCTAAGAGCTTTTCAAACAGCAGCGTGGCCCATGGGCTTGTGTCAGCGATTCTCATGGAGATGAAGAGCTTCAGTTTCGAGGAGCTCGTGAGGAGGATAATAGAGCCCCCATTCAGCTCGATTGGGGCGTTAAGCATAGAGGAGTACATGCCGAAAAGGAAAAGGGTACTTTTAGCATCTGAAATAAGCTCGGTCGTTTTCTCCCCTGCGATGGAGGGGTTTCATGTGGGGGAAGCGTTCGACCCAGATAGGCTTAAAGGAGCCACCTTTATCTACTTAGCCCATTTACCCGATGACTTGAGGATGCTAGCTGTCGCGCTTATCCTGAAACGAATTTACAGGTGGATGCTTAGCAAGGGGTCGTCAGAGTCTATCAGGCTGGGAGTGTTCATAGATGAGGTATATGGATATCTCCCCCCATCTCCGAGAAACCCACCTTCCAAAAACCCGATTCTCCTCCTGCTGAAACAAGGGAGGGGATTCGGAGTATTCATGGCCCTCGGGACCCAAAACCCTAGAGACATAGACTACAGAGCCATATCCAACATAGGGACTTGGATGATAGGAGGGCTGAGGACAGCGCAAGATAGGAACGCACTGGTTAAGGGGCTTTCTGATACCTTAGGAATCACATTAGGTGACAGCTTGGCAGAGTTGGATTCGAGGGAGTTTATTATGCTCACGCCGGATGGGAGGGTTAGAAGGTTCAGAACAAGGTTCGCTGCCTCTTACCTGAAAGGATCCCTCACACTTGAGGAGATAAAGGAATTAATGAAAGGAAGGATAAGGCATAACATAATCCCCCCTTCAAGTACTCCTATGTGAAATCAGATGTGAGAGAAAGTGTTGTCTATCATCCACTCCTTCTATTCTCTGGAATCGCTGACTATGGGAAGCACGAAAAGAGAGAATTCAAATATCTCATAGACCCCTGCTCAAGACCTATCGTCCTGTTGGAGAAATACGGTGAAATATCTGTCGAAGGTTTTGAGGAGGATAAGAATCCTGCGAAGGGCGATTACATTCCATTGCCGGAAAATCTGACTGACTTGGAGATAGAGGCCGAGAGGAAAGCGGCGGAAAAGCTTAGGATAATCCTTTACTACTCTCCATACCTGAGGGTATTCTCGGAGCATAGGGGTGAACTTCTAAGAAGGCTTGAAGTAGAGTATGAGAAGAAAGCAAAGAGAATACGTAAGGCTTATGAAAAGAGGTTAAGGGCTATGATGAAGAAAATTAATTCTATTAACGAGAGAATCGAGAGGATGGAACTGGTGATGAAGAACCATGAGCTCAATGCTTTGAAGGAAATACTGTCAGGAATAGTGAGGAAAAGAGCCTCTCACTTTAGCAAGGCAATAGGAGGGTATAAAATCAAGAGAATGGTGGAGCTCAAGATCAAGAGCTTGATTTTAAAGAGGGAGGAAACAGAAAGAGTGATTGAAGAACTAATTAAAAAGAGGGATGAGGGTCTTGGAAAGATAAGGGGTATATTGCACATAGATGAAGTTAGTATCACTCCGAAGATCGTTAATACGAGGGTCAGGTTGCTTTGGTATCCTATGCCAAAAAACTTGGCTACAAATCGGTCTTTAGGACAATAGCCCGGAGTCGTACGTCACTCTTCCTAGGGGCATAATCTTTTTGATTGTTAGCATAATTAATATGGCAGAGCCCTATACTAATTATTCCTCTCCAGTCATTTTTGGGAGTCCTTTTCCTCCATAATCCTGCTTTCGGCCAATTTTAAGTCCCAGGAAAAACGGAAAGAACTTTAGCCAGACTACTTTCGACGGAGCCGAAGCAAAAAGCCAAGTGAAAAAGAAATAAAAGAGATCTCAGTTAAATACAATTCTAGAAGTTATTATGAAATTTTGAAGGGCATGGAAAAGATTTTATTCTTTTAATGAAAGGAAACAAATTGTAAAAGGCCGCATTCGTCATCGTCCATATCAAATATACAAAATTTACAGGAAAGTAAACTAAACAACATCATATCACCTGTAAATTCTCTCAAAAAGTTTCTATATGGATTCTCTAGTTTTCATCCATTTTTCGTATGCTTGGACGCCGCTTAAGCTCGGAGAGACACGTTTAATAGCCTCTTCAAAATCACTCATCCTAACCTTTTTAGCCCTCCTCCTATAGGCATTCATCCCTGCTTCCTTGCATAAATACTGAATATCCGCCCCCGAGAAGCCTTCTGTTCTTTTAGCGAGAACAGCTAGGTCAACATCGTCCTCCAAGGGCATCTTCCTCGTTATGATTTTGAAGATTTCAAATCTGGCCTTCTCATCTGGGGGAGGAACGTATATTTTCATCTCCAGTCTTCCCGGCCTAAGCAGATCTGGATTTACGTCCCACGGCCTGTCTGTGGCCCCTATGATCACTACATTTTGAATCGGAATTAAGCCATCGATTTCGGTCAGCAACTGGCTTACAACTCTCTTCGTGACACCACTTTCGTCTAAAATTCGTTCGGAGGGGGCTAGGGAATCAACCTCGTCTAGGAACACTATTGAGGGAGAGACCGTCCGTGCCTTCCTGAACACTTCCCTAATGGCTCTTTCAGACTCCCCGACCCATTTCGAGAAGACCTCCGGTCCCCTAATGCTTATAAAATTGGCCCCACTTTCAGTCGCGATGGCCCTTGCCAATAATGTTTTCCCACATCCTGGAGGGCCGTAAAGCAATATTCCCTTAGGAGGCTCTATCCCTAGGTTTTTAAATTCTTCAGGGTTTTTAAACGGTTCAACCGTCGACTCTATCAGCATTTTTTTAACCTCTTCTAAGCCACCTATGTCATCCCAATGAACCTTGGGAACTTCTACTGAAATCTCCCTCATCAACGTCGGAGTAATCTCCTTATACGCCTCCATGAAATCGTTCATAGTGACGACTAGTTTTTTGAGGGTTTCAGCAGGAATACTTTGATTTAGCGATTCTATCTCGGGCAGGCTTCTCCTCAAGACCTTCATCGCCGCTTCCTTGCAAAGCAGAGCAAGGTCAGCTCCGCTATACCCGTGGGTAATCTCCGCGATCCTCTCTAGGTCAACATCGCTGGCAATTGGGATCCCCCTCACGTGAACTTGGAGTATTTCAAGCCTCTCCTCCTTGTTGGGAATCCCTATCTCTATCTCCCTGTCAAATCTTCCAGGCCTTCTTAGGGCTGGGTCTATCAGGTCTACCATGTTTGTAGCCCCAATTACGATAACATTCCCCCTAGCCTTCAACCCATCCATCAGAGTAAGCAACTGGGCTACTACTCTCCTTTCAACCTCTTGGACTTCGGCCCTCTTAGGAGCTATCGCATCAATTTCATCTATGAAGATTATGCTCGGCGCGTTTTCTTGTGCCTCTTTAAAAACCTGTCTGAGCCTCTCTTCAGATTCTCCGTAATATTTCCCCATTATCTCCGGTCCACTTATCGAAAAAAACGTTGCGTTCACCTCATTAGCCACTGCCTTGGCAAGCAACGTTTTCCCGCACCCCGGTGGACCATATAGGAGGATCCCTTTAGGAGGATCTATCCCAAGCTTTTGGAAAACTTCTGGATGCCGCAGGGGGAGCTCCACTATCTCCCTTATCTTTCTAATCTCATCATGTAACCCCCCAATGTCGTCGTAAGACACTTTTGGAACCATGTATCTTCCGGCAGCAGCTTCGCTAACTATCCGCAACCTTGTTTCACTAGTCATCCTCACAACCCCCCCAGGCCTAGTTTTAATAACTTGGAATACGAACGATCCGCTGAACACTGGTATTGAAAGAAAATCACCCTCCATGAACGGGATGTTGAGAAACTTGCTCTTCACGTAATCAACGAACCTCTGCTCAACAGTTTCAACTCGCATGCCTTCCATTGAAAAAGTTGCTTCGAAAGCATTCTCAATCTTATCCACCCTTCTCACTAAAACTCTTTCACCTATAACTACCTCAGCGCTCCTTCTCATCCTACTGTCCATTCTTATGATGTTTAGACCCTCATCCGCACTTGTGGAAGGCCAAGCTATTGCAGAAGAAGCTTTTCTACCCTTGATTTCAATCACCTCCCCGGGTCTAACATTCAACTGGGCCATTACTCTCCTGCTGATTCTAGCTACGCGTCTGCCGACATCCTCCGGCCTTGCTTCAGCCACGTTGAGCCAAACCTCCATCAATCTTTAAAAAATAACGCCAGTATAAAAGAACTCTCGCCCACTAATGTGATTTAACAGGCTTGAACAGCCTTACAAGATTTCCCATAGCAGCTTCTTAAGCTGTTCAATGCCTGCAATGGCGGCGGAGGAAATTCGAAAAAGCCTGGGCAACATCAGTTAATGCAAGCGCTTTACGGTGTTTATTGCCTATACTCCTCGCCACCTCCAATGCTTTAGGAAGCATTTTAGAGGATCCTCGAAGTCCTGTTTTGCACGTAAGTTTTTAATGTTTCATGAATTTTTAATGCGTGTTAATGCAAGTCTTATCAATTTTTGAATATGCCATTAAGTCCAGTTTAAAAATAGGTGAATTATGTGCCGTCATGATCCTTCTATAAGCATAACTTTTTGATGGCCAGCATCATTAGCATACTAGTGTCTCTTCTTCAATTTTCCCACGAATTCTTTGGACTTTGTACATATAGATCATCAAAAAGTTCAAGTATGCAAGAGGGTGTTTAAGACTCAGAGGCAGAAACTTTTAAGCAATAACATTAAACGAATGAATCGATGAATGAGAAAAATGCTTAAGTAATTTCCTTTGTCAAGTCTTAAAAGTTTGACTTGCCGATGCTGCTATTAACGGTTATCTATATTCCTCTCCAAAAGTTGAACTAGCCTTCTTTAGATTTATTAAATCCTTCTTAACCTCCTTGAAGTTGTTATACCTGTTATTAATGGATAGACACCTCCTTATTATATCCTCGAAACGACCCAAGCTGCTGAAGTCTATCTCTCTCTTCATCTTCTCCAGTATCTCGGAGGAGTCTCTCCCAGAAAACGGATTAACTCCTTTCAAAACCTCATAGAATGTAACTCCAAAACTCCATATATCACTCTTCTCGTCCGGCTCCTTGCCACAAAGTATCTCAGGAGCTGCGTACTCAGGGGTATGGGCGAACCCCCAATCGCTTATCTTTGGAACACCATCTTTAATCAAAATGTTGCTCGGCTTTATGTCTCCATGAACGACTCCCTTGTTATGTGCATATATTAACGCGTCAGTTATCTCCAGCATGACTTTCAGAATCTCATCCTCGCTGAACTTAATGCCCTTTATATTGCTGTCACAGAGCTGCATGGCTATGTACGGCTCGGGCCTTAAGCCGAAATCGTAAACATCAACAATGTTTCTATGCGAAAATCCTTTTCCAACAAGCTCGTTCAGGCGGTTCACCTCGTTCACAAAAATCTCTTCAGCCTCCTTGCTTTTCTTAGGCACCTTCAGGGCGACGAGCCTCCCCTCATCATCTATTGCCTTGAAAACTGTTGCAAAAGCCCCCTCTCCTATGGTCTCAAGTATTCTATATTTGGCTAGTGTACGTGCTCTAGGAAACTCCTTCGTTTCCTCTGGTTCTCTTCTCTTGAAAGTTGGTTTTTGGAACCTTGACTGTATTTTCTGAGAGAATAGCATCTTTACCTGCCTAACCGGCGTATGAGTGAACACGATGTAGGCAGTAGTAATGGAGATGGTTAATATGCCCAAGTTAATTAGATTCGGCTTCCACCCCCAAATTGCGATAGCTGTTTTAGGAGAATCCATGTATATTGGGTTGGAAACTTCACCTGTGCCGGAGGCGTCTCCGGTCCAGCGGGCAAAGTACCTAGTGAGAATTATAGATTCCTCGATCTCGGTTTCCTTGAGACGTACGTAAGCCTTAGAGCCCTCGTCGTACCACCCTTCCCCCTCGCACTTATCATAGCATGTCTCAACTTTCAGGAAATACTGGGTTTTCCATTTCGCTGTCAACGACATCGGCCGGTTTACAGCAATGTTTAAAGTATTGTTATTGGATGAGTGGTCGCCAACCCATCCCGTAAAAACCTTCCTAACCCCACCTCCTAGATCCACAATGGGTGAAACGGAAATGGTGGCGAGCTGGCCGGGATAATACCATCCCCCACCACTAGGAGAACCGTATTCGGAGTTGACTGACAGGTAGTATTGATACTCCCAAGAGGCCTTAATGTTCTTCGGAGAATCTACGGTGACTCTGGAGGTTGCTGAGGAACCTGAGAAATCACCTATCCAAGACTTGAAGACCCTTCTCGTCCCGTTCCCGAAATCAGTTGCCTCAGGAGTGACGGATATCATGGCGATAGAGCCTTGATCATACCAACCACTGCCGGAAACAAAACCGTACTCGGAGCTAACGTTAACATAGTGCTGAGTCTTAAACATGGCCGTATAAGAGGCAGAGCTTAAAGCAATTATAGTCCTTGAAGTCGACAGGTTACCATCGTTCCAGCCAGTAAACAGGTATCTTGTCCAATTGCTCCCTTCCACGTAAATCACTGTGCCGGGAATGGAAAACGAATGGACGGAACCCTCTTCCCAAACGAATGACCAAGGAAGCTTATCTGGAGAAAAATATTCACCATCAACAATAATGCTTTGAATTTTCGGATTAGACGTGAAACTGATGGTAAATTTTTTAACTTTCCTCACTATTTGCAAATTTGAATAATCATGTATAAAAAACTCATAATAATTCTGTCGACCGCCAACACCAACATTTAATTTAATTTTGAGGCTTAAAGAGTTAACCCCTGGACGAAGATATTCTAAAGGAATTTCCCATTCCACCCACATAGATTTTCTTTCATCGCCTAACATCCCGCCTAAATAACAAAATTCATAATTATTACTAACAACATAATCGTTCATTTCGATCCTTTCGACAATAGCATGTACACCTGGAGAACCAATTATATGAGGCGTTCCCGCGTATAAGTATAGTCGAAGTTTTGCTGAGATAATGTTAGAGATATAAGAAGGTAAACTGAATTTTAAGTTAATTTCTTCCTCGACATGCTCGCCTTCATATCTGAAATTCCCGGTAATTCCTACCTTCGATCCTCCGGGCCATCCCTCCATATCTGATAATTTTATTTCGGTTGTAACTTTTTCGACTTCCTCAGGAGAAGCTTGAACTTGTGGCATAAGTGCATGGCATCCAGAGAGCAGTAAGAGTAAAATTAAAAATAATAGTAATGATGCTTTTTGCATTTCATATTTTTACCTATTTTGGTCTCTTATAAATTTTTACGAGGCGAATCGCAGAAGAGATCGCTATCCCGTCCCCGACGAAGTCTTCCGACCGTTTAACATACAGCCCCAATTTCGCTAGAGGTGTGGGACTAAGCTCTATATCTGGTTCACACCATTCCGGCTTTTTCAATATTTAATTAGAATTGGGTTAGACATATTTTTCTTTAGGACATGTCCTCATGATTTTCTCCATGTCTGCGCGATAATAGTTCGGTGATAAACCTTAATGTGGTTTGATGTCAAGTGCCTATAATGACCAATCATAAGATTTCCATTAATTCAAGGTAAATGCAGGTTTTATTATTGTTATTAAAACGTTCTTTAAAATTAAGGGAATCATAGAAGTATTTCCCCGAAATCCGCGTTCCTCTAAGATCTATTTCTGTCTTGGTCACGATCCAACCGCTATAGAAGGGAGAAGACCTGATGGTATATGGGAATTAAAGAATAGTGAATGGTGGGAAGAGGTTATGACTCATAATGTATTTTGATCATCCTACTTATCTTAATAAGATTTAATAAAATTTAATGGAAAGCCAGTCATATATCTTTATAAGCCAGGCTATGATAGGAAATGTAGACCAACTTTTAAAAGACATTGATTGAAAAAGCGTACATCTTTCTAACTTCCATGTAAACAGCCCAGATGAGCTTCTCAGCAAATATCCGATAAGGGAGTTGCTCTGGGACTTGGCCTTATATCACCATAACATCGCCAAGGTCAGGCTTTACAATAAAGAATTCTTCGAGAAGTTTGAAAAAGCAAATTCGATGAAAACATTTATCCTAAAGTTGGAGAATTTGTTGAGAACCCTCCCTTCTTT
>Ga0105158_1001135_pt1 | contig 10434 bp, 9 predicted proteins | sample LHCtaG_FD_81567 | JGI IMG/M metagenome (GOLD analysis project Ga0105158, IMG submission 81567) | Hot spring microbial communities from Little Hot Creek, USA to study Microbial Dark Matter (Phase II) - LHC4sed_matched | ecosystem: Environmental > Aquatic > Thermal springs > Hot (42-90C) > Sediment... | reverse complement strand
TTTAAGTTAAATAGTCCTTTTCTCCTCAATCCTGTCATTGCGAAGAATAGGAATATTGCTTTAGCTAGAGGCTCTTTCAAATTGATAAAATTCTTGAAGTTCTCCCTTAGATGGGATCTTCTTTGGTTTGAATGGATGGTTTGGGAACTTGAGGCCTTTTATTACCTCCTTCCTCCCTAGATAATCTCTGTAAAAAATCTCAAAGCCTTCAGCATGTTTGCATAACTGTACGTACACCAACCCCTGAAACTCATTAAATAATTTCTAATATCAGCTTTTGTAGCGTTGATTGAATCACGGTCTGAGTCCTTGAAGAATCTTTTAATCTCAATCAAATGTCTTTCAACAGTTCTCCCAGCGAGTTGTTCATCGACGACCGAGAAATTCTTGAAGCCTTCAATTATTCTCTCATTCTCCCTATTCTCCATTCTCAAATCGGAAGGTTTCCTTGCGCATTCTTCCGGCCGGCCTCCGGAGCCAGAGGTCCCGGGCTCAAATCCCGGCGGGCCCGCTACACTTATGCGTCCTTACAAATGTTTTTTCTTCGGGGAAGGCATCTGCTCTAATTATATTGCATGTATAAATTAGATGTAATGCAACGTTTATATGATACTACTTCTTCCTGATAATATCTAGGCTAGAGTCCACGAACTTTACTTGGTCTACTCCGTATTTTTGCTGAATTTATGCTAGAAATCAGTGATATTTTGAAAAGCTTTATATATTCCTCTTTTTACATGGAATGTGGGAGGAGTATGAGTTTTTGTATTGAGCTTGCTAACTATGCTTTGAAAATATGGGACAAGAGTCTTGCTGATTTAGTTAAAAACCCCTTGTCTGAGCTTCTTGACAATTTTCGTAGGGTTAGGAGGGATTTCAAGGAATTTGAAAATAAGTGCTATGGTGAGATGAGTTCAGATGAGTATAGGTATTATGAGAGTGTTTTTAGCATTGCTCTTCTTAAGCTTAGTGTCGCTATTGAGGATAAGGTTAGGGGTGGAGAGGTTAAGGACGAGGATGTAAAGTTTGCTATAGAAGTGTTTACACCCGATGAAAAAAATGTGATTAGGGAGTTTGAGAGGTTTAGTGGTTTAGATCCCAATGTTGTTTCTCCAGAAGCTCTTGCTGAAATTATTGTCTCTGGAAGGGGTGAGGTATACCAACTTGTTAAAGAGGCTGTGAGTAAGCAGTACATAGACTTTGCAAATATTATAAAGTCTTGGTCTAGCAACTACAGTATAAGCGATTCTATTAGAAGGGGGCTCATACTAAGGTATGAGGCAAGGTTTAAGAACATTGTAGAAGCTGTTAAAAGGTTGTTAGATCAGCAACCAGCATGGCTTAGAAGACTCTTTGCAGAATATGAGGAAGCACTGCTTTCTTCTGCTGAAGTTAGAGAAAAGTTTGAGAAAACGTTTAAAGACCTGTATGAAAGAGAAGTGTATAGTCTTAAAGAACGCATAGATGTTTTAGAAAAAGAAAGGAGTAGTTTACTTGAAAGGCTAAATACATTAATTGAGAAGGCCTCGTCTAAAGAGGTAGGCGTGGAGCTTCTAGAGGTAGAGCTCAGTAGGTTGAGAAGAGAGTATGAGGATGTTAAAAATAAGTACTTCGAAGCCCTAAAGATGTGGGAGGATAAAGTCAAGGAATTAGAAGCTCTTAAGTCTGAGCTTGTTGAAAAAGAAAAGAAGCTTGAAGAAATGGCCTCAAGAGAGAAGGGGTTGACAGCCACTAAAGAAGCTCTCGAGGCTGAAGTAGCTAGGTTGCGTAACATTGTGTTGGAGTATGAGGCCAAGGTTAAAGAGTATGAGAGATATAGAGAAGAGCTTCAGCTAGAGCTAAAGGCTATGGAGGACAAGGTAGACACTTTAGAGAAGGGGCTTAGAGGCGAGTTGAAGGGTCATCTAGTATCAGCTGAGGAAGCCGCTATTCTCGAGATGATATTTATAGAGAAGTTGAAGAGCAAGTTGATGGAGGCTCCAATAGAAATTAAAGCGCCTTGGGGTGAGGTCGTCATTAATAAGTGGAGCATTGAAAGAGAACTAAAGGAAGAAAACATGGAGCAGAGCGCCAAAATGCCTAGAAACCAGACCATAGTTTTCAGGCATAGATCTAGAGGATTTCTGGGACTTGGAGAAGAGAGGGTTATTGAGATTAGAGGCATCTACCTTTCACACATAGATTCACTGAAAGAGCAAGGCTTTGACGCACAGCCAGCAACACTAAGCGATTTACTAAATATCTTGGGAGATTACTTGGGCTCTAGTAGAGATGGCAGGAGGTATATGTTGATAGGCATAGCATCTCCAACGGGCTGGGAAGACTCTGTTATAAAGTATGTCGCTGAAAAATACTCTCTTGTATTCAGCGATATTGTTGTTATTCTAGTTGACTTGATAGAGAATGGACCTATATATCCAGAGAAGCTATCGTCGATAATGCCTCTAGATAAATACGCAAGAATATTTATGCCTGAAGTCCCAGCAGAAGAAGAGATGCACGTAGAGAACGTGATTAGAGATCTATGTGATGAAGCAAAAGCTAAAGCACCAACAAAGCCTGTATTCCCATATAAGAGCTTAGTAGAGAGGGTAAAGAGACTTATTAAAGGTGTTTCAGATCTATCAATAATGAGAGTCCTAGAGAGGTATAGAAAGAAAGGCTTTATAGAGATAAGGGTTGTCGACAACGAAAAAGTCGTTGAATGTAAATCCATGAGGTGGTGATCTATATCAATAAACTCTAAATCTATCGAGGAAGTACTACATGCTGTTTCCTTTGTTATAAGTACTGTAGCAACGTACATTATCAAATACCCCGTACCAGCAGGGCTTATAGTGACAACAATACTACTCTTCTACAAGAAGTTCTTTAAAAACCCGTTTAAGCTCTCTGTAGAAGATCTTGAGAAGCATATAGCTGAGGCTAGAATCGAGGAGGAGAAGCTGTTAGGAGAGCTTAAAGAGATCGAGAGAATTATTGAGAGAGTTGAGGCAGGTGAGATAGAGGGAGACAAAGACCTTTTACAAGCTAGGAAAAAGCAGTTAGAAGAAGCCATAAAGCTTGCTAGAGAGAAGATCAGGTTAGCGTCAGCGATAATAATGATTAAAGAAAACATAGAGGTTTTTAATAGGCTTTTTGTTAAAAACAACTTTGAAAAACTTCTAAATGTAGAAGAGCTTGATAAACAAGTAGGGCGGCAACTAAAAGAAGCAGGGGTAGAAGATATTGATATAGATGCTCTATACCAGTACTTCAACAAAGTCTTTCCACTAATACTGAAGAGCCCTGAGGAATTTGCAGTTAAAGAAGTAGAGAAAGAGGAAAAACCCCCACAGCCACCACCAAAACCAGGACATGTACCACCAGAAAAAGTAGATGAATTAGTAAAAAAAGGTAGAGTTGAAGAGTGGATAGATCTTATTAAGGAAGCTATCGAGAAAAACGAGAAAATAGAAATAAAAATAAAGATACCGAAAGACTACAGTGGTGAAGGATATAAAAACCTACTGCTAGCTCTATACACTATGAATGCTCCAACTTCAAAACTAAAAGAAGTTATAGAAGAAAGATTTCTAAATAGAGTTGTAGACAACTTGAAAAAACTATCTAGCGGAGAAATAATTGAAGTGGCACCGGACTCCTCAGACATAGGATACCTAGACGAGGCAATAAAAATAATATGCGGAGAACCAGAAAGAGAAGAAGTAAAAGAAACAGAAACCATTAAATACTACAAGCTAATAGTGAAAAACGAAGAGCAAATTATCACAAGAAAGACAGCAAAAGACCCAGCAACGAAAAAAGCACAAAAAGTAATATATATGAAACAACAAAGTAAACCACTAGAGACAGGGGTTAAAAATTAAAATAGAACGCAACAAGGAGACATATTTGCCATGTGACTCAAGCTTTCTGACATCAAAGCATTAAACAGGGAGATTATTTATACTTAGTGTATTACTGTTGTAAATGGTATTAGATATTCGATTCTCTGGCAACTTTATGGTAGCAAAGATATAGTTTTTTTAAGTAATCGAAGTTAGGCTCCTTTATAGTGATTTCAGTAACTAGACTCAGTAAATTTATTCTAGTATCTTGCCTCAAGAGCTCTATTTTGTTTCTTTATGGGATATGGGAGATGAAAGTATTTAAATGTAGCGTAGTAGATAGTTATTCGGTGCGGTTTGTGGTTGTTGGTATTATTGGCGGTAGGGGTGCTGGTAAAACTGTCTTTGTTAGCCTCTTGGCCACTACTGCTATTAACTATGCTGTTGAGACAAAGGAACACTTCAGATACTATACCTTCCCAGAGTTTACAACGGTTGTTCATGAGATTGTCGAGTCTCTTAAGCTCAAGAAGTGGCCTCCAGCTACTTTAAAGGGCTCGCTGAGTGAGTATAGGTTTTGGTTTGGTTACAGCAGATTGCTTAGCGGGATCCTCAACAAGTTTTACGATAGTTTGGAGAATCTTGTGGGTTTAATTAAGAAGCTCGAGATTCCTAGGAGAGAGCTTTACAATATTATAGAGTTTAGTGTTTATGATGTCTCCGGCGAGGATGTTGACATTATTTTTAGAGCTGCCACTTTAGCTAAAGAGAGAGGTACTTCTGTTCTAGAAATGATTCCTGAAAACCTTAAGGCTATTCTCGACTGCGACGTCCATGTGTTTCTAATAGATTCTTCAAAAATAACAATTGACAACACTGATCCTAGATATAAAGAAATGCTTGACTATGACGGCTTGATGGCTAGCCTAATGTCTCTAGTCGCTTTGTATAGGTCTAGCAAGTATGGTATTAAAGCAGGCAAGCTCTTCCCAGTATTTGTATTTACAAAGTTTGACACGGTTGATAAGAAGGTTTTGAGAGCTCTGGGTATATCAGACAATTTTGATAAGTGGTTTTTGGAAAAGAGCAGAAACCGCAGAGAGATAAATGAGAGGTTGATAGAGTTTATGAAGAGGTTTTACCAGCACACACTCGCAATCGTTTATGGAGGAACTATTATGGGTGTTGAGTTAGAGAGAGCTCAGATATTTGTAAGCTATTTGATGACTGAGCTTAGTGAAGAAGGCATACCTGTGCCAAAAGTTGTAAAAGCACCTGATGGGATATCCTACGACCTTGCATACTCTAGAAGTGAGTACGTTAGGTTTATAGATTACTTTGGTAAAATTGCTAATGAGATCAAAAAAGCCCACAAAGTACCTGAGGGAGTAATTCCTGTAACGGGTTTAGGCAGATGAGTAGCATTATAGAGCTAGACCACATAATATACTCTTTAGTCCCGTACAAAGGCTATGGGGTAAGGGCATGGTCTAAAGAAGAAGCCATTTATTATGCTGAGCGTGCTTTCAAAGGCTGGTTTTCTCCATATGAACAGCTCCTCGTGAGGCCTGGAGTAGAGCTGAGGGCCGTTGTAAAGGGTTTCAGGGACTTTATGTATATAGCAAGGGTTTTTGTTGGCGAGGGGCTGGATGAGCTAAAGAGAAGAGGCGTTGTGTCGCACATAGTATTAGTACCACTAGAGATTGCTGTAGAAAAGAAGCTTTCCCTGGAAGAAGTCGATAAGGCCATGGCAAGCCACATAGCTTCTAAAGGTATCGGGCTGGAAGAGATAGAGCCGTTGAGGATAAGCCTGGGGGAAAGAGATAGAGACGAGGATTTAGAGTACCTCAGGACGGTTGTTGACGTAGAGAATGCGAGGAAGCTTCTTACAGCTATAAGTAGGCCAGAAAGCAAAATCATAGTAATATACAAGAGAGATTCATGGTTTAGAGCAAAGCTTTCATACGCACTAGCAAAAATGTTTGCAATACACAACGTAGCAGAGTACATAGTGACTGTAGAGAAGCCGATAGAAAACATATTGATAGAATTCACAAAAGCTGTCATGGTGCTAGACAAAATGATACCAGTAAGGCGCGGAGAAGACTGGACAGTTATAAAGATAGCAGAAGATGTGAAGGAAAAAGGCGCAGAGGCAGATATAGAGGCAACATTGAAGAAATTAGGGTATTGAAGGGCTGAGAAGACCCAATAGGTGCGACCTGCTTGTAAAATTCCATGCACGCAGGTTTTGCCATGCCTGATCTAGAATTCATATTACCTTTTACCTTCTAAACTTAACACAGGCTTTAGGTCTACAGCTAAGATCTTTAGGCTTCACAGCTTCTATACATCTAAATGGGCTTATATCAACTAGTACAAAATTCCTTATAAGCAACCAACATCATTTCTTTAACTTTTGCATATCTTACCCAAGACTTCTATTACCTCGTCTATGCTCGCTCTATTTTCTGGCTTCACCTCCTTCATCTTCTTCATGAGATCTCCTAGTTCTCTATTTTTGACCGTAATAGTTGCGCGTGGATCACTCCTACCAGTAATCATCTCTTGCAGTATTATTCCAAGGCTATACACATCATACTTATCGGTCACAGCTTCATCCCGTGGAGCATACGGCACCGTGCCTACCCATGCTTTTGGTTCATCACCCAGTTTAACCGAATACTCCCAGTCGGTAACCCATATATCGCCTTTCTTTGATACAATTATATTTTCAGGTTTCAAATCCCTGTGAACAACACCTCTATTTAAAGCCTTTTTCAACACTCCAGCTATCTCTAAAGCGATACATGAAGCCTCCTGCTCACTCAATCTACCGCCCTTCTCAACAATAAACTCTCTAAGGTTCCTTCCTTCAACATATTCAACATAGATACACATACGATCAGCGTCATACCGGTTCAACTTGGGGACACCGCGTATATCTCTCAGAAGAAGCCAGTTAGTAACCCCCTTTACAACATCCTTTAAAACATCACTACTTAAACCCTTAAAATGCTTCTCAATAGTAGATCCAATAATAAAAGTGTTTTTGCCAATTCTAATCGCTTCACTACGCTGACCACGCTTTAGTATCCAGACCTTTGGTCTCCAGTCCTTTAGTGCCTCGTCTAGCTTGTGGCCAATTAGTACACCTCCTGTAAAGACACCAAGCGAGAGGAGGAAAAAGAGGGTCTCGGTCATTACACAATCCCTTCTATTTTCAATAATTACAACTACCCCTATAAGGCCAACAAAAAGTATGTAAGATATGGTGCAAGCCAAGCGATCATTTAATTCCATTGTAGGGGCGGCGATCACTGTAGAGGCAATAATGTGAAAGATATAAATGATCGTTGCATCTCGAATGAAGAGGTTCACATTGATCTCCTCATTGAAGAGGGGTGCGAAGAACCCAGCGGATACGTTGTGTAGTATGGGGATAGAAGCTAGTAGGATTATTGGGCTTACTAGCCAGCCCATCTTCAAGGTCGTATCACCTAGATGGTGTCTTTGCCTTCAAGTATACGTATTTAATTTTGAACTATATATGTTTATGAGTTCTCCTATAACTCCTTCTAGGGATGGTCTTTCCCAGGGGTTTTTACTCATTGTTTTCTCTATGAGTTTTCCCAGTTGATCACCTAGTTTGCCCGTAGCTTTCTCAAGGGCGTCTTCGTTTTCTAGTAGCTTTTCTCCATCAATGTTTTCTCCTGTTAGAGAGTATAGTATTAGGTTTCCCAGCTGATACACGTCTACCTTGTGCTGGTAGCCCCGCCTAACGGCTTCTTCTCCTAGTTCTCGGTCTACTTGTTCTGGTGCTCTCCACCCGGGTGTGCCCGGGGGTATTTTTTGTTTTCTAGTATCTAGTGTTCTAATAGCTGTTGAGTAGTCTCCTAGCTTAGCTACTCTATTTACAAATAAAATGTTACTAGGCTTAACATCTCCATGTATAATACCGTGGGTGTGGAGGTATCTGAGTGCATCAGCTAGTTGAATAGCTAGGACTAGAATATCCCTCGTACTTGTTAACGATCTCTCCTCGAGTTGATACTTTAAAGAACCGTGTGTAGCATACTCGTAGACTAGAAACATCCCCCTCCCACCCCTATCTACGTGGTATGCTAAGAGTTTGAGTAAGTGAGGGTGTTCAAGAGCTGAGGCAACCTCGATCTCCCTTAGTAGAGCATCCATGTCTCTCTCACTAATAACGGGTCCAGACGGAGTCACGCCTCTAGCATAAGCTTCAATGAGGGACTCGAACCCCCTAGGAACTTTTAAAGCAACACGGTAATCTCGGAGACAGCACAGATAGACGGTGCTAAAGCCACCACTACCAATCCTAGTACAAACCCACTCGCCACTAAAACTTCCATACCTCCTCCTAAACTCCAAGGGGAAGACGTATCGGAAAGACTCACCCCGAGGTTTAAACTCAACGAGTCCAGGGATTTCCCGGCCGAGAAAATCCCCCAAAACAGAATCCGCACTAGTAACTCCGCCACCTTTACTTCTACGCTTATATAGCGAGAAATCAGGCTCTACCTTAAACCCCCATCGCTTACTCCTCTCCAAGTATTAATCCCTCGCCACCACACCTAGGACAAACGCCGGAACCCATGCAGTTATAGCACTTAACCTTACCCCTCCCGCGCCTGATTATGCCTTCATCTATCATCTTTGCGAAGTCACAGAAGTACCTGTAGTGTGCTTGACCATCGCCGCCGCAATAAATACACGAATAGAAATGATCATCATAATAGTACCAGCCTCCCCCGCCACATCGTGGGCAATCTGCTTCTCCTGTTCCATTGCATTTCTTGCAGACTCCTGTTCTCTGGCACTCTGGGCACTTCGCTTTCTTGTACTCGTCCTCTCTTAAAACAATTATTCCTAGGTCCTTCTTTACGTGTACGTAGAATGGTGTTTTACACCTTGGACATATTAATCTATGTGTTGTTCTTGGCTTAAATAGTATGTTAAATGAGCTTTCGCCGCAATTAGGACAGGGTACTTCAAAGGTCTTTAGCTCCATGGGAAGTTCTTCGCTTTCCCCTTTTGAACCCACGGTTGAGTACACCATAATAGTTTTAATGCGTTAAGAATATTTTTAAATTTTCTACTTATTGTACATCTACAATTGCTTTTAAAAGCACTCTCTTAAGTTCTTCTAGATTTTCTCTAGCTATGTTTTTATCTATAGTATAGCCTTTAGCATAGTTCTCTAGACTGCGTACTGCTTTTTCAATTCTATTTAGGTTTCTCAAGGACTTCCTCTTTCTGAGAAAACTCTCAATGTCAATTGCGACCACGTCGTACTTCGCTAAGATGTCGTGAATACTGTTTCTTGCATCGCTTTCTCCCTTATCCAATTTCGAAATGGTCTCTAAAATATCAATTATTAATCTCTCAATAGTATCAATGGGATCAGGTCGAGCTTGAATAACTAAGCCACTAGGTGTTTTAATAGGGGTTTCTATTTCTTCCCGTATAAACACTGTATACTTATTAGATATCCCACTATAGCTCACATTTATGCTAACTCCACGCCTCCTTAATTCATCTATTTCATTTCTACCTAGTGTTATAGGCGTATCTATCGATAGAGCTCTATCTCCATGTACTACTATAAACTTTGTAGTTGACCCTAAAGAGACCTCATCGCCATGCTTTAAACGGTGGGGCACCATGGGATTAATCCTCTTCCCATTAATAAAAGTGCCATTGGTAGAACCGCGCCCTTCATGACCATGATCTATTATGTAGAGTCCCCCGCCTCTCAGCTCTATGCGGGCGTGTCTCCTGCTAACGTAGGGGTCTTCGAGCTTCATGTAATGGTAAAACGCGCCCGGCTTGAAAATATGTAGAGCAGAGTAGTCTTCCACCAGTACTCCACGTTTTTCAGCGTCCTGAACATCCTCACCAGATAATCTACCAATGAATACATCTCCATACTTCTCTAAAACTTCTCCGAGATTAAATAGTACACCGGAATTATCATTATCAACCCAGTAGAGTTTATACACATAGCACACCCTACTCTTAAGTTCCTCACCCAAACTTATAAACTCAACATACTGAAGACCATCGAACCCGTTATCGGCGAGAGACGCGGGTGCCCTACTAAGGGAGATCGAGGTTGCTTCTATAAGAAGACTCATAAACATATATAGTTCAAAAAATACGTATACTTGAAGACAAAGACACCATCTAGGTGATACGACCTTGAAGATGGGCTGGCTAGTAAGCCCAATAATCCTACTAGCTTCTATCCCCATACTACACAACGTATCCGCTGGGTTCTTCGCACCCCTCTTTGATGAGGAGATCGATGAGAACGCCTTCATCTACGTGCTCAACAACGTCGTCGGCTTCGATTCAAACGCGTTGCCCGCGCCGTCCACAAGGAAAAACTACCCGCTAACAGTCACTGATCCAAAAGGGTGATCTTGTGTTATTTGATTGGTTTAACGATTTGATAAATAAAATGCTTTTTGAGGCGGTTGTAAAAAGGGATGTGGCTAAAGTCAGAAGCCTATTGAAGGATGGGGCGAATGTGAATGCCAGAGCTATGGGCGGGCTTACACCTCTGCATGTTGCAGCA
>Ga0105158_1001130_pt1 | contig 10444 bp, 18 predicted proteins | sample LHCtaG_FD_81567 | JGI IMG/M metagenome (GOLD analysis project Ga0105158, IMG submission 81567) | Hot spring microbial communities from Little Hot Creek, USA to study Microbial Dark Matter (Phase II) - LHC4sed_matched | ecosystem: Environmental > Aquatic > Thermal springs > Hot (42-90C) >... | reverse complement strand
TACCTTTCAATTCTCCTTTGAGATTCTACAAACAAACGAGGTTAAGATGGGGTTGGCATTATATCACTGCTTTCAATTCTCCTTTGAGATTCTACAATATTAGTATCGTCAATCCTAACATATCCCCCTGACCAAGAGATATATGCACCTAAACCCCACCTTTTATATTCTCCCTCATACAAAGGAATATTATAAAAATCGCTACACATTTTAACCCAAGCATTAGAATCTTTGTCAAATCTTTCAACACTTACCCTTATAGTATTGCCGATTTTCCTAAAAGTAACTTTATAATTATTCCAATCCCCCCAGTTCGATGGGGGAGAATATATGGGTTTTGATTCAAAAATCAAAGTAACTGAATTTTCATCATTATAAATTAAGTATGCTGTATTCGTTTTATGACCTAGAATAATGCTATAACCGCTATACACATCGTCGCCATAGTCGCAATTAGGAGCCTCCCCCAAAGCCGTATTAGCCACAAAAAGCATTCCAACAGGCTGATTAACCAAAAAGAAGAAAGAGAGGCTACTATAATATTCTTCCCCATACGTAGCCATCTTGGCGTATGTTGATATTTCTCCAGATTCAACGTTTAAAAAGTCAGGATGCCTGCATAAAACATCTACTGTCATGTTTTCTTCTCCAGATAAAGAGTAGGGAGGGCTAATATAGTCGCCATGGTAAAGCACATATTCAGAAACATCCCATTTATTTTTATCTATGTATGACCATGTTTCAAACACAGCAGGGTACCTTAATATCAAATCTACCATTCTTTTGCAGTAGTTTGATATAGCGTTCCATTCATCTGGTCTAAGCTCAGAGAAACCGCTTGGTACACGCATACCTTCTAGAATATATCTCAAATTGTAGAAGTCAGAGTCGTCAGTATATGGGTCATGTAAGTTGTTGTATATGTACATCCATAGTTTGTAGCACATTTCTCTGAGTTCTAAGACATGTTGGGCGTAAACGTCATCACCAATCTTTATAGTCCTATCAGGTATTGTTATCGGTTGCCCAACAGAGCTTAGAAGGCTTTTAACAATTTGATATGGAATATTATAGTCGTCTGGCATAAGAGTATCAGTTATAGATACTGTTCGTAGATATGGGTATAGCGTATTCTTTATTTTTATAGCGGTATAGTACAGCTCTGGTGATACTGGCAACTGCATTATCACCTTTTACCTTGCAAACTTTAGTATTAAATACCACAATTTTACGTTGTCTATTCCCGCTGGTGGCGGACTAATAAAATGTATTATCAGGCTGGTTTCAGAAACCTCCCACCATTTTTCTCCTATCGCATCCTCGCTAGCTTCCCCGACTAAGGCAAGGTCTGGCACTCCACCAAAGTCATGTGTTATTTCAAAGTCCACACTCATCCCATCTCCAGAAAAAGTCGCCAACCCGCCTTGCCGTTTAACCGCTATTCTAGTGTCAAGCTCTTCTAACGCATCAATAACTCTATTCCACTCTTCTGGTGAAAGAGGCTCTGTCCCCTTGTATGTTAAACCCCAGTGAGACATGGTTTAAACAAATATATTGCCACTTAAAAACTTTTTCTGAGTAAAAATGGTGGTCTGGAGAATAGGTTTAGCATGCACTAACAGACCCTACGTAACCAGAAGCGTTTTCAGCCTTATGAGGGGGTTAAATGGATTTAATCAGTCATACACAGTAGAATTATTCGATGGTAGTGGTTCAAAATACTACCTATTACCCTTGCAGAAAAAGTTTCCTAACATAATCATACATTGCGACGGTATGCGAAGAAATGTAGTGTTAAATTTCTGGTGGATGTGGAGCACCATAAGTAGAAATACTATTTGGAGCATGATGTTTCCAGATGATTTTGTAGTTTGCAGAAACTTTATGGCTTATGCTCACCAGTTTTGTGAAAAGTATAAGGACAAGTATGATATTTTTAGTTTCTGGACACCATACAAAGAAATATGTAAAGTCTATAATAACGATGACAAGTGGGAAATTCCTAAGCTAAAGTTTTGGGGTGGAATAGGATTAGCTATGAAGTCTAAAGTCATGAGAGAATTGGCTAATTTTGTCAAAGAGAAAAAGTTTTATAACCTTAAAAAACATGCAGATATGATTATAAATAGGTTTTCAGCCGAAACAAATAGAACAATACTTGCTTGCGTTCCAAACCTTTGCGACCATACGGGTATAGTATCAACCATTCTTCACAGATGGGCAGGGTTTAAAACCCCATGCTTCATAGGTGAAGATGGAGACCCGTTCAAATTATCTAAATAATGCTTCAATCATTTCTTTAACGTATCTTTCACCATTATAATTCTCGTTAACATACTTCCTAATAGATATGCTAATCCTTCTTTTTTCATCATCAGATAACTCGCCCCATTCCAATATTTTATTTCTACACTCTTCTATGGTGTTGAAAAGTAGCTGTTCAGGATAAAGCTCCTCAGCATGTTTCCAATGCCTTATTACAGTATATACCCCACAAGCCATAGCTTCAAGAATAGCCATTCCTTGACCCTCAGCTATACTATTGTTAACAAGTATGTCTAGACTATGGTAAAAACTAGGTAGATTAATTCTAGGCATCCATTCTTTTATCCATGTTACGTTTCTTGTTTCTGAGACTATTTTAGCAACCTGATTAGTTAGTATAGTAGAATAGCTGGGGGTTGATTTTAAAATAAGCTTCCAATCTGGAAGTGTTTTCATCATGTTGATTACTGGCAACGGGTCTTTAACAGGCTTAATAAAGCCTACAAACCCGATTGTTTTATCATATTTATTCGGTTTAAGGCTGTAAAAGTCAAGATTTACCCCAAGCCTAATAACTCGACTCGCCACTTTAACTCTAGGGTGGTTATTAAAAAACTCATCCTGTAGAAAATCATTTGTGAAAATTAATAAGTCAACATGATTCCAATCCACATGGTTTATTCTTCTATCTTTAAGGTCTGTGAAATGTCCTCTAACCACAACTCTACAGTTTCCCCTTAGAAAAGGAGATATCGCTATATAGTTCCAAATCCATTCTACAAACAAAACATCAACCCGTTTACAAACATTATATATCCTGTTGAATGTGAACGGCTCGTTTACAATTTCTACATGATGTTTTGAACTAAGTACTGGAAGAATATCGTTTAAGAACGTCATTCCTTCTTTATTACATACTATACCTATCTTCATAATACCACCTACAAGTGCCACCTACAAGTGCGGTGAAAAAGCCATCATCCTACGCTTCTTTCTAACGCTTTCACCAATATTAACTTTAGTCTCCCTTATTCTGTCGAGTATTGGCAATAATCTATCGTAAAGCTGGTTAAGTATAGTTTCGTCAAGACCCATCCCCTTCCAGTGTTTAACCCACCATTCCTTGAATTGTTGCTCTGGAGTGTCTTTGAATGGTTTAAAGCCCCATTTATGTCTCTTAGACTTCCATGCAACAGCCTGTAAAACAGCATTTTTATACTGCCTTATTAAAACAGCATTTTTAACCGTTTTCGAGATAGATTCATTAATAAGATTTTCAATAGCTCTCATCAGAGTTTGTATTAAGTCATGCACAGCTACTTTTTCACTTTTATGAAAGTTAATCATTTCCTCTGGTTTATTGTAGTTTGTGTAAGCCCATGTAGTAAGAGTATTGCGATGTACTACTCTTCTAGCTTTATTAAGTATAAAGTCTAATATTTTAGGGTTCTTTTTACCATCTTCCATTTCAAACATAGTCTTCCTAGGGGTTAAAGCACCATAGCCCAAAGGAGTTATTCCAAGTATGAAGCCGAAAAGCAGGTTTTCAAGCGTCCAGTATTTAACCTGTTTTAATTCTCCTTCAAGCGTAACAAAAGGTATTATTGCACCATCTCCAGACCAGTTAAGCTTTCCAGTACCTAATAAGCTTAAACCTAGGCAGAAACTATTATCCTGAGCAGACGATAGCAGTAAGAACCTAGTTATAACTTCATATACAGCCATACGGTCAACTTCTATTACATCAGCCAATTGTTCTAAACATGTTTTCCAAGAAATGTCTTGTTTTCTTATTAACCTTAGCTTTGAGAAGGCTTCAGCAAGATACTCTCTAGATAAAACAGGGTCATAGTAATAGCCATAGAAAGTACTTTCGCCATACTTAGCCTTTCTCTTTCCGAAAACCCTGAACTCAGGGGTGAAAATGTGTTCATTAAACTTTTCCCAGTCGAAACTCCAAGGAAACTCAACCTCGTAAACAATCTTGTCGAAATTAGCCCATATACCCTGCATAAGCTCATCCATATTAGGCGGACTATACTCAAAATCTATAGCAAACGGTTGAAACTCATATGGTAATATAGAGAATTCTAGACCTATCCCTAGCTGATATAAGTCGAAAAGAGGTAGTTGCATCCAAACGTATTTAGCAAACATGTCTTGAGTATCTAGCAGTCTATACCATGTGCAGGTTATAGCACTCTGAGATGCTACCTTGTCGAAATACTTTTCCTTTTTTAAGGACATTTTCTACTGGATATATTTCTCTAGCCTAAGATATATGTTTTTAGCGTCGAAACGTTTAGCATTTTCCAAACATTTACTACTCATCTCAACATAATCCTCGTGCATACTGTTATATATATCGTATGCTTTCTCCACCTGCTCAACCATGTCCTCAACCTCATAGTGGTGGCATTTGTAGAAAATACCCTCTTCAAAATTGTTAAAATCAATTCTGCTTATGGCTACCCTTAAACTTGCTTCTTTTAGGCTTATTTCAGTTAAAGGAGCATAATCCCCGTGTATAGGTGGTACGCCGAAAGCCTGAGCCTCAAGAACTGGCATGCCGAAACCCTCGCTGATTGATGGATGTATCAAGTAGTCAAATGAGCCTATTAAGGCCAGGGATTCTAGTCGTGGCATTTTACCCATGGAGTCGTCAAATACTACGTTTTTAACACCTTTAAAAAGGGGTTCTGCCTCTGGTTTAGAGACAATGACAAAACCCGCATCTCTAAGCCTTTCAACACACTTTCTAACAACGTTAGAAAAAACTCTGAGATTCTTTTTAGGATGGTTTGTGCATACAGTACCAAATAATACATTTACTCCAAGTCTTTCTTTAAACTCGTTTTTCAAGTCCTCAGCATCATTCTTAACTACTTCGACATCTTCAAGATTAATACCGTGATAAACTACATCTAAAACAGGTATTCCAGCCTCAACAAGCATGCTCCTAGAAAAGTTACTGTTTGAAACATATTTTATACCCTTTTTCATCCAATCCCGAATTAGATAGGGCTTAGGCTTTCCAGCAGTATCTATATACATTACTGTTTTTATGCCATATCTATTGTAATTTAAATAGTTAAGCAGATAAGGGGCGATGTAGAAAGGGTCGAAAACCATGAATATTATTGCCTTATCAAACATTTCTTTAGCTCTAAAATGTATTATTCTTTCTACCGAAACAATGGTTTCATAACCCTTGTTTCTAAAAGCATACGCTATATCATTAGCAACATTTACAAGCGAAGTAGCTTTACCAGTGATAATCCCTAGTGTTGGCATAATAAAAAAAGAAAAGGGAGAGTTATAAACCTTAGTAGAGCAGAGCCGATGGGAAAGCTATGGTCTTGTTTTAGAGCCTTAGTACTGAATTACCCAACCACAGACAACCTGAATTATTTCATTCAGGATGTCTGTTGAGCATCCATAGGCAGTGCTGAAGTACTCAGCAAGACCATTAGCTGTTACCTTTGCGACATCCTCTTTCTGCCTTGCTACGTGCTTCCAGAGCTTAAGAGCGAACGCTAGATAGGTGCCTCTTAAACCTCCTGAGATTCCATACCCGTCGAGGATGGGTCTCACGAGTTCTCTTACGGTGGCAACAGCGTTTAGTCCAGCCTGAGCCCTTTCCAGAGCTACATTCTGCACATCAGTGAACCTTGTCCCTATTACGGTAGGATTGTATTTTGCTTGGTATTTCTTGAACATGTCTATTCCCGACCTGTATATGGGCATGTTTTACCTCACCTTCGATTTATAGTGTATAAGTGATTAATATTTAAGGATAAATGGATTGAGAGGCTTAGAAAAGTATATATGGCAGTTCTACGCATTATCCTCAGCTATGAGTTTGAAAAAGATGGAGATAATGATTCCTGAAACCATATATCTCAGGCTAGAAAAAATAGAGCAAAAAAAGGGGATTAGAAAGGAAGACATACTGATGCGTACTTTGGTAAAAGTCATCGAAGAATTCGAGGCTGGTGGGGGCTAAATGGGAGTTGCTGAGTTGACAATAGAGCTGATTTCTTCAATTAGAGACCCTGAAATGCGGGTTAATGTCGCCTCTACTATAAACTATTTACTAGATGTTTACAGTAGCGGAAAGATAAACGAGGATGAGATTAGAGATGACTTGTTTGAAATAGTTCAAACAGTGTTTTCTTCAACTATGCCTGATAAGACAAAAGAAGAGATTACTAAAATGTCTAAAAACAAGGTAGACGAGTTTTTAAGAGCATTTAAAATGGAAGGACTACTTAGAAGAGCCGTTAGCAAGTATAGGGTTCCTATGCCTTAATTTTTTTCTACTAGTTCTTCTCATAGTGGGCATCATGAAGGTAAAAACCATCATTCTATTTAAGTGATTTGGTTCAATGCCAATAATGTCTTTGGCATACTTGTCTAGGAATTTTTCAATCGCCGTCATTTTTAACCAACCTACTACTCACATATTTAGACTGTGTTACTCCCAGTTTTCCCAGTGTAATCATAATTATGTAGTTCGTTATCGACGGGGTTTTAGTACTCTCTTTTTCTATGAAGAACCGCTGTCTTTCTAAGTCAAAGTATATCGGGACATTAGGTTTATTGCTTTTACTGTTCATTTTAGTTATTATATGGTATTCTCTTCCACTTATCACCTTTTTAACATAAACAAAGCCTTCTTCAGGGTGGTGTATGGATAGGTCATCAACGTATTTTTTAATATCCTCTGGCGTTAATCGTTTAGGATTTTTCTTAGGAATAATCTCATACAAGGTCAACCTGTCCCCATATACTTTTCCGCCCTTGCCTACCGACTTATGCTTAACCTGAATCTCAACTTTATAATCTTTGAACAACTCGACAAGATTAACTGGTTTTCTCCTAAGCCTAGATATTATTGCTCTAGCCCACTCTACTATCACCATACACCACCTAAGATATATATGGGTATGGCAATATATAAGCATTATGTCTAAATTATTAGAGTTAATGCATTAAAAAAATTATAGTGAAAGAGACTTTTGCCATTCCCTAGGGGTTTTTAATCCTGAAGTTAATTCCTTATACTTTGGGCAATCAATGAAAGCGTCCTTTGTGATAGAAGCACACGTCTTAGTGTAGGTTTCAAACGAAACTTTTTCGCCACATTTCCCTAATAGGGGGCAAATCATCTTGCTATATTATCTGCCAGCGGTAGTTTTTAAACCTTTCCTTTCAAGATACGATAATACCTCTCCCCCAACAAGCATAATCATTGTTCTCTTAGAATGTTTTCTCGCATTAACTTTTTTAGTGAAAACAATCATTGGTTCAGCATTAACGTTTCGGCATGTTTCAACAAGTTTTTCTATATCATTTATTGGCTTAGGATTATATGAAACCTGAACTAGTCTTACTCTAGTCCAATACTTGGGAAACGGAATAATAGTTGACTCACGCTTTATTGCCACAAGGTCTGCTACCCCATGAGAACCAGCAGAACGTATAACCAAAAAACCTTGTTTTTCTAATTCATCCTTTACTCTGTACTCTAGAGAGGCACCTTTCCTATAGCTCATCTCTACTGGTATTCACTCTCGTGGCGTTCAAGATACTCTATTAATGCTTCTCTTACTGTTGCGGACAATGCTCGCCAAGGTGACCTATATTTCTTCTTAATAAAGCTCCAAAGCCTGTCCCAGACTTCATCGTCTAATGAAGTCATTATCTTATGTTTCTTAGGTTTTTTAACCTCTTTTGGCTCACTGGTTTGCTCTACAGGTTCAGGCTTAACATTTTCTCCAAACATTTCCTCCGCCATTTTCTACACTTCACCTGAATAGGTATAGCTATATGGGTAAAATATAAACATTAACTTGTATAGCTATTCTATCCAGTAATAGCCGTTTTCCTGTCCAACGTTGTAACCATACTTCTGCATAACCATTTCCCTATTGTTGTAAAGCTCGCATAATATTCTTCTAAACGTATCAGGTTTTATTCGTATTGGGCATGCCCGCCACAGAAAATAATGGTGTTTCCTATTCGCATAAGTATAGCAAAGATTAAGCCCCTCGGTGAAAAACCATTCCGAAACAGAGTTAAACAGTTGCCTTAATCTAGGTCTGCTTACGTATATAGACAAATGGCAACCCCTCTCTTTCAGCTCTGTGAATAAATTCCCATTTCAAGTCCTCAGCCTCATAAAGAATCCCGAATAGGGCATTAACCACCTGTCTAGTTATATCTTCGTTGAGAATCACCCTCTTGCTGAAGTATCTCAGGTTGTAGTTTACTATGCGTTTCATAACTTTCTCTTTGTTATCAACTACTGCGAATAAAATTTTGTTACACATGTCTTTCAAAATCGCCCTTGCCAAAGCAATGTAATCGCCTCGGTGCATGCCAGAAACAGAATTTTTGTCTAAAATTTTTCCAATTCTTGCATCAATTTCGCAAAACAGAAATTCTCGGTATGACCTGACAATTCTTGGCTTGTTTTGCACCTGTTCCCTATACTTTTTAAGGGTTTCGACAAGTTGTTTATATTGCTTTACAGATAGACGATATTTCTTAGCTATTGCTAAAGCCGTTTTCTCGTATTCTTCTGGCTCCTTTTTTTCATCGCTTAACACCGTGTTAAACACCATGTCAACCACCGTGTTAAACACCGTGTTATTTAAATACTCCACCAGTATTTAAACTTTTCACCCTTTTTAAACGTTTCTCATCAAGAACTGTAACATATTTGAACACTTTAAGAACTGCAGTTCTACCACACATGTCGCAAGTTCCAACGTTTTCATCCTCAAGCACAGGGTCGTATACTATGTCATAGCTTATTACGTAATCAGACTCGCATTTTTCACATATTCGCAAGATATTAAAAAAACGGGTTATCCCGCTACCCACCAATTCTTAAATCCTCCTTATGGTTAAACATTAACGAGACTACTTTAGGAAACGACTTGTTTATGAAAACATTGCTAAGATATTTCGAGACTATGTTGATGTTTTCATCATGCATGTATATAGAAGCTACGAATACATCTTCATCCCATATCTCTATTACTTCCCTATCGTTTTTCTCATCTCTAGCTATTTTAAAGCTTAACATTTTTAGTCTTTCTCCTCCCATAGAACACTAGTATTCTGTAATAAGTTTTACATAATTTACAAGTATAAAAATCCCCATGCTCACGAAACAAGCTACGTTCCCCACATTTAGGGCAATATATCAATGTTTCATATTTTGACAAACTTGAACCCTCCTGCTCTATCTCTATGCATTAATTCTTTTATCTTATGCATCTCTACATCAGTTATTTTCCTAATACATAGATAATCTGACCAAAAAAGGCATCCTTCATGTTCCCCAGAACACACATACCTATACATGTCATGGCAACAGAACCAGCATAACGGGTATTTCTGTCCAGTGTCGAACTGGGATAAATATGTGCGTTTTACTTCTCTGCCACATATCCAGCATTTTTCCTTAATCATCTTATTCATCACCCCAATCCCCATCTATATCAGAATCAGTGTACATCATTATGTCGTAATCCTCTGCATCTATCCAATCGTCATCAAGCTCTTTAGCGCACTCACTACAGAAGTATCCATACCTATGAAACTTACGGTGGCGGAAAAGCCTAACCTTAGCGATATGACCGCATAGACCGCATATCCCCCTATTCAAATCATACTTTAATATTGGCATTTACTCAGACCTCCCATCCCAACATCACTTGGTATATGTATATCTCAGGTAGTATATAAACTTTTAAAACGGAAAAGCATAAAAACCAGTTCTTAATAATATATAAATGTAATGTCGAAAGTATTCAGGCTGAGGCGCAGGGGACAAGAAATGTATGGTGAGGGAGCTTACTGTTCCGCCTGTGAAAAATGGTTCATGATTTCAGAATGTCATACTGGAAAAAACAGCGTATTATTATGCCCTATTTGCCATAGGATTATAAGGAGAAACAAACGAGGTTAAGATGGGGTTGGCATTATATCACTGATGATGAGTGTGATTATACCTGTGATTTCTCAGGTTCCAGGGTATTCATTCTCTGCGTCCATGGAAAAAGCGAGGAGCAGATAGAAAAAGAATTCAAAGAACATGCGAGAATATGTAAACATTATGAAGAGAAGGATAACATGCACGTGTTGGTTTAATGAATTTATTTTT
>Ga0105158_1001125_pt1 | contig 10478 bp, 13 predicted proteins | sample LHCtaG_FD_81567 | JGI IMG/M metagenome (GOLD analysis project Ga0105158, IMG submission 81567) | Hot spring microbial communities from Little Hot Creek, USA to study Microbial Dark Matter (Phase II) - LHC4sed_matched | ecosystem: Environmental > Aquatic > Thermal springs > Hot (42-90C) >... | reverse complement strand
GGAAATTTAAGTGAAGGCGTAAGTTTTACAGAATATGGGATAATGCTTTGCAAGAAATTAGATGGTTCCGGTGATTGGGTTGAATATGCTATTCAATTGTCAAGTTTGAAGGATAAGTTCGTAGAATATCTTGTTAGTAAAAGAGGAGTTAATGCTGAAGTTGATGATGAATATGATGTTGTCGGTTTAACAGTCTGGTCTGAAAACTTAGCTGCCTACATCGACAATCTTTCAATTTACTTGATTGAACCTAAATGGCTAGTTGCTAGAATCTCTTCAAATTCAATACTACCAATGAGCATGTTCATTTCTGAAATAAAAGTGAATGGTAGTAGTCCTACAAAATATTATGTTAAGCCAGACATAATATTGCCTTTCACAACGTTTGAACTATATACATATATACCATATATTCCCGCAAACAATTCGAAAAATATTTTATCAATAAAATTTTCAACTGGACAGACATTACAGTATGAATTTGTAGAAAAAACGAAAAGAGTGTGGATTATACCTTGAAATTTGGTAAAAAAGGGAGAGATATTTTAGAAAACGTTGTATTTGTGTTACTATTAATTATTACAGCAATAATGTTGGCTAGCATCATTTTAGGAACATCACCCTTCTATTATGTTGAAGGCAACAGTATGCATCCTACACTAGAAAACGGAGACCTTATCATAATCTATAAGGTCGACTTTGAAAGTTTAAGGGTTGGGGATATTATAGTATTTAATAGTCCAGTGTACAATGTGAGAATTGTGCACAGAATAAAGGACATAAAATTTGTTGGCGATGAGAAGGTTTTGATAACACAGGGGGACAATAATAGAGTTCCTGACCCAGGATATGTTAGAGAGAAGGATTATATTGGAAAATATGTTGGTATAAGAGTGCCCTATGCTGGTTATGTTGGCCAAATACTTGCTCCACCAGTAAACTATATCCTTATAGCAGTACTTCTAACATACTTCATATATACAATTTTTGATGAAGAATTTAAGAAGAAGCGGGCTAAATCTAATTTTTAAACTCTTTTATATACCATGTTTATATATCCTTAACGAGAAAAAATGTTAAAAGGAAAGAGAGTAGTGAGCATCGAAAATGTTGTCGCTTCAGCGTCTGTGAACCAGAATATTAACTTGATTGAGATAACAAAAAGGTTTACTAACGTAGAATATAGGCCGGACCAGTTTCCAGGACTCGTGTTCCGACTAAAATCTCCTAAAACAGCTACACTGATATTCAGTTCAGGCAAGATGGTCTGCACTGGAGGAAAGTCTGAGGAGCAGGCTTTCAAGGCAGTGCATACGGTTGTTAAAATGTTGAAGGAGGGTGGAATAGAGATAACCAACGAGCCTGTCATAGAAATACAGAATATAGTTGCTTCAGCAAGTTTAGGCGGTAGAGTTGACCTAGAGTCTGCTGCAATAAAGCTTCCCAGAAGCATGTATGAGCCTGAACAGTTTCCTGGCCTAATACATCGAATGCTTCAGCCTAAGACGGTTATACTCTTGTTCGCTAGCGGGAAACTTGTTTGTACAGGAGCTAAGAAGGAACAGGAAGTCTATGAGGCAGTATCCAACCTTCATCAGACGCTTGACCAGTTAGGGCTTATGGTGTACTAGGAAAATCCTTTATCCTTTTTTTCTATTTGTTTTAAAACTGCATTGTATTCTTCTTCTCCGATAATATTGTTTTCATATAGTTCCTTAGCTAGTTCGCTAACCTTTGCCACATAATGGACTCTTATATTTGATTTGCTCAAGTTTTCTATACCACCCTCTTCTCTGTCCACTAAAACGATAGCATCATTTATTACACCACCTTCACCTAATACGATTTCAGCGGATGCCATGAGGGATGAGCCTGTTGTTATTAGGTCGTCAATCAACAACACCCTATCTCCAGGCTTTAGTACACCTTCAATATTCTTTTGAGTACCGTGAGCTTTTACATCCTTTCTAATATATATTAATGGTTTTTCTAGATAATATGCTATTGCGGAAGCGAATACTAGCCCAGATGTTGGTATACCACATAGTAGGTCAAAATTTGATAATCCTATTTCGTTAACAATTATGTTAGTGTACATTTCAATTATCCTTTTAAATACTTTGGGGTAGCTTGGAACTAGTCTAAGGTCTATATAGTAACTGCTCATTTTTCCACTTGTGAGTTTGAAGACACCAAATTTCAAAGACTGGGTTTTCACAAGCGATTTCGCTAACTCTCTTATTATGAGATTTCTGTTTTCCTTCAAGACTATATTTCCACCTCAACTTCCATATCTCTTGGCAGTATTTTAACGATAACATCAGGATTTCTTGCCCTGACAAGTGAATTGAATTCTTCAAAACGTGTACCGTGAACGGGTACTGCAACTTTAGGCTTCAAAATTTGCACCATTTCACTTCCAGCCTTCGGGGAAGCTCCTGGAGCAATACCGATGGGCACGAAAGCAATGTCTAAACCAGATTTTGCTAGAATAGAAAATTCTTGGCTGGGAAGGGAATCGCTGGCATAAAATATTTTGGGGCCTCCAGAATATTCTATAAGGTATGTGAGAGGATTAACTGCTGGATGATAGCTTTTAAAGGCCGTTATTGAAACGTTCTTATCCTTGTATGTGTCCCCAGGCCTCATAATCCTTAAACGTTCTTTTTGAATATATTTTCTCAGCCTAGTACCAGATTCTAGGTCAGCTAACACCATTTGAGCACTCTTAGAGAGTTCAATGTCAAGTTTTAGGTCAAAATGGTCAAAGTGCTCATGGGATATTATAAGATAGTTTAATGGTACAATGTTTGAGGCTAGAGTCTGGTATGGGTCAAAAACTAAGACTATATCTTTGTAGGAGATTCTTAGACCACTGTACTCGTTAAACCATAAAATTTTTAATTTTTCCATCAAACTCTACTAGCCTATCATGTTAAGATAAAGGTTTTGTTTATTAAACAATTGGTCCACAAAATAGTTATTTTTATGGAAATGTATAGTGATGCTGCATGCCAGAAATATGGTTAAAATATGGTACTGTGGAGGTGGCTGTTGAGCTCAAAAGGGAAAGATTAGAAAAGGTATACAGTGACCCTCTACCAAGCTTGGACAACAGTCAAGTTGAGCAAGAACTACAGCACATAAGAGAGTTAAATGAGATAAATTTGTTGGTAGGAGATTATGAACCTTCGACAATAGATTTCTTGCGCTTTATAGCAAACTTTATGCCTTCAACAAAAATATGTGTTCTTTCAAACGAAAATATTTTGAAGGTTCTTAGAAAGTTTTTGAAGGATGCAAGAATAGATTTTTCTAAAGTAGATGAGGATAAGGTTCCAGTTTCAATCGTTGACGGTGCACAGGTTAAGGTTTCCCAGACCCTTTCTAAAACGAATCTGATACTCGTTTCAAGTGTGGGATTTGATCCACTGTACGGCTTTAGAGGAGCAACAACAGCGTTACTAGAATTTTCTGACGAACAATTAAGGTATGAGGCCTTAAAAAGGGAAAGTGAGCTCGTTCCAAGGCCTGGAAAAGAAACTTCAGCAGGATGGTTTCTGAACAGGATTGTAGAAGAATTGAAGGAAATTAATGGGATAGAGATAGTGCCTGGAAGAGATGGTTTTAGCAAAATATTTTATGGCAAAATAGATATAATTCATAAAAAGGCGATTGAGGAACTTTTAAAAAATTCTTCTAAAAATGTTGAGAGAAAGATTGGGTTGGCAATAGTTTCTCCAGGCGAGGAAATAAAGTGTAGTAACCTAAATTCTGCATTGAACAGTCTTTGGAATATTATATACGCTTGTGAAGAGGGAGCGTCATTAGTTGTCTTAGCTGAAGCTTTAGAGGGACTTGGTTCTGAAGCGCTCAAAAAATACATTTTCACAGGATTCGAGCCAGAAAGCATGCTAGGGAAAGCGTACATGGAAGGACTCGAAAATCTCTACTATTTGCTGCAGGTGAGACAAAAATATGATCTTGGTTTTGTTACAACACTGCCAAAAACTTTCGTGGAAAAAAAGTTGGGGCTTAAAAGTTTTCAGTCTGGAAATGCTGCAATAAGCTATCTTGTTGAGCAGGCTGAAAATAGGAAAAGGAAGATTTCAATCATCGTTAGAGGAGACAAGACCTTCCTGTATGCATAAACAGAATTAGTATATTATTTGAAAACAGAGTATTATTTTATCAAATTTTATAGGGGAATCGGTGCACAGAGAATAATTATGGCTATTATTAGGGCATAAATTAATTTTCTAGATTTTGATATTGCTGAAACATCATCTAGGGGCTTAATTTCTCTTTGGCCATGTGAGAAGAAAAGGATTAGCAGGGCCATTAGGATAAAGCCTAAGAGTGCCATAATTAGGGCTGACAATATTGTTGCAATTCTATGCCACTTTTCTGGCAAGACACTTCTTGCCATATGGCCTCCATCTAACTGCCATGCAGGAAGAGTGTTAAGGAATGTTATTAGGAAACCGAACCATGCAGCATATGCTAGTGGTGAAAGTATTACAACAGTTGGCTGTGAAAGTGGAACCTTACCAAACGCCATCATCATAAGGTTCATTATTAGGGGTACATTTAGGAAAAGTACTTGCTCTTGACCAAAGCTGGCATAAAATTGATCCAAGGACATTGTTACAGAAGATAGTATACCAAAGACGCTTACAACGCATGCGGCTATAAATCCGAAGATTGGTCCCGCGAGACCTACATCGAATTGCTGGTCTCTGTTTGCCATAGGTTCTGTTGCAAAGATTATTGCACCGAATGTAGGAACACCAGTTCCTGGAATACCTGGAATAAAGTATGGTAATGTTGAAGCCATCTTATGCTTTCTTGAAAGTATGAGGTGGCCTAGCTCATGTAGGCCAAGTATTCCAATAAATGATATGGCATAAAGTAATGTTACGGTTATAGGGTTCCATCCAAAAATTTGTTGTTCTATAGGAGATGTTGCTCTAAGCCATCCGTCTGTCAATAAAGAAAGTATTGTTGCAGTAAAAAGTATAATAGCAATCTTTTTACTATAGCTTCTTCTTTCAAAGAATTGTGTCACATATAATGTAAGGTATGTTTCATCTTTTCTAAGAATTGGAACATATCTTTTCTTTTTAAGTGAAGACCATAGTCCAAGAAACTTTTCTTTAACGTCCTCTGTTGGGAAAATCTTGTATTCTATTGAACCATCCGGTCGGACATAGTATTCCATAACTGTAAAGTAGCTGCTAACCTCTCTTGTGATTTCATCATATCCTAAAATGTTTGTGTACTCCAATCTCCCATCTTAGCACTAAATGTTAGCGGACTTTAAAACTTATCTACAAATTATTTTATGGCTAAGATATGGTATTAGTGATACCAGAGGGATATGTGATCAGGAGGGCGAAAGAGGAGGATATAAATGGAGTTATCTACATAAACAGTGTTACTTTACCAGAACATTATACAATGTCATTTTACACTTCAATACTATCAACAAATCCTGAAACATTTCTTGTTGTAGAGTACGAGGGAAGGATTATAGGATATCATATGGGTAGGATTGAATATGGTTTAACATTTAGGGGGATGCCAAGGTTTGTTAAAAAGGGACACGTGATTTCGATAGCTGTTTTGGAAGGACATAGAAGGAAAGGAGTGGGCACAATGCTTCTAAAAACAGCTCTAGAAGAGTTTGCGAAAAAGGGTTGTGAAGTATCTTTTTTGGAGGTAAGAGTTTCTAATGAGCCGGCAATAAACTTGTATAAGAAGCTAGGATACGAGATTGTTGACAGAATACATGGATACTATAATGATGGGGAAGACGCTTACGTTATGGAAAAGACTTTAGAAGGAAATGTGCAAAATTTTTAGGCAACCAAATCAGCTACTTGGAAGTTTATTTAAGTAACTGTTTTATACTCACCCATTTTAAGATAGTTGGTTGAGGGTTATGATTAAGGAAAAGATTGAGAAGGCTTTAGAAAACATATATGATCCAGAAATCGGTGTGCCTATTACTGAAATGAAGCTTGTTGACAAGATTGATGTGAAAGAAGGAGATGTTGTAATAGAATTTCATCTTTCAATGCCTTTTTGCCCACCTATGTTTGCTATAAAGATTGGAGAAGATATAAAAAGGGCGGTTACAGAAATTGAGGGTGTAAATTCTGTTAAACTGGTTTTAAAAAACCATTATCTCGCAGCCCAAATTAATGAAATATTGAATAAGGAAGAATAGGTTTTTCCACAATATTATAATTTAGCATTTTTTAAGGTTTTATATATCTTTTATATATCAATTTTTATATTCATCCATTTAAGGGTTGTGTGCATAAAGGCTTCTAAAATAGACCTTCAAATTTGTGATCGTGTATGTCTGATGAGACTGAGCTTAAAAGGGAAGTTGGAAAGTTCGGTTCATTCAGCATGGGTTATGCTGATATAGGTGCAGACATATACATTTCCCTTGGACTAATCACATTATATGCTTACACGGCAGCACCCTTAGCGTTAATGGTTGCAGCAATAGCATATATTACGACTGGATTAAGCTATGCTGAACTGGCTTCAAAGTATCCTGTTGCTGGTGGCGCACAATACTATGCCTATAAGGCCTTCGGAAAGCTGAATGGGTTTATTGCAGGATGGGGTCTTATGCTCGACTACACCGTCGACATCGCACTCTTTTCCCTTGCGTCTGTCGGTTATCTTGGTTTCCTAGTCAAAACTTTTATGAGTACAGAGATTTTAATGGTTAACCCATATTATGGCTTATGTGCAGTATCCTTGATTATTATGTTAATAGGATTAAATATTATTGGTATAAAATATTCTTCTAAGTTTAATGAAGTCTTTGTCCTAATAGACCTTTTAACCGTTTCAATAGTTCTGGTTTTAGGTTTATATGAGGTACTAACTTCAGGAAAAATTTTTTCATGGATTGAAAGTTTAAAAAATTTTGGGAAAATTCCAACGTGGGAAGATTTCACTTACGCCATAACCTTAAGCATGGCATCCTATATTGGAATTGAGTCCATTTCCCAAGCGGCTGAGGAGACAAGGAAACCGAGGAAGATAATTCCATCAGCTACTAAGGCGACAATAGTTTCAGTAGTAATCATAGCTTTTCTCGCATCACTGCTTTCAGTAACATTACTTGACCCCTTTGACGCTGAAGCACGTGTACAAGATCCTATGGTGGCTTTAGCTTCAGCAGTACCTTTTATTGGTGGAGGATTAGCTTTATGGGTTGGCTTCATGGGCTTCATGATATGCTATGTTTCAACAAATACTGGCGTTATTGGAGTATCTCGTGTAACATTTTCTATGAGTAGACTGAACCTTTCTCCAAAAATATTTAGAAGAATCCATAGAGTTTACCGCACACCCTATGTTACCATAATAGTCTTCGCCCTTATAGCTATACTTATAATATTAGTCAACATATTTCTTCCAAGTTTAGACCTTCTAGAACTTGTAGCATCCCTCTACAACTTTGGAGCACTAATATCATACATGTACGTTAACCTTGCATTGATAGTGTTAAGGAAGGAGAAGGTTGAAGGATGGAAAGTTCCAGGTTCAATAAACCTAAGATGGAAAGGAGAAAGTTTCGAGATTCCAATACTTCCAGTGATAGGTTTTATATCATGTCTTATAATTTGGATTATGATAGTTGCTACACACGAGCATGGAAGACTTTTAGGCTTTGCATGGTTCACTATTGGCGCAATAATATATTTAGCGATATCATATAGAAAGAAGGTGAGAGGAAGTGGTTGAAGAATTAAGTTTTGAAGGAGGAAAAATCCTTTTACCACTATCTTATACTCTATATGAAATTAATGCAGTATACATTGCATTCTACATTTCAGAATGCAGTGGAAGTGCTGTGAGCATACTTCATGTTAAACCGTCAGATGAGGGGGATAAAAGTGATTTTGTTAATGAAGTTAGAAAAATTGCTGAAAAATTTAGGGTAAGATATGAGATCATAGAGAAGCCTATTGAAAAGTTTTCTCATAGGATAGTTTCAGATGAAATTGTCAAAACAGCTGAGACAGGAAACTTCTCATACATTATTATGCCAGCGCATAGAGAAAAATTTTACATAGAATTCTTTGGAAGGATCTCTGACAGAGTCGTGAGGAAGACAAAATGTAAGGTTATAATTGTAGAGGTTCCGAGGGAGGGTATAGCCTTACCTTTAAGGTTGAGGAAAATATTTGCCTTAACATTTGAAAATGAAGTTGGAAGAGATTTGATGATCCTTGCAACCCTATTGACAAGCTCTGCTTCAACAAGTGATGCTGAAATAAGAGTTTTGGGTATAATAGAGCTTCCACCAACAGTACCACTTGATGAGGTAGAGTCTTCTGAAGAATTTAGGGCTTGGAAAAAGGACTTTTACAATAGTGTGGGCAAGTACATAAAGTTGCTTGGAAGGCCCATAACGCCTGCACTTATTCCAATTAGAGAAGTAAGGGATGTGATGAACTACTTGAGAGAAAATAAGGCGGACATTTTACTCATCCAAACAAAAAAGACTAAAAGAGGAACCCTACTAGGACAAAGAGAATATGAGATTGTGAAAAAGGCGTTTTCAATCGTTTTAGTTACAATAGTTTAAATTTCCAGTCCAAAATTTTTTGCAAAGGTTGAAAAACGTTCATATTCTGCAAGATATTCTAGGCCCAAGTATGTTATCCTATACCTTTTAGAACGTTCACTCCTAATTTCCTCAATAAGCCCAACAGATATAAGTTCATTCAGAATCTTAACGAGCCTCGTATAAGATATGTTAGCTTTTCTCATAAGTTGAGCTACACCAACGCCATCCTCATGCCCCTCCTTGACTGCAAGGAGGATGTCGGAGACTATTCTAACCTGATGGCGGTAGCTCATCATATATCACCTAGCACTCCTATAATATATCCATATCGGAACAAAAAATGCAATTATACCAAAAGTTTGAAAAACTAGTGCAAACAAATTTAAAATTATTGGATAAGTTGTGAATTCGGATATCCAAGTTAATAATGTATTTAGTGAAAAACCGATAAGGCCTAAAACGGTTAAAAGGATCGTCTTAGACCTAACCTTATAGTAGAATAGGACTGACTCGAGTATTGCGTAAAAGATGAAGTAGAGTGACAAGGTTTTGAAGGCTACAACTGGATTTATAATAACTAGCGCCAGTAGTAAACTGTAAACTTTACGCTCCTGAGAAACTTTAATCATATGTGAGACTGCAATAAAAAAGAAGCCTAGCATTTCAAAAAATGATGATAAAACATTAGAGTAGTAGGATAAACTAAAAAATTCTAGAACATTAAAGAGGTCGGAAAAAAACTGTAGCATAAAATTTGCTGAAAGAAATATAAAGGCGAAAGAAAGTCTTGCAAAAACAGGCCTTTTAGTTACAGAATAGCCTTTATAGGATATGAGGAAGGCTGAGAAGGTTATAACTAGAGCTACAACTTCTAAAACCATCTTAGCTAAACCTAAAAATTCTAGAAAACCCATCCTACTTTACACCCAACCATTATCAATAGAGCTTAATATACAATTTGTTTACAAAAGTTAACCTACACTACAAAATTTTTTGGCCACAAAAATTTGGAAAACAAAATTGCAAAAAAATTTTTATAAACTTCCATGCTTTATAAAATTCAAAAATTTAAATATCAAAGATATAGAATATGATGGTAGAGGAAAATTTTGGCGGAAATCTGCCCTATATGTGGATTACCAAAGGACCTATGTGTCTGCGAACAGATAAGTAAAGAAAGCTCTAAAATTACAGTTAGATTGGAGGTTAGAAGATTCGGTAAACAGACAACTGTTATAGAGGGAATAGACCCAAAATACAATGACCTACAAAAAATAGCCCAACAACTAAAGACAGCATTAGCATGCGGAGGAACCGCAAAAAATGGTGCAATAATTTTACAAGGAGACCATAGGGATACAATTAAAGACAAGCTCGTTAACTTAGGCTTTAAGGAAAGCTCTATCGAAATACAGTAGGCGATTACAAATGGGAGCTCAGCCAAAAATAACAAGGAGGCCGATAAAGAGGAGGTAAAATATTGTCCAATATGCTTAAGCGAACTAACCCTTGTGAAAGGAATATATGGATGGCTTGTCCCAGAAGAATACGAGTGCCCCGTATGCGGCTACAGAGGGCCAATTGGACTAGAGAAGGAGCAATGAAATTTCCCACAATATTTTTTAAAATTTTTATACTTCTGAAGCTAACAAACGATAATGGATACTGGTGGGGAGAAGGCTGTTAAAGTAATTAAAGCCTTTAATTTAGTTGCAATTTTGCTAATCTATCTTGTAGCCTTAACGATGGCCATTTCATTTGTACTTGGACCCTATATTGTTTTTAATACTAGCATTGGAAAGGAAATTGTTGGCAAAAGTTCTGATTTTTACATATTTTTTATAGGCCTAGCCTTCTCGTTTAAATCTAATAT
>Ga0105158_1001123_pt1 | contig 10490 bp, 13 predicted proteins | sample LHCtaG_FD_81567 | JGI IMG/M metagenome (GOLD analysis project Ga0105158, IMG submission 81567) | Hot spring microbial communities from Little Hot Creek, USA to study Microbial Dark Matter (Phase II) - LHC4sed_matched | ecosystem: Environmental > Aquatic > Thermal springs > Hot (42-90C) >... | reverse complement strand
GTTGAATTAAAAATCGGAAAAGAGGCGATTTCTAGAACACTATTGTTATGGATGATTGCTCTTAAAGCCTAAAATGTGCAGGTACTCGTACACAACACGAAAACATTAAGGCATATGATTAATGCGATAATTAACAACTTTTCCAAAAATAGCTTAGCAACAACGTTAGGGATATATTCCAGTAATTTTTAGCTAATCATTCGGATTCGCCATGATTCATAATAGGGTAAGAATACTTTACTAAAATGTCACAGTTTGACATTTTTCGATAATGAAGACTATTTAAACATTACTTTTTCAAAACAATTTCAAAAAGTAATTTTAGCAAACCAAACGTAATATATATAGTGTTTCTAAATGGCAGGAAAACGTAGGTGGGAAGAGTGAGACTGAGCAAAATGTCTAATCCAAGGATGGCTAAAATCTTAATCTTATGCATACTTGCTGTAACAGCAATTATCAGCATACGTATTTATGCGGCATATACAGACTACATCGAAGTTTATACTAGAGATTATGTTCCATCATCAATACCCACCAGCGGAGGATGGTCATACGCAAGCATAGATGTATGGCGTTATACAGACGGTACTTCTTTTGGCACTGGTAGTTCAACTGGCGGGTTCCCACTAACAAAACATCCATATTACCCGGATGCAGGGAAATTCATCACATATGCATGGAGTTCAACCTTTACGGATGAAGAGTTTCGTGTTAAAATCTACAGACTTGAAGGAGATGGTTCATGGACACTTGTTGCTACTATGAAGCCACGCGCTTGGATGTGGCCAAATGGCAATTATGGTGGCTCTTGGGCTTATTCCGGTTACGTAATACGGGTGCATCCATAATATTGAATATGATAAGTAAAATCCTATTATTTTTTCTCTTTCTACTTATTATTTTTTCCCCCATGATTAATAGTTTTGTAAATGCGTCTCCCCCATGGCTGACCGTGGGGTTTTATGCGAAATATACCGTAAAGCTTGCTAATTTCCAGCCTATAATAAACCTTGAGAATCCACATGATCCTGAGTTTAGTTATTGCGGCCGCTTTGGAAACGGGTCCTTTCTTTGGAAGGTTGAAAAGATTGAAAACAACATCGCTTTAATAAAGGTGAATTTCAGCATAGTAGGATTCGACTTCAGCACAATAGAAGCACCTAAAGTTGAGATTTCGCGCTCATTCCATCTTCTAGTCGACATAAATAGTAGGCTTATATTGAATACGACTGATGCGGACCCGCTCTACTTTCCTTACTGGATTCCTATTGGAACAAGGGCTGGCGAGGAAATTTTCCTGGGGTATCAAAAACTTGAAAACTTTTGGCTTGTTGGGAAGTTTTATCTTTGTGGTATAGATATAGATACTGGTCTGAAGAGGTTTCGTGGAAGCGATCTTTTATTCCTAACGACAGAGAATATGACTAAAGTCAATAAAGGATATCTCCCAATTTTCGACGGATTTTACGATAGAGAATCCGGATTGCTTATTGCGCTTACTGATACTGAACAATTATCTTTAAGATTTCTTAACATTTGGATAACAGTCTCTGATAGAATGGTCCTAGATAGATCTGGGATTGAGCCTGTAAGAAATGTTGACATGTCGACATTTCCTAGTATTTCAATCTCAGGCATTACGGCACCATCGGAAGTAGAGGTTGGGAGAGAATTTGAATTGGACTTAATGCTTTTTAACAACGGTACGGTGAATACTGGTAATTTAATGGTTTCGTTGTACTCGTTAAACGAAAGCCTTCTAACGCTGTCTGATAGGGAGGCTTTAGTGGAAAACATCAGCCCTCTGGAGAACAGGGAGGTAAAGTGGAGGCTTATGTTTCAATCAGAGGGCAAATATCTTTTAAGGTTAAACGTCTTAAAGGATAATATTACGCTTTTGCAGAAGGAGCTTATAATTAAGGGAAAACATCCAGGTTTCAGAGTTGCGTTGCTTATGGCTATTCCAATTATTTTTATTCTCGTCTTAATATCATTAGTCTTGTTAAGAAGGAGGAGGAAAAAGTATGTTTAAGACAATACTATTCAAGCAAATCAAGAGCCTGATTAGATTTCCATATCTGGAAATCATGCTTTTAATACTTATGTTTGAAACATCTGCACACAATACTCTTTTGGAGATCAGTTATGTTGCAAACTTCTCCGTAGAGGAGATGAAGCTTCCTATAACATCCTTTGCAAAAGGGTTTTGGTATGAGAATATTAGTTACAGAGTAAGAGCATTATACCCGATTATTGTCTTCTTCTCAGCCATCTTATCGTATTTGATAGTTTCATATTTTAGGGATATAGGTTTTTTGAAGACAGAGTTCTCTTTCCCCATTAAGCGAAGCCACATATATTTTTCAAAGTTTCTAGCGTCTCAACTAACTTTGTCCACTGTTGTAATTTTTTCAGTCTTGTTATCCGTAATAGTTAACTGCTTCAACATATTCCAGTTCTTAGACCCCATTTCTATACTCTTCGATGTTACAATCATTTTAATTGAAACCCTCCTCATTACTTTCTTCACCACCTCCATAACAATTTTAATAGCTTTCATAGCGAAATTTCCAGGTGTTTCACTCATTGCTTCCATCTCCTTACTATACTCTTTTGAACTCATATCTGTTAATTTCAGAAACATCCCTCTTTTCCCAGAAGGATTGCGGATTTTTGAAGATGAGGTATTAAGATCCCATTTGGGTTACATCAACCCCTATTTGCTTGAGCTCCTACTTCCCTCTTTGATCATATCGTTTTTAGCGTTCTTATCCGGCTACTATTACGTGACTAGGAGGCTTCAGGTATCATGAGGCTTCTGCCTAGGCTGGGCTCCATACTCATCGCCATTTCCTTGGGCATTTTAGCGGAGCGTTTAATGCTAGACGCAAACTCTTCTTATTACGGCATCCCCATCGACTTTTCAAATTCAAGAAATGTTGTTTTCATCATCAATTTATGCAATAGGGAAACTAGCCTTTTAATGGATTTAGAGAAAAAAACGAATGTAGGACTTATTGTCATGAATCAGGCGCAAATACAGGATTTTTTGAACAGTGGTAGTATTTCGTATTTCGCTTGCTTCAATTTAACTACTGGTTTAAGTAAGAAGTTTGGGGAAGTGGAGCGAGGGATTCACATCTTTGTGTTTGCTTCTGATGATGATTCCCAGGTGGTGAGGTTCCAATTAGTTCAAAGCGGGTTTGAACCTGACTTGATTTACTTCAACATATCAATAATAATACTTGGATTGTTTCTGCTTCTAACCCCGTTTTTTAAACGTATCATCCTGAGGTGCATCAAATGAGTAAGAATATAGTAAGTGCAAGAAACCTTACGAAGAATTACGGTAGGATAAAGGCATTGAATAACGTTTCTTTCGGCATTCCTGAAGGAATAACTGCACTAATCGGCCCCAATGGTTCAGGAAAAACTACTTTGATAAACATTATCATGGGCCTTATCAAACCGGACGCGGGGGAAATCAACGTTCTGGGTTTTGACCCCTGGCGGGAAAGCCATTTAGTAAAAAGGTCGGTTAACGTATTGCATGAGAAGCCTAGTTTTCCGAAATGGTACACTGGCTTAGAATACTTGCTGTACGTGGCAGCATTACATAATGTGCCAAACCCCAGGGATAGGGTTTACGAAGTTGCCTCATGGCTGAACATTGCAAGCGAATTAGACAGACGCGTGGGAGAGTATTCTGCCGGGATGGTTCAGCGTTTAGGCTTGGCTCAGGTTCTGCTCAACGAGCCTAAGCTCATAATTCTCGACGAGCCCACTGCAAACTTGGATCCCGCTGGAAGAATAGAAGTATTAAACTTGATCAAGAAGCTGAGGAGGGATAAGGGAATAAGCTTCATTCTTTCATCACACATCCTCCCCGAGCTGGCGAGAGTATGCGATTTCCTAGTATTACTTCACTACGGAAACCTTCTCCTAGCGTCAGACGTGAAAAGCCTTTTAGTTACCCAATCCTCTATTAAATATAAGATCATTGCTGACAATGATCAGTTATTATTCAACATCGGGACGAAGGCTGGTTTAAGCATGGAGCTGTGTGAGGATGGCGTGATAATAAAAGCCGTGGATCAAGATGATTTGATTAATATCTTACGCCTTGCAAAGGATTCTGGTTTAGCGATAAGGTACTTAGAACCAGATAAGAGCATTATAGAAGAAATATACCTCTCGATTCTGAGAGGGAAGAATACTTAGATAAGCTGCTATTTCTTAATAATATTGTCCGATTCTGAGTAAGCCGGAGCATTATGCTTCCTATGCTGGCCTATTTATTAATTAAGCAAATGATTTAAGAATGCGGAGAATGCTCTTTGTCGGAAAGCCCTCTCGGTCTCAGCATAGGAAAACTTAACATACTTCTCGGAAACGATGATAAAGAGCTTGGCTCCTCCCGCCTGCTGTTCAGAGCCAGTTTTTCTCCTTTAGTGCTCTAACTATGTCCTCAGCAACTGAAATATTCGAGTATTGGTTTTCAACAGTGTCGGACGATAGGATGATTGAGGCTCCCGCATTTCTTATTTTATCATACGCGTTGCCAACGAACAGGCCGTGGACGCATGCTACAGATACTTGTGAAGCACCCTTTGCTTTCAAAAGCTTCATAGCCTCAACAATGGTCCCGCCAGTGCTTATTATGTCGTCTATTAGAATAGTCTTCCTGCCAGCAGGATTGAGCTCGCCCTCGGTAGAAGAGATTCCCCCCGTCTCCTTATCCCTAACCTTCTCAACCCAGCCGAAGCCTCCTTTAATCATCTCAGCCAGTTTCTTAGCTCTTGCAGCAGCATTCTTATCGGGTGCAACCACATAAGCATTCTCAAACCCGTTTTCAAGGTAGAATTTTGCGAAGGAACGGGTCACGTCTATTACAATCCTGTTCTTAAACCCCTGGATGGCTGATTCGCTATGGGGCTCAACAAGTGCCACGCGGTCAGCGCCAGCAGCCTCTATCATCTTGGCAATCAAGTGCGCTGAAGCAGTCTCGCCGGGTAGGAAAACTTTGTCTTGACGAGCGTAAGCCATATACGGGATGATGACTGAAGCAACTCCGCCGCCATTAGTTTTGAAAGCAGAAATCAATTGCAACAGTAGCATTAAATTTCTATCTTGTGGAGGAGACAAGGATTGAACTATAAGCGCGTCAACACCCTTAACATCTTCAAGCAGCCTTACGTACGCTTCTCCATCAGGAAATTCCTTAGTTTGAACACTGATTTTCTCCAAGCCTGTGAGCAGGCAAATCTTCTCGCCCAGACTCCTACTGGCTGGGCCAATCATGATCTTCAAGATACACAACCCTCTTGAACAAGGCTTTTTAAATTTTCCAACCCACAAAATGCAATCGAATCTTAATAAAGCTAGAAAAAGCGTCTTAAAATAGGTATCTATGGTCAGAAAGTTTTCGTAGTCAACTCATCGAAGGCGCTAATACTACTCCCAGTATTTTGCAACTTTTGAGGAACGATACGCTGGGATTACGATGATATTACCATCTTCCTTCTTGAAAACTACGATGAGCACATTATTATTTGTTTTCATAATGCTTTTATACATACCGTGCTCAACTATAACTTTGTTGGGAGATTCTATGCATTTTAAAATATCCTTGGGCAATATTTTTCCTTTGCCTAATTCTTTCTAACGCGTGCATCGTATAAATGATTTTCAAGGTTTAACTAAAATCTCTATACCCTTCATAAAGAGTTCGCCGACATCTGTTTTTGATTTCGAGAAATTTATTACCTCGATGCCAATTACTTCACCATTCTTGTCAAAGTCAACGATTAAATCCTCCCTGACTTCGACACTATCGACAATATCGCCGTCCTTCACCCTGATGTATAACGCATCAGCCAAGGGATCATAATTAACCCTATACTCCATCTCATTTAAAAAATAAATATGACGGATTTAAAGCTTCCTATAAACCGGCCTTGGGGCACGCTTAAATTAAGAATATAGCCAAAGCATCGGAGATGAGAAAAGAATGAAAAAACTGGCTCCGAAAGTTATTACAACCATTTCTCCTTCGGGAACAGGAACAACCCTACTCCGGCGCACGCCCATTGAAGAGGCAAGCTTCTACTTCAAGGAATAGGATCCATTACTTCTATGTTCTCGATTTTCTTGAAGACCCCGTCATGGGTAGCTATTCTTCTAATGCCTGTGGCTTTCATTGCTGCGAGGATTACACTATCTCTACCACCAATTCCGATTTTAGCGTATTTCATGAGCTGTTCAAAAGCAATCCTAGCTATATCCATGTCCAGGTCGACAAGCTTTAACGTAGATAGGTTTTGTATAGTGGAAAGCTTTCTTCTAAAATTTTCTTTCGGCAGATTGCGAAAATAGTGTGCAACTTCCATGAGCGTTACGACATTAGAATAATGCCCTCTCGAACAGCTGTCCTCACGGGTTTTATTACGTACCTGTGTTCTGGTAAGCACTGGTCAAACCAATAAATCCAATAGTCGGCATCCACGTAGATCATTGCTTCTCCCAGATTTCCTTTAGCCTTAATGGATTAACCCTGGGAATTGGGTTGCCTTCTTTTATGCAACCTTCCATTTCATGGATGAATTCCTCAGGAGCTACGGGTCTCATTATGACTATTTTCCCCCTTTCTAGAGCCAGCTTAACTTTGGCTCCTTCACGCAACCCTAATCTTTGACGTAAATTGGCGGGGATTACGATCCTGCCCTTCTTGTCTATAACAGCCTCCATGTCCCACTACATCTTAATATTTAAGCATTGCTAGCTGGTCACAAACGAAAACGTAATTCTTGACTTATCGTTTTCGAGACTATGTTTCTCTAAAAATCCCTTGAAATTTTTAATTCTACAAACAATAGTCCGATGAAGGTTAGCGGGGAGTTCGTTGAGAACGATGTTGTGCTCATCTCTTTCTCAATAATTGCTTAAAACATTGTATTAGTAGGATGCGATTGGAGATTACTAATCAAATGTAACATTTTTGTATTCTGTCACAAAATTTAAATAGTGGATGTTGGTAGGAAGCGTGCATGAAAGGAGATGGGAAGAGCTTGGTTCATCGATACACTACGTTTGAAATTGTCTTCGCCGCCCTGTGTGCTAGCCTAGCTATTTTCCTGACTCTCTACAAGGTTGTTTTCGCCTTTCCAGTACTTCCATATCTTGAGTTTGAGCTGGCGGAGATACCTGTGGTTATTGCTTTTTTAATAGGGGGGCCTTTCCCCGGGCTGCTTTCCTCGGTGATATATTGGATTATACTTACTCTCGTGGGCGAGTGGACTCCTATAGGGCCGGCTATGAAGTTTCTGGCAGTAGCCCCTACCATCCTAGGCTTGTGGGCGGGTTTCGCCTTGAGTAGGAGGCTTAGGAAGAATCCGAGTATCGCTTTTTCAATGCTCATGGGGATTGTGCTGGCTATGGTTGCGAGGGTTGTTGTTACTTCCTTGATGAATTTGTTGGTGCTCTGGTGGCTTTTCCCCTTCTTTCTCAATGAGGCTGCCAAATACCTTAGTGCTACTATAGGTTTTCAAGCGGATTCTCCTTTTGCCGTATTGGTAGTTACGCTAGTTTTCACAGCTTTGTTTAACATTCTGCATTTGTTTCTCTCCGTAATTCCCTCTTATTACCTTGTTAATAAGGTTATTGCGCACGTGAAGCCGATGAGTGTTAGGGGGGCATGGTATCAAAGGACCCTTTCAGAGACACATTCTGTTAAGGGCTTCGGAGAGTAAACCATTTAAACAGCTTTGTTGATGCTTGTCCATGGCTGAGCTTGATGCTTCGAAGCTTCCGGGTGACGCTTTGAAGGAGTTGAGAGAGTTTCTTGAGAAGAAGCTTGGGGAGGTTAAGGAGGCTGGTGGAAAGATTACGGTTGAGAAAGTTTCCAATACCAGGCTGAGGAAGGCTGCTCGATGGTTCCTGTGCAGGAAGAAGCTGAGCGATGAGTACAGGGTCTTATCCGACGGGAAGAAGCTGACTATAAGGAAGAGGAAAGGCTAAAGCGCGTAGGTTGAATACAGCGATCTTCCGGATATTTCTCCGGCGAAACTGTGCAGCATTAGCTTTCTAACAGTATCGTTGTCGAAACCGTGGCCTAGGAGCCATCCTAGCTTAACGTAGGCGACTTCGCTAAGCATGTCTTCGCAATACACTACTCCAAGCTTAGCCATTATCCTAGCGTTCCTGTAGACATACGGGTTTACTCTTCCGAAGATGCATTGGGTAGTCATCGCGAAGAAAACCCCTTCTTCCAGGCCTCTCTCAACGCTTCGAACCCATGAGAGGCTCTTGTCAAGCGGCTCGGTTGGGACATGCCCCATGCCTGTTCCCTCTATGACTATACCTTTGTAGCCTTTGTCTATGAGGAAGTCGATTATCTCCGGGCTTGAGCCAGGGTATGCTTTGACAAGCGCGGTCTTCGGTTCGAAAGCATCGTCTACAGTAGGAGGATCCTTACCCCTAGGCCTTAAGTCTTTAGCAATGGTTTCAATCCTGCCGTCCGGCCAAACCCTTGCCAGAGGCGGAGAGTTAATCGGCTTGAAAGCATCCCTCCTGGTTGAGTGCATCTTCCTGACTCTCGTACCTCTGATAAGATAGTTGAAGGTGTCTCCCGACTCGGAATGCATGCATACTACGACTTCCCCGATGTTTGCTTTAGCAGCGGCGTGGAGGCCGCATATTATGTTCATGTCAGAGTCTCTTGAACCCCTGTCGCTAGACCTCTGCGAGCCGACGAGCACGATCGGAGAGTTCAAGCCCCTCAGCATGAAGGATAGCGCTGCGGAAGTATAGTGCATCGTATCGGTCCCGTGGAGTATCAGAATTCCGGCATCACCCTGGCTTAGGCTTTCTGCAACCTTTCTGGCTATTGCCGACCATTCTCTATGCGTCATGTCTTCGGATGCGAGGCTGAAAAGCCGCTCTACTCTCCTCAAATAGGCTATTTTAAGGGCCTCTGGAACATTGTAGAATATTTCCTCAGGGGTGAAAAGCATGGAGACGCCGCCGGTGTAATAGTCTATTCTAGCGCTTATCGTACCCCCTGTGGAGAATATTGAAACCGGAGGGAGGCTCTCGTCCTGCTTTACTTTCTCAAGCGCCTTGAATTTCCCGAGCTCAACGGAGCCCTCCAGCTTTACGACTTCTCCTCCGTCTATTTTGAAGCCGACGTTGTAGCCGTTGTCGAGCTTTATTACGAGCGTATCGCTGTCTCCGAAATCAACCTCCTCCCTCGGAAGCAGTATGCCCTCAACACTAATGTCCCCGCGCTTAAGCAGTATCCTATCACCGGGCTTAATCCCCTTCTCCTTAAGAAGCCTCTCTATCATATCAGAGTAGGGCATGCTACTCCAGCCTCCTCTTAACCTCCTCCTCAATTATCCTGTATACTGTCGAGCCGTCGACCAGGCCCCTGAACTTCTCCATCATCCTGCCCATCAGCATTTTCACTGAGCCCATGCCCTTCTCCCTGACGTAGGAAATGTTTTCTTCGACAAGCTTCTTCGCCTCAGCCCTAACCTCATCCTCCCCCACTTTTCTACGCCTAAGCTCCTCGTAAACCTCGCTCAGGCTCATACCCTTGTCGGCGAAAAGGACTAGCGCGTCCGGTATCATTTCCCTAGGCAAATCGCTCGGGAATGTTCTTAATAATGGTATCAGCTCTTCATCATCATACTCTCTTCCACTCTCCCTCCTCATGTAGGGGAGGGTATTAAGGAGGAAGGAGGCAAGCGCCAATGGTGATAGACTAGTGTTTTTCAAAACTTTTTCGAAAACAGGAAGGTAATGAGACCTAACTAGTTGCTGAGCCATGTGGCTGCTCAAACCCATTTCCTCAAGCTCCCTAACTTTCTCCTGAGGCTTTTTTGGAAGCGCCCGCTTTATTCTCTCAAGCCTCTCCGCCGTAATTGGTATCGGAGGTATATCGGTCTCAGGATACATTCTCGCCGAGCCGGGGAGCGGCCTTAGGTAGTCGGTGTTACCATCTTCAAGAGCCCTCCTGGTCTCACAGGGGACGCCGTTGAATGCTTGAAGCATCCTCCTGTAGACTGCTCTAAGAGCTGCTTCAACCCTAGCAGGTTCACCGACAACTATTATTGCAGCATCTTCTTCCGAGGCTTTTAACGCTTCGAAAACCTTCTTGACTTCTGCTTCGGATATTCCATACCCCGGGAGCTCATCAGTATGAATGATACCTTGCAAGCCTCCCCAGACTCTAGCATAGTCAGCAAGCTCTGTTCCAAACCTTCTCCCAGGCTGTAGCTCCATACCTAGCAAACCTTTAAAACCAGGAGCCTTCAAGCCGTAAACAACATCGCCTTTAGAAAGCGCCTTAGATATTATTTTTGAACCAGTATTCTGAAAAACATCTGTAAGCTCGACGGGGTTGTAAGCAAATTTCTCCGGAGAACTTTTCTTCCTGAGAATGTCTCGGAGCTTAATCAGGTTGGTCTGCCTCATTACTTCCCTCT
>Ga0105158_1001120_pt1 | contig 10511 bp, 10 predicted proteins | sample LHCtaG_FD_81567 | JGI IMG/M metagenome (GOLD analysis project Ga0105158, IMG submission 81567) | Hot spring microbial communities from Little Hot Creek, USA to study Microbial Dark Matter (Phase II) - LHC4sed_matched | ecosystem: Environmental > Aquatic > Thermal springs > Hot (42-90C) >... | reverse complement strand
ATAAGCAGGGAACTCATAATACTCCTCTTTTTTTAAACCTTTTAATATTGCCATTCTTAAAAATATAGGAACTTTCGGTAATTTACTTTTGACACCTGATAAAATACTCATGATTTCTAATCCTGATTACCAAATCATCTAAAGGCGGATAGCTACTCTACCTTTACCGATATCTCTGTCAAAATCAATGTAAGAAATTAAGACATTAGAGAAAGAAAAACCAATGACTTTCAATAAAAAGAGGATGATTGAGAACACCTTAAATATTTTCATTTATTTCTCCTCCGTTTATGTCAGAATTATTTGAAACATTAAAGGGTGCAAGATAACTTCATTCAGCACTTTCTTACAGCAAAAAGAAAGAAAAAGAGGAGATTAACTTTTTATCATACCGAAATTATAACTTAATTGGTTCAGAAACATAGGTTGGCAGTTTTTTAACAAAAAATTATAAGAAAAACTAATAAAAATATTAAAATTTTATTTCTTGCATTTTCTATATCATAACAAATTTTTAATTTTATGTCAAATATTTCTCTTTTTGACATTAATCTTTTTTTATTTAAAATAATATAATTATGTTGCTTTTTAATACCTTGACGAATAAAAAAGAAGAATTTAAACCAATAGAAGAGAATGTTGTTAAAATTTATACCTGCGGAATGACCGTTCAAGACTCACCCCATTTAGGTCATTTACGAACTTTTATCTTTGCCGATGTTTTAAGAAGGTTTTTTGAGTTTTTAGGTTATAAGGTTATTTATATCCAAAATTTTACTGATATTGACGATAAAATCATCCAAAAAGCCAATGAAGAGAAAAGGGATTGGCGAGATATTGGTCAAAACTATATTGATGAATATTTCTATGTGGAAGAAAAGATGAATATTAAAAAAGCTAACGCCTATCCCAAAGCCAGTCAATTTATTTTGGAAATTATTAATCTTATCCAAAGATTAATAAAAAAAGGTTATGCCTATAAGACAAATTCTGGTGTCTATTTTGATATCAGTAAGTTTAAAGAATATGGTAAATTGTCTAAGAAAAAGATTGATGAGCTTTTGGCTGGTGCCCGCGTAGAAATTGATGAAGAAAAAAGAAATCCTTTAGATTTTGCTTTGTGGAAAAGATATAAAGAAAATGAACCCTATTGGTATTCACCCTTTGGTAAAGGAAGACCTGGTTGGCATATTGAATGTTCGGCAATGTCAATGCATTATTTGGGCGAGACTTTTGATATCCATATCGGTGGTGAAGATTTAATCTTTCCCCATCACGAAAACGAAATTGCCCAATCGGAGGCGGCAACTGGTCGGCAATTTGTTAGGTATTTTCTTCATAATGGTTTACTTTTATTAAAAGGGGAAAAGATGGCAAAATCAACCAAAAATTATTTCTTAGCAAAAGAAGCCTTAAAAGTTTACGAACCGGATGTTATCCGACTTTTTTTATTAAAAGCCCATTACAAATCACCTTACGAATTCACTTTTGAAAGTTTAGAAGAGACAAAAAGTCAGTGGAAAAGAATAAAGGAGTTTCTTCTTTTTGCCCAAAGAGAAAGTACTCCCTCCGGATCTTTTATTGTTCCCGAAAAAATTGTTAATGCTCTCTTAGATGATTTAAACACTCCTTTTGCCTTAGGTGAGATTTTTAAAATGATTGAGGAATTTTTTAAAACCAAAAATTATTCTTTATCTTCTTCGGTAATTGCTTCTTTGAAATTATTGGGCTTCAAAATGGAAGAAAAAGAGAAACTTTATTTGAAAAATAAAAATAAAATTGAAAATTTTATTAAAGCTCGAAATATCGCCCGGGCAAATAAAAGATATGATATTGGCGATAAAATTCGCAGCGCCCTTAATTTTTTAGGCTACGAGCTGAGAGATACTAATGGGGAAACGATTTATTTTCCAAACGAAGAAAAAACGATTGACGAAAATCAATTTGAAAATATTATTAGCGAATTGAAAACTCTTTTGGAAAAAGAACTCAAAGAAAAGGAAGTAGCCTATTTAAAAGAGATTTTAGATTTAATCAAAGAGAGTTAATGAATGAGATAAAAGATTTTAACAAATATATTGACCACACAATTTTGAGACCAGAAGCCACTAAAAAAGAAGTGATTGAAGCTTGCGAAGAAGCAATAAAATATAATTTTGCCACTTGTTTTGTTTTACCTTGTTATCTCTCTTTAGCAAAATCGATTTTAAAAGGTAGTGGTGTAAAATTGGGTGCACCTATCAGTTTTCCTTTTGGTTATCAAGATACCGAAATAAAGGTCTGGGAAACTAAAAAAGCGATTGAGGCTGGCGCCGATGAAATTGATATGGTAATTAACATTTCTTATCTAAAATCTCAAGAATACAATCTGGTTTTGGAGGATATTAGTAAAGTAGTATCTGCCGCCAGACCTTTAGGAGTAAAAGTAATCGTGGAAACCTGTTATCTAACTAAAGAAGAAAAAATTAAAATTTTAGATATCGCAATAAAAGCTGGAGCGGAATATATAAAAACTTCTACCGGTTTTGGACCAAAGGGAGCAGAATTGGGAGATGTAAGACTTTTTAAAGAGTTAGGTAAAGATAAGATAAAGATTAAGGCTTCTGGTGGAATTAGAAGTTATTTACAGGCAAAAGATTTTATTTTGGCCGGTGCCGCAAGAATCGGCACGAGTGCCGGGGTGAAAATAATGAAAGAATATTTAGAATTAATTAGGAGGGAAAAATGAAAATGAAAGCTGTAAGAAAGGTAAAACCAGCGTTTGGAGCCGAATTATGTGAAATTGATATTCCCAAAATTCCCGATGATTGGGTTTTAGTAAAGGTGAAGGCCACTTCTATCTGTGGTACCGATGTCCATATTTATAAATGGGATGAATGGTCACAAAAAAGAATTGGTGAAAAAAGATTACCTCAAACTTTGGGACACGAAGTGGCGGGTGAAGTGGTGGAAGTTGGCAAAAATGTAAAAAGAATCAAGGTTGGTGATTATGTATCAGCAGAAACCCATATTTATGACCCAGGAGATTTAACCTCTCTTTTAGGAATTTTCCATGTGGGAGAAAATATGAAGATTTTAGGTGTTGATTGTGACGGTGCTTTTGCCGAATATTTCGCTATTCCGGAAATTGTCTGTTGGAAAAATGACAAAGAGATACCACCGGAATTTGCTACTGTCCAAGAACCTTTAGGGAATGCTACTTACGCGGTGTTAGGCGAAGATGGTGACGTCTGCGGCAAGACCATGTTAATCACTGGTGACGGACCAATATCATTATTTGCTATTGGCGTCGCCAAGGTAGCCGGGGTTGCAAAAATTATCCATTTTGGCAAATATGATTTCAATATGGAAATTGGCAAAAAAATGGGTGCTGATTTCCAAGTTTGGACTAATAAAACTACCAGAGAAGAAAGGATTAAGATTGTGAAAGAGCTAACCGATGGTAACGGTGTTGATGTCGCTTTAGAAATGACCGGTAGCGAAGATTCAATCTTAGATTGTTTCCAATTGGTTCGGAAAGGTGGAAGGATAACAGCTTTTGGCATTGCTTCCGTATCACCTTTACCTTTTGGTTTCGATTATAACAACGGCATTGTTTTCAAAGGCTGTCAAATTCACGGAATAAATGGCCGAAAAATTTTTGATACCTGGTATCGGGTAAGAAATTTATTAAGTTCTAAAAAATTGGATATCAGTCCAGTGATTACCCATCTTTTTTCTTTAGAAGAATTTGAAAAAGGATTTAATGCGATGCTGGAAAGACCAAGAAAAAGCGCAAAAGTTGTTCTTTTCCCAGACAAAGAAGAATTGAAAAAGGCCAAAGAAAGATTGAAGTTATGATTGAAGGGGTAGAAATAAAAAAATTAAGGTTAATTCCTGATGAGCGAGGCTTTGTAATGGAGATTTTACGGGCCGATGATACTATTTTTATGAAATTTGGTCAAGTTTATATCTCGGTAGCCTATCCGGGTATTATTAAAGCCTGGCATTATCACAAAATTCAAACTGACTTTTTTACTATCATCAAGGGAATGGCAAAAGTCGTTCTTTTTGACAACCGTGAGAATTCCAATACCTATAAAGAGATTAATGAATTTTTTATTGGCGAATTAAACCCTTTATTGATAAAAATTCCGCCATTGGTCTTACATGGTTTTAAACCCTTAGGGAATGAGCCGGCTTATCTGTTAAATATTCCAACCCATGTCTACAATTACGAAAATCCTGATGAATACCGAATAGATTATAAATCACCGGAAATTCCTTACCAATGGTAAAGATTCTTATTACTGGTGGTGCTGGTTTTATCGGCAGCCATTTAACCGAAGAATTGATTAATCATGGTTACGAAGTCTATGTTCTTGATAAATTAACTTATGCGGGAAATATTGATAATATTAAAAATCTCCTGTCCAATAAAAATTTCCATTTTATCCGCGGTGATATTAATAACAAAAAATTGGTGAAAGATTTATTTAAAAAAGTTGATAAGGTGATCCATTTGGCGGCGGAAACCCATATTGACCGTTCGCTTTTGAATCCGGATATTTTTGTAAAAACTGATTTTTTAGGTACTTATAATTTATTAGAAATTTTAAAAGAATACCCAAAAGAAAGATTTCTTCATATTTCTACCAGTGAAGTCTACGGCACGGCAACTTATTCACCCATTGATGAAAACCATCCACTAAATCCCCAAAGTCCTTATGCGGCTACTAAAGTAGGTGCTGAACGACTCTGTTATGCCTATTATACTACTTATAATTTACCGATTATTATCTTAAGACCTTTTAATATCTATGGCGAAAGACAATATCCAGAAAAATTGATTCCCTTTTTCATTACTCAGGCATTGGAAGATAAACCCCTATTTATTTATGGTGATGGAAAGAATACCCGCGATTACCTTTATGTAAAAGACCTTTGCGAAATTCTTATAAAATTTTTAGAAGTACCAATAGAAAAATATCAAGGAAAAGTTTTTAACATTGGCAGTGGTAAAGAATACAGCGTAAACGAGATTGCTCAGCAGATATTGGAATATTTAAAAAAACCGAAAAGTTTGTTAAAATATATAACCGATAGAAAGGGACATGTAAAAAGGCTTATCTGTGATTATTCGCAAGTGAAAAAAGAACTTGATTGGGAGCCAAAAATCATTTTTGAAGAAGGTTTGAAAAAAACTATTGAATGGTACAAAGAAAACGAAGCCTGGTGGAAGAAAATTAAAAAGAGAAAGGTTTTTAGAAGATTTTATTATTTAAATTATATAAAAAGAAAATGAAAAAAAGATTTGCTACTATCGAAGAAGCAATAAAAGAGATTAAAAAAGGAAAAATGGTGATTGTGGTTGATGATGAAGAAAGAGAAAATGAAGGTGATTTTATCTGCGCTGCCGAAAAAATAACTCCCCAAAAAATCAATTTTATGGCAAAATACGGAAGAGGATTAATCTGCGTTGCTTTGGAAGAAGAAAGAATTGAAGAGTTAGAATTACCTTTAATAATTGACAATAAAAATCCAGCCAAATATGGTACTCCCATGGCAGTACCAGTGGATGTTAAAAAAGGCACTACTACCGGTTCTTCCGCCTATGATCGAGCAAAAACTATTAAAGCCTTAATTGACCCCAAATCTAAGCCAGTAGATTTTGCCCGACCTGGTCATGTATTTCCTTTAAAAGCCGCTAAAGGTGGAGTATTAAGACGAGCCGGTCATACGGAAGCAAGTGTTGATTTAGCTCGTTTAGCCGGACTTTATCCAGCTGGAGTGCTTTGCGAAATAATGGCGGAAAACGGAAAAATGGCAAAATTAAAAGATTTATTTAAATTAGCTGAAAGGTTTAATATTAAAATCATTACCATAAAAGATTTAATTGCTTACCGAAAGAAAAACGAAAAACTTATTGAGAGAAAAGTAATTACCAAATTACCAACCCCTTATGGTGAATTTGATCTTTATTTATATGAAGATCTAATTGAACACCATTTACATTTGGCTTTGGTAAAAGGAAATGTAAAAGAAGAAGAAAGTGTTTTAGTAAGGGTTCATTCCCAATGTTTAACCGGTGATGTTTTCCATTCTTTAAGATGTGATTGTGGAGAACAACTTCATACAGCGTTAAGAATGATCAGCAAAGAAAAAGCAGGTGTTCTTCTCTATATGCGCCAAGAAGGAAGAGGTTTAGGTTTACTTTTAAAATTAAAATCTTATGAATTACAGGATTTAGGTTTAGACACCGTAGATTCAGCCAAAGTCTTGGGCAAAAAACCGGATTTGCGAGATTACGGAATTGGTGCCCAAATTCTTGCTGATTTGGGAGTAAAAAAAATAAGATTGCTTACCAACAATCCTAAAAAAATTATTGGTTTGGAAGGTTTCGGTTTAAAAGTAATTGAAAGGGTACCTTTAATAATAAAACCAAACAAAAGAAATTTGAAATATTTAAAAACCAAAAGAGATAAACTGGGACATTTATTAGGTAATTTAGAAAGTGAGGTGAAAGATGGAAGTTAAGGAATTTAAAGGTTATTTAGATGCCAGAAACAAAAAGTTCGCCATTGTAATCTCTCGTTTTAACGAATTTATCACCCAAAATTTGTTAAAAGGTGCCTTAGACTGCTTAGAAAGACACAATGCTTTAGCTTGCGATATCTATTGGACTTTTGGGACCTTTGAAATTCCTGGCGTCGCTCGTCAAATTGCCGAGAAGAGAAATTACGATGCGATTATCTGTTTAGGAGCAATTATCCGAGGCGAAACTCCCCATTCGGAGTATATTGCCAACGAAGTAACCAAAGGAATTGCCAAGATTTATTTTGATACTGGAATTCCGACGACTTTCGGTATTATCACCGCCGAAACTCTGGAACAGGCAATTGAAAGGGCTGGGACTAAAGAAGGCAATAAGGGCTTCTTGGCGGCTTTAGCCGCTATTGAAATGGCGAATCTAAAAGAAAAGATTTGACAGTTCCCCAAAGAAGGAAAGTTCGAAAAGTTCTTTTGACTATTCTTTACATTAATGATTTAATTGGCATACCTCTTGACGAAGTAGTTAAAGAAGTTTTAAAAAAAGTAAAATTGAACGAAAGAAATTTGGAATTTCTTGATAAACTGATAGGTAAAATAAAAGAAAATAAAAAGACGATTGATAAAACAATCAAAAAACATTTAATAAATTGGGAATTTAATCGCCTTTCCTACATTGACCGGGCAATCCTGCGCATTGCCACTTGCGAACTTCTTTATTTTGAAGATATTCCCCCGAAAGTAAGTATCAACGAAGCAATTGAATTAGCCAAGGAATTTTCTGATGAAGAAGCCAAAAGATTTATTAATGGTGTTCTTGATGCTATATATAAAAATTTAAAAAAATGAAATTCGGAATAATCTCTGATATCCACGGAAATTTAGAAGCCTTAGAAGTCGTTTTAAAAGAAATAAAAAAAGAAGATTGTAACGAGATAATTTTTTTAGGCGATTTGGTTGGTTACGGTGCCAATCCCAATGAATGTATTGAATTATTGAGACAAGAAAAGATTGTTGGCGTCGCGGGGAATCACGACTACGCAGCTTTAAAAAAGACGTCAATTGACGAGTTTAATCCTTACGCTAAAGAGGCTATCCTCTGGACGCAAAAAGTTTTAACCAAAGAATCCCAATGGTATCTTGATGCTTTTCTCTTGGTTAACAAATCCTACCCCTTCCATATTGTTCATTCTTCGCCGGCGGAACCCAGTGACTGGTATTATCTTTTTACTATTGAAGAAATTATTCCTCAATTTAATTATTTTAGCTATCCGGTATGTTTGGTTGGTCATACTCACATACCTTTTTGCGTTGCCAAAACAACTGACGGTCGGATTGAAATTATTAAAGAAAATAAATTTGAATTAAAAAGCGATCGCCAATATATAATTAATGTGGGTAGTGTTGGTCAGCCTCGGGACCGAAATCCAAAAGCAAGTTTTGCTATCTATGATACTAAAACTAATATTTTTGAAATTCGAAGAATTGAATACAATATTAAAAAAGCTGCTGACAAAATTATTAAAGCTAATTTACCACCAATATTAGCCGAAAGATTATTTTATGGTCAATAATTTCCAATAGCTAACCTCTTTCTTTCCTTTTAAAATTAAATAATAAAGCCCAGAAGAAAGATTATTAAGATTTAAGGTCAGTTGTTTTTCTAAAGTTCCCTGATAAATCTTTTTTATGATTTGACCATTAATTGCTGCCAAATAGATTTCGCCGGCAAAAGGTTTTTCCAAGGAAATAGTTAAACGACTTTTTACGATAGAGGTTCGGTAATTATTTTTTAAAGAAATAACCATTGGTATCTCTTCTTCAATACTGTAGGGTAAGGTTTCACCAAAGAAAATAAGGATTCTTCTCAATAAGGCTGGTCTTTGAATATATCTGGTAGCCACATAATCAACGGCTTCAAAAGGAAAGGCAAAATAGACTAAACGATAATTTCCCTCATATCTTATACCAGCATAACTATTAGGCTGGTCTTTATAAAAATGGGTAGCAATACTACCATTTATTGGTTCAATAATATCATTAGAACGGGCATTATTGGCACCGCCGCCACCAGCCGCCACTATGGTATCGCCACCGCCAATGGGATCGCCAGAAATACCAACTATCCAATAGGTATTGGCATTAGGACCAATATATCTTGCTTTCAGATAATTTTGGTAAAAAGATGTTTGCCCGATATTTTGCCCGATATTTTGACCAGAGATAAAGAGATTGCCACCATTATTTAAGTAATTGGCTAAAAGATTCTGTTCAGCTTCGGTTAAAGAATTTATACTATCTAAGCCAGTAAACCAAATAACTACTGGATAATGGTTCAAGGTCTCTTGGGGTGGCAATCCCAAAGTATCTATTGACCAATAACGATAAAAGGCACCAAGGGAATCAATTGCTCCTAAATAAAAACGTTGATAATCTTTGCGGTCATCATCATCAACAACCAAAATCCTCGGAAAACCACACTTAACTTTAATCTTCCAAGGTTTTTCAATATAAGGCATTGGGGAAGCAGTAATTTTTATTTCAAATTCAACTGCCTGCGAGGGGGCGTTATCGCGCATTCTAAAGGCAAAAGAATCACTGCTTAACCAAACACTGTCACCAGCTGGAATCTGGGAAATAGTAGCAATCGGTTTTATAATCTCAATATAAGGATTTCTGGTGGATAAAGAACAGCGGACATTGGTAGCATTTTGCCAAAATTTAGAATTTCTAATCTGAATAATAAGACCAACCGGCTCACCCCTTTCCGGAACACCATTATTATTTCCCATCTGGTCATTTATCCGAAATCTTCTTAAAACCAAATCGGATTTTGTTCTCATAGAAAGGGCTTTACCGACATTAATTCTGCCAAATCCTAATAAACGGCGGGGATAAAGGGTATCAGGCATAGTATCGCAAGAATAGAAAATCATTGTTGTACATTCGGCATTAGTAAGCGAAGGAAAAGCGGCTTTCAAAAGGGCAGCCAAACCAGCAACACAAGGAGAAGCTGCTGAAGTGCCATCAAATCCCACATAACCATTATTAAGAGTTGTAGTGTGGACATTTGTTCCGGGAGCAGAAACATCAACCCAAGGAGCATAATTTGATTCTTGACCACCTCCCCAGACCGAATGGTAATCATTGGGATCAGAAGCAGCAGTGGCAATTACTCGGTCGTAACAAGCCGGATAGCGAGGAGCACCGCCAGAATAAGTATTTCCCGCTGAAGCCGAAAGGACACACCCCCTATCCCAAGCATACTGAATGGCGGAATCTAAAGGTGGATAATAATAAGGACCGCCCCAACTCATACTTATTGCCCAAGCACCATTCTGAGCAGCATATTGGATAGCCGAAATGGCGTGATAAATATTAATTCCGCCACCAGTTCCGCATCTTAAAGCCATCAATCGACATTTAAAACCAAAAGAAGCAACCCCTATTTCATTATTAGTAACCGCACTGGCGGCTCCCGCACATAAGGTTCCATGTTCATCAGTTCCCGGATGAGGATCAGGAGAAGAATAAACAAAATTATAGCCACAGACATCATCAACAAAACCATTACCATCATTATCAACACCGTCTAAATCACCACCAGGGATAGGATAAGGGTCAAAACGACCATTATGATTCCAATCTTCCGGCTGGTTTATCCACATATTATCAACCAAATCTTCGTGGTTATAATCAATGCCATCATCAACGATAGCAATTACTACTGAAGTATCACCTTGCGATATTGACCACGCGATTGGACAATCAGTCTTTTTCAAATGCCATTGATAGATATATCTGGGGTCATTGGGAATAAAAGTATCAATTTTATCCATTGGTACCAACAGATTAGGCAAAACATATTCAAAGATTCCCAATTTTTCATATTCCTTAATTACTTTGCCAACCTTTTCTTCTTTTTCATAATGAAAAAGATACAACAAATCAAAGCCGTATTTCAAAAAAAGTTCATCTTTTCT
>Ga0105158_1001119_pt1 | contig 10515 bp, 11 predicted proteins | sample LHCtaG_FD_81567 | JGI IMG/M metagenome (GOLD analysis project Ga0105158, IMG submission 81567) | Hot spring microbial communities from Little Hot Creek, USA to study Microbial Dark Matter (Phase II) - LHC4sed_matched | ecosystem: Environmental > Aquatic > Thermal springs > Hot (42-90C) >... | reverse complement strand
GTACGACCGCTAAGACTATCACGTCTCCTGGGAACGAGACTATTCCTTGGGGGCCGCAGACTGGCAAGAACAATGTCGCGAACAAGCTCAAGGCCAAGGCGAATAAGGGGATCAAGGAGAAGATGGGTCTGGCGACGCCTTCCGGCACTATGTCCTCCTTGGCCATAAGCTTGACGAAGTCTGCGAAGGGTTGGAGCAAGCCCCACGGGCCCGTGTAGAGGGGGCCCACTCTGTTCTGGAGCTTCGCGTAGAACTTCCTATCTATCCACTCGAAGAAGAGGCCTAGGGCTGCGAAGAAGAGGAAGCCTGGGAAAAGCAGCGTCTTTAAGATGTCTATGAGCTCTTGGATCACGACCTCTCCCTCCAATACGGCTTGTCCTTCCAGTACATGCGCTTTATCTGGCTAAAGGTCCAGACCCAGCTCTTGCCGCTCGAGACGTCGACGAACTTCACGGCCCTGTCGGTGCAGCTCAGGCAGGGGTCTATGCTGGCGAAGGCTATGGGCACGTCGGCTATGTAGACCGCGTAATCGCCCTTAGAGGTCAGCATCACGGGGATCGAGAGGAGGTTGGCGAGCGTGGGCGCCCTGACCTTCCACCTGAACGGCCTCTCCCCTCCGGCAGACCTGAGGTAGTGAAACACCTCGCCCCTAGGGGCCTCGGTCCTCCCGACGCCTTCCCCGGCCGGGACCGACCTCGGCAACCTAACCCTTATGGGCCCCGAGGGCATCTTCTTTATCGCCTCTCTGACGATGTTTATCGACTCGAGGGTCTCGTCGATCCTGACCAATATCCTCGCCGTCACGTCGCATGTGTCGTAAGTGACGACCTTGAACGGTATCTCGTCGTAGGCTGCGTGGGGGTCGTCGGCCCTGACGTCAAATGGCACGTTCGATGCCCTAGCCGTGGGGCCCACGGCGCATAGAGCTATGGCATCCTCCTTCCTTAGTATGCCAACGCCGTCACATCGCATCCTTATGGTCTTCTCATTCAAGCACATCTCCTTGTACTTCTTCACAGTATTCTCCAATGCGTCCATAACCCTCAGCATCTTCTCCGCCTTCTCTTGCGGCAGGTCCCTCCTCACCCCTCCTATGGTCACCAAGGCGTACGTGACCCTGTTACCGGTGAACTCCTCTATCACGTCCATTACTAGCTCCCTGTCCCTCCAGACGTACATGAACAACGTGTCAAAGCCTATTTCGTGGGCCGCGACCCCAAGCCACAGGAGGTGGCTGTGTATCCTGTTGAGCTCTAGGCCTATCGTCCTCAGGTAGTCGGCTCTCCGGGGGATCTCCTTGCCTATGACGTGTTCAGTTGCCTGAGCCAAGTCGAAAGCGTGGACTATGCCGCAAATGCCGCAAATCCTCTCGGCTATGTAGAGGTTTTGGATGTACGTTTGGTACTCGCCCGCCTTCTCGATGCCCCTGTGGTTGTAGCCTATCCTAAGCTTGGCGCCGACGATCTGCTCTCCATCTACGTAACATGTTATGTTGAGGGGCTCCTTTAGCGCTGGGTGCTGAGGACCTACTGGAATGTCAATTACGCTACTCATCTATCAATCCCTCTCCTTCGTTATCCTCTTAAACAATTCTTCAAGCTTCACGTCCTTCCTAAGCGGGTACAGGTCCTCGGGCCAGTCATCCGGGAGCTCCAAGTGGGTGAGGTCCGGGTGGCCCTTGATGTCGATCCCGAACATCTCGTGAACCTCCTTCTCGTAGAAGAGGGCCCCCGGGATCACGTCGGTTATGGTGTCTATCTCGGGGCTGTCCTTGGGGACTATTGCCTTAACCGATATGACTACGCCCTTGTACGAGAGGTGAGGTATCACTTCGAAGTGGTCTATGGCGTCTACCCCCGAAATAGTCGACACATGCGTCACCCCCACGTCATTTCTCAAAAACCTGATGACGTCTTTATAGGTCGACCTGTCGACCGTTACGAATACCCTCCTCGCCCTCTGGATCTTAGCTTCGAGGATCTTGTCTCCAAATTTCTCCTTGAGCTTGCTCACGAGCTCTTCTTCGATGGTCAAGAGGCCCCACCCTTTAGCTTCTCGAGTAGCTTTACGACCCCGTTTATTATGGCCTCGGGCTTAGGAGGGCAACCCATGACGTACACGTCGACCGGTATCACGTTGTCAAGCCCCGGGTAGACGTTGTAGCAGTTCCTGAACGCGCCACTACTGGCGCAACAGTTGCCCACGGCCATTACGAACTTCGGCTCCGGCATTTGCTCGTAGATCCTCTTTAACCTCTTCTCAACTTGCTTGGTGACTGGACCTGTGACTATCAGTATGTCGGCGTGCCTAGGCGAGCCCACGAGCCTGATGCCGAATCTCTCGACGTCGTACCTGGGCGTTAGCGCAGCCACAACTTCGATGTCGCATCCGTTGCACGCACCTGTGTTGAAGTGCAAGAGCCAAGGACTTCGAAGCCTAGCCCAATTAACGAGGCCCATCTCACCACCTCCTCCTCGCGAGGAGGAGTATGGCCTCTAAAGCTATGATGGCGTATATAGCAATCAAAAAGTGTGAGGCAAACAACACCTCAGGCGACAGTATCGCAAAGGCTATTACCATGGCCACCATATCGAATACCAAGAATATGGTTGCGAAGCTTATCAAATGGATCGTGAATGGTACGACTTCAGCGGGGACCTCTTCGCCGCAAGCATAGGGCTTAACCTTGTCGGGACTCGGCTTGGGCTTGGGGGCTATTTTAGCGCCCCACGCATAAGTCAAAAGAGATACCACGAGTGCGATGATGAAGGAGACCACGGGTATCGTGACCACAGAGCTCACAGCGCACCCCCGTCCAACGTAGCGCTGGTTCTCTGCTCAGGGGTTTAAAATATAAATCCTTCGCCCGGCCTCACTTAGGGGCAAAGGTCCCGGTGTCTGAGGTGACAGTGCCGCGCAACAAGAAGCACGAGAACTTCAGTGAGTGGTTTGAGCAGGTCACACTCCACACCATGGTCTACGACTACAGGTTCCCGGTCAAGGGCTGCGGCGTGTGGCCAGGGTACGGGTTTAAGCTCAGGAGGCACGTGCTGGACGTCATGAGGAGGTTGCTGGACGAGAGCGGTCACGAGGAGTGCCTCTTCCCGACCCTCATCCCCCACAGCCTCTTGGGGAAAGAGGCGGAGCACGTGAGGAGTTTCGAGGGCGAGGTCTTCTGGGTCACGAGAGGGGGCTTCACCGAGCTGGGGGAGAAGCTCGCCCTGAGGCCCACGAGCGAGACGGTCATAATGCCCATGCTGAAGTTGTGGATCAAGGACTACAAGGACCTCCCGGTCAAGCTGTACCAAGTGGTGAGCGTTTTCAGGTACGAGACGAAGGCGACCCACCCGATGATAAGGGTCAGAGAGGTCACGACGTTTAAGGAGGGGCACTCCGCTCACGCCACCTATGAGGACGCCGAAAACCACGTCTGGAGCATCGTCGAGCTCTACAAGAAGTTCTTCGACGAGCTCTGCATACCGTACTTGATATCGAGGAGGCCGGACTGGGACAAGTTCGCTGGCGCGGTCTATAGCATCGCGTTTGACACGGTCATGCCGGACGGGAGGGCGCTCCAAATAGGGACCGTGCACCACTTGGGACAGAACTTCTCGAGGGCCTTCGACGTGAAGTACCTGAAGCCTGACGGGAGCCACGATTACGTCTGGACGACGAGCTACGGCATATCCGAGCGAGTGATTGCCGCCTTGATATCAATACATGGGGACGACCACGGCCTAGTTTTACCGCCAAACGTAGCTCCGATACAAGCAGTCGTCGTACCTATACCCTATAAGGGCAGAGAGGCTGAGGTTTACAATGAGGCTCGGAGGGCCTACGACGAGCTCAAGGCCGCTGGCTTTAGGGTGGCGATCGACGATAGACAAGACGTCACCCCGGGTTCCAAGTTCTACGAGTGGGAGCTGAAGGGGGTCCCCATAAGGGTCGAGATAGGGCCTCGCGACGTAGAGAGGGGGACGGCGACGCTGGTCAGGAGAGACGACTTGACCAGGACGGCGTGCCCTCGAGGAGAGCTCGTGAGCCACGTGAGGCAACTGGCGGAGAGGATCACGGCCGACCTTCGAGAAGCGGCGTGGAGGTACCTGAGGGAGAGGACCTTGGAGGCCAAGAACCTTGAGGAGATAGCAGAGCTCATAAAGGCTAGGAGAGGTATAGTCGAGGTGCTGTGGTGCGGCCGTAGCGAGTGCGGGCTAACCCTTGAGGAGAGCTTGGAGGCCAAGATCCTAGGGACTGCCATGGAGCCTGTTAAGGTCGAGGGACAGTGCGTCAACTGTGATGGAGAAGCTACGAAGGTATTGAGGGTGGCTAAGACCTACTGAGGTCGACGCAAAATCCTTATAAGGCAAGGTCGTCCTTGCTCTAATAGCTAGAGCAAAGGGTTGATGGATTGTGCCCAAGAAGAGGAAGAACAGGGGAAGGGCTAAAGGGGACAAGGGAAGGGACTCGATGGTCATGTGCGACGGCTGTGGAAGGCCCATCCCGAGAGGCAAGGCAATCAAGGTCACCAAGTACGTCAGCTTCGTCGATCCGCAATTGAGAAAGGAGCTTGAGAACAAAGGCGTCCAGATAAGCAAGACCCTCGTAACCAAGTACTTGTGCGTAAGTTGCGCGATATTCCAGGGGGTTAGAAAGGTCAGGGCCGAAGAGGAGAGAAGAATAATACCAGGGCAAGCTAAGACCAGGATAATCAGAGGCGTGGGGTGGAAAGGCCAGCAATAGTCCTTGTGCAGCATGGTCCTCGGTGCGCTCCTTCTAAGTTTTGCTATTAGCTAAGTCGCTTGTATGGCCGTGTACGACCTTGTAGCCGTAGGTAATCCCGTCTACGATATCATCGAGACGCCCTTCGTTAAAAGCATTGGCAGGGTCTTATCGGGTTGTAGCTTCAATGCTGCCTTCACGGCGAAGAGATTAGGGATGAAGGAGGTCGCCTTAATCGGTCGCGTCGGAGAGGACTTCCAAGAACAACTCCTCAATACCTTGAAGAGAGCTGGCTTGCGTTTCATAAAGGCTGGGAGCTCGAAGGAGACGACGGGCTTCAGGCTCAAGTACCTCGGCCGCGGCGAGAGGGAGCTCGAAGTCCTTGGGTTTAGCGGAGAGATCTCGATGGAGGACATTCCTCAAGAGGTCTTTAATGCGAGGGCCGTCGTCGTGGGCCCTGTCTTGGGCGAGGTGGGGGTCGAGATACCAAAGGCCTTCAAGGAGAGAGGGTCGGCGGTCTTCCTCGATCCACAGGGCTATCTCCGCAGAGTGAGGAAAGGGGTCGTCGAGTATTACAGCAACCCCGAGGCCCTCGAGGCCTGCCGCGAGAGCTACTTGGTGAAGCCCAACGAATTGGAGGCGAGGCTCCTCTCCGGGCTTAACGAACCCGTGAAGGCCGCCGAGTCCATACACCAGAAGACGGGGGCCGTGACCGTCTTAACGCTAGCCGAAAGGGGGTCGGTGATAGTCGACGGTAAGAGGGCGATAGTAGTCCCGGCCTACCCAGCGCACCCCGTGGACCCAACGGGAGCTGGCGACGTCTACTTGGGCGCCCTCGTCTATTACTTGTGCAACGGGCTGAGCTTAGAAGACGCGACTTCTTACGCCTCGGCAATCGCGTCCATGAAGGTCGAGGGCATTGCCGCTTACTTCAAACTCGACTTTAAAGAGGTGGCTAGGCGAGCTAGATGGGTAAGGAGCAGGGTCAGGGTCAAGAAGTTGAAGTGGTCGTCACATTAAAGGGGCCACTCGTGACCGCATCGAGGACATCTGGCGTACTGGCAGCCTATGGCCGAAGACGGACAACCCCCGCAGGCAAGGGCTCTGGAGTACGATAAGTCGAACTCGTAGCCACAATTGGGGCACTTGATGATTCTCGTGGACGCCCTTATCTTCAATTCTATCTCCTCCCCTACACACTGCTAGAAGCCCTTTAAAAACGGTTTCACAGGAGATAGTTGAGGTGGGCCCTGAGCTTGCTATGCTTAATCGCTCTTCTCAAGGTCGTTCTATGCGCCGCGGCCCTCGGGTTAGCGTCTGCTCAAGACTGGAGGACCAGAGAGGTCAGCGACGTCATTTGGCTGGCGATGGGGGGTTGCGGAGCAGCGTTGACGGCCGTGGAGCTCTCAATCGATTTTTCGCACTTTCATCTCATGGTCTCAGTGCTATCGGCGGCTTTGTGCTTCGCCCTCGGCCTCGGGCTGTACTACTTGGGCTTCTTCGGAGGTGCGGACGCTAAGTGTTTGTGGTGCTTAGGGGTCGCCCTGCCCTTCAACCCGCTAGAGAAGCTGGGGTTTGACCCCTTCGGCCCCCAGAACCCGATATTCTCTATCTCCATATTCGACAACTCCATATTGATGGCTGTTTTCTTAGCCTTAGGCATCACGCTTTCAAATGCTGTGAAGAGGACAAAAAGGCCCCTCTTCACTGACAACGAAGAGAGGAGCTTCTGGAAGCGCCTCGTCGCTGTCACGATAGGCTATAGAGCTAGGATATCTAAAGTCCTCAAGAAGAAGGACTTCTACTTCCCCTTAGAGGAATTCGTCCTAAGAGAGGGAAGGGTCGAGAGGAGGTTCAGGATCTCAGCTAGGATCACGGACGGCGACCCCCATGCAGCGCTGGAGGAGTTAGTGAGGAAAGGTCTGGTGAGGGAAGACGAAGAGTTGTGGGTCTCCCCGGCAATACCGCTGATCGTGAACATAACCTTGGGCTTCTTCGTATCCCTGCTCTACGGTGATCTCGTGCTGGCCATTGTAAAGGGACTGCTTACCCCGATGCTATAGCCGAGAGTAGGCCTCCCTCGCGATCTTAGCCACCTCACGAGCCACGTCCATCGTCTTGGCATTGCCGCCCATGTCAGGCGTCAGCACCTTGCCCTCCGTTATGAGCTCATTGACGGCCATCTCTATCGACCTCGCCCTCTTGACGTCTCCGAGATAGCTCAGCATCATCGCTGCCGAGAGTATTGAGGCTATGGGATTCGCTATGCCCTTGCCAGCTATATCGGGGGCCGTCCCGTGGACTGGCTCGAACATCGCATGGCTGTCGCCTATGTTCGCTGAGGGGGCGAGCCCTAAGCTCCCCACCACCCCCGCCGCAACGTCCGAGAGTATGTCGCCGAACATGTTCGGCGTCACGAGGACGTCTAGCGTCTCAGGGGCTACGACTATCCTGTAGGCTGCTGAGTCGACGACCGTCTCCTCTGCTTGGATCTCCGGGTAGAGCTTGGCGACCTCGAAGAAGGCAGAGCGAAACAGGCCGCAGGACTCCTTCATCACGTTCGCCTTGTGAACTACCGTGACCTTCCTCCTACCCTCCCTCTTAGCCAGCTCAAAGGCGAACCTCGCTATCCTCTTGGAGGCCCTCTCGCTCACTACCCTGAGCGTGATAGCGGTAGAGCCAAGCCTGAACTCTATGCCCGAGTACAGGTCCTCGGTGTTCTCCCTAACTATGACCATGTCGATCTTCTTGGGCGCTCTGCCAAAGCTCTTGAAGGGCCTGACGTTGGCGTAGAGGTCCAGCGTTTGCCTTAGCGCCACGGTGACCGACCTATAAGAGTCAGCTCCCGGGGGCGTCATCAACGGCCCCTTGAGTATGCACTTACAACCCCTTATGACGTCTAGAGCGCCATCTTCCATCGGCTTGCCGGTCCTCCTCCAGTACTCGTAGCCAGCGCTTACATCTACGAACTCGGCGTCGAAGTCCAACGCCTCGAGGACCTCAAGCGCTGCCTTGATGACCTCAGGGCCCACGCCGTCGCCGTAAATGACGGCTATCTTAAGGCTCAATAGCGAGGACCTCCCGCCCTTCAATAGGGCTTGGGAGTAGGTGCTCTCACGTGGAATTTAAGGATTTATGCGAAGAGCTCTACAAGGTCTCGAGGCTCGACGTCGGCCAGGAGGTCCTCGACGAGCCCTACCGCGCGGCTAAGTTCCTAGCCGGCGCACCTCCTCGTCGAAGCCGCGAGTAGGCTGATCGATGAGGTGAAGCAAGGGCGAGCAATTATCGTCACCGGATTTAAGGTCCCGCCGAGGATGGCCCAAGAGGCCGACGGACCCCCCGGAGCGCTGATACTAGCCAAGACCCTTGCAAGGCTGGGACTCGAGGGCCCTCTCGCCATAGAGGAGGACTCAGTAGAGGTCTTGAGAGCTGGAGCAGAGGTCCTCGACTTGGAGTGCCGAACCATCTCCTCGCCCGTGGGCCGACCGTTCTCGCGAGCTATTAGGGCCACGCGAGCCAGCGCTTCTGATCTTCGTCGAAAAGACGAGCGCAAACAACGTGGGGTCTACCACACGATGCTGGGCGTCGCTAGTGGACCTGCTTTCCCACATGGCCACCGAGTACTTGAAGAGGCCGGAGGGTCAAGGATATCGGGACGAGGCCTAGAGAGGCGTAAACCCTCTCTATCAACCTCAAGCACTCGCCGACCCCCTCGAGCCGCATTAGAGCCAAGTGTGATCGACACTTGCAGTCGCTACACCCAAACCCCTCGACGGGCTCGGCGATGGAGTTGATGACCGACGCGACCGAGCACTCTAACCTTTTCTCCGCCTGAGAAGCCACAACCCCGACCACCACCGAAGAGTTCGATGAAGTGAGGTAGTCTATGTGCCACTTCAGCTTCTTGTGCTTATTGAGGTGCCTCGAGACTCTGCCCCTCAGGCTCAGGGCGCCCCTGCCCAAGCCGGAGCCCGTGTAGGCGTAGAGGCCCCTCTTCATCCTAACAGTGCCCAGCGAGCCAACGTCTATCGCCTTATCCTCCATGAGGAGGGCCACTATGGTGTAGACACCTCTCTCGGGCAAGAGGACGAGAGAGGGCTCGTCTAGCCTGTCGACATCACTCGTGGCGTCAGAACCCGAGTTACAAGTCATCGCCCCTAAGTCGTTTAGGGCCCCAGAGGACGGATTAAAGTTTCGCGCAATAATATAAGGCCGAGGCGCCAGAGCTCTGTCGAGGGCTGTGATCGAGGGTTCAAAGCGCTGAAGATTGATGAGGCCGACTACACCGTGAGCCCTCGAAACCTTTAAAGTTAAGCGCCCTAGGTGCTTAATTGTAAGGCCCGGTTGGTCGAGGAGGAAACTTGATGTCCAAGTCCAAGGGCCAGAAGAAGCAAGAGGGGCAGGGAGCTGGCGGCGAGAGATCCATACTCATACACTCGGAAAGGGGCAACATCAAGAGGGTCGTGGAGATAGAGGGTCCCCTCTATGAGGCAGTCAAGAAGGCCGCCTTCGAGGCCCTGCAACTGTGGAACCCCGAGACCTCGGACTTCGTGGTTATGAAGGACAGCTACACCAAGATCCTTAAGCTGCCGCTCTCGAAGGAGGAGTACGAGTTCTACTCGAGGTTCGAGCTACGGAGGAGCTCCAAGGAGGCCGAGGCCGTCATACCCATATACATAGCGTCCTTCAACAACGAGTGGAGGGAGACGGATTACTACGACAACGAGATATTCATAATAGCCCCGAAGCTACCCCCAGAAGACTTGGAGGAGCTCAAGAAGAGGGCTATGATAGCCACTTCAGAGGAGCAGCTCGAGGCGAGCAATCTGGGCGGGCTCGAGGAGGACCTAGAGGAGCTCGAGGAAGAGGAAGAAGAGTAGTCACTTGTTAAAGAACGAAGTTATGCTCCTCACTCCAAGTATTCCGTCGAAGTCCAAGCCCAGGGCCGTGAGCACCTGCTCGAAAGTCGTCCTCATGTGCTCGACGTACTTGTCCACGTCCACCTCGTCTATCCTGGCCAGCTGGACTGGCTTTACGCCTGGCTCGCCCCTCACCTTCACGTACCTTATTATCGAGCCCGCGTCTACGTTCTTTTTATAAGCCATCAGTAACCTAGCGGCCTTCACGTGCTGAGAGGCCACCGCGTACTCCGATGGGTGCTTTGAGAGCATGACAGTGAACGCGAGCTCGTCCAGGCTGTACCTCCTCTCCCTGAGGCCGTCGTAGACCCTCTTCGCTAAGTCCCTTACCATTATCTTCGACTTCTCGAAGTCCTCAGGGGTGCTGACCTTGCTCAGTATGTTTATGAAGTTCAGGAAGGCCTCCTTCAAGAAGGGCGGCGTGTTCCTCTTCTTGCCCACGAGGCCCTTGATGTCGACATCTCCGTTGACGAGGACCCCCACGTAGTTCTTCTTGAGTCCCGAGAAAGCGACGAACTTGTAGTGCTTGTCGTAGTCCAAGTCGACCTTGAGCTCCTCCTCGGCCCACTCCATGAGCTCTCTTATCTTCGACTCGTCGGGGTTGTGTATGAATATGCTGTCGGTGTCGCCGTAGAGCACCCTTAGCCCTAGGCTCTCTGCCTTCTCTATGGTCTTGGTTATTATGTACCTGCCTATTGCCGTCGTGCTCTCGGCGACGGGCGGGCAGTACAGCGAGAAGTTTGAGGACCCCATTACGCCGTAAGACGCGTTGAGAATCACCTTCAAGCTCTTCTCCACGACCTCGTAGAGGCTCCTCTTGACAGGGTCATTGATCTTCTTCGACATGGGCTTAAACCATAGGGCCCTTATGTCCCTT
>Ga0105158_1001118_pt1 | contig 10517 bp, 10 predicted proteins | sample LHCtaG_FD_81567 | JGI IMG/M metagenome (GOLD analysis project Ga0105158, IMG submission 81567) | Hot spring microbial communities from Little Hot Creek, USA to study Microbial Dark Matter (Phase II) - LHC4sed_matched | ecosystem: Environmental > Aquatic > Thermal springs > Hot (42-90C) >... | reverse complement strand
GTGTTATCATTTATTGGAATCTCGGTTAAATCTTTTCGCAGCAATATTGTTTTGCATGTTGGAGATTCATCGAAGATAATTGATGCTTCTTCGTATTTGTAGAAGTATGCAAATTCTATTGTAAAAAGAACACTACTGCCATTAACGCTTGGCGAATCTCCCAGTAAACTTTCGCAAACCAAAAGAGTTCCTTTGTCAATTTCTTTGTAAATGAAAACGGTTTTTTCTGATATTTCTATGTCTGATTCCAGTTTGTTAAACTGTAATTCCATGTTTCCTGTCAAGAAGTTTCCGGGTTTTACATTTTGAATTTTTAAGTTTGTATAATTAAATCTTATGGCTACTTGCCACGCGTAGAGATCGGTGACGTTATTTAAGTAGACTTTTGCCCTTATGTATCCGAGAGGCTGGGGTTCTACTGGCTGATATAAAAGAGCAACTGCAAGGCTGATTGATGGTATGCCTAACAAAATGATGATTAGAGATGCAAGCAGCTTTTTATTTGAAGGAAAACGTATTTCTTTGTCAAATATGCTTTCAATAGTTTTACCTTTCCCATTGTTAGTATAGTACTTTCCATTTTTCATTATTTCTTCATCGTTAATAAGCTGTTTTAACCTTAAACTGAGGGTTTTCCTTGGAAGCCTAGTTATCTTTAATAGTTCTGAAAATGTCCTTCCCTTACTTTCTAAAGCTTTTAAAATCAAGCAAAAATCGCTATCCCTTCTATTTTGCAGGTTTATTAAAGTGCCACATTTAGGGCATCTTACTTGTGGCATTTTCTCACTAAAAAATTTACTACCTCATCTATCTTAAAAAGTTTAGTGTAAAAGAAACCTCTCGACGAAAAAGCATTAAACTGTTTGATAATTAAGACAAAACAATGACAGTTAAATCGGGTTTTAGAAACACGTAATAGCTGCTGAGTCTGCCTAAATTTAAAACGTTTATATGTTTTTGTTTTCCCTTTTATTACAGTCCAAAGGGCAAGAATTGTTCCTGTGCAAAGTATTGTTGTTCCTATTAGAAAAGCGTTGGCATATGGGTATTCTTTCACATCTATTATTTTCACGAAGGCTACATAGCTTAACACTTGGAAGGGGTAGGGCGATATATAGACGAGGGTGTAGTTTCCGTCGGTGCAAGTTTCCCCTATAAACGTTGCTTTTGAGGTTTGGCTTGTGTCAATGTCCTTGGACGTTTTGGTAATTGTTAGGTTTGTTATAACCAGTTGTGTTTCGCCAGAGTATCGGTTAAAATACGGTTCAAGTTCGTACCAAAAAACCGTAGCTTCATTATTTGGCGAAATTATTGTAAAGTTTATAATGTAAAAGTCATAATAAGGTGGTTTTAAACTATGCGTGAATCTAACCGTCATTTTTTCTCCAGTCTTGAAATTTCTAATGATTTTTGTGCCGTTTTTTATTTCCTGTTCGCCTTTTGAAATTTCGTATGATATCCCATTTTCCGAAACACTTTCCACTTGTCTTGTGGTGTAGATTGTTGAACCTGATATTAAAAGGATGCCTAGAAAAACTAGAATTATGGAGAAAGCCAGCCATATTTTCTTGCGTCTTTTCATTTGCCTCACCAAAGTTTTATGGTTCAATCCGGCTTATGCTCTGAGCTCTTTTTATTCTTTTCTTTTAAGAAGTGAGCGTATTCTTCTACGGCTTCTTCTATGTCAAGTTTAGAATTTGGTGCATGGGGCATAGTTCCTAAAGGATCTGAAGCCAGAAGAATTTTTCTCTCTTCGATTCTGTATTGCGCTTTAAGTCTTTTCTTTTCTTGTATGAGCGCGTAAATCGAGATTATTGTTGGAGCGACTAATAAAAGCAGAGGGTGCAAGAATATGAAGATTAATATTTGGGTGTACATGAAGATTGTGAATAAAATTGGTAGCCAAAACCAGAAACTTGTTAAACACGTCTTAACGAGGTAAAAGAATTCGTAAATTTCCTCTTTCCAGCTTGTTTTTTCCTGTTCCATGCTCTCGTTAATTTTATTCGCATATTTTTATTTAAGCCTTTATTGCTTATTTTTTGTAAAGGTGGCATGCTACATAGTGGTCTTTCTTTAACTCTATAAGTTCTGGTTCTTCTTTTCGGCAAATGTCCCCTATAATTGATGGGCATCTTGTGTGGAAACGACAGCCGGGTGGCGGGTTAACTGGGCTCGGTATTTCTCCCTTTATAACCACTTCAATTCGTTTTGCAGTTGGATCAGGAACTGGAACGGCGTTTATTAGAGCTTTTGTGTAAGGGTGAAGTGGATCATATACTAATTCATCCACGTTTGCCATTTCAACGATTTTTCCAAGGTACATTACTGCTATTCGATCGCATATATGTCTTGCTAATGCTAAATCATGTGTTATAAACAAGAATGCAACGTTGAATTTTTCTCTCAAGTCTAAAATGACATTTAAAACCTCCGCCCTTATTGAGACATCTAACATTGAAACCGGCTCATCAGCAACGATGAACTCAGGGTCCAACATCAGTGCTCTGGCAGTTGCAACTCTTTGGCGTTGTCCCCCGCTTAGTTCATGTGGGTAACGGAGCAAAAATTCTTCTGGTGGCGTCAGCTTCACAGCTTCTAGCACCTTGTAAATCTTTTCATAGATTTCTTTCTCGTCTGATACGCCGTGAATTAGTAGAGGTTCGGATAATATGTCTTCTACTAGCATTCGGGGATTTAGAGACTCGTATGGATCTTGAAAGACTATTTGCACCTTTTTTCTATAATTTTTCAGTTTGCTCTCAGGGTATTTTGCAATGTCTTCTCCTTTAAATATGATTTTTCCACTAGTAGGCTCTATTAGTCTAATCAATAGTTTACCTGTGGTTGTTTTTCCACTTCCACTTTCCCCTGCTAGGCCAAAAATTTCACCTTTTTTAACATAAAAGCTGACGTTGTCAACGGCCTTTACATATAGTTCCTTTTTGAATAGTGTTGAAAAGAAACCCGTCCTCAAAGGAAACCATTTTTTAAGGTTTATCGCCTCAATAAGTTTTTCTTGCATTTGAATACACCTTCAAGTTTTTCCGTATAGATGGCACGCAACCATATGATTCTTGTCTATAATCATTAATTCTGGATGATTCCTTCTGCATATTTCCATAGCATATTTACATCTAGGATGAAATCTGCATCCTTGGGGAGGTTCTAAAAGATCCGGTGGCGATCCTGGAATAGACGTCATTTTTATTTTTTCACTTTTTATGTTTGGAAACGATGATATTAACCCTACTGTATAGGGGTGTTGAGGGTTTTTAAATATTGACACTGAATCGCCTATTTCAACTATGTTGCCTGCATACATTATTGCTGTTTTCTCACATATTTCGGCTATTAGTGAAAGGTCATGTGAAATAAGTATGAGGGACATGTTTAACTTGTCTTTTAGTTCTTCAAGCAGTTTTAACACTTGGGCTTGAACTATCACATCTAGCGCTGTGCCCGGTTCATCTGCTATTAAGAGTTCTGGGTTACATGATATTGCCATTGCAATCATCGCTCTTTGTCGCATGCCCCCGCTAAATTCGAATGGGTAGTTTTCTGCCCTGCTAGGTTCTATGCCCACAAGTTCAAATAGTTTATTAACTCTTTCTTCAGCTTCCTTTTTGCTTACGTTAGGTTCATGAATTTGTATAGCTTCAATTATCTGGTCTTTTACTCTTACAACAGGGTTCATGGCGTTCATTGCGCCTTGAAATACGAGAGAAATTTTTTTCCATCGTATTTCCTTGCGCATTATATCTTCACTAAGCTGCAGAATGTCAGTCCCGTCTAAAATGATTTTGCCTTGGATAATTTTGCCTCCGGGAGGAAGTATTCTTAAAAGTGATAACGCGATGGTTGTTTTTCCACATCCGGATTCTCCAGCTAAACCTAATGCTTCCCCCTTCTCTATATTAAACGAGCATTTCTCTACAGCTCTGACATAACCACGCATAACCCTATAATAAGTTGTGAGGTCTTCAACTGTTAGGAGAGGCATTTTAGGTGCTCCTTTTGTTGGTAATGGAGCTAGTATTTTATATAAGCTTTAACTCTTGCTTATATGAAACCTCTATTTAATAAGCGTGGTTTGAAATGTACCTGCGATATGTTGGTGATAACGTTGATTTAGACTTGCTGGTTTCATATTTAAAGAAGTATTTTGAGGAGAAGAAGTATAAAGTTGAAGAAATTCGGAAGGATGGGAAACGCCTTTTGCTATGTAAAATCCCAAATTTTTCTAAAGGTTTGGAGATTGTTATTGAGGGAGATCCGAAGGATTTCTCAATTGCGACATCATTAGAGTCTTGGCGGTTTTCGTCGCTTTTACTTTATGGACTGTATTCATTATTTGGGGGCGGCATTTTCATACTTAATGAAGTTAAAAATAAGGAATTTATGTCTGAGTTGGAAAAAGATTTAAAGTTTTTCATTGAGCGTGCCGTATCTTTACTTAGAAATTCCAAAAGGGAATAATTTTAATAACTTAACCTGATTACATATTCGAACGGACCCATCGAGATCGTAAAAGGGTATGTGTATGCGTATAAAACATATTGACCTTGAAAAATGAATTTTATTTTATCAGGTTTTGTGGATAGCGAGGCGAAAAAGTCCTTTACTTCTTGGCGTTCTGACAAGTATGTGAAAGTAAAATTTATCAGCACTTCAGTATAACAATTTGGCGGTATTTCAACTGGTTTCTGAAACACTTCTGTTAATCCCGGCAAATTTTTATATTCTTGTCCATATACGCTATATTTCAAATTGCAAGTTATCGATGTTACTATAAGGCCTTTAAAATTCGTCGGGTTTGATATATTAAACGTGATTGATAATTTGACTGTTCCCGTGTGCAGCTGTGAAATGTCTAATTCTGCGCTTTCGAGGCTTATGTGATGTCTTTCGATGGCTTTATAAAAATCTATGTAATTGGTTAATGGGGGAATTAGTAGAATTGTGAAAAACGCTGTTAAAGACGCGTATATCAAAATAATTTTTTTCAAGAGTCCCATTTTATTAGATACATTTTTATTTTTAGCTTACATTTAAGGTTTGGTGATTTGCTGTTGAAGGTTAAAGATTTGTTCGCACTATTATTGTGGACTACTTTGTCGTCAAATATTGCTTTGCTGTTTTCATTTTTTAATTCTGGATTTTTTCTTTTGACGTATTTTTTCTGGGTTGCTGCAGCTATACTGGCTGGTGTTGTGATCGTCGACTTTAAAAATGTTATAATTCTATCTGTAGCATCTTATTTTTTCACGTCGGCGCTAATGTTTGTTTTATTGTCGCTTCCTGTTTTTTTGGGCACGCTTTCCTACCAAATTTTGAGCGATCTCGTTTTTTCACAAAATTTAAAGCTTGTTTTTTCCTTTACTTTTCCCTCTTTGCTCTTGATAAATATTGCGTTTGGTGTGGTGGGCGGATATATTGGGGAGATTTTGTTAACGTCTCACTCTTAATCGTGGGTTTAATATTTCGTCGAGTGCGTATCCTAATAGGACGAAGGCTATAGATAAGGCTGCGATGCATAGGCCTGGCGGGATGATCCACCACCAGCATGTGTAGCCGTTGTGCATTTGGACTTCATTTAGCATTCTCCCCCAGGAAACGACGTAGGGGTCGTAATAGCCAAGCCAGCTTAGCGCTGCCTCTCCGACTATTGCCCCGGGGACACTTGTTGCGAGAGTTACATATACTAGGCCCATGACGTTTGGGACTACGTGTTTAAATATTATGTGTCCTGTTCCTGCGCCAACGGCTTTGGCAGCTTCAATGAAAGGCCTTTCTTTAAGGCTTAAAACTTGTGATCTAACAACTCTTGCAAACCCCATCCATCCTAAAAATCCAAGCACTAGAATGATTACATGAAGTCGGGCTCCTAAAACAGCTATTAAGACGATCAGTAGTGGTAGGCCTGGAAGCACTAATAAAGCATCGTTTATTCTCATCAAGGCTTCGTCTATCACTCCTCCCAAGAATCCGGACACTAAGCCTACTATTAATCCTATAAGCACGGAAATGACTGAAGCCAGCAGCCCTACTATGAGTGATATTCTAGCTCCGTAGATTAATTGTGTAAATACGTCTGCTCCCTCCCATGTTGTCCCTAAAAGTCCAAACGCTGTTCCATAGAGCTTTAATTCCATCGTGTCAACATATACGATGGCTTTAAGGTTTTTTCCGGCGAGGGACGGGTTGTCCCAGAAAACTATGTTTAGCCCAAAAGTATAGTTTGCTGTTTCAGGAAATATTAAGCTTGAAAGGTCCTGTTCTGTGCCGAAACGTTCCCTGCGGTATGATAGTTCGGCGGCTGAATGTATTGGAGGAAATGGCGTTATAGCTTGTGTTGCTGTTGAGGTTATGTTCTCATCTTTCCATCCTGAACCAAATCCCCACGTGTAGATCTTATTGTGCGTTTCATCAACTATGAAAAATGTTGGCTGGATTGGAACTCCACTTGCGTCTTCAACAAAAACTTTGACGTTTGCTTCAAAACGGTCTGGCGGTCCTTTATACGGATAGTTAAAGTTGAATGTGATTTTCGCCTCTGAAATTTGCGGTGTTTGAGTGGATTTTCTTGAAAATATAACTCCTAAACTTCCATCCCCTATTCCTGCGACATATTCAAATGTTATGTAGGGTGAGGATGTTGCTAAATTCCAGTTTTGTTTTATATTTGGATTTTTGAATTTTGGGTCTTTTGCGGGGAAGAGGTTTTCGCTTAGTTTTTCTCCGCCAGGGAGGTATCTCATCCATATGGGTACCGCTCTGGTTCCACTCAGATATTTACTTTGCGTTGGATCATAAGAGGTGAGTAATGGTGAGGCGACAGCTATTATGCAAAAAAACAGTATTATGCCTAGGCCTATTGTTGCTCTTTTGCTTTTTAAGAAGGCTGTGAGCACTTTTTTTGTGCTTGTGAGTGTGCGTTTAAACTTTTTTCTATACATTCTTTCACCCATATTTTATTCTCGGGTCGACGATTCCGTATAGCAGGTCAGCTATGAAGTTTGCAATTATTACGCATAATGCTATTATATAAAAGAGTACGTGTAATATTGGATAGTCATATAATTGTATTGCTTGCCATGTTAATCCGCCTAATCCAGGCCAGCTGAAAACCGTTTCTGTTATTATGGCGCCGGATAGCATAAATCCGAAAGCCATGGCCGCGCTTGTAATTATTGGGAGGGAGGCGTTTCTTAGGGCATGTCTAAACACGACTGCCCTTTCTTTTAACCCTTTTGCCCTTGCAGTGACTATGTAGTCTTCTGTTAAGGCTTCTACCATTGTGGCTCTTGTCAGAAGCAGGTATCCACCGTATTGGAAGAGCACAAGCGTCACCGTTGGTAAAGTGAGATGCCACAGTCTGTCCAGCATTTCTTCAAGGCCTGGTATCCTAAAGGTGTAGGATAATATTTGAAATTCTAGTAGGGGTGGCGGTAAGCCTGTTGGGTATTGAGACCAATATGAGACGACTTTGCCTATTGGGAACCAGCGGAGCTGGACTCCAAATATTAGTAGGAACATCATTCCCATCCAGAAGGTTGGAAGAGAATATGTTATGAGCGATGTGAAAGTCATTCCTGTGTCGAACACACCTCCTCTTTTGTGGGCGGCTATCGCCCCAAGCAGCACTCCAATTAAAATTGACAGAACTGTTGAAACTCCCATTAGGAGCACTGTGTTTGGAACTGCCTCCCCAATAATTTCTACGACAGGTCTGCCTGTTCTGGCTGATCTTCCAAACTGGAATGTCAACATATTAGTTATATACCTGAAATATTTGACATGCAAAGGCTCCTTGAATCCCCATAATTCAAGCAGTTCTTCAACTTTTTCTTTTGTCAGTGAACCCGGCCTTCCGGCGAAGAACTCTAATGGGTTTCCGGGCATCACTTCAAATATTATAAAGTTTAGTGTTAGTACAAACCATACTAGGAAAATCATGTAAATTACACGTCTTGCAATGTATTTCCTTAATCCCATTGTTCTCCCTTATTTTAGGGAGGGATATTAGTATTTAAGTTTTGGCGGCAGCTAAGTCTTAAATATGTCTATCCCGTATTTTGTTAAGAAGTTGGTGAATATGGTGAAAAAGAGCCTTGCTTTGGTTTGCGCTTATACCTTTTTACTTGCGTTTATGTATTTTGGCTTTTTGTTTACGTTAGATGTTAAAGGGTTAACCGTCGGTGACGGCGAGGTGAAGTATTATGTTAATGGTTCTTTCACCTTTGAGGAAGCGGTTGTTTTGCAGGGGAATGCGACTCTTATAGTTGAGAATGCTACCTTGGAGTTTGTTCAAAAGAAGGATTATCAGTATGGAATAGAACTTAGGGGTTTGGCTGATAAATTTCCGTCTTTAAAGGTTAAAAATGCTACATTGAAGTCTTCTAAAGGCGTGTTGCTTTCTCTTTATGGCTATAGTTCCGGAGAGGTTGATGGCTTGAAGTTTGATGGCACTGGGAAAACTAAAGGTAGAGTAATATTATATGACGGGGCTTATCTTAGGGTTGCTTCTTCCACTGTTCCTTATGTTTATTGTTATGGTTCTTCGCGTTTTGAGCTTGCAGGATCTAGTCATAATTATTTATATGTTTATGATAATTCTTCAGGGGTTGTTGATGGCTGCACCATTTACACCGTGAAAGTTTATGATCACGGTTTAGTTAATGTTTCTTTGTCAACTGTTAAATCCTCCATTTATGTTGAGGATGCGGCTGAAGTTTTTGTTAGCGCTTCATCGGTTATTGGGGCAGTTTCCGCTAAAGATAATTCTACGGTTAGCATTTCTAATTCTAATGTGCATCAGTTTGAGGTTAATGCTTATGATTTTAGCAGCGTTTTCCTTGGGAATGTGACTTACTCGCCCTACAGGTATCCATCAGAAGTTAAGGCTGGAGGTTTTGCCATTGTACAACTTGTTAATTGCAAGTTGAGTAACTTTAATTTCAGAGCTTATAACAACTCGAAGTTTTACTTCAAGGATTCTTCGATTAGTTCTTCTACTTTTTACTTTTATGGGGGTTCAGAAGTTGAAGTTTTTAGCTCTTATATAGATTGGCTTATTGAGGCTTTTGATGAGTCCCGCATTAATGCCGTTGACTCCACTTTTAACATTTTGTCTTTGGAGGATGGTTCAAATCTTAATGTGAATGGTTGTAGTGTTGGGTGGGTTAGATGTTATGAGTCTTCTAGGGTTTTCGCTGTGGATTCAAAGTTTAGGGAGGTTTTGGTTGAGCTGGTTTCTTTGAATATAACTTTGAGTGGTTTTCATGAGGGTTACTTTGAACGGTATAGTTTTGTTGCTGGTGGTTTGAATACTACTTTTCTGAGGTCTTCTGTTGATGTTGGTTGGAGTTTTAGGTTTTTGGGTGTTTCGAATGTTACTTTTTATGATTCGAGGGTTATCAATTTGTATGTTGGGGATCAGTCCATGCTGCATTTGTTTAATGCTTCATATGTTAATTTGAATGTTAGGGATGCTGCCTCTGTGGATGTTTGGTCTTATCTTGTTGTTCGGGTTGTTGATTATTTTAGTTCTCCGGTTAGCGGCGTTAATGTGACTGTTCTGTCGCCCTTTCCATTAACCAAGTTCACAGATGGTAATGGGGAGGCTGTTTTTCTGATTTTTGAAAAGTTTGTTAATGCTAATGGGGAGTTTTCAGCTAACAGGTATAGTTTGAAAGTTGTTTTTGATGGTTCATCAGCCGATTATATTGTGGAGTTGGCGGGTTCTAAGCTTTTTACTTGTGGTGTGGCCTCGCCCTGGTGGTATTGGTACATGGTTTACGGAATAGTTGCCGTTGCAATTGTTGGGGTTGGCTTCGGGGCCTTCACTTTTCTGAGGCGTAGGCGGGGTTTAAAGGCTTTAAAAAGTTAAACTTCCGAATTTTTTATACCAGAAAAATCTTCCATAAAACTTTTAAATGAGCAAGCGAATATTTTTGCTTGCAGTTGAAAAGGGGAGAAAGTATGAAAAAGGCAATATTTGCTTTAGTGTTGAGTGCAGTGTTTGCAGTATCCATGGTGCTTCCAGCATCTGCATGGTATCATCCAGGTCCAACGCCTTGGGATGACAAGCTTCACAACCAGTTTGGTCCAATGACGCCTAACCTGCTAATAACGCCCTACGGAGGCTACCCGGCTGAGTTTGCAGCCTTCCACGCCTGCGCAATAGACTTTATGGACTGGCCTCTAGACCCAGACGACTACAACACCCTGCGCAGTGAGGATCCGAACATGGAGGTTTATGCTACGCCATTCTATGTTGACAGGGGCATGCGGGAATTCGACCTTAACAATAAGCGTTGGCCAACAAGCGACGTTTGGTTCAGAAAGGCTTTGGCATTCGCCTTTGGAACAGGCCTTAAATCAAGGTTTGTTGCCCAGGTCCTAGAGGGCATGGGCCTTGTTATGGATTCGCCTTTGGCATGGTCTGAGGGTTGGTATAACCCCTATTGCACGAACCTGTACCCATACGACTTGCAGGCATGCGTAGACACTTT
>Ga0105158_1001117_pt1 | contig 10520 bp, 9 predicted proteins | sample LHCtaG_FD_81567 | JGI IMG/M metagenome (GOLD analysis project Ga0105158, IMG submission 81567) | Hot spring microbial communities from Little Hot Creek, USA to study Microbial Dark Matter (Phase II) - LHC4sed_matched | ecosystem: Environmental > Aquatic > Thermal springs > Hot (42-90C) > Sediment... | reverse complement strand
AGTAAGAAGGCTGTTAGTCCAGTTATAGCAACTATAATAATAGTGGCAGTAGCCATAGTTATGTCAATAGCAGTAGCCTACTGGATGCTAGGCCTAGTAGGAACATTCACAAGATTCGAAAAACTAGAATTCGTAAGCGCATACGCAGTCAAATATGTGATTAACAGTGAAAAAAACGCATTTAACATAACTATCAGCGTGAAGAATAGTGGCACGTCGCCGGCAACGGTGACAAAGTTCTTCTTTAACGGAATCCCAGACACCACCGTAAACAGCACCAATATAAAGGAAGGAAAGACACTAGAGGAGAATGTGGGTCTACGGATCCTCTACGGATCTACCGCTGAATCCTCGTTTAAGGCTGATGGAACAACCGTTACCATAAATCCTGGAGAAACGAAAACTTTCTCGATACATATGCTAGATGGTGCAATTATTGGCTCCGGCTATGCTGTCTCCGGTGTTTCACTAGAGATTACGATTCAGACTGCTGCTGGCAACCAGTATCCTAAGACCATAACTCTGCCGTAGCTTCTTTTCACTAAGTTTATTTTCCTCTTTTTCTCATATTAGTTTAGAAGTTGAATTTGGGGTAAGATTTTGGCTGAGAATGAGGAGAAAAGGGGGAGGGAGGAGGCTTCTCTGAAAAAATCTAGGTTGGGGGGCCTCTTTTCCAGTAGAAGGGAGGCGGCTGCCCTCCCGCCGACAGCGGTCTTCTCCAGGCTTCCAGAGGATGCTGAGGTTATTGAGACCTATTGGATTCATCCCTCGTACTCGAAGGTTACAATCGCTTCTCTCCCCGAGCTGGGTGGTGGGAGAGCTTACTTCATATGGGAGGTTGAGCTCTCACCTGAGGAGAGCGAGATCTTACAGAAGCTTATAGATATATTAAGCGTGGAGATTGAACCGCCGGAGGATGAGGGAGTTGACCCAAAGGATTACGTGGAAAGGGAAGCTAGGAGGCTAGCTAAGAAATATGGGTTGGCTAAGCGTATAGAGCGACTAGGGCGGGAAACGTGGCCGAAGCTCATGTATTATCTCCAAAGGGATTTCATTGGGTTTGGGCCGCTCCACGTAATTATGAATGACCGGATGATTGAGGACATATCAGTTAATGGTGTAGACATACCGATACATGTTTGGCACAGGAAATACGAGAGCATGCCTACAAACCTTAAAATAGTCGACGAGGCGACGCTGGACAACCTATTGATAAAGCTCACGCATCTAGCTCAAAAGCATATTTCAACAGCCTTTCCAATACTGGACGCAATGCTCCCCGGAAAGAATAGAATCGCCGCAACGTTTAGACGGGAGGTATCGCCGAAGGGAAGCACATTCTGCATAAGGAGATTTAGGGAGGAGCCGTTCTCCGCAGTTGACTTAATTGAGCTTGGAACGATGAATGAGATGCTCGCCGCCTACTTCTGGCTGATGATAGAGAACAGAATGACGATGGCGGTTATAGGGGGGACAGGGGCGGGGAAGACGAGCACATTAAACGCCCTTGCAAGCCTAGTTAAGCCTGCAATGAAGATAGTTACAGTTGAGGAGATCCCGGAGCTTTCTCTACCGCATGAAAATTGGGTTCAACTCGTAGGCAGAGAAAGCTACGGTCTAGGAATGACGAAGATAGGTGAAATAACGCTCTTCGACCTTGTTAAAGTCTCCCTTAGATATAGACCAGACTACATAGTTGTGGGAGAAATCAGGGGGGAAGAAGCCTTCGTGCTCTTCCAGGCTATGGCGACAGGGCACGGCGGCCTAACAACCCTGCACGCTGAGAGCATAGATCACGCCGTGAAGAGGTTGACAAGCCCGCCCATGAATGTGGCTGAAAGCTACATACCGCTTATAAACGTTGCAATCGTCCAAGAGAGGGTTCAGCTGCCGAGGCCGAGGGCAGGCCTATCCTTTGGAAGGAGAATGAGGGAGGTCTTCGAGGTAATCGACTATGGGAAGTACAATCTTATAGCAAGCTGGAACCCCGTCAACGATAGCTTTATAGTGAACTTGAAGGAAAGCGAGATGCTGAATAGGATAGCGGTAAAATATGGAGTGGGCAAAGAAGAAGTTTTAGAGGAGCTTTCCAGACGCGCCTTATTCTTCCGAGACCTACTTCTCCGCGGAGTAAAACATCACAGAGAAGTAAGGAAGGAGATAATGAAATATTATCTGCTGAATCCGTTTCCAGCGGTGACGATACGTAGGAGGATTGGAGGTTAGCTGGGATGGCTTCCCTATCAGGCCTAGTCTACCAGGGCTTTAATTGGTCAGCTAAAGCCCTCGCAAAACTGCTCTACGGAGGCAAGCCCTCAAAGCTCAGGGACAGTTTGGAGGCAGCTGGAATCAGAATCTATCCAGAAGCCTACCTCTCCATACTCGGCTTCCTCCTAATCCTATCGGCGGCTGCCTCGATTCTAATAGCGTGGTTCACAAAAATCTTCTTTGTGGCAGCCGCCCCACTTATAGTTCTGCTTATAGGCTACTCCCTGCCAAGCATAAAAGCCCAGGATAGAGCTGCAAGGCTCGACATGGAAGCCCCATTTATGGCAGCATACATAACTGTTATGGCAACCGGAGGGCTGTCTCCATATGCGAGCCTAAAGAGGCTGAAAAAATGCGATCTACTGCCCCACACATCTAAGATGGCGAGTCAAATAGAGCTGGATGTATATCTGAAGGGCACGGATCCAGTTGCGGCGATAGAGAGAGCTGCTGAAAGGGCGCCGTCAAGAGAGTTCAGGGATTTTCTTCTCGGCTATGTTCACACCCTGAGAACTGGTGGAGATGTAGTTCACTACCTGCTAACCAAAACCGAGATAATGTTCAGAGACTTAGCCGCAAAGCTTAGGGCCTTTGGGGAGAGAGCTGCGATACTGCTTGAATCCTATATTGCAATAACGATTCTCGCAACCTTAGGCATTAGTATAGTTTATCTAACATCTATAGCCTTCCAAGGATACTGGCAGGGTGGATTTACATCGGAGAACTTTCTCCTCTACGCTTACATTCTGATCCCAGCAATCTCCATACTCTTCATATACCTTTCAGATCTATCTAGCTTCCAGGAGCCAATTTATGAAACCGCCCCATACACGGTTTTCCTAGCCTCATCGCCCCTACTAATCTTCCTTCTCCTAGCAATGTTTTTCCCATATTTAATACCTGAGCTGAGGATGCTGCCATTCATAAAACCATTCACGGATTTCCTAACATACCTGAGAGGGCTGGTGGGTCTAGAGTATGGATTCGAGCCAAGTCTAGGGGTGGGAGTAGCCCTGATCGCCAGCACGGTTCCTGCGGCAGCATCCCACTCATACTATAATAGGAGAAGGGGCAGAAGCATAATGAGCGAAGTGACGAGCTTCTTAAGAGACATGAATGAGACGAGAAAAACAGGCGCCTCCCCGGAGAGCTGCATCACCCAGCTCTCGAGAAGACCCTATGGGGGCTTCAGCAGGCATCTGAAGGTCGCCGCCCGACAAATCCAATGGGGGAGGCCGTTCAGGGTTATCTACGAAACACTGAAGAAGAGAATAAGCTCATGGTTTGCACTCATCAACCTGTATCTCCTTGTTGATGCAACGGAGGTTGGGGGAGGAAGCCCCGAAACCCTCGAAACCCTGGCAAGATTCGGCGAGATGCAGGCTTCTCTCGAGAGGGAGAAGATGGCTGCACTCCGCCCGCTTATGATAATGCCATATATTGGCGCAGCCATCCTAATCTTCTCAACCATGGTAACCGTCAACTTCATGCATTCAGTAGTCCTCTCAATAGGGCGGTACACTATACCCTACGCTCATCTGATAACAACAATAGTGCCGGCGCTAGTCTTCCAATCATATCTGACGGGGATAGTCGCTGGAAAGGTGAGTACAGGAAACGTTTCAGCCGGCTTCAGACACGCCATAATATTAACTGCGATCACCCTGATGATTATAATATTTATACGTTTCTTCCAAATAATCTTCACATGGTGAAAGACGAGAGATGCGTGGTCGAAAAGCGGAGAGACTCTTCAGAAAACTGTTTGGAGCGAAAAATAATGGGGCTGTTTCACCAGTAATATCGACAGTAATAATCTCCTCAGTCCTCCTAATAATTCTTGTGATAGCGGCATTCATATCAACAAACCTTCTGGAAATACAGATCTCAAACGCGGAATTCGAGCAGGCGAAAACAAACATCCTCCTATTAAACAAGGTAATACAGGACGTAGCCCTAAGACCGGGAGCAGCAAGCTCAATTCAATTCAACCAAAGAGGCGGAGGAATAGGCATATACAGGAGTGCGGAAAAAATTAACATTGAGCACTCCAACGGAAGTCTCCTTTATCCCTTCAACTCGTCCCATGAATTCTACGTCATTAAATACCGCGCGGGAAGCAGGGTTTCAGCAGCCGAAACAATTCTGGCAGGCTCCCCCTCACTAATAGCGGACACATCGGATTCGCTTGGATATATCCGAGTGGAGGCGGGCAACGGCATATGGATAGTCCTCGATTACCTTAGAGTGCGCGTTGCAAACACAACATTAATGATTGGCGGCGCACAATATAACCGAGTGGACATCTTTATAATACGTTTAGAGATGGGCTCCGTAAGCGGCTCAGGGACAGCGACAATAAAAGTTCAGAATATGGGAATTACAACTAAAACATGCCTTCTAGGCAATGGCGATGCAGTCACAATTAGAAGAACTGGACAGCAGTCAGAAGAGCTGGTTCTCAGAGGTTCATCGAATCGAATAGTATGCGTCACTGAGACGCTTATAAGAGTCTCCATCAGCTAGGGGGGTTAAAAATGGATGTGCCGATAACCCACATTATTGGAACAGCCGCGTTAATAGGCTTAGTGATATCCGTCGCCTTAGCCTACACCATAATTGTAGGCTATGTTGAAGCAAACGTTTTGAAGCCCCAGCTAAAGCAGATTGCAGAATATGTATCTATGAACATCGTTAACTTAATTAGCCTAACAGAGTTCGCTTACGGAGACTCGCCTTCTTCAACAGTTGTGACGAAAACTCTAAAGATTCCGGGGAACCTCAACGAGAAAGCCTACTTAGTGAGGCTCGTGAATGAAGGCGGAAACTGCTATGTGGAGGTTAAACTTGTAGCCCGAAGCGACATATACGCCGCTTCCCCAATCCCCCTTAACTCCACTGGGGCGCGTGTAACGATTGCGGCAACAGAAGAAAAGATCAATGAAATCGTCAGCGGCGGCTTCCCAGACAATACAATAACCCTAACCACCACAGTGTACAGTGGAAACCCAAATATCCTAATTTGGTGCTGGAAAAACAACACAATATACGCTGGGCTAGGCATACGGGCGGGAGGGGTCTAAGAGATGCATTCATACGAATACATCTTCACAGCCATAATTGTCTTCGCAATTCTAATAGCGTCAGTAGCCTTGGTGAGCACGATGCCCCAATCATTCATCAACGTATTAGAAATACAGCAGCTAAAAATGACCGCCCAAAAAATAATGACGTATCTAACTCTGAATCCAGGCAATCCCGCAGATTGGGGAGGAAACATTAAAGTTGGCCCAGACGAGCTTACAGCTTTCGGACTGGCAAAGTACATGGAGCTTGTGCGCGGCGCATATGTTCTTGACCCGGACAAAGTGCAGAGACTGAGTAGCGGCGAGGTGCCATCCCCCCTCTATATACCGCCGAGCAGGGTGATTGAGCTCTTTAACCTAGGCCGAGATTATGGATTAAAACTGGAGTTTATCCCAGCGTTAAATGTTAACTTAGATGCGCAGCTGAATCCTGGCAGTATATCTGTTTTCATCTCCGTCCTTTCGGAGCAAGGGAAGCCGATTGCGAATGCTGATGTAGCAGCAAGGGCATTTTATCTCCAGAATGGGCAAATAAATAAAACATCGCTAATCTCAAACCGTACACGCGAAGACGGAGAATGCGCTATCAATTTTAACGGGGTGAATTCAGACGCCGCATTAATTGTTTTATTAGTCGATTATAACGGGGTTTGCGTGGTTAAGACAAGCATTTTAGGCAGCTTCGCGAAATCCTACTTTATTGGAAATAACCTGATTCTAAGCAATTCATTTACAATTCCAAGCAATGTGTCTTATCAAGTTATGGCATTTAAGTCCGGTGGAAGCTACTTGATAGACTATGTGATATGCGGCTTGACTCCGTGGTCTCCCAGTCCATTAAACAACTACACCGTGTATAACATGACATATGTTGAACCCTACACTGCGGCTTTGCTTGCAGTCACCGGCGAGGGCAAACTTGCAGTCGCATGCAGGAATGTTCCCTCCAGCTACAGCTCCATACCAGGGGAGGCTTATCCGCCTTTAGCCTACACGTTGGAGCGCTCAGTTATGATAGGGCAGTCGCTCTACACGTTGAGACTCAAGGTATGGAGGATGGTCTGGTGAAATCGGGGAAAAACGTTATTGATGGCCAAATGAGAATACTTGAAGCCGTGATAGCGTCAATCATAATCTTCATGGCTTTTTCAGCGGCATTCTACTTCATTTACTCCACCCAGAACATTTTCGCGCAAGAAGCAATAGACCTAAACAGATTAGCCTACAATACTCTGCATCAAATTGCGGAATCAGGTATAATAGAGAAGACAATTGAAGAAGAAACAGGCGGCGTAGACCAGCTGAAGATAGCTTTACAGGAGCTTCTTCCAGCAAACATATACTTCAACTTAACAGTCAACCCAATCAACCCCAGCGGTGAACCAATATCCGCAAGCAATGCTCCAGCTGAAGCATTCAAGAAAACTGGGGAGGTGGCGTCAGCAAGCATAATCTACACGTCGAAAAGAGGAAACATATATCATATGGTTCTGAAATTAACTCGCGCAGGATTATGGTGAAAACCTTGGAAAGGATAAAAAGCATATATACTTCGAAAAATAATATAAAGTGGAAGATATATGAGAAGCCTTAAGCAGAACAGGCGAGGGCAACTGGTTATAATTGCAGCCCTCATAATATTAATACTTATGTTCGCCCTAGTTTTATCCATCAGCCGGATAAATTTAAGCATACAGGAACTAGAGTACGAACCTGTTCAGGAGATTGTGCTGGGCATAACAAGCGATTTCGATCGATGCTTAACCTATGCTCTAAGTCTAGCCACCCACAAATATAATGCAACCGGGGGAAGCCTAGAGGAAGCAAGCCGGGTGGGTAACGAATTCGTAATGAAATGGATTGACGCGACGCTTAATTCATACTCTAATCTAGGACTAAATGTCACCATATTAAATCCTCAAAGCGGAGCCACAGACATTGCTTGGTTAATGGACTGGGATTCAAGAGTTGGCGTAAGCTGTGTTTTCGCAGAATTTCGTTTAGATGTAGATGCCTATGGATTTAAAGGTTGGATGAGTAGATCGCTAACGGCGGTTTTCTTGAACATCATGAGGGATTTAATCGACATTAATAGGAGAATAGTAACTGTAGAGTTTCAGATCATGGAAAGAAAAAGTGGAAGCTTTGAACCTATATCTAACCTGGCAATTGAAGATCTACGTTTAACTTTAGATTTAACTTTAGGTGGGAAAATACCAGTTAACATTGCAAGCCTAACTTACCAGGGCAACGGAATATACATTATTAATGGAAGCTACATCCCTAAAGATAACATACAGCCAGCGGAAGGGGTAACTTTAAGTGTAATCACGCCGGACAATAACATATTGGTTTCAGCATCCACAAGTGGTGACGAATGGAGAAACATATTCCTGGCAGAGGACGGATTAGTCACTGAAGCCCCATATATACCACATGGTAATATGTTTCTTAACCCCACCTTGAGCCACGGCCAGCCTTCTAGGATCGCAGTTTCAGGGAATACTACGAGGGATATTACTCTCAGCAAAACGATAAATGGAACTTTATGGCTTACATCCGCTTCAAAAAGCGTGCAGCTTAATGTAACAATAGGTTTCACATACAATTCAATTGATTACGTCATCGGCTACAATATAATAACTGTCACCCCAAAAGTCCTCCAACCATATCATCTGGTTTTCAACGCTGCGCAAGGTAACTATCCAGGAGACTACTCTTTATGCATACCAAAGGGCAGTAAAATATTCATGGACATAACGTTAATTCAGTCCAACCCTCCGGGGGCAGGCTCCATTTTCCTATACTTCGGCTACAATCAAAAAGGTGCATCATATCTTTCCAGCATAACATTGTACTAATAGTATTTTAACTCTAAATGCTTTAAGTCTTCTTGAATCAGATGTCAGGGAAATTAGTGAAAGATTGACTGGCATCTCAATAGTTAAAAGGTGCGCAAACGGTATCTCGCAAATTATTGTCTAGGTTAAGGCTCCTATTATGAATGCTATGTTTATTAGGAAGCCTGATGCCGCCTGCATTTTGTAGGCTTTTTTATAAATGTCCTTGGCATGTGGTTTTACTTGGAGGTAGAGGGCGCTGTACGCTAGTAAAGCGACGGCCACTATGATGACAGCCAAATATAATGGATTGAAGCCGCAGAGAAAATAATTTGAGACTAGTAGAAGCGAGCCAACTGCAGAGGCTGCTGTCATAAATTTGATAGAATCCTTTTCTCCGAGAACAGCTGGAAGCGTATGTATCGCTTTGGCTCTATCTCCCTCTAAATCTTTCAGGTCTTTTATGAAGCCGCAGCAAGCCGTCAAAAAGGCCAATGTAAATGCCGCAATCGCTGGGCGGATGGTGATGGCTGCTACGCTTGCCCCGCATAGAACTGATGAGGCTATGCCAAACCCCCAGCAGGCATTCGCCAACAAGCTGTCTTTAAGCCTAACTGGGGGAACCGAGTAGGCTATCCCCAAGAAGGAGAATAGCAGAGTGAATGTCAGAACCGCTAGACTAACTGAGCAGGCAACCGTCAAACTTATAAATAGCAGTATGGCTGTAAGCGCCTCCGCCTCTAATACTCCAACGCGGCCAGAGGGCAAGGGCCTGTGGGGAGCATTTATCCTATCAATCTCCACATCGCATATATCATTTAGGGTGTAAATTGCGAAGGCTGAGGTGGTTATCGCAGCCGCGGCGCCTAGTGATGCATTGAGAGGAAGACTGTAGGGGGAGGCCAGAATGCTTCCGACAATCGAGCAGAAACCATAGTAGAGAGTTGACTTAGAGTGGTTAAAAGGCTTCATCAACTCAACGTAGGCTTTCAGCTTATCCAAAAATTTATTCAACGTCTCACCCCTCTAAAAGAGGTGAGGGAAATTTCGAAGAGGCATTCCATAACTCTAGGAAAGACTCGTAAAAACCTTCAACAACCACCTTATTCCTGGAAAGAAAAGCCATTTTAAATTCTTCAGACGGCAATTCAAATATGGCGACTTCCCTATCTACTACAATGAAGGAGAGGGGAACATTTCCAATCCTATAATTATCCATCTTCCCATAGAGCTTCAAGAGATCCGAGCGGAGCCTCCTAATGAAGCCCATCACTAACTTCATAAACTCCAGAAGCCTCACATCTTTACTAGTAACCGTTCTCAGCTCAACACCCCTCTCCACTGCATGAATCAAGCTCTGCGTGACTGAAAGATCTAAGTATCTTGTTGCGAGAAATATCTGGAACCTCGACCGCTCAATTAGGGAGATCATGGTCTCCACAAGGTCCGCATAGTCGGTGATCAGCGTTAGTCTACTCTCTTCACCGATATTTTTGAGAAACTCAAGGTCCTTTGGACTTGCCGAGAGAACCGGGGACAGCTCGTTAAAAACAAGATTATGCAGAAGCCTACCCTTATCCGTCAAACTATATCGGCTTCCTCCTCCCTCGTTGGGAGCTATAACCCCAAGATCCCGCAGCCTCTTAAAATACCTGTAATATTTTCTGGGGGTTAACCCAAGCTTCTTTATGATCTCCCTACCACTTTTAATTTCCTCAGCGGCTCTATAAAAAATCTTCAGCCCTGCAACGTTTCCTAAAATCCTGAAAAAGGAGGCTTCCTTCTCAAATCTTTCATCTTCTCCAGGATACATATATAAGTCCCATAACATAGTAAGAGGGACCAAAAATATAATATTTACCCTTTTTGTCACAGTTACTCATTTTTGTCACCACTAAACTAGAATATTTAAGATTGTCAATTGGCCCGTCTCTCCTCGTCTAAATGTGTTGTAGGCTCCATGCTGATTGTTTTAACAGGTGATATACCGAAAAAATATATAAATACTCAATATAAGAAAAACTCAAACTAGAAAACATATAAACCTTAAGTTGCCACGTCCTTAGGACTGGGGAGCTCATCAGCTCATCAATAGGAGGTTACGATCAAGGTTGGCGGGCACGGAATTAACGCGCAACAAAAGAAAAAGTGGCTCTAGCGGTAGTGATTTTTTGGCAGATCGGGGATCAAGGCGCAGCAGATAATCTAAACTGGCGGATCAAGATCCCCATCATAAAGAATAACATCTACTTAAGGGGGTTCGGTATCTTATTTGGAGGCACGGTGCTGGTTTTCGCTGCAATCATTTTCATAATCTTCGCAGTTT
>Ga0105158_1001114_pt1 | contig 10544 bp, 8 predicted proteins | sample LHCtaG_FD_81567 | JGI IMG/M metagenome (GOLD analysis project Ga0105158, IMG submission 81567) | Hot spring microbial communities from Little Hot Creek, USA to study Microbial Dark Matter (Phase II) - LHC4sed_matched | ecosystem: Environmental > Aquatic > Thermal springs > Hot (42-90C) > Sediment... | reverse complement strand
TTGCACGTATTTCACTGGTTTTATAAAAAAGAATAGGGCTCCCCAAAAGGTTAAACCTAAACCGATGAAAGCTAAAATGTTCGAATTTTTAATAAGGGAGAAAATCAGTGCCAGTATGCCCGGAATTGTGAAGGCTAAGCCCATTTTTACTGAAGGAACACTCTTAAACTTTTTTAGTTCTAATTTGAGGATTTCATTTTCCGTTTGAAGCTGTTTAACCGTCTCTATTAAATACTGTACGGTTGTCACTTCCGAAGACTTATCCTCTAATTCCTTTCTCTCCTTTTCCTTTTTTGTTTCCGGGCTCATTTCCAAATTAAAATGAGATGAGCTACCATTTAAGGCTTCTATAGTTCCGCTAAAACTTCCAAATAAGCATAGTGCCTTTTAAGCCTTTTTTATAATTCTTTGACTTTGGCCCTAACGGACTCTGTACTAATTTCTTTTACCCCTAATTAGGATGCCTCCGTTATATTCATTAAATTTTGATGATTTATCAATTATGGAAAGAAAGAAAAGAAATGGGAAGATTATTACGCTATCCTTGAATTTAGCAGAAATCCGACCAGCAACGTGTGCCCAAAATCCAAAAGTGTAAATATAATCACAGATGTCAATGTTATTTTCTTTAAGTAAAGTTGATAACTGGTCTAAGGTATACCCATATCTAAAATGTCCATATAGTTTTTCAAGGGACATCTGTTTGATTTTTGCAGAATTTTTCAGCCTAGTGTATCGTTTCAAATTTGGCACGTGGATTAGGATTTCTCCGTTCTTCTTTAGGATTCTACTAAATTCGGCTATTACCTTTCGGTCATTGGGTATATGTTCTAAAACGTCCACGCATAATATTTTTTCAAAGCTCTCTGATTTAATTGGCGTGTAATTAAGATCCATCATTATAAAATCTACGCGTTTTGTCAGTTTTGCGTCGCCAAACAACAATGAATATTTGAAGAGAGGTGAGAGGTCACCACCCACTGCGTATGCGCCCTTATATGCTATTCGTAAACTGTAAAGTCCAACACCACATCCAGCGTCGAAAACTTTTTCGCCGCTTTTAACCTCTATCTTTTTCAGAACACTGCGGGATCTGATAAAATCTCCAACTTTAAAGCCGCTCAACAAATAATATACTTTAAATAAGAATTTCAATACTGTTATGTGCCTATCGGAAATGTGCTCCTTATTTAAAAGACTGAACATTTTCATTAGCTGGCATCCTCATATGATGATTAGATAGTATTGCATTGAACCTTCTTATGTTTTGGTTCGTAACGGTGTAAATGGCTAGTTATGAAACCGGTATACCATGCAGCTGATTTAAACACGTATTGGAGCGGGAGCAAAAAAACCGTCATTTTTCGTAATATTTTGAAGAGTTTTTGGGCGTGAAGTACTCCAGCTACTAACGCGGCTGGCGGAAACATTCTATAGTGCCTAATCAACCCTGGACGTTTATGAAGAAAATAATGCGTATAGTATCCCCTTAACCAATATTTTTTCCATAAGCTTTTCCATGTTATCCCACATCTTTCATAGTCAAAATATTCTGCATTAATTATTGCTAACAACCAACCAGATTCTCGAACTCTTACTTCAATATCCCAGTCTTCGCAGTAATATTTCAAATTTTTGTCAAATCCACCTACATCCTTGATAATCTTGGTTCTGTAAATAGAACCACCGGTTCCCAGAGTTTTTGAACATGAAATTTTAGATGACTGATAATCTACCATTTTCTCAACTGAACGAGAGAGTACTTCTAAAGTTGGCAAAATACCCTTTACATTTTTTAATGATTCTATTCCTTTTGCAATTCCTACCTTTGGATTTTTCTCCATATAATCCACTAGACGTCTTACGTAATCATTTGTTAGAATCATATCTGCGTCAACCCATAAAGTATAATCACCTTCAGCTTTTTCAACAACAATTTGTCTTTGCCATCCGAGGCCTCCTCTTGCAGTGAATAGTTTAGTCCTAAACTTTGCTCCCGTTAGGCAATCTTTGACGATGCTCAAAGTTTTGTCACTGCTGCAGCCATCTACAACAATAAGTTCCATTAATTCTGGTGGAAAATCTTGGTTGAGTATGCTTTCTATGGCTTCTTTAATTGTTGTTTCGGCATTTTTAACGCATACGCCAATAGTTACTTTGGGTTTCATAAAACCTTGTCCTATTCCTATTTTAAGGTGGTATTTTGGAAAATTATCATGAAGGGTTTTTATAAATTTCAGCTCCCCCGCTTGTATATATTATGCTCATATTTTCTAGGAATGGAAGTTGGCTCGTTGGATAAGTGTAAACACCTCCAGCAACCATCTTTCCGGTAACTGTTATGTTATGGATGCTGTTTAACGAGTTCAAGTATACTATATTCCCTTCTGATATTATCGTTGTATTTGAAAGAGGTGTAACATGCCAGTCGGGTATGAGACCATAAGTGCGCAGTTCATGCCTTATAGAAGATAAGTCTGCAAATGTATGACTTCGTTTAAAGTCTACATTTGTGGATAACCATTTAATGCCAGACACGCTTTGATCGTCTATAAATCCGGACCAGAAATAAAGGCGGTATGCATCCATCCTGTGAAGGCTGACTGGTGCGTAGCTTTCGTTATTTACTAGGTCATAGATAAAGCCTGATTGGAAGAGGAAATATGGCACTAACACGGTTAGGAGAAGAATAAATGCAAAATTTTGCCTGTATTTTTTATTTTTAAAAAACAGGTTTGTTGGAAATTCGCTTCCTAAGACGCATAGAGGCGCCAGTATGAATAGTAATATGTGGTAGAACCTTGTTACGTTTAACGTTCTGGACATGCCTGGCATTATTATGACTAGCCCTAAGAAGAGCATGGTTACAACGGTTAGGAAGAAATATTCGGTTTCAAGTTTAACTTCTACTCTTTTTGTAATTAATCCTATGAAGCCGAGTACGATTAAGAGTTCGGTGAGGTAAACGGAAACTCTGCTTATTAGGTTCCAGATGGTTTCTGGCTTTTCAAGTCCAAGGGCTCTCAACACAGTTGGCTCCCTAGACGATAGATTGAAGAATTCATCTAGTTGTTCAAGTATATAGTTTCCAAAGGACAAGGTGCTTTCGAAGACTGTTGAATGAGATGTGTATATGTACCATGTGAACATCACCACTAAAAGAAATGCGGCCATAGTTATTGTTGCTTTTTTAGTAAGTTTTCTTGTAAACAATAATACAGTTAACATAGCGAGAATAAATAGGCCTAGAAGAATTTCTGCCACGGCATAGTGGGAGATCACCAGTGCGACACTGAAGATCACGTAGCATGCTTTGTTAAAAATTGACTTTTTATTGTAGAATATTGTGATTAACAATAAAGCCAGGAATAGCTCGGCGATCATCTGTCTGCCTAAGCCAATCATCTCTGTGAAGAAGGTTATGGATGATATGAAAAGGAAAACTGCGAAGAAAGCTCTATTGTGCCCGAAATTTTTTTGCCAAAACTGAAATAGGGCTAATGGCACTATAGAGAAAATTGTTGGATATATGATTTTTCGCACGTATAATGGATTCATATTCAGTATTTTAGAGTATATGGTGGGAAGAATCGTGATGCTCGTCATGGAGTTTAGTCTGCCATGTAACTGGTCTCGGAAAAGGGTGGAGTTCCAATAGCCTTGAGTTTCTGTGGATTCGTAGATGAAAAGTTCGTAAGAGGTATCAGACCCATAGGAAATTGGATATTTGAATATTAAAGCTGCGTGGAGTAGTATGGCGAGGCCCGATATTAAAACCGCGATTTTGTAGATTTTAGATGGGAATATTTTGTTTGATAATGCTCCCATAGAAAAGAGTAATGCTATTAAACTTAAGGTTAAAAGTAGGATTGTATTGTCCTTATATATGGTCATCCACAATGTGCCTAATATACTCGTGATAATGATTATTAAAAGAAATAGGTGGCCTGGGTGTGGTCTTCCATTTATTCTTAATTTTTGCAAAACGCTGAAGTCATTCCTCAAAATTACAAGGATTGTGCTTACAAATACAAAGATGTTTAGAACTGTTAATAGAGAAACTAGAGAAAGTGGCCCGGTGATGCCGAACAAAAATCCAAGCTCATTTACTAGTAAGCCGATAAACATTAAGAAGGCGACACTTAACCCTACTGAAAATGTTAAGATTTCCATTTTTCTAATTTCATCCGGCTTAAACAGTTGGATGATAAGTAGGCCTGGCACTATTGTGAAGTATACAAAACCGAAGATTTGTTTAGCCACTAAGACGTCAAGAAGTATCAGGACATTTGCCAATACTTGGAAAGCCGTTAAGGCTAGGAGGATTTTTAGTTTTTCGTTCTGCATTTTTTCACCCAAATACATTGTATCGTAATACATAAGATTAATTAATTTGAAACTCGAATAACCTTATTAGTTTAGAGGTATTTGTTTATGCTTCGGATAGCGGTGTTTCAAGGCTGTTCAAAATTGTGGAATATGCGCTTTTATAAAATTGCTTTAGTGCTTGTAGCCATCGCCGGAGTCGCTAGCTTATCCATCGCTGAAAATATGGATAAGGCAATTATACATAACACTGGCACGATAATTCCTAAAATAACTGCGAAAAGTGGCTATTGGCGAGACATACAAGATGCAATAAACATAGCTGTGTCTCACGGCATGTCCGAAGTTTACATTCCAGAAGGTACATGGAACTTCGTCAACCCAGGCGAGAGCTGGACAGGTGCAAGGGTGGTCATACCAGCAGGGGTAAGCCTATTCGGAGCATCAACAGAAAGATATCCAAACGGTTCGGTTGTAGAATGGAAAACAATTCTAGTTATGCCATGGGACATGCCTGGAGATAATAGTTGGATGCCGCCTCACTGGTTTAAAATACAAGGAAATTCCAACCCTAACAAGCCCTCTCGATTTTCAGACATTAAGCTAGTTGGATATAGAGAAATAAACCATAGTTCAACACAAATATATAGAGGCATAGTTATAGACAGCGTGATAAACTTTCGCGTAGACCATTGTTGTTTCAGGCATATACCTGAAGGTATTTTAACAATGGGACTTTATTGTTGTGGTGTAATAGACCACAATGTTTTTGATAACGTGTATGGATGGCATGGTGGCACCGTTTGGGCTAATCGAACAATAGGTTATGGCATAGCAGTAAATAGGGCTGTGCTGGGAACAACAGAATGGGCAAATATCACTACAGTTCTTGGACAATATAAAAACTATACAGTCTTCATCGAAGATAATGTTTTCACAAAATGGAGACACTGCGTGGTTGGAAATGATGGCGCACATTACGTTTTCCGCCATAACAAGGTTATAGGCGGTTTTGCATATAACGAGGTTGACCAACATCCAAGATATGCTGGGCAAGAACCATACGTTCCATGTAGAGCTGGAGAAGTCTACGAAAACGAGTTTCTAAACCCAGTAATTCAAGGGATATGCATATACTTATTCTCTGGTGGGGGCGTCTATTTCAATAATACCCTTGTAGGTTATGGACAATTCTTGTATACAGCAGATTCCAGTTGGGGCGATATGGTTAATCCAAAAGACATATACATTTGGAACAACAACATTGGAAGCGCCATTTTATATGGTGGAAGTGCTCAAATAGGCACAGAAGTATTCTTTTATAAACCAGATTGGTATACACCATATCCATATCCACATCCATTAACATCTACGTAAAATACAGAACTTAAGCTGTATGTATTATATTTAAAAAACAACTAACCTCTTATCTAGCAATGATTTTTCTATGGCTTCTAAGAGGGCTATCGTTTTCTTCCCCTCTTCAGGCAGTACTGGTGGTGGTAAATCTTTTTCAATTGACTCAATGAAGCCTCTTAAAAGAAGGTACGTGGGCAATATTTTCCCTTTTTTAAAGTATCTGATTCCATATTTCACCCATTTCTTGAGAATGCGTTCCTCTTCCACAAAGATGTTGCGAAGAACGTGCCAAACATTATAGGGCGGCTTAGCTGTCTTCTCAACAAAATAATCATAGTCGCGATAAATCTCTATGCGTCTTCCAGTCTTGTCCCTCAACTCATAGGATATTTCAGTTTCCTTAGAAAGCCACGAAAGCTCAATTATACCAAAGCGATCATCAGCGGTTCTAAGAAGGACAGCAAAATCGTCATAAACGGGATATTTAACTTTGTTGCCAACTGCGTAAACCTCAACGATGTTTGGCAAAAAGTGAAGATGCAGGTAGGCGAGGTGACAACATGACTCCCATAAAACGCCCTTCTGTTCTGGAGTGACTGCCCAGGGAGCAAGCCATCCATGAGCCTTAAGAAACTCATAATCCTCCTTAACAACGGTTCTAAAAGAGAGAAGGTCGAAACCGCCAGAATCCACTAAGGATTTTGCCTTTTGAACGGTAGGCAGGAAAAGCTGATTATGGCCGATGCAGAGTTTTGTCCCATGCCGCTTAACAGCCCCTATAATTTCATCACATTCCTGAATACTACGCGCCATAGGTTTCTCAACAAAAACCGCTGGAACCATCTTACTTACATCAATGACTATTTTGGCGTGAGTCGAAACGGGCGTACACACATCAACTAAGTCAAGTTTCTCAGATTCAACCATACTCATATAATTGTCAAAAAATTTTCCAACTCCAAACTTTTTGGCGAGAACTTTAGCCCTTTCAATATTTAAGTCGCAGACCGCCACGACTTCAACATTTTTTATGCGCTTATATGCCCCCATATGAATATTGGCAATTCCGCCGCAACCAATCAGCCCAACCTTCATCATTATTTTCACTCTTTTCACTCAAACACTAGTTTATTTATTCAACCCAAGAAAAGCCTGAGTCTATACCCATATTCAACGTATACATAAACTAGGACAACCCACTAATTAAAATCTTACCCTTTATGAACCCAAACATCCAAGCTATCCTCTTAAAAACATAATGAAAGGGCAGTAAAAAAACGGCAAAGCTACCAGTCAACTTATAGGCGGCGGGAACGCGGAGAACCTCCATAAAAAGTGCAACCGGAGGCAGCATTTTAAAAATTTTAATCGTCCTTTTATCCTTTCTGAAAAGGTATGCAGCGCCCATCCCATGCCAAAAATACTCATTCCATAGGGATTTCCATGTCTTCCTACGTTTTTCATAAAAAACTGCTGGGCTAACATAAAGCAGCCAACCAGCCAACCTAACCCTATTCTCAACATCCTGATCTTCACCAGCCCCCCTCATCTTTAGGTCAAATCCGCCAGCCTGTTTTATGGCTTCAACACGATAGATGCAGCCAGATGTGCCCAATGCTGGCAAATTCGCCTCTCCTTCACGCTTAAAACTTATTGCAAATTCTACATCCTCAAGCATAGCCACCAAACTATTTTTCTCATGTATGCCGTACCTTCCTTTAGCAATCCCAATCTTAGGGTTCTCCTCCATGAAAGTGACTTGTTTTGTAACGAAGTTTTTAGGGAGAATCATGTCCGCGTCAACCCAGATGATAAACTTGCCTTTTGCATTATTAACAACAAGCTGCCGAGCGTAGCCCAATCCCATGTTTTCATGGAAAATCCTGGTTTTCAATCCAGAGCCTTTAAGCCTACTTTTCATGATGGCCAGTGTCGCGTCGGTGCTACAGCCATCCACTACTATCAACTCCATTTTTTCCCGCGGAAAATCTTGGTTAAGTATACTGTCTATTGCCCGTCCAACAGTGGTTTCAGCATTTCTAACGCAGAGGCCAATAGTTACTATTACGTTGTCTCCCATTTTCACTTTATTCCAGTCCGTTTATTCGGCAAAACTCTCCTTGAAAAGCCTAAAAGTTTCGTTTGCATGTTTCTCTTTGGATACGCCAATCACGACTCCACTTATGTTAGGAAGAGTTTTTATATAGTCCACAGCCTCTGAGGGCTTTAAGTAACCAGCAGCTAGTACACTGACAGCGATTACTGTTGGTTCGGGATACTCAGCCAGTGCTTTTTCGCATTCCTCTTTGGATGGGTTCATTTGAAAACCAACCTTATTGAAGGGGGCTGCGATTAAAACCTCGCTTAAGTCAATGCTCCATTCCTTCAGCTTTTTCACTAGGTATGGGAAGTTTCCAGTGTTAAAGCCTGGCTTTATGCCTAGACTTAGGGCAAAGTCTGTGTGTGCCTTGAAAAGTGGTTTTAAGTTGAATGCTAGGGCTAGGTCGGTTATCGCCTGATGAAGCAGTATTGAGTTTAGATGCGCCTCTTTGCCCGCTGAGGATTTTATTCTAGAAAATTCATAGGAGAGATAAGCTTTCGTTAATGATTCGATGTCTGTTCCAGCGACCCCCTTGAAGCCTCTTAGAATAGCCATAAAATTTCTGGATGAAGCCATTTCTTTCAGAACCTTTTTGGCTAGAGCAGAGAATCCGCCCATTTGAGTGGCTAATCTTACATACTCAAAGGCGTAAGGCACTATGGCGTAGAGGTCTAAATCTTTAATAATTTCGTTTTTGCGGAGTTCCTCTAGGATGGCAAGGGTTTTGTTGCATGCCGAGAACATGAAGCCGTCAGCCCCGTTCACTATGGATAGTGCAACTAGGTGGGCACAGTTTTTTGGGTCGTCTAGAGCGTTTCCTCTGTTTCTGGCTCTGTTCTGTGATAGGTGACTTATACCCAGAAAAGGGTTGTCGCCGACTAAAAGGGTTATTTTCTTCTGTTTCACTTGTGGTTGTGCTCCTTTTTGGGGTTTGGGGTTTACGTTATCGTAATACGTAAGATTTATTACTACATGCTTGCATATTTAAATGGGCGAAGACTGTTATTTCAAGGGCGCCACTATAATTAATAAGTGGAAGAGAAGGTGCAAAACGCAAAGATTTATTCAATGCTTGTTTCTTTAATCGCATTAGCTGGAACCCTTTTATCATCATCTGTAATTTCTTCGCTAACAAACAGCGCAACCATAACAAGCTCTGGCAAAATAGTCACCACCAGCCCATTACATATTGATGGGAGATACATTAAAAACTCCTTTAACAGGACCATCATGCTTAGAGGCGTAAATAAAGTTGAGTTTGCAGATGACCCCGACGGCATATGGATGAGTAACACCATGTGGAATGATGGAAACGTGGCAGCAGAACTGGATGCCATGAAAAGCTGGGGCATAAACGTAATACGTTGCCACATGTCCGTTGAAACTTGGAAATTCAATATTGGCCCAAACTCCGGTCATCCTGCCTCGCCTTACTGCACATTACCCGCAAGGGAAGCAATAAAAAGGCTTATTGTTATGGCTGCGGAAAGAGGAATGTACGTCATATTGGATGGCTATACGGTTAGAAGCTATTGGAGCGGTGGAAACCAAGATCCACTACCATACCCGCCATATCAAACAAGCGCGCGGGCGTCTGAGGTGATAGCAAGCGAAGCGGAATTTGTGGATTGGTGGGTAAGTGTTGCCAAAGAATTAAAGGTTTACCCGAACGTGTTGTTTGAACTTTGGAACGAGCCTCATGGAGATGAAGCAGCACAAGCTTCTTGGAAAAGGGTTGCCCAACAATGCATTAATGCTATCCGTTCTGAGGGGGCGCAGCAAATAATCATACTCCAGTGGGGATATGGTGTTTGGGCCGGATTAGCGAGCGGTGATGGTGAAGGAATGGAGTGGATTCTTGACTTTAATCTCACAGACCCTTTAGGAAACATTCTGTACAGCACACACGTCTATAGAATTTACGGAGGGTGCGGGCTTTGGCAATATCTTGAAAGTGAAAAGGGCACTCCGTTTGGTTATCTTTACGACGATGTGAAAATGGCTTTTCAGATCGAGAAGCTCGACTGGGTAGGCGACGTTTTAAATAAGCCGTTATTTATTGGCGAGACAGGATGCGACTTGATGTGGACAGGTGACGAGTTGCAGAGAGAACTTATCGCTTGGAACAACACCTTAAAAATCTTTAACGAGTGGGGGCTCCATTACGCAGCATTTTGGTGGAGGGAAATAGGCACTTTTCCATTGCATTACGGACCGCCAAACTTCAGCCCCACAAATTCTGGGCAAATTTTGAAAGATAATTTATAGCAAACACTCTCCATTAAACCTTTGTTAATTGGGTAACAAAGCCTGGCCCGTAACTGTAAATTTCTACGTTGCCTACCTTTTTGAAGTTGCTTATAAGCTTCAATAATTTCTTTTTGGTGTAAAAGTAGCACTTAACCCCTTTAAAGTGTAAATACGCTTTTCTAATGGGTGTTTGGAAAGCGTAAAGCGATGGAACGCTGAAAATAACTTTTCCTCCTTTTTTGACAGAAGCCAACATATTTTCAAGAAGCACATGGGGACAGTCTAGGTATTCAAGCACCCCTAGGGCGACTGAATAGTCGAAATCTTTAGGCAGTCCATTAAGGGCGTCTCCGACAATAAGTTCAACGTTCACATTGTTTTTTTGGCATTGGCTTTTGGCAAGTTCTATCATATTCTTTGAAACATCTATACCGTAGACCTCTGCTCCCCTTTTTGCACATTCAACTGCGAGTTTACCCGAACCGCAACCTACGTCTAAGATTCTTTT
>Ga0105158_1001112_pt1 | contig 10554 bp, 15 predicted proteins | sample LHCtaG_FD_81567 | JGI IMG/M metagenome (GOLD analysis project Ga0105158, IMG submission 81567) | Hot spring microbial communities from Little Hot Creek, USA to study Microbial Dark Matter (Phase II) - LHC4sed_matched | ecosystem: Environmental > Aquatic > Thermal springs > Hot (42-90C) >... | reverse complement strand
TCCAAGCGGCACTCTTGTCTTTTAAAACCCTTCCATAGAGCATTTTGAAAACACGGTAGGTAACAACGTATACGAGTAGCACTATCGAAAAAGAAGATATTATCGATAGCGGCGGCCTCCAGAAGACTGCATGCAGTATGCCAAGCACGGTTCCAAGGGCTACTCTCGTCCAGTACATAACGGTTTCAGGTTTAAATCTCATACCGTATACCAGTCTTGGGATTGAATAGTGGTAAGATAAGTCTTTCCAGTTTCGACTACCTTATCCTATCTAGAGAGCTTTCTAGAGAGCTCTGTGGCGCTCGAGTTGATAACGTCTATCATGATCCTAGATACGGTTACTACTTGTTCAAATTCAGGATTGAAGGCATTGTTAAAAGGCTTGTCGCAATACCTGGGGAGAGCGTTTTCCTAACTAAATGCGATTATCCTGTTCCAGCTAAGCCCCCTCCTCACGTAATGAAGCTTAGAAAGCTTATTCAGAATCTCAGGGTTGAAAAAGTTGAGCAATACGATTTCGACAGGATACTTATTATCTATCTTTCCGGTAGAGATTTTAGTGGCAGGCTTGTAATAGAATGCTTAAAGAGAGGCGTTATAGTACTGGTATCTAACGACTGGCTTATTCTTTTCACATCTCAAAGATTAGAGACTAGTGCTAGGCTGATTGAAGAGGGTGTGAAATACGTATTTCCCCCTTCTAACATAGTAGACCCTAGGAGCATAGACAGTATTCAGGGTTTTGAAAAATATTCTTCAGAAAGAATAGACCGTTTCATAGCGGGTAGGCTTGGATTTGGCGCAAAGATCATGAATGAAATATGTGCGAGAACAGGTCTAGCCCCGAGCCTGGTGGTTGACGGGAATATTCAGAAGATAATTAATGCTGCGAAGGATCTTGTTAAAGAGGCGGAGGAGAAAGCTGATCCAAGACTATACTACGCTAATGATTCTCCAATAGATGTTTCAGGAATATTCTTGATTTCGATGAAGGATTTTAATCAGAAGAGTTTCACGTCTCTTTCTGAAGCTGTAGACGAGTACTATGCTGCTACGGGTTTTGAAACCATAAGTGATGTTGAGAGGGGCTCTAGAGAGCTGGAGAGTCTGCTTAAAGCTAGAGAAGACATGGTTCTGCAAGCGAACATGCTGAAGAATAAAGCCAAGACGATAATGGAAAACCTGCTTTTCTTCCAAACGATTTTAGACAACGTTAAGGATGGGAAAGAGGTTCCTCAGGGTGTCGAAATAGTTGAAAAAGATTATGTTAGGAAGAGAGTTAGAATAGTTTTCAACAATGTTGAATATTTACTGAGCTTCAGTTCTTCAGCAGCATTAAACGCTTCAAGAATGTTCGAGGAGGCTAAGAAGATAGAGAAGCATCTTTCAGAAATAGATGCGAAAATACTTTCCCTGAGAGAGAAAACTGCTTCTTTAAGCAGAATGATGCCTGAGAGAAAAATAGAGGAGAAGAAATGGTATGAGAAATTCCGTTGGAATACTTCTATAAATGGGAACTTGATTCTAGCTGGGAAGGATGCTGGAACAAACGAGCTTCTAGTAAAGAAGTACGTTAAGGAGAACAGTATTGTTCTACATGCTGACTTCGTCGGCGCACCTTTCGTCACAATATATGGTGTTGAAAATCCTTCGAGGGAAGAGCTTGAAGAAGCTGCTTTAATGGCTACATGCTATACGACTAAAGCATGGGAGAACAAGTATGCTTTCCTAGACGTATACTGGGTTAGAGGAAGTCAGTTGAGCAAACAGGCTCCTCCGGGCCAATACCTTCCCAAGGGCGCGTTCATGATACGTGGCGAGAAAAACTTTATCAGAAATGTTGAGATGAAGCTCTGGATAGGCATTACAGAAAACGATGAGATAGTATACGGTGCTTTTGACAAGGTTAGAGCAAAATGCGTTAGATACGCTTACGTAACCCCAGGGAATAAGGATAAGGATGAGGAAGCATATAGAATAGTTGAGAAGTTTCTAGAGGGCAAGACTGTTCCCCGTAGGGAAGTAGCTAGGTTGCGGGAACTAGTGAGAAACATAATTCCAGGAAAGCATTGCGAAGCCCACTGTATGTATTAAAAAATATTTTTCACGATTAATGTTTAAAAAGCATCATTATCTTACCCTCTAGGCTTGAAGCATGCTTCCAGAATTGAAAGGCTTATCGAGCCTCCTCACAGGAAAATACTGAAGGAAGCCAAGGCCCGGAGAAATACGGTGATGAACCTCAGCGTAGGAGACATTTTCATCGAGCCTCATCCGTTAATCGAAGAAACCCTAAGGAAAACCTGTGGAGAAACAAATATAACTTATCCTCCAGTAGAAGGCTTAAGTGAGCTTAGAAGCAGTATCGCCGAGTACCTGCGGAATACTCGTGGAGTAGAAGCTGACAGCGGGAACATCCTCATTACTGCAGGTGCTTCTGAAGCCTTCCTAATAGCCTTGATGACTGTTTTAGATGCTGAAGACACAATAATCCTTCCCGACCCTACTTATCCTCAACACTTGTTGGCTGCAAATCTTTTCGACAATGTTAAGATAAGCTATTACAGTCAGGAACATAGTGTTAGCGACCAGGTTCCAGACCGTAGGAGTATAATACTCCTATGCTCGCCAAACAACCCTACTGGAAGAGTAGTTCCAGCTAAAGACGTTGAGAAGCTCGCCGATTATGCTCGAGAAAAAGACTCGATAATAATCTCCGACGAAACCTATTTCGAAATATTCTTCAACGACAACAAGCCTGCAAGCCCTGGGAGTTTTGACAGCAAGCTTGAGAATACTATGATCGTAGGAAGCTTCTCTAAGAACATGGGTGTAACCGGCCTTAGAGTAGGCTTCCTAGCGTCGGATAAAGAAACCATATCAAAAGCCTCCACAGTAAGATACGCTACTTCACTAACCTCTAACATAGTTGGGCAACAATTAATCTTGAAAACACTCCCATTCATCAACGAAATATCAAGCTATGTTAGAACGACTATTGAGAAGCGTCTCAAAATCTTTATGAACGGCTTTAAGAGGAGCGATTTAATAAAAACATACGTTCCCCAGGGCTCATTATACATATTTCCACAAATACCGTTCAATTCTTTCGACTTCTGTCTAGAGCTTGCTAAAGAGACCGGAGTGGTTTTGGCTCCAGGCCAAGGATTCGGGCCTTCCGGTGAGGGACATGTGAGAATAAGCTTTGGGGCGAGGGAAGAAGATATAAGGAATTCAATACCGTTGTTAAACGGGTTTGAGCCAAGGCTTGGAAAACGTGTTTAAAGAGGGTGACGACATTCTCCTCGTATTCTCCAAGGGTAAGAAACGCATAGTGAAGATACATGGGGATAGGATTCATACGCATAAGGGCTACTTGATTACACGCGATATTGTGGGAAAACCACCGGGGATAGTTGTTAAGACGCATATAGGAGAAGAAATGCTGGCGTTAAAGCCTTGCGTAGCAGACTATATTCCTAAGCTTTCTAGGAGGACTCAAGTAATGTATCCTAAGGACATAGGATATATGGTTTTAAATCTGGGAATATCCTCGGGTTCAAGAGTACTAGAAGCTGGTACTGGAAGCGGTGCAGCCACGATGATTGTTGCAAGCTTGGTTAAGCCTAATGGGCGAGTCTTTTCCTGCGACGTAAACGAAGAATCCATAAGGATTGCACGTAAGAATCTTGAAAAAACAGGTTTATCAGAGTATGTTGAGCTGATCCACGGCGATATTAAGAACATAGTTTTAAACGGCTTATTCGATGCAGCGATAATGGATATACCTGACCCATGGGATGCTTTAAGCAAGGTGGCAAGCCTTCTAAAGCCTTCTGCAAGACTGTGCATAGTCGTGCCGACTATGAACCAGATTGAAAAAGTTTATCGAGCGATGCTTGAAACAGGCGTAGCTCATCTAGAGACATTAGAGATAATGCTTAGGAAAATAAGGCCTTTCGAAGGTAGAGTTAGGCCTGAATCAATGATGATTGGGCATACTGCATACCTAATGTTCGGAGCCAAAGTGCTTAAGGAAAACATTTAAAACGGTAGAATTACCATAGCCATCCGGTTTGCAGAAGAGAGAGCTAGTCTATTCGGTCGGAAACCTATTGGCCCTAGTAGGCATTTTAATACTGGTCGTTTTTACAATCTTGTCAATGGGGGATGTTTCAGGACTCCTTAGGACAGGCATCAATATTTTAAGCGCAATACTATTGCTAGCAGGGTCGGCAATACCTGTTTTTCTCAAAGAAATAGGGACTAGTCAAAGACTGAGAAGTATTAGTATGAGAAGCTTCACTACAAGCTTCATAATCTCTATACTCATGGTGATTCAGATGCTTACCAGAGGCTGGGCGTCTATGGTTCCTGTTCTAACCGCTATCACTCTCGCGCTTCTAGGAATCGCTTCCTACATGCTTTCAGCAAAGGAAGGTAGGCTGGTGCCTCCTTCCCTTAGGGAAATCCTTCTCGTTACGTCAATCATAATCGTTTTCTCAACTCCCATTATACAGCTCTCCCTACAGAAGCTGGGAGCCAGCATAGAGGTCTCCAGAGCAATACCTATAGGCCTGTTCGTGGCCTTTTCAGTAATGATCTACATATCTATTAAAATGCCTTTCAAAAAAGTTCAGAACGTAGAAGAGAAGGCAGAGCGCAACCCTTAATTACACTTTCTCAATATAGTAGCCTAAGGGTAGACCAGGCTCCTGCTGAGAAATTCTCAGCAGGCCTCGGCATCATTGGGAGGGGGACAAGCCGCCTCAACTATGGGGATTGGGCTCGAAACCCGTAGGGAGGTTGAAGCACCTTCCCGATGGTGCTGCGGAGTGAAAGCATCCTCCTCAGGCTTGTTGAAAAGCGGATTGAGGAGGATGAGCCCACTAGCCTGGGCCCAAAGCTTTTGAACATTCTTGAAAGCTTAAAAGCAGGGTTCTGTTAAGACCGTTTGGTGTAGATCGCACTATACATTATCTCTATATGCAACAGGTTTTTAGCCTCAAGAACTCTGCTGAAGCTACGCTAGGCCAGATAAGAGTTGCGATGAAGAATAGGCTCGACATGATTGAGAGGCTCATATTACAGACCTAGCCTTAATCAGGAAATACGCTCCGCAGGACATCTCAATATAGGGTGAGTGGCTTGTCTACGGAACAGCACTGGGTGTAGGGATCAAAGTTGCTGAAGCAATGGGAGGGCTAAGCATTCCGCTTGAAGAGTTTAAGATGGTTCAAACTATTCCTTCGTCTTCATACTGATAACCACGTGGAGTCCCCAGCAGCCACGGCAGGATGGCGAGTGTGGGAGTAGGCGGGGGTGGCGGAGGAGCTGGAGTAAGGTGAAAGAATTGAATAATCCGGCTTTAGCCGAATTAAACATTAGTGGCTAACGATTATGGCGTGACCATAATTTAAACATATCTTTCAAAATCATTTCTGAAACGTTAAAAATAAAATGTCTCCTCATCGTATAAGGCTGAGTTGAAACCCATGGAAGATTTTTTGTTTGAAGACGCTGCTCGTTGGGCATACTATGGAATGCAGTGTTTCATAGGTTTTCTAGTTATTTGCATAATCTTTTTTATATTTTCAACTTACCATTACTACAGCTTTATGAGTCTCGCGAATTTTGATGAATTCGTAGTTGGCATTGCGATTAGTGACATTATGATTCAGCTGGGCTTCCTAATAGCTATAGCCATTATTGATGTTTCTCTCGCATGGCTGTCGAAGGTTAAGGTTGTCGACCCCTTGCGGCGAAAAGAGCTTCCAAAGCATATTAGAGCATGGTGCCTAGCCCTCTCCATACTGGGCTTATTCTTCGGAATGATGATAGGCCTAGTAATCATGGGATACGCTGAAGAAAAGATTAAGATGCTCTTAAATTGGAAACAGAAATTTGATATTGGACGATAAGGTAGAAAACACTAATAAGAATTTATCGGGAAGGACAATACTAATTCTATTAGCGTGCGTTGTGCTAACGCACTATTTTTTGCTTATGTTAAGTGTTTTTTCCCAAGCAAATGTCTATTCGATCCCCTACTGGGTGAGACGCGGGGCTCAGCTCGAATATGCTTCAGAGGCGATAATAAATGATATTCTTTTCTACTCTTTCGACGTAGCAACAATACCTGAGGAGTTAATAAAAGCACCAGGGGCTAAGATGTATGGTGGTAACTCCAGCATGGTTTCAATACTTTTCGAGGAGCCGGTATATGCTCATTTGTCAATAACTATTAAGGATGTTAACAACTCGACAGGTGTTTTCGAAGTCATCTTGAGGATAGGCCCTTATTCTTCAAAGAAAGACCTCTACGTGGGTCTGTTAACAAGTCACGTCGATGGATGGTACACCCTTAGGGCAAACGACGATATGGATTCAACCATGTGGCTTAGGGGATAAAATTCCGTTTGTCTGGCAGGAAAATTCAACAGTATTCGCCGAAGTATATACGACCTTTGCCACGGATACTGTTCAAGGTATTCAAAACGTAGTTTTATTACATGTTGCTAACCCAGAATGCAAGGGTTTCTCTAAGCAAACCAAGATAACTCCTGTTCAAGCGCAATCAATCGAACATTTTTTTCCAAGAACTAACCTCTTTTATGATGCTGACACTTTTATAATGGTTACGGGGAATCTTGATGAAGATGCAATACTCTCCGCCTTCGGAATAGTTACTGCAGGTGATTTCTTTAAGCTGGTCTATACTAACGTTGATTTGGGTCCTCAGAACCTGTTTATTACTTTACTCCGATTACTTCCATACATAATCCTAGTTGCAATAATTCTCATCACAACATTCTACTTCGTCTTTGTTAGGAAAAGAGGAAGTAGAAAGCCATGATGGCAGTTGCTGAAAACCTATCTAAATTCTTCGATAAGGTAAAAGAACCCGGGAAAGAAATTCGGCCAAAGTCGAATCAATATTGGCACCCGGCCGCATTACACCTATATTTAAACATATCTTTCAGAAGAATTATTTCAGAATTGTTTCTAAAACATTCTAAAAACGATACCCATATAGTCCCATGAATGCACCACCATGGAGGTGGTGACATGTGAGAGAGTTGAAGAGTGTCGGCCTAACGCTCTCTGGTGTAATCGCAATAGCCTTACTTCTTGCAGTAAGCGGACTAATGGTCCATACATTAGCTTGGGGTGTCCCTGGAACATGGATTCGATATGGTTTCTCACTATGGTGATAGATGGTGGGCAAATGGGTTAAGCTCGGAGTATCTTTACGTTGAGTTTGTCACTGACTCTTATGAATTTACTAGGTCTCTTCCAGGTGGAACTGCAATGTCCTATAGTGCAACACGCTCCGGAAGCTTTACAAAGGCTTCGACATATTGTGAGGCAAAAATTGTAGATGGATTTGGTACAATCGAAATTTTAGATGCTTATGTCATTATTCGGCCATGAGCCTTCTAAACAACCTCTCTAAGCTTTTTCTTTTTTTGGCATGCAGTATATCTGCAATAAATATTTATTGTCAACGCAATCCTGTTCCATTTTGGGTTAAAAACGGAACCAAACTCGAGTATGCCGGTGAAGTGCTACGCATCACTTTCTACAATGCATCAATGATTCCTGAACCGTTACTCCAAATATTTGGAACGGTGATGAGTAAAGACTCAAATGTAACAACCCTAACTTGCGAAGAGAAAAAAGATATTCGTTTATCGATACTTGTCAAAGACATAAATAATTCTATTGCATCTCTTAAAGTAAATCTAACAATAGGTTCTTTCTCCTCTGCAAAGGATTTAAAAGTGGATCTTTTAACGAGACAAGTTACATTACTTGATGGAACCTTGCTGGGTCAAACAATAATATGGATTCCGCCTTGCAGAGTGGGGGATAAAATACCCTTAATTTGGCAAGGAAACTCAACCATATTCGGCAATGTTTCAGAGGCTTTTTCTATAGATACGATTCAAGGTGTACAAGACGCATTTATATTGGATGTGTCGGAACATCAAGAAAAAGGATATGTAGGCATATTCTTTAACGCTACTCTAACTCCATTAGAAGCCCAGACGATTAAACATTTTTCCCCAGGATTAATCTTTATGATTCTGATACATTTATAATGATTAGTGGGCGTCTTAATGAAGACGCAATATTGTCTGCTTTTAACATAGTGAGCTTAAGCACGTCTTTTAAGCTAGTTTATACAAACATTGATTTAGGCCCCTCGAATTTGCTGGTTGCTTTACTCAGATCAACTCCATATATAATCTTGGTTGCAACCATTATGGTTGTAACTATTTACTTTATTTTCATCAAAAAGAAGAAGAGTAAGAAACATTGATAGTCGTAAAAGAGTTATACAAGTTATTCGGCAGGGTTAAGGCTTTAGACAAGGTGAACATGATTGTTCCTAAGGGTATATGCGGCCTGATAGGTCCGAACGGTGCTGGCAAGACGACGTTAATTCACATACTTGCAGGATTAATAAAGCCTGATTCTGGAAGGGTGGAAGTCTTGGGCATGGACCCCTGGTCTCAGAGATACGAGTTGATGAGAAGGATGGGTTTCCTTCTTGAGAAACCTGTTTTCCCTATGAATATTACTGCTATGCGTTATATTCTTCACGTGGCTAGGGCGAAGGGTCTTCCAGACGATGAGGCTGTTGAAGCCCTTCGCAAAGCTAACCTTCTTAACCATGCTGAGAGAAAGATCTCGGGCTACTCCGCGGGCATGAAGGTTCGTCTGGGTCTTGCTAAAGCCATGATCGGGAAGCCTGAGCTCGTGGTTCTCGACGAGCCTACTGCTAACCTAGACCCAAGTGGCCGTATCGAGCTTTTGAAGCTGATTAAAACGATGCATAGGGATGAGGGCGCTAGTTTCCTAATATCTAGCCATGTTCTGCCGGAGCTGCAGAAAGTATGCTCATGGGTTTGTCTGATGAACGAGGGGAGGGTTATCGAGCAGGGTTTCGTAGAGGACCTGCTGGACAAGTATGCTTCGAAGACATATGCGATAAGGGTCTCTAAGCCTAGGGAGCTTGCAGAAGCCTTAAGCAGTTTAAACAGTTTGAAAGTTAGGCTATGTGAGAACACGGTATACGTTAAAGGCGACGCTTCTATTATTCGCCGAACACTACCAAATTTAATACTTCAAACAGGTAATGAGATGTTGGGCTTCCGCCAGCTGGGGAGAAGCTTGGAGAACGTGTTCCTAAAGGCTTTAGAGGAGAAGACACATGGAGGCTAGGTTAACAAGACCGATTGTCGAAATCGTCAGGTTCGAGCTTGAGAAAAATTGGTCAGCCTTTTTCACGGGTTTAATACTTATGCTGCTAATCCTAGGAGGCCCCGGGAGTTCAGCCCCCCATGTTTGTCGGAGAGTCCTTCGAGATAACCTTGTACAGCACGGGAAACTTTAAACCTTTACTCTTATGTTTGATAAGTATACTCGTTTTTGCCAATTCGTTTGGCAGGGATATTGAGCAAGATGTGCTGATGGGCGAGTTCACGCTTCCGGTTAGGAAGGGAATTATGTTTATTGTAAAGCTCTTGGCAAATTTATCACTACTGCTGTTAATGGATCTAATCGCCACAATCTTCTCCATTTGGATTATGACAGCATCAATATCTCTGGCACCGGTCGCATTAACAATCCTCGTAGATGCAGCTCTGATACTGCTCTTCATCGCAATCACCGTTACTATGAGCATGGTTCTCAGAAGCAGGTTCGGAGCCGTGATAGTGGCAATAGCCGTTTACTTTCTTGAGAGCATACTTCTTGATAGTATCGCACTGGCAATAACCACTACGAATCCCCCGAACCTCAGCCCCGCGTACATCTTGTTAAAACTTGTTTTTTCCGGTGAGCTAACAGTCTTCACATGGGGCATAATCATTATTCACATAGCTTTTCCGTTAACACTGCTTGTCTTCGCATACTTCTTTTTCAAAGAGGTGTTGCAACTTGATTAATACTTCGAAACTCCATTATATAGGGATCGTTTTACTAATGGTGGGTTTGGGTTTCTCTATTCTAACGGTTATACGTGGGCTCCCCACATATGTTAATATCATTCAGGTTGATCTTCCAAGTAATTCTACGTTACCATTATTCATGCCTTCAATGTGGCCCCCCCTAGAAACGTTAGGATAGCTGTTTACTTAAGCGGTGGGGAAATAGATCTTCTGATTTTCGACAGGTCCAACTACGATTTGTTCATGAGTTCTGGGATTGCAACCCCCATAAGAGAGTTTAAAGGATTAAGAGGCGGGGCGTTTAATTTCGAAATACCTGTCAGAGGAGAATACTATATTGCTGTGAGGAACAGGAGTGAGTCAACGGTGGATGGAAAAATAGTCTTAACGTTTTGGGGTTTCGAGAGCGATTTAACGTATCTTTCAATAGTCCTACTTGTTCTCGGGATGGTATTTTGGATTTTCGGAAGATTTTTTGAAAGAAGGTCGAGGCCTAGATAGCTTATCCTTTTCAAGATGCACATAAGCTTATTTAGCTTAGGAGCGTAGCATCGTTTTCGGAAATTAAAGAATTGATTAGGGGTTTAACTAATTC
>Ga0105158_1001110_pt1 | contig 10557 bp, 6 predicted proteins | sample LHCtaG_FD_81567 | JGI IMG/M metagenome (GOLD analysis project Ga0105158, IMG submission 81567) | Hot spring microbial communities from Little Hot Creek, USA to study Microbial Dark Matter (Phase II) - LHC4sed_matched | ecosystem: Environmental > Aquatic > Thermal springs > Hot (42-90C) > Sediment... | reverse complement strand
TGTTATGTCTGCTGAGACTTCTGGGCAGAGGGGTGCTCCGCCGTTCCATGGTAGGTCGCTGAAGCAGTTTGCGTAGACTACTCCTGGACCTACGAAGGCCCATTTCGGAATTGGTATTTGAACCGTTACACTGCCATTATTGAATACGCACCATTTTGCTCCGCCTATTGTCACGTTTGCTGTTGCTCTTCCTATTGGGACGCCTAGGTTGTCGTATACCATGACTGATATTATGCCGCTTACTGGTTGCATTGCATAGCTGCGGTATTCAACTGTTATAGTCATTGTTTCGCCTTTTGTCCAATCGGTTTTAGGCATTGTTATTTTTGTTATTTCAATTGGCCACCAAACTTTGAATTGTAGTGTGTCGTTCACTGTTTCTTCTGCTATTTCAACGGTCGCTATAACATTCCATACGCCTAATACTTCGCTGTAGTTGGCGCATGGCCACGGTATTCTGAAAGATACCGTTGCTATTCCTGTTTCGTTAGAGAAGGCTGCGCGTTCGAATACGTATTTGCCTGTTGGGCTTACTATGTAGAAGTATACTAGTTTGTATTGTACTGGGTCAAGGTTGTATGTTACATAAGCGTATAGGGTTACTTCTTCTTGGGGTGCAAACATGTCGCTTGGGTTGTTTGGTCCTTGTCCTCCGTATGGTGCTGGATGTTCTGTGAAGACATCCACTTGTCGTCCCATTAAATAGCCAAGTATGTAGTAGGATCCGTCTTTTTCTGGGTCGAATTCTAAGTATTTGCAGTCGACGTCCAGCCCGTATCCGCGGCCGTCAAGCTTTGTTATGTCCAGTGGGCAGCTGCCTTCCCATGGATACGCTTCTTGGTATATGGCTTTAAACTTGACTCTGAATAGGACTCCTTGGCCGTTGGGGAATACTGGCTGGTCCCAGTAGCCTGTGGCGTTGGGTAGGATTATGTCTCCCATTATTATGTAGTCGTTTTCAACTATGACTATTGGGTATGTTCCATACTTGTTCCATCTTGGATCTTGCATGAAGGGTCCTTCTGTTACGTCCACAACTTCCAGTAAGGTTGTGTTGTAGCAGAGCTTGAACTGGACGGCTATTAGGAGCCAGTCCTTGTCTAAGTTTTTGATCCATATGTCCACTGTGAATTCAGCTTTAGGAGTATCCACTATCATTTCGCCTGTGGCAAACCTGACCTCGGACGGCACAACTTCTAGGTAGGGTTTTGTGGCGGGTGGAGCCCACACATACTTATAGTGACCTGGTGTTGTTGGGAGTTCTGCAGCTGTCTGTTTGTAATTGCCTGCTCCGTCTGCTATGAATGTTCCTCCTGTTCCGAAGAAGAAGGTGAAGTAGCTTTCTAATTGTCCGTAGCGGGGCGGCTCCTTCATTATTTTGAATTGGACTCTGAATAGGGTGGCTTCTGTACCATTAACACCGTAGACTGTACCCACTAGGCTGTTTCCCCAGAAGAAGGAGCCTGCAACATTGTCGTATACAGCGTCTGCTGGTGCTGTCTTCCAAGCCGGCGGCTTCAGTGGCGGCTCAAAGATGTTGCCGTATTCCGCACTGTCTACAACAACGTTAACTAGCGTTGGATCGAAGAGCAATTTAACCTGCCAAGTATATAGCCCATCAAAGTTTTTTATAACAACACTCAAATCGAAGGTGTCTCCAAGCTTTGTAACGTCAGATGAGAATAAGAACTCGCTGTTTCCAGTAGCAGGGTTTATTACACTCAAACTTTCTTCGCATGTGAAGGCTGATGTTGGCATGACAATTGCTAGCATGCCTAGGACAAGCATTGCCGATATAACAATTGACATTGACTTTTTCATATACATTTCTCCCTTCTCCTTTTGCAATATTAAAATTGTAGGATTCTAGATTTAAGCATTCCGGAATTATCTTCTATTCAATCAAAAGCGTTGCAAAATTAGGTCCATCAGATAAAAAGGGGGGAGGCTTTAAGCCGATGTTTAGCCGTGCCAACCGAATTTTCTGCAGATTGAGCCGATGTCCATATAGTCTATGAAGTAGTCGACAACTACATCGCAGGATGGATTCCATCTTGCATGGCCTGGATATGCTCCGAAGGCCCTCGCCGCTGGACCTATATCCATATAGTCAATCATCATGTCCGGAACAGTTTGATACTTGGCTGTATCCACCACCTTAAAGCTCTGGCCGGCAAAGTCGTATCTGTTTGTTATTAGGAAGAATTCGTTGTAGGTTATCACTTTGCCATAGAATGGATTATCCGTTGGAGATACCGTTACCCACGTTGAACCATCCCAGTATTTGAGGCTTGTTATTAAAGCCTCAACCTTAACTAGGTAGTAGCCCGGCCCTAACAGTCCAAGTGCAAGCACTTCATGGTCTGGAACATTTCTTTCAGACTCCCAAGGTTCGTTGATGTAAATGTCTCTAACTTTTTCATATGCTGATTGGTTGCTTGGAATGCTTTCACCCTTCCACTTCCAAAGTGTTACGTTCTTAGTTCCGTCGATAATTGTCTTCGGAAATACGTTTTCCTTAAAGGGCCCGTTCTCGTAGACGTATAGGTTGTTTATGTATAGGTCTAATGTCACGTCGGCTTGCGTAGCCGTCTTTGTCAGCCAGTGGGTGTGGCCTACACTTTCAACATTTGGCGTGGTTGATGGACGCTGTACAGTCCATATGTCTAACGGTTTCCTAAAGGCGTAATGCAGCGGGTTCTTGTCAAGCCAAATACTGTCGCCGACCTTGACAGGGGCTGTGCTGCGGATTATCCATGGGCCGCTGCAAACATTTGGCTGGTTCCAAGGCTCTAATGGGTTGCCTTTCTCCGCTATAGGCTTCCATATGTGTTCTGGTAGGACTATGTTGAAGCCTGACATTGAGTGGGTGCCGAAGACTGGGGCGAAAACGTCCAAGTATATTTGCACAGTCCATGGGTCTGGAGCAGCTATTGAAAGGATGTCTGCTATTTGTCCATACCAGTATGGCATTGGAAGCTTTCTCTTATACAGTATGTTGCTTAGGGAGCCTGGAACATCTTTTCCACCCATTGTGAAGACTACGTCGCTTGCTGTTATTGGCACTCCGTCAGACCAGAATATGTCATGGCGTAGGTGGAAAGTTATCCTAGTGCATATTCCAAGACCTAGACTTGTCCCATCCCACGTGTCTACTTCAAAGCTTGTAGCCAATACAGGAACTTCATAAGCTGGGGCGTATGGGTCAAGTGATATCAGCGGTAGGTATGCCTTGTTTAGTACATACCAGTCCCAAACCCACTCCGCGTATATGGGGTTGAGGGACAGTGTTGGCTGTCTGAATCCCCATCTTATAGTCATTGTTCCATCGCCGAATGCAGCGTCTTCCGTATGCATATTATAGAACGAGTACCAACTCCAAACTCCGAAGCCTTTCTCGTTAACAACGCCCTTCCAGCGTTTTCCATTGTATGCCTCTGGTCCTGTGTATGTCCTGTGGAAGGCTGTGAAGCTCCTTGAGGCCCAAACAGGCTCGCCTACAACGTAGTATGCCATGGCTTCTTGGGACTTTCTTGAACAGTGGACGGCCCTTGCAGTGTTTGGAGCTATCATCAGTTCCCAAGCCCAGTAGTTCTGGGGGTTCTTCCAAACCTTTTCGCCGGCCTTCCAAGTTTTCCCGTAATCGCTTAGGTCAATGTAATAGGGTGTTGCCGCCCAACTTACGGAGACCTTTAGTCCTGGAACATTTGTATAGTTGTATTGCCACCCGTCGTAGGGAACTGTTATCTGCTCATAATCGCCTGGATAATACATATAGTTTAATGGTCTTCCAGGGTGCCAGTAGTTGTTTATGTGGAACAAGTAGTACAGGTGGTCTGGATCTGCCGTCAGTCCCCAACCGCCCGTGTACATGTGGCCATACTTCTTGTCCATAACCCATTCTTTAGCTCCAGCAGAAACCACATACTCTATTTTAACGTCTAATTGGCAGCCACTGGGTATAGGGTCTGTTAACTTCTTAACTAAGTCTTCGCCAAACAGCTTTCTCGCATCATGGTCTGACCTTATATAAAATACCAGCTGGAACGGTACGCCGTTCTTCGTCCTTTTCCCATCAACAATAGGCAAGTAGCCGTGTTCGTCGAGGAACTTGTTAGCCAAAGCCACATCAGCTGAACCGTCAGACTTCACGTAGGTCAACTCTTTCAAAGCGCCCACAGGATTAAGTTGTGGGTGGCCATAACCCGTGTAGGGCGGGTCGTTTACAACACTGTAAAGCGGAGCACCAAGCAATGGCAGTTTGCCACCGCTAACTATCTGCTCAACAACATACTTCCTATCAATGCAAGCTGCAACAGCCCTTCTAAGCCACACATCAGCCATAGGGTTGCCGAATGGAGCCGTGTAAGCAGGGTTAGGCCCATACACACCGTCCACGTCTGCACCAACTTGATAATAGAGGTTGGTTTCATTGTTCATTCTAATGTCTAAAATGAACATGCCGAACTCTGGCCCTGTGTCCACAACAGCTATAGACTCGTTAAGCGGCGCCTTTGTCCATGATCCATAATGCTCCGAATCAACAGGCCAATCTGTCACATCAATTTTGTGTTGCTCCAGCGCAGTGAACTCTGCAAGCTCATTAGCGTACATAATTATTTGAACATGGTCAGCCCTTGGACCAAAGTTCTCCCAAAGCTCATCATAAATGTTGACATCCCTCGTACCGTTTATTGTATTCGAGTATTCCCAAGCCCTCACCGGAGCCGGAAAGAGCATCAAAAGCATCGAAGCTAAAATAGCCAAAGCCATTAAAAGCGTCCTTTCTTTCATTTCCTTTTCCCTCTCTCCTCAATTAGGCAAAATAAAATTGGGCTACCGGCTATTAAAGTTTTATGGAAAAAAGTTCCAGAAAATGGATTTCACCGTCGAACTCTAAGCTTAGGATTCAAAACATCATCAAGAGCGTAACCAAGCAGAATAAACGCAACTGATATAGCTGCTATGCACAGTCCAGGTGGAATAACCCACCACCACTTTGTAATAGCATTATGCGCCTGCATTTCATAAAGCATCCTACCCCAAGACATCCTCCTAGGATCGGCAAACCCTAGCCAACTTAAGGCAGCTTCAGAAACTATTGCACCTGGAACCGACAACGCCAAACTAACATATACCAAGCCCATAACATTAGGAAGAACATGTCTAAATATAATATAGCTGCGGCCGGCGCCAGAAGCCCTAGCCGCCTCTATAAAGGATCGTTCCCTAATAGATAAAACCTGAGACCTCACAACCTTAGCGAAACCCATCCACCCCAAAAAACCATTTAGGATTATCAGATTTTCAATAGAAGCACCAAGAACAGCAAACAACACTAGCAGTAGAGGAAGACCCGGTAAGACTAGTAAAATATCCGATACTCTCATCAAAAATTCATCCGCAATCCTTCCAAGATAACCTGCAGCAAGACCGATAACAAGACCGATAACCACGCTTAAAACCGCGGAAAGCAAACCAACATAAAGGGATACTCTCGCCCCATAAATGAGCTGTGCAAAGAGATCCCTTCCGAAAAAGTCTGTTCCAAGCAATCCCCAAGAAGTCCCCAGCAAAGTCATGTCCACATTATCTAATCGAACCTCCAATTCAGCATTCTCCGTAACGTTATAATGGTCAATAAGCAATATTTCAACACCAAACCTATAACGCCCACTACTTGGAAATATTGTATCGGCTTTGATTAACGGAGAAGCCGTATCCCACTCATTTTTCACAACAAAAAAGCCCGACTCGTTAAGAAGTAATGAGGGATAATCAGCGGTAGGCCACAATTTAAATCCCCCACCTACATCAATCTTCTCAGCAAAAAACCAAAGTGAACCATCCACATCATAAACGTCAACCTCCCTCAACTCGTAATCCGACTTCGTCACATTCCACACACGTCTTATCGCCTTATGAACGGAGCCGTTCACAAAAACATTCGCCTTCATATTTCCGATTCCAGGGGGCCCAGCATATGGATAGTCGAACTCCTTGTATATCCTTATACTAACATTTCCATAAACCTGCGTCCCGGTCCTTTTAAAAGAAACAACAAGACAACCATCACCAGTCCCTGGAGGATAGCCACCCTGCTCCTCACGCCTAACATCCACAGCCAATCCGACATCAGGAGAAACTGAAACATTCCATTCGCCGCCCGGCCACCTCCAGTTAGAAACGGAAAACGTTGGATCTCTTACAACATAAACATTTTCACTTAAAGTAGGCTGACCGCCAAGTCCAGCAGGCAAAATCCGTAACCAACTGGGCGCAGCTTCACTAGACGCCAATGGCATATTTGGCCTATTGGGATCCTCCCCTAACTGGTTGTACGGCGTTAAAAATGGACCAACCAAAGCAATAAAAACAAAAAACAATATTATTCCTAAACCAGCTATACCGCGTTTGTTCCGCAAAAATATTTTAAGGAAGTTCCAAAAACGTCTAAAAATAAATTTGATGTCCACTTTCATGTCACACCTCTTAACCGTAACGAATCCTTGGATCTATTATCCCATAAAACAAGTCGGCAATCAATATAGCAGCAATCATAGTTATGGCTAAAACATAAAAGCTAGCCATCAAAACTGGATAGTTGTTTGTAACTATTGCATCATAAATCCACGTACCCATACCAGGCCAAGAAAAAACAGTTTCAGTTATAATGGCCCCTCCAATAATGCTCCCAAAATAGAGAGCAGCCTGCGTTATAATTGGCAAAGAAGCATTTTTTAACGCATGCTTAAACAAAATTGTCCTTTCACCAACCCCCTTCGCCTTTGCTGTAGTTATGTAATCCTCGGTAAGAGTTTCTATCATTACAGCCCTTGTAAGCAACAGAAAAGCACCATACTGGAAAAGCGTGAGAGTGACAATAGGCAAAATCGAGTGCGCAAGGTATCCAGATATGTATCTAAGCGTCTCACCAGGATCAATATTTATTACAATGCTTAAGGCACCTTCAGATATGCTATTCACAGTTAAGGGACGGGGGAAAGGAACCGTAGGTGAACCCCAATCTTGTGGGTAGGGCAAAGCATGAGGAAACCACTTCAAATTAACAGAAAACACCAAAATCAACATGAGCCCAATCCAAAAAGTTGGAAGAGCTGAAACTATTAATGAAAAAACAACATTAGACGTGTCAAATATTCCACCCCGCCTATGAGCAACAATAACCCCCAATAAAACCCCCACAATCACAGCTAAAACTGTAGAACAACCAACCAGATATAAAGTCCAAGGAAGCCGAGACATCATTTCTTGCCCAACAGATCCACGAGTTCTAGTAGAAATCCCAAACTCCCAACGCAAAAGATTGCTAATATACTTCAAAAGCTTCACATGCCATGGATCGTAAGCCCCCCAAAACCTCTTAATCTGCTCCTCCTGCTCTTTTGTAAAGCGTTGAGGATTTGCAAAAAGCGTATACGGATCGCCTGGCATTGCAAAAAATATAGTAAAATTTAATACTATCACTATAAGAATGAGTATGAAAGAGTATATTAACCTCTTAACAATGTAGGTCCGCAACCCCATTTAATCACCATTACGGAACAATCCAATACCTAATGCAACATATATTTAAGGTTTAGCTTAAGCCTCTGAAAGATTTATCTACAAATTATTCTCCGCAATCTCCCTTTCAATGTAAGCCCAGAAATCATTCTCGAGAGCTTTGAAAAAACCCATCCATTCAAGGTCCTTAAGAAAAAAAGCTCCCAACCCAAACAAAGCGCCAAAAGCCCATAACAAACGAAGCCCACGTCGATTTCCCTCGAAAGAAAAATCAATTGTAAAATCATCCGGTTGACCCAACACTTTTACAGATACACATTTAAAACGCCCATCAAAAGATCTTATAGCCAAAACCATCCACCCATCTTTCAATCTCTCCATCTTCGTCTTGAAACCGTTTGCCTCAAAAAATAGACACACACGTTCTACCAGATAACTCAAATTAACCTTTTTATTAATCCACCGAATCATCATCTCAAGCACCACAGAATAATTATCGTTGAATGTTTATTTAAAAGAAAGCCAAAAAGATTTCGCACGGGACAAAGGTTAAATATAAAAGCCCTTTTATGTACACTCTAAACTTTAAACCTTCAACACTCCTAGGGAGTAAAAGGAAAAAATGCCTGAAACGGTCTTAGAAGTAAAAAACCTTCACACTTACTATAAGATTCTAAGGGGACTAGTGAAGGCCGTTGATGGAGTTAGCTTTAGAGTTGAAAAAGGAAAGGCTCTTGGTCTAGCTGGAGAATCAGGATGCGGAAAAACCACAGTAGCTCTTTCAATACTTAAAATTCTTCCACCTGGAGGTCAAATTGTTAAAGGAAGAATTTTGTTCGACGGCTTAGACATCACCAGAATGGAAGAAGCAGAAATAAGAGAAAAAGTTAGGTGGAAAGGAATATCCATAGTATTTCAAGGAGCAATGAATGCGCTTAACCCAGTTTATAGAATAGGGGATCAGATCGCAGAAGCTATAATTACACATGAACCTGACATTAGCAAAACAGATGCAATTGAAAGAGCAAAAAAACTTCTAGAATTAGTCGGAGTAGAACCCTCTAGGGCGAGCAACTTCCCTCACGAGTTCAGCGGGGGAATGAAACAAAGAGCAATGATAGCAATGGCGTTGGCTTGTAATCCCAAACTGTTGATTGCTGATGAACCGGGAACAGCTTTGGATGTTATTGTGCAAGCGCAGGTTCTTAAACTTATGAAGGAGTTAAAGGACCGTCTAAACCTTTCTATGATCATGATAAGCCATGACCTATCAATAATATCAGAGGTTTGTGATGACATAGCTATCATGTATGGAGGGAAGATTGTGGAATACGGGGATATTTACAGCGTGTATAAAGAACCACTACATCCCTACGCAAAGGGCTTACTAGAATCATTTCCAAGCATCACCGGACCCAGAAAACGAATGACCTCTATACCAGGGTCTCCACCGGATCTGCTTAACCCCCCTAGGGGTTGCCGATTCCATCCTAGATGCTTCTACGCGATGGAAATATGCAAAAAAGTGGAGCCAGCATTTCATCCCGTTAAAACCGCGCATTTTGTAGCTTGCCACTTATATCAAAAGGCTTGAGGAATAATAATGGAGGAAACATTGATAAGAGTAGTAGACTTAAAAAAGTATTTCCCAATATCATTAGGATTTTTCAGCTCACTTATAACGAGAAAACCGCCGGTGGTAAAGGCTGTAGATGGAATCAGTTTTGACGTGAAAAAAGGAGAGATATTTGGTCTAGCTGGAGAAAGCGGAAGCGGAAAAACCACTACGGGAAGACTAATACTAAGGTTATTAGAACCAACGAGTGGTAAGATTTACTTCCACGAAAAAGAGATTACAAGCATTCCGGAGAGAAATTTTAAGGAGTTCCGCAGGAAAATGCAGATAATTTTTCAAGATCCATATGAATCTCTAAACCCGAAAATGATTATTAAAGACATAATTGCTGAGCCTTTAAGGGTTCAAGGAATAAAAAATGAAGACGAAGTGATGAAACGTGTGGTTCAAACGCTAGAAGATGTGGAGCTAACCCCCCCGGAAGAGTTTCTCTATAGGTTTCCACATGAACTTAGCGGAGGACAGCGGCAGCGAGTTGCCTGTGCAAGAGCCCTTGTGGTTCAACCGGAATTTATAGTAGCTGATGAGCCAGTATCTATGTTAGACGTCTCTATTAGAGCTGAAATTTTAAATTTAATGGTTGATCTTGTGGAGAAGTATCATGTCTCCTTTCTATACATCACTCATGATTTAGCTTTAGCTCGCCATTTGTGTAATCGATTAGCTATTATGTATTTGGGTAAAATAATGGAGAAGGGATTCGTTGAAGATGTTATAAGCAATCCGCTACACCCGTATACTAGAGCTTTGCTTAACGCCGTTCCAATTCCAGATCCTACATCAAGACGTGTGAAGGTAGTAATTAAGGGCGAAATACCTAGTCCAATTAATCCTCCTTCAGGATGTCGCTTTCATACTCGATGTCCAAATATAAAAGGGGATATATGCCGAAGGGAGGAGCCGAAATTAATAGATTTAGGTAATGATCACTATGTTGCATGCCATTTATATTCTTAAATACGTCGGAGGTTTAAAAGATGAAAAATGTAAGTAATAAGTGGATTGGCATTTTTACTTTACTACTTACCGTAGTAATTCTCGCTGCAGCCTCTTTATATCTGCCATGGTGGTCTGTTAACATATCTAAAGAAGCAAGTGGAATATTGAATTCGGATTTTAAAGTGGAGTATTATCTTCATCAAAAGGTGGTTGCAACCGAAATCATAAATAATGAAACCCAAGTGGTAAGCGCTTCCTTGACAAATTTAGCAGAAAACGGAGATAGCTTAAAAGAATTATCCCTTTGGTTTAGCATTACGCAGTTCATGACTGCCTTAGGCTTGGGATTGTCGTGCCTTATACTGGGAATTACCATTTTATCAAGGTCTAGAAGAATTTTCTATAAGTATATGAAACCTATTGGATATATTACTGCGGTTATGCTGCTTCTTGCA
>Ga0105158_1001105_pt1 | contig 10582 bp, 11 predicted proteins | sample LHCtaG_FD_81567 | JGI IMG/M metagenome (GOLD analysis project Ga0105158, IMG submission 81567) | Hot spring microbial communities from Little Hot Creek, USA to study Microbial Dark Matter (Phase II) - LHC4sed_matched | ecosystem: Environmental > Aquatic > Thermal springs > Hot (42-90C) >... | reverse complement strand
AGTGGTATAATACCTTTTCTATAGGCTGAATAGATTGAGTGGACAGTATGCCATAGGACATGCTGTAGAGTGTCCCATTATAGTTTACCCTAACCTTGCAGGCTCCCTCCTCACCATCCCTTAGCACACACATTTTTGGACAAAGCCTACACTTTACAAGCCCATTTTCTAGGCTTTCAAAGTTTTCAGCCCTTTTTATCATACCTTAACGCTTATTTAGTGTGCTGGATGCTTATAATAGTATCTATGAGCGGGAGAGATTTTGCCTTAATAGCTGGACCAAGTTCAATAAACTTTGCAAGGTCATTGGCTAGGCAGATAGAGTGTGAAATGGTTGACGTAGAGTTTAAGGAATTTCCTGACGGGGAAAACTATTTTAGAATTGTTTCTGATGTTAGGGGAAAAAATGTTTTAATTGTACAGTCCCTTTACCCTCCAGTAGACCACCATCTTATACAACTACTTTTTCTATCAAAAAAGGTTACTGAATTGGGTGGATTCGTTTACGCAATATGCCCATACCTAGGCTATTCTAGACAGCATAGGGAATACCTTTCAGGAGAGGTTGTAAGCTTAAAGGTTGTAGGACATTTTATGGCAAGCGCTGGAGTAAAAAGGCTGCTTACAATAGATATACATAATGTTGAAGGCCTAGGACTTTTCACCTTCCCAGCCTTCAGTGTTTCAGCTATACCGGTTATAGCAGAATATGTTCAAAAAAACGAGGACTTAAGTGATGCAATAATAGTTTCCCCAGACTTTGGAAGTTCTACTAGAGTTGAAAACTTTTCTAAACTTGTTAATAGACCATACTATGTTTTTGAAAAGGAAAGGGATAGGGTTACTGGGGAGGTTAAGGTTAAGCCACCCCAGCTTGACATTGAGGGAAAGGACGCATACATCGTGGACGACATGATTTCTTCTGGCGGAACCGTTGTTAAGGCGGCTAAAGTGTTAAAAGGTTTTGGTGTGAAGAGGATTGTCGCAGTATGTGTGCACCCAGTTCTAGCGGCTGGTGCAATTGAAAGAATGTTTGAGGCTGGTGTTAATAAGATTATAGGATCAAATACTATAGAGAACAAGTATGGTATCGTTGATGTCTCGAATGCAGTAGTAAATTATCTTAAACTTCTCGGATGAATGCTATGAGCTTGAAGGTCGTGTTTCTTGGAACATCTTCGGCAATACCGGTATCGCATAGAAGCTTTCCAGCGACAGCTGTTTTAAGAAAGGACGAGGTTATTCTGGTAGACTGTGGTGAGGGGACACAGCGTCAGATGGCTGTCGCAAAGATAGGGTTCTGTAGGAAGATGAAGATTCTGATAACACATCTTCACGGTGACCATGTTGGTGGGCTTCCAGGACTTTTGCAGACAATGAGCATGCTTAAGAGGAAGAGAAGGCTTCAAATTTATGGCCCTAAAGGTATAGTTGGCTTTGTTAAAAGCTTTCTAAAATATTTGAAGGTTGAGTTAGGGTATGAGCTTGAAATAGATGAGGTTAGGGAAGGTGTTTTTGTTAGAGAGAAGGAGTACGAGATTGCTGCTAAAAGGACTATGCATTCTATGGGAGGATATAGTTTCCTTTTAAGAGAATATCCTAGACCTGGAAGGTTTAATGTTGAAAGGGCAAGAGAGCTTGGAGTGCCTGAAGGACCCCTTTGGCACATGCTTCAGGAGGGGAAGAAGGTTAATTTGAATGGCAGGATTATAGAGCCTGACATGGTTTTAGGGCCTCCTAGGCCTGGTAGGATAATTGGATTTTCAGGTGATACGGTACCCTATAGGTCTATTTCAAAGTTCTTTAGGGGTGCAGACCTACTGGTTTTCGAGGCAACATATTCTGAAAAGGATAGTGAAAAGGCTAGAGAGAACATGCATTCAACTTCCGTTGACGCTGCAAAGATTGCTTCAGAAGCGAACGCTAAAATGCTTGCACTCGTGCACTTGAGTGCAAGATACAATGATCCAACCATAATATATTTGGAGGCGAAAAAATATCATAATAATGTGGTTGTTCCAGAAGACCTTGACGTTATAGAAGTACCTTACCCAGATTCTGGTGAAGAGTTTAGGGTTTATAGTTTAAAAAGCTCCTTAAAACCTGCAGAGACTTGAAGGGCTGCTGAACACATTCTATAATATATGGGCCTCTAAACTCTGATGACCTAAGCTTTGAGATAACATATTTCCAGTCCACTGTACCAGAGCCTATCATCTTATGGCTGTCTGAAGCACCATCATTATCGTGCACATGGACAACACCTATTTTGTCAGTCAAAAGGTCGAGAAAACGTTTAACATTAGATCCTATGTTAGCGTGCCCAACATCAAACGCTAAACCAAGACTCGAACCAGTCCTCTCATAGAATTCGATAAACTCTTCAGGTTCAGTGAACATGTGCCCCATTCCGGGAACATGATTTTCCAAATAAACATTCAATCCAAGAGATTTGGCGAAATCCACAATTTCTTCTAGAAAATTATAATGTTCAACCTTAAGCGTGTCCCTAGAGTAGCCCTTGGGAATAGTTGTTGGATGAAAGACGTAGGATAGTGGGGAAAGCAGTGCAGCCCTTTCCATAGAAGACTTAAGAAGGGTGATGGACTTTCTTCTAGCCTTAGGGTTTGGGTTAAGGTAGTCTGTTTGGAGGAATGGAGCGTGCACTGTAAACTTTACACCAGACTCCTTCAAAAGCCTATATTGTATAAGATTATACCTTTTTCCAAGAGAATATGAGCCCTCATCAAGTATATCCCATGCGTCTGGAGCGTTCTCACATTCTATTTTACTAGAAATTTCCTTTAAAACATGGTTGAATGGTTTAGGCCAAAGGTAGAGTATGGAAAGCGAGATAACACTCATCCAATATAACCCTTTTTTTACAGCCTAGAAGACTTCACCAGCAAGCCAATCTATAACATCATCAATATTTGGACTTTCTATTTCGACAAAAATTGGCCCAAGTGGCGACTCACCCTCTTCTTCGCAAACCACAATATTGCCAATGTAGGCGACTTGCCTATTCAGCATAAGTTTAGTGGATGAGCCAACCTTATTTGATAAAAGAAGCCTCCTTACTGCAGAAACAACCTGCCTATCCCTAATCTTGCTATAGATAAAATATAGAGCTCTCTCGTCATCGAACTCGTATAGTATATAATCTTCTTCAGCCATAACCTTCTTTGGCTCAACATGTCCTACAATATTCTTTATAGCGAGCTCAACCTTTCTAGGGTCCTCAGAAGGTTCAACGGTAGCATAAACCTTAACCCTAACACTTGCCTCAAGAGAAGGTATACGCCTCATTTCAAACATCCTCTTTAAGCCATAGCCTAACTTGAAACTTAACCTTTCTGATAAGCTCATTTAATGTTGAATTGTTTGAAATTATTTCGTCAGCCAAAGCTATAGCGTCACCCAAACCCACTTCAAGCTCCCTCCTATCCCTTAAATCAAAATCCTCTCTAGAAGTTGGAGCATCCGTTCTCCCCCTTGATACAAGGAAACGGTAACGTCTTTCAGGGGAAGCGTGTATGGCGAGAAGCCTAGTTTTTCCAACACTCCTGTAGACCTGAACCTCGTGAATACTTCTTATACCGTCAACGACTATAAGACGCTTGTTCCTTGGAAAATTTTTTAGAGAAAGCTGTGCTACAGCCTGTGGACCTAACTTTTCACGCAAATCCTTCATAACAATACCACAATTTACATCATTCACTTCAAGACCCCTCGATAGCGTCTCTTCTCGAACAACATCCCCTAAGCTTATGTAATAGAAGCCCATATTCTCAATAGCCCTTGCGACAGTAGTCTTACCTGAACCAGGCATCCCCGTCAAACATAATATGAGTTGAGGATTCAATGCTTGAACACATTATCCTTATAGCATAAAGCATATTATATTTTTAAAAAAATTTATGATGTAATATTTATCAACAGGCAACCATTAAACAAACGACATGAGCATGATAAGAACCTTCATCGCACTTGACCTAGAAGATGGGCCCACAAAAGAAAAGATACTCGAAGTTCAGAAGGAAATCTTGAGCTTAGGTGTTGAAGCTAAGCCAGTTGAGCCTGAAAACCTACATTTTACAATAAAATTTTTGGGAGAAATTGAGGAGTCGAGGGTGAAGAAGGTTATTGAAAGCGTTTCTAGAGTAAAATTTGAGCCTATAAAGGCTAAGCTTATAGGATTAGGAGCATTCCCATCACTCACCCACATTAACGTAGTATGGGTTGGAGTGGACGAGGAAGCTGAAAAGGCTATGACAAGACTATGGGAGGATGTTGAAAGGGAGCTTGAAAAAAATGGTTTTCCGAGAGAAAGAAAGTTTGAACCACATATGACGATCATGAGGATAAAGAGCGGCTTACGTAAGCAGGAGCTTGCTGCAGCAATCAAAAGATATGAGAGGACAGAGTTTGGTGAGGAAACGTTTTATAAAATAAAGGTTAAGAAGAGTGTACTAACAAAGGATGGACCAGTATATTATGATCTATATGCCCACAGCAGATTATAGCATGGTTGATAGAGTTTTAGGGGAGGTGGCTGAGCAGGTAACACCTTCACCTAAAGAGATAGAGAAGGTTGATGGTGTAGCTAAAAGTGTTTTAGAAAAGATTAGAGGAGCACTAGAGTTTAGTAAGTTTGGGCCGGAAATAATTTTAGGAGGATCATATGCAAGAAACACTTGGCTTCCGCTTGAGGCAGATATAGACGTGTTCCTAAGATACCCAACAAACGTTACAAGAAAAGAGTTGGAGGAAGACAGCTATAGAATCTCATGCAAGGCTTTCGGTGAAGAAAATCTTGTTATAAGGTACGCAGAACACCCTTACACAGAAACATACGTTGATAATGTTAGAGTGAATGTTGTACCATGCTATAAGGTTGAAATAGGAAACTGGATGACGGCAGCAGACCGTTCACCATACCACCTAAAGTTCGTGAAAGAAAATATCACACGAGAACAGACATTAGATGTGAGATTGCTAAAAAAGTTTCTAAAGAGCCAGGGAATATATGGTGCAGAAATAAAGGTTGGAGGATTCAGCGGATACATGTGTGAAACACTAATCTACAGGTACGGAAGCTTCAAAAACCTAATATTAAATGCTGCAAAATGGAAGCCTCCAATAATAATAACGGACAAGGATAAATTTGATGAGGTTAAAGAAAAGTTTAAGGGAGATAAGATAATAATAACGGATCCCGTCGACTACAACAGGAACCTTGGAAAGGCGCTTACAATAAAAAGCCTAGCAAAATTTGTTCTAGCATGCAGAAGCTTCCTAAAAAAGCCTACAAAAGAATATTTTACAGTATCAGGCAAAAAGATTAAGCCAAAAGATTTAGAAGATAACATTTTACTAGAAAACGTTATAGCCTTGTTGTTCGAGCATGAGAAGATGAGCGCAGACATACTTTGGGGAATGCTATACAAGACATTAAACCATTTCAAAAAACAATTCAACGAAAACAACTTTAGAGTGGCTAGAACAGTTGCAGTAAGCGACGAAAAAAGCTACAGCGCATACCTCTTCCTATTCGAGACAAAACAGGTTTCAGAATACGAGACCAGAATAGGACCATACATATTCGACGAAGAAAACTTTGAAAAATTTGTTACAAAAAACTTGGACAACTCATACATTCTATGGGTGAACGAGGAGGGAAAAATATGTGCACTCAAAAAAAGAAACATCAGCAAAGCGAAAAAGTTGCTTGAAGAAATGCTAAAAGACCCAATAAAATATGGCGCATCAAGAAAGATTGCTGAAACATTAAAAAATGGGAAAGTTTATGCTGGAAAAGAAATATTAGAGGTAGAAAAGGATGAATTATGGAGTGGAGTGATTGAGCTACTTGAGCCAGGAGAAAAAAAGTATTTCAGTTGAAGAGCTGAAAATAGAGCCATACAGTATACTCCTCTCATACCCAAACGTTAACGGAGAAAGGGTTGAGAAGCTTGCTGGTGAGCTTGCGGAGGCTGGCGTGTCAAGAATACTTTTCATTGGGAAAACAAAATTGGATGGATTAAACGTTCTAGGAAAAGGTTGCACAGCAATAGTTTTCGCAGCCGAAACAGTGTATGGTAAGGCAGCGGTTAAAGTGCTAAGAGTAGACGCTAACAGAAAAACATTAGAAGAAGAGGCAAAATTTCTCAAGATAGTTAACGCATACAATATTGGGCCAAAACTATACCACACTTCAAAAGATTTTATTATAATGGAGTACGTTGAAGGCAAAAAGATAAGCGAATATGTTGGGGAACTGAAGGGTAAAGGCGCAAGCAAGAGGTTAAAGAATGTTGTAAAAGAAATGCTTGAGCAAGCGTTCAAACTCGACCAAAATGGTATAGCACACCGTGAACTAAGCAACCCACTAAAACATATAATAGTAGACGAAAAAGAGAAGCCAGTAATAATAGACTTCGAGTCAGCAACATTAAACAAAAAATATTCAAACCTAACAGCCCTAGCACAAAGCCTATTCATTGGAGGAAAAATTTCACCAAAAATAAGAAAGATCATGAACATAAAAGACAAGGAAAAAATAGTATCGGCATTAAGGGAGTATAAAGTGAAAAGAGATTTTGAAAGCTTCAAAAAAGTTTTAAAAAGTGTAAAGATAAATTTTTAAAGAAAAACACAAAAGTAAATGCTGTGTGGGACTGTCGTCTAGTTTGGACAAGGATGCCAGCCTGGGGAACATAAGAGTCCAGAACGCTGGCGATCGTGGGTTCAAATCCCACCAGTCCCACCAGCTAACAAACTCAAAAATTAGCACAACTTAAAAAATATTTTTATTATTTAAAAAAGTAATCTAGATAAGTTTGTTTGTGCTAATTAGCATAGAAGATGATTAAGTTTATGAACCGAAAAAGACAAACATGATTAGAAAAAGTACATGACTCTAAAGATAAAGAAAATGCATTTGGACGAAATATTTGAGGAGGCGATGAGAAAGTATCCAATAGAAGCATGCGGAATCCTAGCAGGCAGAAAACATGATGGTGAAGCAGTTGTGGAAAAAGTATATCATGCAAAAAACATACTGAATTCAACATCAGCATACAGAATAGACCCGGACGACCAAATAAAAGCCTTCCAAGAGGCTGAAAGTGAAGGACTAGAGATAATTGGATTCTACCACAGCCACCCATTCTGGGAACCATGCTGGTCAAAAGAGGACGAGGAAAAAGGAAAAGCTTGGACCAACTACTTCCACCTAATCGTTTCGCCCAAAGACTATAAAGCTAAAGCTTACATTAAGAAACTTGTTGGGGTAAAAGAACAAAAATTACTCATATTCTAAAAAATTTAGTTAAATCGCTGTCACTATAAAATTACTACTTAACTAAAAAGGATTTCCTGATTTATGAAAAAGTTAATTTAAAAGTGGAAAACCTATCCCGTCAAAATTCATTCTCACGTACTATATTTTTATCATATAATCCACCTTATTAAATCGAGTGTTCTTAATTTCTATAAAACTTTTAATATTCCATCGCCATTAACGGGTGTGTAAATTACCTTATTTAATGAATATGGTAGAAACATCTTAATAAATATATTACATAATACCGAGTTGGATTTCAAAGTCTTTGTACGCCTTCTTATATTTAAAAAGTTGATTAATTTTTTCAACATCTATTATTCGGATTTTATCCCGAATTTCATGAAATGTCCCTTTTAAAAGCTCGTCAGCTTTCGTCACATCTTTTTCGGTAACGATCAAGTAAATGTTACTGTTCCAAAGATCATGTGCGTGCTTTAATTTACCTATAGCATGTTGTAGATCTCCGCTAATTTGGACCTCAAAAACATATGTAGGTGAACCTTTTTCAACTCTTCTCCAAACTACATCGAGTTGGCCGCCGTCCATGTCGTACTCGCTCTCTGAGATCAACTTTTGAAGGCGCCCAATTTCAACGAGCTTTGCTTTAATCTCTTCGTGGAGAGAAACTTCTCCCTTTTTGGTCATTTCAACAGCTTTCGGATTAAGAACTTGGATTATTTCGTTTGCTATTTCTTGAGTAATGGACTGAAAACCACTACGAGGAATAAGTTTTACGGAAACAATCTTGTTAGTTTTCCACCTGTCTTGTGGTAAAGAGTATTCTACGTCAAATTCAAATCGATTGGGCCAGATCACTTTGCCTTCCTTAACTTCTTGTGGCCAAAGAGGTTTATCTTGTTTAAATTTTGTTCGCACTACTCCGTATCCAATTACACCTCCAACCGGACGAGTCGCATAAAATAACACATAATCCCCGTCAGAGAGACTTCTCCAGAGAGCTTCTTGGTGAGGTGTTGCCTTAAGTCCCCAAATACAACCTTGTTCAAAAGCAATTTTCCAATGACCAGGCCGACCTACTGCAAGCCACCACTTCGGCATAATTATGCCCCATGGATGAATCTCCATAAAGCCATATATAAATTTGACCAGTCGAAAACCTAAAGTTTTTAAGGAGAATTTAAATACTAGAGTCAGGTGGCAGTATATCATTACTAAGAAGACATTACCATTCTATGTAAGGTACTTTTTTGTTCCCCATATATTCTTCAATTTGTAAGTTTTTTAGGAGGTTCTGTTATTGCGATTTCTTCTATTTATCTTTTTAGAAACTAATTGCCCCCCTGTTTTCTGTTTTAATATTATAAAGTCATCGTCCTTGAATACTAAGAAACCTTCATACTGTTTTCCTTTGTCAGTTCTTATGACAACGTATTTGCTCGGCATTATATATAAGATAAAACTGTGAACAAGTGCTACTATAATTAGAACGGAAGCTAGCGAGTGGGGAGGTGAAAATCCAGCAAATAAGGTGCAAAGATAGATCGCAGATTATAGAGTAAAGGAGCAAAAAAATAGTAAGAGGACTCAAAATAACGCGAGCACCCAAAACCCCTTTAAAGTGATTATTGATCCAATTTTTCTTAATTTAAGATAACTTTCATAAGTAGATAGTTTAGCGATATTTTCGATTACCAAAACCAGTGAAATTAAAATTGCAGGATAAATTGTAGTAAAATGGATTAACGAAAAAAGAATAATTTCATCACTTAAGCATAAAGAGCCTGACAATGCTCAAGTAGATTTCGGAGGCACACATTCTACTGCGATTAAGACGGTAGCCTACAATAAAATTAAGAGCTACCGAAAAATTTCAATGTAGAAAATCTTCCTTGAATTCTATTCCATGCCCTTCTCTTTCTGGTGCAAGTGCATATCCATCTTTTATTACTAGTGGAATCTTGAATAAGTACGTTAGCCAAGGCATATGTTCGACTGTTAAACCATTAGAAAATGCGCAGGTTAAGTGAGTATGTAGTTCCATGTTAAAGTGTGGGGCTACGGGTATTTCGTAATTCTTTGCGTATTCAGCGATCTTTATCCATTCGGTTATGCCTTTTACCCTGCAAACATCTGGTTGAATTATGTCCGCAGCTTTCTTTTGAATAAGTTTTTGGAAGATATCTAGATGGTAGATCCATTCGCCAGTCGCCACTGGTATGCTGAGGGCTGAAGCAATTTCCGCGTAATCGTTTATGTCACTGTCGACGGTTGGTTCTTCAAACCAATAAATATCGTATCTTTCGTATGCCTTTCCTCTTCTGATTGCTTCGTTGACTCCGAATGCTTGGTTAGCATCGACCATCAAGGTGAGACTATCGCCTACCGCGTTCCTGACTGCTTTGAGCCGCTCAATGTCTTCTTCTAGATTTCTTTTACCAACTTTGATCTTAAAGCCTTTGAAGCCCCTTTCCAGAAGCTTTAACGCGTTTGCAGCAAGCTCCTCAGGCTTATAATGTAACCAACCTGAATCAGTGTCATAAATCGGAACCTTATTCCTTTTTCCACCAAGTAACCTATAAAGAGGTTTTCTTTCTACTTTCCCCTTTATATCCCATAGGGCGATGTCGACAGCGGCTATACTATTTGTGGCTGTTCCACCATGGGTTCTAGCGTCAGTTAACTTGCACATGTCATTCCAGATGTCTTCGATTTCTAAAGGATTTCTACCTTGAACTATTTTCGATAATTCTTTATCGATAATCGCCTTTACTCCTTCTCCAGCTCTTAGAGTATAAGTATATCCTGTTCCTTCTATATCTTCGTCTGTTTGAACCTTTACAATAACCAACTGTATACTGTCAAGTGTCCTTGCAGAATCAGATATAAGTTTCCCGCAAGAGGCATTTAGAAAATACGTCCTAATATCTCTAATTTTCATTTAATATATCACTACATTTAAGGTGCTTTATATATAAAGTATATATGAGTTTAGGTTAAGATATGGTGTATGCCTAGGTGGTGTATGAGTTTGGATGGTGTTCCGTTGGAGTGGCATTTTAAGTTTTTGGAGGAGATAGAAAAAGGCAATGAAGTACGTTCTAGGGTTAGGTTTTTGGTTTGTCCTGTTTGTGGGTATAGGGGTGCTGATTTTCTTGTTGATGTGGTTTTTGATGATGGTGGTTGTGGTAGGCTTATGTTGCGTGGTAGGGGTTGGGGTAGGGTTAGGAAGGTGGTTGGTTTTGTGTGTGGGAGGTGTTCTGCGGAGTTTAGGTT
>Ga0105158_1001104_pt1 | contig 10594 bp, 8 predicted proteins | sample LHCtaG_FD_81567 | JGI IMG/M metagenome (GOLD analysis project Ga0105158, IMG submission 81567) | Hot spring microbial communities from Little Hot Creek, USA to study Microbial Dark Matter (Phase II) - LHC4sed_matched | ecosystem: Environmental > Aquatic > Thermal springs > Hot (42-90C) > Sediment... | reverse complement strand
TTTCTCCACCTGTTTTCTCATCCTATATGGAGTCATTGAAACTCTATGTTTACCTTTGCTTGGAACCAGAGAAGCTTATAAAAAATTGCTGTTTTCTCTTCCTATTTGGAGTCATTGAAACTACAACTTCGATGTAGTGGTGGGACTAGCATTAACAAGGCTTTGTTGCTGTTTTCTCTTCCTATTTGGAGTCATTGAAACCGTGTATTTTTCATCCTTTTCTCGCCTAGTAATCTCCAGTTTAAGCCCCTCTCAGATGGGTTGCGCCGATCATCATAATTCTGCAGCAATCTTTATAAAGATAATCGATAAGCGGGCTGCTGGACGTTAGGGTTATGTAAAATCTATAAGTTGAAAAGTGCAAGTTAAAAGTGATGGATTATGGGAGCTGAGGAGTGGATTATTCGTTACTCCGCTATATTGCATGACGTTGGGAAGTTCCTTCAAAGATCCTATGAATTGGCGTTTATGCCTGAACATCAGGAAGTTGCTGCGCGATTAATTGATAAAATTAGTCTCCCGCCCTCCTTGGAAGAGTATAGGGATAAGATCAGGAATCTAATTGGATGCCACCATTATCCTGAAATCCCCATCTTTCAGCCGGACGAAGGTTTAAGAGCGCTTCTCGAAGTGATTAAAAGAGCTGATAGACTGTCAGCTAAAGAGAGACAACCGCATGCTGAAGCTGCTCAAAGCGCCTTAACAACACCCCTGCTTTCAATATTCTGTAGAGTTAATCTGGGAGGCGATAGAAATTTTGAGAGGCTGTATCATGAGGTTATGGAACTTAATTGTGGGGAGGAAATGCTTCCAAAACCTAGAAGCGAGATTTTGGAAATTCTTTCCGAGAAATATGCTTTACTGGATGAGAAATTTAGGGAGGATCTTGATTTAATATCTTTAATTGGAGATTTAGAGGCTCACTTCACAACCTTATATTATCTATTGTTAAAGTATACGTTTTTCATCCCCTCCGTAACTGTTGGCCCCATGCAGGACATATCTCTGTTTGAGCATCTCTCCACAACATGCGCTATTGCAGAATGCCTCTATAAATCGCCTGAAAACAAAATAATGCTTATTGGCGGCGACATATGCCGCATTCAAAACTTCATTTACTCTATAACGTCTGAGCAAGCGGCTAAAATGCTGAGGGGCAGGTCATTCTACCTTCAATTAATCAATAAGACTATTGGACTTTACATCTTGAGGAGATTAGGCCTTCCAGCATCAAACCTAATATTTTGCGGGGGCGGGGTCTTCACGATAATTGCGCCATACACAATAGTGTATGAGGAAAAACTGAGGGAGGCCGTTAAGAAGGTAAATGAGGAGCTATTGAGGGTTTTTAATGGAGAGTTATATATTGCTGTAGCATACGTTAAGGCTGATGTAGAAAAAATTGAGGGCTTTGAAGCTCTCACAATGGATCTTGTGAGGAGATTGGAGGCGGAGAAACTTAAGCAGTTTGCGGACGTTTTACCCGAAAACTATTCGACGGTATTCGGCCCCGTGAGAGGCGGCTTTGACGCATGTGCAATATGCAAGGCTGAGATAAGGGGGGAGGGCGACCGAATAAATTCACTGAAAGTTTGCAAACACTGTAAGGTGATGGAGACTTTAGGCTCAAAGCTCGTGAAGTCAAGCTATCTCGTGATGGTGGTTTATGACCCGCTTAAACCGCCTCCATACGAGTTTGATGTGAACTTTGAAGGTTTAGGCTTCGGATACATACTCGCTTCAAAACTTGAGGAGCTTAAAAGCATAATCGACGTAATCTCAAATCTCCCAGTAAATTTAATAAATATTATTCAGCTTAACTCAACAAAGAATTTCATAAAGAAGGAAATACTCCAGGAAAGCGGCAGCGCGCCAATAGCTTTCTCCTTCGATTTTGTTGGGAGGCATGTTCCAGTAGACGGTGAGGGAAACATTAAAAGCCTAGATGAAATAGTGAAGCAATCGAAGGGATCTAAATTCCTCGGCGCTTTAAAGATGGATGTCGACAACGCTGGAAAGATCTTCTCGCGAGGACTGGGCAAAAATGTTTCAATTTCACTATTTTCAACTATGAGTAGAGCTCTATCCCTATTCTTCGATGGATACTTAAGCTGGCTTATTGAAAACGAGAATTATAGGGATAAAGTCTACATGGTTTATTCGGGTGGCGACGACCTATTCGTTCTGGGATGCTGGGACTCCATATGCGACCTTTCGCTGGAGATTCAGGAGAAATTTTCCGTGATGGTGTCTAAAAATCCATGTGTTACAATATCGGCAGGGCTCATTTTAGCAGACTATAAATGGCCAGTGATAAGGTTGGCTGACGCGGCAAACCACTACCTCAAGCGCTCAAAGGATTTGGGGAGGAAGAGGATAACCATGTTTGGGGATAAAAGCGATTACACTTTTCCATGGAGCGTCATGAAGGATTTAAGAAGGTTGAAGGATAACCTCGTCCGCATGCTGGAAAGCGAGAAAGCTCTCCCAAAGGGCTTTCTGCATAGATTAAGGCAGATACATGAGGTGTATGAGAAAGATAAGCGTGGAGCGGGCGGTGAAAGATACAAGTGGCTCCTAAGATACTTTATTGCTCGCCGAATAAGGGAGAGCCCGGAGATCTCCGATAGGCTGCTTGAAGTCGAAAGGGAAGTGATAAATTATATAGACTACTTAGATGTACCAATAATATGGGCTGATTTAGAGACAAGGGGGTGAAAATGTTTGGATAAAGGGGAGGAGCATTTCAGGTTCTCTAGAAGCTCTCAGGAGCAGCTTAAGGATTCATTCTTCCGTGAAATTGAAAAAGTAGGCTCACTCAGGGACCTCGACCCGGGAAAAATAAATGAGTTCGCTGAGGGTTTGGGGCGCATAATCCATAAAGACATAGCTAAGTCGCAGCTAAGGAGGGTTTATGGCGAGATGAAGAGGCTACAGAGGAGGGAGGCATTTGATGAGAAGCTGCTGGATCCCCTTGCTCCAAGGCTGGCGTACGCCTCAGCTAGGCACGGGGAGCTTAAAATAGTTTATGAAGTCTTTAGGAAGTGCCGTCCAAAGATAAAGGGGAGGGAGGATTTAGATAAATTCATCCTCCTACTTGAAGCTTTAGTTGCATACCACAGATATTATGAGGAGTATCCGCCTGGAAGGTGAATTATATGAGCCCCATCAAATTATTTGGTAAAATCATTATTAAAGGCAAAATTTACTGTGAGACTGGCTTACGCATAGGCGGGGCGCGGGAAGCTCTCGAGATAGGTGGAATCGAAAACATAATTGTAAGAGACCCTGCAACATATGAACCTTACATTCCAGGCTCCTCACTTAAGGGGAAGATGCGCTCGCTCCTTGAGAAGGCGTTTAGTAAGGCGATAGATGCTGAGAGGGAATATGTACATAGCTGCAGCGACGCGAAATGCGAGGTCTGCAGGGTCTTCGGCGTTCCAGTTGAAAGAGCTGAGGAGGCTGAGGGGGGCGTGTGGCTGACGAGGCTCATCGTCCGCGACGGTAAACTAACTGAGGAGGCGCGGAGAAAGCTCAGAGATCTCGAGCTTGAGGTTCCATTCGCTGAGGTTAAGTGGGAGAACACTATAAACAGGGTGACTTCTAGAGCCAACCCCAGGCAGGTGGAGCGGGTGCCATCAGGCTCAGAATTCGAGTTTGAAATGGTTTACAACGTTTACGAGCCTGAAGACTTAGATTACCTGAAAATTGTTTTCGAGGGCATGAGGCTTCTGGAGGACGACTACCTTGGCGGATATGGATCACGCGGATATGGCAAAATTAAATTCTCTGAAATAAAGGTCATAGTGAACGATGTAGTTAACGTTTATCAGATGGGGAGGGATGGGATTATTGCCGCAGAAAACAAGAGGCCTGATGATCTGCTAAGGGAATTCGACAAGTTAAGAGGGGAGCTGGAAAGGGGGTTAATAAAATAATTTTCCGGAAGGACTTATGGATGCCGGAGAAAACATTCCATTCCATACTTATTAAACCGAAATCCCTCTTCCATCTCGGTGAGGGGGGAGCCGGAGTCAGAGGGTTAACCCCCTACCCGCACTCAGACACTCTATTCAGCGCATTTTGCCACGCATACCTCCAGATTTTCGGCAGGGGGAGGCTGGAGGAGCTGCTAAAAGAGTTTATAAATGGGGAGCCTCCCTTCCTAATATCGTCAGCCTTCCCCCTCATCTATGCGGATTCAAGAATTTACTTTTTCCCAAAACCGCATATCGCAGTAAACATGGAGGTTTCTGAGGAGTTCTGGGACGCTTGGAAGACAACCTCATACTTTTCGAAGAGCATCTTCGAAAACCTTCTGGTTAACGGAGTAGAGGGTGTTAAAAGGGCATTTGAAGATGGAGAAATATGCTTAAAAAGCGGGGTAATGCTTACCGAAAATGAACTTAAACTAGTTGGTGAGGAACTCGTCCCCTACCAGGTAATCCAGCTGCCTAGAAGCGTGATAAAGCGAGTAACAAAGCCGAAAACCCAATCAACAATGATTTACTATGTGGGTGCAACAGCATATAGGAATGCGGGGATGCACGTTCTCTTAGATGCAAAGCATGAATATTTGGGGGAGATAGAGGCAGCTCTCAAACTGCTCGGAGATGAAGGGATCGGTGGAAAAAGGGCGCTTGGCTATGGAACATTTGACTTCTCCATGGAAAGGATAAGCCTCACCGAGGCCGGCGAATCCGAGGCCCTAGTGGCCCTCTCACTATTCTACCCCCTCGAGGAGGAAGTTAGAAGATTTATGCAGAAGCCTCAGCTTTTAGGCTACCGCCTATTATCGAGGGGCGGCTACGCTTCTTCACCATTAATTAAGGGTGGAAAACTCAAGAGCACGGTAAGGATGATGTCTGAGGGATCCGTCTTCCCTAAAATTGAGGGCAGAAAACTCTACGGAGGCTTTCCGAGGGTTCTGGGCAGGCGGGAGGGGGTTCCGCATGAAGTCTATAGGTATGGCTACGCTCTTCCACTATCAATAAAGGTGTAGCGCTTGAATAAAGGGTTAGAAGTCAAAAACTATATGTTGGAGGCTGTTAGTCCAGTTCACATTGGATCCGGGGAGAAGGCGTCGGACGCCGACTACATTTTCCATGATGGAAAACTCTTCATCATCAATGTAGAGAAATTCATTGAGGCTATAATCCCACAGCAGTACGATCTATTCTCCAATGTTCTCCTTCAAACCGGAAGCATACAGCAGTGCTTTCAGGCATTAAACGTCGCTCCACCCGAGTATGGTAAATACGCTAAGTACTCCATTGAATGCCCAACTAAGCCGATGGAGCTGCATGTGTTCATAAAAAACGCGAATTCAACGCCTTACATCCCCGGCTCCTCTATAAAGGGGGCTCTTAGAACAGCTATCTGCTACAACCTCCTGATTAACAACCCGGAGAAACTTCAGTTGCTGAAAAAACGCATCTACTCTGTTATTTTCAGGAGGAACGCTGAGAAACTAATGCGGGACATGGTTGAGTCATTCCTTGGAGGCGAAAAAGGACGCCGCTCACCACACTACGACTCAATGAGGTTCATAAGGATTTCAGACACATCAGGCATACCAATCGAGAAGTTAACTATTCAAGGCTTACATTTAATTGAAACTTCAGGGCCAACCTCACACCGGAAAACTGGCCGCGCAACGTATGTTGAAGCCATTAAGCCCGGCACCGCAGCATGCGGGAAAATAACGGTTGATAAAACAATTGCTATGGGAGAATACGGTAAATACGCGGTTAAATTTCCAGCCTTAAATAATATCATAAATCTCAATGCAGTTGCCTCGTATGCAAATAAATTCGCATCCGATTTAATCGACTATGAGGAGAAGTTTGCGGCTACATACGGCTTAAGCGGGCTCAAGCAATTTTACGTACACCTGAGGCGGGACGTGCTGCAGAAGCTTAGCGATGGAGAACTCCTATTGAGGGTTGGATGGGGAAGCGGCTATTTAGCCACCACAATAGGATTACTTTTACAAAGGGATAGCGCTCTCTTCAGGGATTTGAGGAAACGTTTTAATCTCGGCGTCCAGCGCATACCGGTTTTCCCCATTTCTAGGAAGGTTATTTTAGCGGATGAGCAAATGATTCCTCTAGGCTGGGTTAAGATTACAATAGCAGACCATTAAGCTAAGGGGGTGAAATGAGGACGCGCTTAAGACGCGGCGTTGAAGGCGCATGCGTGAGGATTCACGGCCGCCTTACAGCGAAAACGCCTACATTCATAGGGAGTGGGTGCCGTCGAATCAATAGGTCACTGCAGCATATTCCAGGCTCGGTTCTAAGGGGCTCCATTGGAATCTCACTAATAAAAAATTTTTGTATAAACAGCAGATTTGTAGATAACCATGCTGAATGTAAAGCTCGAGACGGCTGCCCCTACTTTGAGATTTTCCACCGGAACAATAAGGGTTCAAGCGTTATATTCAGATACGCCTATCCGGAACACTTGGGCTGCAAGGGTGGAGGAGTCTTCCTCCCAGAAATCAGATGCGTAAACTCTTTGGGGAAACCGAATATAAGAACAGAGAAAAATTTTGTTTGCAGCAGCTGCGGGTATGCAACCCTAAACCCACTCAACTTAATGAAGATGGAGGTGGAAGATTTTATTGATAAAAATGATCCGACAGCAGAGATGGGTTTCATCGAAGCCATCCCGCCGGGATCCACCTTTAGACTAGATATAATACTGGAGGTCGGAGAGAAGCATTATGCAGACCTTATTTTAAGCACATTAAACTGGACGCTTCTGAAAGCTGGAATCGGCAGATGGAAGAACATGGGATTTGGGAGGTTTACTGTCAACGCTAAAGCAGAGATTATAAATTTAGACGATATTTTGCGGAGGGCTGAGGATATCGATACCGCGAATTTCAGCGTGAAACTAATTTCACCAATGATTATCAGCGGAGGGGGACCTTTAACCCCATCACTCTTACTTGAATCCGCCAGAAGGGCATACTCTAAATTCCTCCACCACGGAAAACCCTCCCTCCCAGAAGTTAAATTATCAAGGAAGATTCTTGGCGTGGAAAAAAGCGGCGGATGGTCACTGAAGAGTGAAAAATCGCGGCCTGTCAGAAAAGCGGTTTCAGCGGGCTCCATTTTCTGGTTTGAGGGTGAAAAACGCAGTTGCGAATTAGCTTCAGCACTTGCTGCCCTAGAATATTATGCCATTGGAAGCTTTAAGCCGCACGGATACGGCCAAATAGCCATAGGAAAAACTAGCGCGACAGAAACTTGATAGCATATTTCACTATTAAGGGGAATCGCTATTTAGCCCCCGATTATCTTTATAAGGCTTAATGCATAATTATGATAATCAGTGAACCCATCTGAGAGGGGCTTAAATTTGGGATTACTAGACGAGATAAGGATGAAAAATACACGGTTTCAATGACTCCAAAAGGGAAGAGAAAACAGCAACAGATAAGAGATTGCTTCCTGGATTCGCCTTTTAACAAGTTTCAATGACTCCAAAAGGGAAGAGAAAACAGCAACTCCTTTGGACGAACAGGCTTAACTACTTCCTTGCCTTGTTTCAATGACTCCAAATAGGAAGAGAAAACAGCAACATCACTTGTTCGCCAGGAATAATTGTTCCTCTTATCGTTTTGGTTTCAATGACTCCAAATAGGATGAGAGAACGATGTGTGTATGGTTTATCTCTGGAGCTGGAGCGTCTATCTTGAGGAGAGGGATGCATCGAGTCGTCTGCCTGTTTTGGCTTGATGTTCACTAAATCGGAAGATTTAGTGAACTTGTTCGACGATAATGTGAGAAAGGTGTTTGGCAGATACTTTTACTGAGGATTAAAATGAGCAGAGATGCGTATCAAATTGAATTTAATGATAAAAAGATTAGAATCGATCAAATTTTAGCCGCCCTAGCTGAAATAGCTAGGGAAATGGATTTAAACCATAAAAAGTTGATGTCTGAGCTGAAGTGGGCTTCAAAAAGCGCGATTAACCCCCCAAAGTTTAAAGATGATGCGCCAATCTTTGAGGCTGAGGTTCCGGATGAACTTACAAGGGATTTAGGTGTTTCAAATGAGGTTCTCCGGATACAGCCAATAAGCGATAGGATAGTGCAGGTGTCCATAACCGATGCAAGCCTGCCGCCAGAAAGATGCGAGGAGATAGCCATTAGGTTCGCGCAACAAATATATAGAAAAGTCACGGGGAAAACTGTTGGGAGAGAGCAGATCCTACTTAGCAAAATTGCATGCCTGGAGGGAAACATATGTGAATGCTGCCTAAAACCCATTGAAGGCTTACCCTACGGGTGCCGAAACTGTGGGAGAACATTCTGTTACGAGCACCGCAGACCAGAAACCCACGGATGCCAATTAAACGAAAAGCTGAGGCTACCAGAAGATGCGTCCTCGAGGCATAGAAAAACCGAAGCAGGCGGGGAATACGCTCAGCCGAAAATCATTGTACGCAGAATCCCCTGCGGATGAGGGAAGCATAAGCAAACTCCGGAGGTAAAAGTTGTTTGTCGCTGGAAGAAAATTTTGGAAAGCGTGAATGGGCAGCCCTGACAGCAGGGGGGTTGGCAGGATTAATCCTTACTATATTAGTAAACATTTTGCCAGTTTTCGCTCTCCTTACGGATGTATTCGCTTTGATTAACATCTTCCTATTTATATGCGTTCTTTTCAGCCCATTTCTGCTAATATATGCTTTAGATAATTATTCGCATAGATCCGAAACAGCCATCATCATTTCTTACTTTCTCTCCGCCTTTCTCGTCGGTTTCATAATAACATATCTCGCTCGCAGCGACACAAGTTATTCAGGGTTTATGGCAATTCGGACGGCAATCACCGATGAATGTGCGTGGGGCCTTATTCTCGGCATTGCCACAGCTCTTTTAATACCGGGGCTAAATCTGCTCTCTTCGATAATAATGGCTATATGGTTAGGCTCCCTCCTATATTATAAAGTGCAAACATCACATTTATATAGGGCAGCGCTCGGCTCCCCATTATTCGCTATTCCGCTCTTTGTAGCGTTGGGGTGCGAAATTTCCAGAACAGCCATTTCGCGTAGAAGCATAGTTTACATTTTTGATAAAACAAGTGGAGCATTAACGCGGCAGCGGCCTCCAAAAGTTAAGGCTCCAGTGAAAAAGATGCTGACCACCATCATAGCCTTCCTAACGCTCAGCTTAATGGTATCTGCCGTTTTCGGAGTTTGGAATGAGCTGGAGGAGGCTAATGTCAGCCGCATAGGCGACTTCCATCTTTCCGCATACTCATACTACTGGGACTCATATCATTGCTATTTAGTTGTTTCATTCAGCCTAGTAAACGTTAGGGGTAGATCGATAGCATCAGTAGGGGAGGCTGAGCTCTCAATCTTTAATGAGAGCGGGTCATTAGTTTTTCGTGAAAAGTTTATCTTCCCGCAGGAATCCTTCATCTATAATAAAGTTGACGAAAAATGGGTTTGCGTATGCTGCATTTCAGGTGAAAGATTTTTCTCTTCAATCACATCTGGAGTTAAATCTGTAACAGCATTTCCGCGTATCATTAAATCAGTAAATTCCGGATATGCAGTTTTAAAAGTTAACTTGGCTAATGGAAGAAGGGTTCTTAACAGCACAACCACATTAGAGAAGTTATTAGATATCAACAAGCTTGTATGCTTTTATTTCCGAAATGACGTGGCGCCTCTTCAGGCTGAGCTTGACAGGCAATGGCCCTTCAAAGTGAGGGTAAGAGGATATTTTAAGATGGGAAATTACTGCTGGATGCTGGTTGAGAGAGCGGGAAACGAGATCATAATCTCTCCTCAGAAAATATATAAGCAATATATCCTTCAAAGCACCGACGGCGGATGCTGCTGGAATATAGCGTGGAAAAGCGACGATCCCTACTACTTCCACATAGAGATATTTAATTTTGAAACTTTCAGCAGAGTCCGCATATCAACACCATACGCAACTTTCGTAACGGAAGACGAAGGAAAAACGTGGTATAACTACTAGAATCTAGAGCGTAAAGATGATAAAATAAAACCTATAAAGGACCAATTAAGAATAGCGAAACTCTAATAGGGAGAAAAAGCAACGTTCGATTATCTTTATAAGGCTTAATGCAGAATTATGATAATCGGTGAACCCATCTGAGAGGGGCTTAAATTGGGGATTACTAGACGAGATAAGGATGAAAAATACACGGTTTCAATGACTCCAAATAGGAAGAGAAAACAGCAACTCTTCTAATACGAGCATCGGATAAAAATCACCGCAGCCGCTCCGTTTCAATGACTCCAAAAGGGAAGAGAAAACAGCAACGGGAAAAAGGTCTGAGAGAATTGTTTGAATATTTAGAGGGTTTCAATGACTCCATATAGGATGAGAAAACAGGTGGAGAAATGGAAATGTTCCTTTTACTATCCTTTGAAAAGTTGATAGGGGGACGTGGCAACTTAAGTTCACCTCCTTAGGTGGTTGTAGTATAGTATGAATAGTTTTATTGTTAGGTTCCAGCATGCTATTGATCTCCTATATCTTTCGCTTCTGTTAATTGGGTTTGATGTTATGTTGTTGAAGAATACCTTTGTCCT
>Ga0105158_1001096_pt1 | contig 10659 bp, 13 predicted proteins | sample LHCtaG_FD_81567 | JGI IMG/M metagenome (GOLD analysis project Ga0105158, IMG submission 81567) | Hot spring microbial communities from Little Hot Creek, USA to study Microbial Dark Matter (Phase II) - LHC4sed_matched | ecosystem: Environmental > Aquatic > Thermal springs > Hot (42-90C) >... | reverse complement strand
TTTGGATTCAGCGCAGGCTTGAACAACCATGAAATATTTCTCATAAAGTTTTGCAGGATCCCATTTCTGATACTCCATAATATGTTTGGGATTGTCAAACGCCCAGCCCTCTATAAAATGCACTGATCCTATGATGTAATCGAAGGGAAGACCCTTCAATGCTCCCTTGATTTCATTTGCAAAATCTGGGACGAAATCCACTTCGACGCCAACTTTAAGCTTTATTGGTTCCTTAAGCTTCCTTTTAGCGCCATTCACTTTTTCCATGTAGTCTGACAATTTTCTGTAATTCAATGGAAAATCCAGCTTATCCCTAATTTTTTGGGGGGCAAAGTGATCAGAAATTCCTATCTCTTCAAGCTTTTTACTAGCAGCAACTCTTACACACCTTAGAATTTCGCCTTTTGCATCGCCAGATAAAGATGTGTGAACATGGTAATCTGCAGACGTTGACAACCACCATCATAGATGCTTTACGCTTATGTAGTTAGCATGTTAGGTGGAAGGCGCCGGCAACCAGCTTGCCTGCCCTCAAAAATTCATTAAAAGTTTTGTAGGCTTCCCTTGTTGGCTGGACTATGAGCTTTATTCCCCGCTCTTTTAAAGCCTTTTCAACTTCTGGCAAAACTTTAACAAGCCCAGAATAGCCTGTGCCAACCACGAGCACCTCTGGAAGAGGTGAGTGGCTGAAAACCCCCTTTAAATCTTCTACGCAGAGCTCGTGGCCTTCCCTCCTCCACCATCCGCTTAAAACCTTTTCTGGAAAAACGATTAGATCGCTTGTGTAACGTTTCCCATCGATGACCATCACGCCGAAGTCGTAGGCCTCAATCAACTCTTTCCACCAAAACTACTCTCTTGAAATTAAAGATTTTAAAGCCTAACGGTGAAAGTTTTAGCAGCTATGAAAGTGCTGCCGAGAAGCTTTTACGAAAGAGACCCAGCCAAGGTTGCAAGGGAACTTCTTGGAAAAATGCTTGTTAGGCGTTTAGGTCGAAACGTTTTAAGCGGCAAAATTGTTGAAACCGAAGCCTATTATGGAGAGAACGACCCAGCCTCCAAAGCCTACAAGGGGAGGAAAACCTTCAACGAACTCATGTTTTTGGACGCGGGTAAGGCTTTCATTTACATGGTTCATGGAAACTGGCTTCTAAACATAGTGGCCCATCCTAAAGGCGAGGTTGGCGCAGTGCTGATAAGGGCTTTAGAACCCATTAAAGGAGTAGAGATCATGAAAGCATATAGGGGTGTAAACGACTTCTACGCCTTAACGAGCGGACCTGGAAAACTAACCAGAGCCTTAGCCATAACAAAGGAGTTAAATGGAGTGGACGTAACTGACAACAAAAGCGAACTAGCCGTTACCGAAGGCGCAGGGGAAAGCTTTGATGTTTGCGCTTCCCACCGGATAGGAGTGAGGGCAGACCTACAGCAGATGTTAAGGTTTTACATAAGGGGAAACATTTTTGTCTCCAAGCCTTGAAAGAGGCTTACAGCTGAAACTTTTAAAACTTATTTACAAAAGGTGTCCAAATTAAAATGAAAAGAGGCTAATCAAATGCTCAGCCAAGAGGCCCTAAAACAGATGCATGAAAAAGGCTTTGCAAAAATCATTGGCCTTATATCCGACACCCATGTGCCTGTTCGCGCACGAGAAATCCCCCAAAAAGTTTTCACAGTCTTCGAGAAGGTTGACTATATAATACATGCCGGTGACTTGGTGGAATTAGCGGTTATAGATAAGCTTGAGCAGATTGCCCCTGTTTTGGCTGTTTATGGGAACATGGACGGCCCTGAAATTCGTGGGAAACTGCCTAAAATGAACTCTGTTAGGGTTTTCGACTGGAAGATTGGGGTTATGCATGACCCTGGAACCTTTTTTGGAATGGGGAAAATGCGGGAAATAGCTAAACAGAATGGTTTTAATGTGCTGGTTTATGGGCACACCCACCATTCAAACATAAAGTGGGAGGGAGAAATTCTCTTTATAAATCCTGGAAGCCCCACCAACCCCATCCCACCTTTCGTGGCAAAACCCACCGTTGGATTGCTAACGGTAACTAAGGAGAAAATTTCGCCAGAAATAGTTGTTATCTCCTAGCCTTCACTTTAACTCATCTCTCTCCCTTGGGCGGGAATGTCGTTCCACAGCATAATTTAAAAGCAGTTTGTCTGACCTTCCACTCGATTACGCGGAACAGCGGATGTGCGCCTATGGAACGCTGTAGAAATCCGTGGGGTAAGGGATGTGGAAATGATGACATTGAAGTTTACATTGTTTTCAAGGGTGAAAAGCTTCCCATATGTAGACGTTGTTGGAGCAGGATAGCGGAAAAAGAACTGGAATGGTGAAATGTATGGAAGGTTTCAACTTAAACGTTGCCAAGTCCTTTCTAGGGAAAAATGTAAACCTCCACCTTAAAGACGGCTCTGTGATAGTTAATGTGCAGTTGGCTGAAATTCAAAGAGACCCGTTGAAAGGCGAAGTCCTTGTGAAGTGCATACCCTATGGAAATAAAGGCGCGCTCAAAATTCCTTTAAGAAACATCGCATGGGCGAAACTTTTAGATCTCAACTTAATCGAGGCTAAAGGCAGGCAGAGCAGCTGAACCATGTAGATTGATTTTTACATAAGCGCATAAAATAACCTTAAATAGACTCCAGCAAATTTTCTGAGCTGTGGTTAACTATGCCATGCACAGTTGTAGTTGGCGGTTTCTGGGGAGACGAGGGTAAGGGGAAGATAATTTCCTATATGGCCTTAAAAGATAAAATAGACTTATGTGTGAGAACAGGGTCTGTTAACGCAGCGCACACCGTTTGGTTTGAAGGAAAACGCTACGCACTTCACATGGTTCCATCCGCCTTCCTCTATGACAAATGCCGACTGCTAATTGGCGCTGGGGCAAACGTTCACGTGGCAAAATTCCTCGAAGAGGTTGAATTGACAGGGGTGAAAAACCGCATCGGCATAGACCCACAAGCATCAATAATTGAGGAGAAGCACTCTGAACAGGACAAGACAAGCGCCCACTTGAAAGGCATAGGCACAACTGGTTGGGGTGTTGGTCCCGCCATAGAAGAACGCGTTCGCAGAACAGCAAAACTGGCTAAGGATGTTGTGGAACTGCAGCCCTACTTGGCTGACGTGGCGGCTGAGGCAAACAACGCCATAGATGCGGGCAAAAAAGTGCTTCTGGAAGGAACTCAAGGCTTAATGCTTTCACTTTTTTATGGAACATACCCATATGTGACTGGAAGAGATACAAGCGCATCGGCCATCTGTTCAGAAGCAGGCGTCGGACCCACTAAAGTCGACGACGTTCTAATAGTCTTCAAATCTTTCATGACCCGTGTAGGCGCTGGTCCCTTACCTGGAGAGCTTCCAAAGGAAGAGGCCGTCAAACGCGGTTGGTTTGAAATTGCTGCTGGAACTGGAAGGGAGAGACGCTCTGCTCCGTTCAATTTTGAAATCGCCAGGAGAGCTGTGATGATAAATGGCGCGACAGCGGTTGCATTAACGAAGTTGGACGTTGTATATCCAAAATGTAAAGGTGTGAGAAAATTTGAAGATTTGCCTAGAGAAGCAAAGGAATTCATAGGGGAAATTGAGCGGCAGGTAGGCATACCTGTCGTTCTCATAGGGACAGGGCAAGAAGCTCTTGACATAATTGACAGAAGAACATAAACTCGGTTTTCTACCGCTTCATTTTCGCTTTTTGCCCTAAAAGATAATAAACCGTATACTGATTACTGATTAGGCTGTAGTTTAAAGATGTAGTCGAGGAAAGCCTTTGGCTACACCATCCCAAAAGGAGCATTCACGATTAAATGCCTCCTTCAAAGTTCTTAACAGAGACTTGCGGCTGATTTTTGCTTCAAACCTTGTAGGCGCTTTCGGAGACGGGCTTTACGCATACATTCTCCCATATTATATAGCGGAAGCTTTGGGAGCACACCCTGTCGAGGTTGGCATCTTATTTGCCTTAACAAGCTTAACGGCCGCTTTAACGTTGCTAGTGGCTGGAGCAATAGCCGACAAGTATGACAGGAAAAAGATTATGATAGCCGGATGGGTTGCATGGCTTCCAGCCCCCATCATTTTCGCCTTTGCAAATAACTGGGTGCAAGCGATTCCGGGAATGATTCTCTGGGGCTTTTGGCTGGGTGGACCTACAAGCACAGCCTACATCGTGACGGCAGCCGACAAAAATAGGCTCACACTAGCCTTCACCATGATTTCTTCGGCATGGTCCCTAGGCTATATTTTCGCTCCGGCCTTAGGCGGCTATATGGCTGGAAAAGTCGGCATGACAACGGTTTTTCTAGCAGCCTTCACCCTATACGCCCTAGCAGCCTTTACGTTAGGGTTTATCCGCAGCCAACGCGCACCTAGACAACATGAAAAAATTGAAGATTCACCATCGACGGCATTGCAGCTTCTCAAAACAAAGAAACTGGCTTTAATTTCGGCCTTTTTCGCGGCTGTGATGTTTGCTATGATGATGTTCCGCCCCTTCGTTCCCGAGTTTCTGGCAGAAGTATATCATTACGAAAAATTTGAAATTGGCGTTTTAGGCTCCGTAGCCTTCGCTGGCTCAGCGGTTTTGGGCATAATCTTAGGCAGATTTGGAGACAAATATGGAAAGAAATTATCTCTAGCTACTTCAATGGCGCTTTGCAGCTTTTCCCTGGCTGTTATGCTTTTAACTAGCAACCTTTACATTTTGACGTTTGCCTTCTTTTTGATGGGGGCTTCCTACATAACATGGTCCTTAATGAGCGCTATCATAGGGCCCATGGCTCCGGAACATATAAGGGCCAAGTGGATTTCCATACCCCAAACAGTAAGCATGCTCGCCTCTATTCTTGCACCCTACGTAGGCGGAGTCCTTTATAGCGTGGAACCAAACATGCTTTTCATTGCAGCGGTTGCAATGACATCTGCTCTGGCAGTTATCGCCTTAAACCAAAAATTCTGAAGCCTTCATTAATACTCTGGCCTCTTATCAAGGGTTATATTCACGTACACCGGCTTGTTATTTCTCATTACTTTAAGTTTTATGTTGTCCCCGGGGCTTTTGTACCTTTCAAGGTAAATCACTAAGTCCTCGGCTCGGGTGATGGCGCGGTTATCCACTTCGACAATCACATCGTTAGGCTCTAATTTTCCATATGAGGGTCCCCTTTCATCCACTTCTAGAATTAGCATTCCACCTATGTAAGTGGGATCGTAGGATATACCCATCCATGGATGCGCATATGTTCCATTCTCAATTATGGCGTCCACAACTCTCTTCATTATTATAGATGGAATGGCATATCCAATGCCTATAAACGCCTTGACCACCTCGGTTGTTTCTATTGCAAAGGTTACTCCAACAACTTCGCCTAGACTGTTTAGCAAGGGTCCGCCCGAGTTTCCGGGGTTAACGGCGGCGTCAAACTGGATTATGTCGACTATTGAATATTTTCCCCAGGGCTCTGGCACGCCAAGCTCGCTTAGCCTTAAAACTCTACCTACTTGACTTACAATTCCAGCAGTCATTGAGCCTTCTAGGCCGAAGGGGTTTCCAATGGCATAAACGGGTTCGCCTACCAAAAGTAGTGTAGAATTGCCCACTGGCAGTGGTTTTGCCTCATTTGGGATTACGTTAACTTCTAAAACCGCTAGGTCGCTGTAAATATCTCTTCCTTTAATTGATGCAGAAAGCTGGATAGGTTTTCCGTCGATAAAGAAAGTTACAGTAATAGCGTCTTCTGTGTCCACGACATGATAGTTGGTAACAATATATCCTCTACCGTTTAGACCGATGGAATAGACGAATCCAGAGCCGGACTTGCTTCCGGCATTCACCAAAACCACGGAGCTTCTAGTCGTATTGTATATTTGGACAGCCGTCAAATTGAATTTCTGGGTATAATGGAGCTGTTCTATCAAGCCTTGGAGAGCCTCCAGTTGGGCTGAAACGGCGGCATAACCATCTTTTAAAGTTTCCAGGTCTGTTTTTAAATCCCAGTATACTAGGGAGAAGCCTCCACCTAAGGCTAAAGCGACGAGAATTAAAGCCAAGATGAACTTCTTATCGATTGTTATAACGTATTCCCACTCCATATTGCCCTCTCCAACCCGTTCCTATACAATTCAAAGACCCTTAACAAGTTTACGTTTAATTGCTTATTCAAATTCCCTTTCAAGCTGCAGCGATTCCTTTGTTAGCCCGTGTTTTTTATATAGCCAAATAGCTGCCTCATTATTAAACTCTGTCACCACGTGAATTTCCAGAACTTTACCTCTTTTTGCTCTCTCCATGATTTTCTGTAGAAGTTTGCTTCCCACACCCCTCCGCCTATATTTTGGCACAACATATAGGTTTTGTATGTAGCCCAACTTTCCCCCATGGCAAAAGTCATGAATAACCCACAAGTCTATAAACCCGACGATTTCGCCGTTTACCTCAGCAATCCACAACTCGTAATCGGGATTTTTAAGAGAACTTTTTAAAATAGCTAAACGTTCTTCATTCGCCGCAGTTCCGTGCAGAAAGTCTCCAGCGATGGCCGTCAACATTGAAATATCGCCTTCAACAGCACGTCTAACTCTAACCCTGACATGGCGAACACGAAATTACTATTTTGAGCTGTACGGATTAACGTTTTCGCCAAATGTTGAAGGGACATTGGCTCCAGCAGTATCGACTATTCTTGTACTCGCAGTTTTTGCACTCCGGCATGTTGAAAAGTCTCGGCTTTCTGCTTCTTCCAGAACCATCCTCAGACAAAGCCTTCTCCATAATCCTATTGAAAATCAAAGTCTAAAAGTTATACCTTTAACGGTGGTGGGGCTGCCCGGATTTGAACCGGGGTCTAGAGAGCCCAAGTCTCCAAGCCTAGACCAAGCTAGCCGACAGCCCCGTCCAAATATTTTCTATTGATAAAATTTTGAGAAGGGTGGTTTAAAACGTTTCTGTATTAAAAGAACATGTTGGCTGTATGCAGTCTAACGTCTCTTGACAGAGCACTGTAAAATTTTTGGGCAGACTAGGCATTCGTCTGGGATGGGCATGTCTTTGGGGATGGAGTTTAAAAAGCCGAAATAATAGGCGCATTTGGCGGGAGAATCGAAAACCTTCGGGTAGTCTGTTGATTTAACACCTATAATTTTCATGTTCTCTACAACTATGTCTATTTTCGACATGCAGTGGGGACAAGCATAATAAGTTTGCCTCGGAATTGTAGAGTTATCTGTTAAAACCGCTGGTTTTTCGAAGGTTTTGCCGCATCCCCTATAGGGGCATTTAAGCTTTTCCTCATGGTGATGGTGGAAGAGCAATGGGGGCATGGTCTTTCGCCTTTTAATGTATTTCCGATATGAATCATTAATCTTAATACTTAATAAACATTTCTATCACAAGCACAACAAAAATACAAAACAAACAAGCCTCGGCCGGGCTTCGATCCCGGGACCTGCGGCTTACGAGGCCGCCGCTCTACCAGCTGAGCTACCGAGGCGCTGGGGGATATTATCGCTAAAAATTTTGGGAAAGCTGGCTTTTAAAATGTTCGGAGAAAGCATTTTGCGAAGAAGCTTGCTTTTTTCGATGGGGTCCCTTCATACAGAATGTTTAAGAATTTCTTAAGCCTTCCAATTTCAAAGAAGGTGTTAAGATTTTGCAAATGTTAAAAGATATTGGCGAGAGGAAGGCAATTGAGCTTATATGGGGGAAGCTGGATAAAACCCAGATGCCCATTCCATTCGGTGATGATGTTTCCGCCTATGCTGAAAATGGCAAGCTTTTTGTTTTGAAGACTGATATGTTGGTTGGCAAAACTGACGTTCCAAAGGCTATGAGCTTTTGGCATGCCGCTCGCAAAGCTGTAGTCATGAATGTCAGCGACTTCGCCGCAAAAGGCGTCAAACCCCTCGTGGCGTTGGTTTCGCTGGGTTTACCAGATGAAATCACAGTGAAGGAGCTTGAGGAAATTGCCGAAGGCTTAAACGTGGGTGCCCGTGAGTATGGCGTTTACATTGTTGGAGGAGACACTAATGAGGCTTCAGATTTAGTTATTAGCCTCTCAATGTTTGGCATGGCTGAAAAAGACTCTTTGATATTGAGGAGCGGAGCAAAGCCAGGCGACTATGTGGCTGTTACCGGCTTTTTCGGAAAAGCTTCTGCCGGATTGAAAATTCTTCTTGAAGGACTTAAAGCGCCGAAGGTTGTTCGGGACTTGCTTGTTGAGGCTGTTTTGATGCCCAAAGCCCGTTTGAAGGAGGGATTAGCCTTAGGCGCTAGTGGGGCGGTTACGTCGGCTATTGATTCCAGCGATGGGCTGGCATGGAGCCTTCACGAAATTGCGAAGGCAAGCTGTGTAGGCTTTGTTATTGACAAGGTTCCATTGGCTGCCGAGGTTGAGAAGTTTGCGGAGTTAAACGCTCTAGACCCGTTGGAGCTTGCCCTCTACGGCGGAGAAGAGTATGAGCTTGTTTTAACCATAAAGCCTAGTTTTTGGAGCAATGCGGAAAAGGCTGTGGAAAAAGTTGGCGGCAATTTAATAAAAATCGGAATGGTTACGGCTAAAAGGCAAGTCCTTTTAGACTTGGAAGGGGAAAAAAGGGTTATAGAGCCTAAGGGTTGGGAGCACTTCCGAAGGCAATAAAATGGATTATCAGCCTAATTATCCAACTGTTCGAGAATCCATTTTCTACGAAAAACTTGGAGGTGGCAAAGTCAAGTGCATCCTTTGCGAAAGGAAATGCGAAATCTCCGAGGGACAATTAGGCTTCTGCAAGACTAGAAAAAATTTGGACGGCAAACTTTACACGCTTGTTTATGGAGATATAAGCGCCCTTGAAAGCCGTCCAATAGAGATAAAGCCATTCTTCCATTACTGGCCGGGCTCAACCGCTTTAACCTTTTCAACATGGTCATGCAACTTCGACTGCGTTTGGTGCCATAACTTCCACCTTTCAAAGGCCAGCCCAGAGCCGAGAAACGCAGTCTGTTATTCACCGGAGAAAATTGTTAAGTTAGCCCTTGAAGGGGGAGACACTGGCCTATGCGCAAGTTTTCAGGAGCCCACTCTTTTGACTGACTGGGCTGTTGAAGCCTTTAGCCTCGGCAAGCGCATGGGAATAAAATATTGCTGTTATGTTTCTAATGGTTATATGACGCTGGAAGCTCTAAAAGTCCTCCGCGGGGCGGGGATGGATGGGCTTAAGATAGATGTTAAGGGCGACCGTGAGGTTTACATGCGGTACTGCGGCGGCGCTGATGTGGAAAAGATTTGGAGAAACGCCAGAGAAGCGAAACAAATGGGGCTTCACGTTGAAATAGTCAATCTTGTTGTTAGTGGCGTTAACGATGACGAAAACACTTTGAGGTGGATTATTGAAAAACACTTGAAAAACGTCGGAGCCGAAACCCCCCTTCATTTTACGCGGTATTACCCAGCCTACAAGTTCCAAAACCCGCCGACGAAAATTGAAACTTTGGAGAAAGCCTACGAAATGGCTAAGAAGGCTGGAGTTTTATATCCCTACATTGGGAATGTAACCGGACACCCATATGAAAACACCTACTGCCCAAGGTGTAGAATGACGCTTATAAAAAGGTACGGATGTTATGTAGTGGGATATTCTGTCACCGCTAATAAGAAGTGCCCAAAATGTGGGACGGAAATTCCGATAACTGGGGAGTATTTGGGGAGACGCGCTTTTAAACCACGCCTGTTGTAATTTCCTCCCTTCTCCACCGTCTTCGTCTTAGCCAAGCTTTTATGAATTCTTCTATCTCGTGTTTGTTGTAGGGGTCTTGCCAGGCATTTTCTAGGGCTTGGCACTCGTTTAATGCGCCTATAAGTCCAAAGTAGGCGAGCAGTTCGTTGTAAAGCTGTTCCGTCTCGGCGACGTTTAGCCAAATGCCCATTTCTGCTAGGATGGCGGATAAAACCGTGCGGCTCAAGTTTTCCGCCTCGAAGCTTCTTTCTCCTTAAGCCATTCTTCGTATTGTTCTAAAACGTTTTGTATTTGCCTATAGATGAAGTCTTCAGCATTAGCATAAGGCGTGTTCATTTCCCGCACGGCTTTGTTTAGCCTTTCATATTGGTCTCTTGGAACCTCTATGTACTCGTAGTCTGCGGATTCCCATTTGAGCATAAAGCGCACCGCTTGGCGTATGAACTCCTCTTTTGTTGTGTAACCTCTTCCCTTGTGGGTTTGGATGAAGCGTTCCACCTCAGTTAGGAGTTCGGGTGGAAGGATAACTGACTGGTAGAGCATGGCTTCGATGGCGTCTTGGTAGGTTTGCATTTTGCTTGTTTGAGCCATAAGCTCGCCCAGCAATGCCGTGAGCTTTTGGTGAACATCGTCTGAAATTCTTAACGTTTTCATTCGGGTTTCACCACTGTATTATTTGTGGCGTAAGTCTTTTAAATGTTTCTACTATACTAAATATACAGAATGCGCAAGGCACACGCGAGGCCTTAAAATTTGCCCAAAAAACGCATAGTCAAAGTGGTCCTAAGCAAAGAGCAAAAGGAAATACTGGAGGAACTGGCAAAAAGGCTGGGAACAAGCGAAAGCGAAACTATGAGGATGGCGCTAATGGACTATGCGAAAGCGCTAAGCCTACTGGAGGAACGTGTGCGTAGACGAGCCCT
>Ga0105158_1001094_pt1 | contig 10668 bp, 11 predicted proteins | sample LHCtaG_FD_81567 | JGI IMG/M metagenome (GOLD analysis project Ga0105158, IMG submission 81567) | Hot spring microbial communities from Little Hot Creek, USA to study Microbial Dark Matter (Phase II) - LHC4sed_matched | ecosystem: Environmental > Aquatic > Thermal springs > Hot (42-90C) >... | reverse complement strand
TGCATTGCTTGAAGTTAAAAAGGATCGATCGGTGCTTCTTGTCGATCTACAGATCATTGGCGCGAAAGTCCTCAAGCGCACGGATCCGGAAAAGTACTCTAAGCAATACGAGATTATGAAATCGACATTGAAAGCCTTAGGTTTACCTTCTCTTGGATCAACTAGGGAGGAGCTCGTTTTAAGGTTTAAAGGGAGGATTATTCTCGCCATGCTAGTCTACAGCTGTGACAATTCGATCGTAAGGACGGCAGCTTTCACCGCTTTCTCGCCAGGTGTGCTGACGAAACTTGTTAGGAAGCTTGAAGCGAACGGGTGGAGGAAGGTTTCTATGCTGGAGCTTAGACCAGCGCGCACTACTCGCCAACCACGTTACTCGACTTTCAGCACTGGGGCTTAGTTTACTTACTGCTTTTACGCGCGCGTTCGCGCTAGGCGTTAGACCGCCTCCGCAAGGATGCCGTAACCTTTTAGAACTCTTAACACGCGGAATCCGGATGCGCGGAGCCTCTTGGCGATACCTGTTTGTATATTGACTCCTCTATGCTTACCCGGCCAACCTGTGTAGTGGAATAAGCGAGCTCCTCTTCTGAGGGTACGGCGCAGCCTCGTGTAAAACTCCAAGCTGTACAGCTCACCCGCTAGACGGAATCTCGGAGGATCGTGCACAGCTGCGTCGAAAAAGCCCTCTGGCAGATCCTCAACAACTTCAAAAGCGTCTCCGAGGAGTAGCGTCACGCGTGGGCTGGAAAGCTCTCTGCTCCAAGGGTTAAACTCCGCAATTTCCAGCACCCACCGATCCTTTTCAATGCTAACAACCTCTGCGCCACGCTTCACCAAGTGTATCGCCGTGTACCCTAAACCGGTGCAAACATCGAGCACACGATCCCCCTTGCCGGGGCCCACAAGCTCTACTTTCCTCTTTGCATCGTTCCAAGGATCAGTCCCAACAATGTTGTGCATGTGGATACCCGATATTTCAAGCGTGGGTGCGACGCCTTTACCAACGCATTTGAGCTTGTAGAAGCGTCCATTTCTGTAAAAAGCGACTTTGAACCCGGCCCCACCTTGCTCGAAGAATACCACGCAATTTTCCTCCTGCACCGCTGCCCTTAATCCATCAGCACGTAGGGGGAAGGAGTCTATCCAGAACGTACCCCCCTCCACTTTCACATTCACTTTCCCTTTCCCGAGATCTATAGTGGCGAACCCTCCACCCTGCTCAGATAGAGTTAAAAGTTCTCGCGCTTCGCACGCGCAAAGCGCTAAGCCAGTTTTCGGACAAAAGAAAAGTGGATGCCAGGTTTTCACGGCACGGACGATAGTTCCTCCACTAGCTCTTTGGCTAGCTCGCGTGCCCTCGCTAGCTTCTCCTCTAAAACCTTCAACCTTTCCTCTGAATCTTTTAATTTGGATTCTAGCTCAGAAATCCTTTTCAGGGAGCTTTCCGCTTCTTCAGGACCTTTAAAGAGGGCTGGAACCTCTATTTTCACTCCCTCGTTAGCGAAATGCCTGAAGGTTTCCTCTACGAGCTTCGCGGCTTCGGTTCTACCGGCTAGATGCCTTATAATTGCTTCGCTGCGCCCAAGGTCTTCGGCTATCTGTTCCGCTGTCATCCCAGCCCTGGCTCTAGCGAACGCTCCAGCCGCTACGGCTAGGCTGTCTATCCGTGTGAGCCTCTCCGTGCTTTCTCTGATCTTCTGTAGCACGTCTTCGCGCAGCAGCGTGGCGATTATAAGCGCCGTCTCGAGCTTGTGTATACCAGCTCTCGAGAGAGGTTTAAGCGGTACGCTTTCTTCGCTCACGCTTCTCCCTCCTCGTATGTGCGCCCACGCCACTTAAGTATTTTGTTCGGGTACACGATTATGCCTTTATCGGTGATCTCAAAGACGTGACGTCTCGTGCTGTGCGAAGTTCCCCTCATCTTCCAAACTATAAGACTCCTCTTCAATTCGCCCTCGATCTCGTCTAGGTCTAACCTGATTATGCCGTCAACAGCGTGCTCAACCTCAGGACCCCCAAAGCCTCGTTCACCTACGCTAACTTGAGAAACAAGTATGGATGTGCAGCCTAGTCCTGAGAGCACCCTTTTCAACGTCATGACCATCGAGCGAGCGACTGCAGGCTTCGTTAGGTATAGTGTAGTGACTGAGTCTATAACCATGCGCTGAGCTTTCAGGTCCCTTATCGCCTCACGTACAACATCTACGAACGATGGGACGTCGTCCACAGCTTTTACGACGTACTTCTCTTTCTTAGCGTACTCCCCTATCCCGCCCGTAAATGCGTCGACTGTTGCGAAGAGCCCTTCACTTTCGAACTTTCTTACGTCCCAGCCGAAGTTCATCATGTTTATGATTATCTGAGCGGGATGCTCCTCGAGGGCCACGAGAACGCCTGGTTCTCCCTTCGTTAGACCGTAGTAAAGGAACTGTTGCCTAAAGATGCTCTTCCCCGTACCAGGCCCCCGATAGGAGTAGTACGTTGCGCGTCGGGATGCCACCGTTTAGGATCTCGTCTAAGCCAGGTATTCCGGACTCGATCCTCCGCGCCCGCCTCTCAGGTTTTATCGGAAATTCCTCCCGGAATCCTAGTTCTTCACTCACGAGCTAAATAGCAGTAAAGACATATTTATCGATAGCTTACTGCGGCGCGCTTAAATAAGAGTTAACATGTGGCCGAAAGGGGTTATGAGCGAGTACCTAGAAACTATCGAGTCGTTAAAAAAGAGGTTCAAGATCGCCGCGATTACCGATGACTGGCTAGGCCATCCTATAGTTGTCTTCAAAACAGGGGGGAGAGAGGAACCGCCAGTGCTTGTGACAGCAGGTTCCTTAGGTGTGGAGGTCGCTGGTGTGTACGCTGCGCTTGAGCTTACCTTGCAAGTTGATGTTGAGCGAACAGTCTACATTTTACCCTCGCGCGACCCTACAGGCTTTCACGAAGCGTCCTACATACTCAGTAAAATCCTTGGAGAGAATGTGAGCGTCAAGAGCGTTGTTGATTTGAGAAAGCTGCTAACTGGCGTAGGAGCGGAGTTTCTATCAGAGACGGGCGACCTCTTTCTCGCCATCTTCAAGGGCGTAGGAATAGCCGCCAGCTATTCATTAGACGCGCACAAGGCGGCAGAACTCCTCGAGAAGGAGATGCAGTCGCAAGAGCTGGCAGATACCCTTGATGGTACACGTATCTTGATAACTGGACGCTCTCCGCAAACAGAAGGTGAGGGAGAGATGTCTCATTTCCTCACGGTATTCGCGAAAGAAGGGAAGCTTTTCACTTACGATGATTTCAGCGTGGGGACTGTACCAGAAGTAGATTTTGTGAAAAACTTCGTCGATCGCGAGGATCTAGGGATGGTTGTGGACCTTCACGAAAGCAAAAACTCGCCAGGCTTCTACGTTTCCCAGAGCACAGAGCCTAGCAGCGGAGAACTCACGATCCTGTACCTAGTGTTGGACCAAGTGCGACAGTACGGCATGGAGCTTGCAAGCCGCGAGACCCTGGAATCTATCGGCCTGAAGGTTTTAACTGAAGGGCTAGGGTGCGGAAAAGGACATTGCGGTTTGGTGGACTACGTTACAGGAAAAGCCTACGCTTTCGCATTTTCAACTCCGTTGGATAAACCACTCGAATCCCGCATTAGAACGTTAAGTGTAGCCACGTTATCTGCTCTCAACGCATTCGCCATAGCCTACGTTTAAACTATTCCCCCACAGTTTAGAGCAGAATCCGAGCAGTATCCACCGTGTTCCACCCTCCCTAACTTCTAGCGCGCGCTAAGCCTAAAGGTTAAAATAGCTCGTATAAACAGACTATAGTGGCTATGAGGATGTTCAATGGGTTATCTGAGGTGCTGATGACGCGAGCAGCCGCCGAGCCTTCACGATTCCTTCCCTGGTGGTCCATGTGACTAAATGGCTTCTGACGTGCGAGGTTTGCGGAAACAAGAGAGTCTTGGATGTTGGTTACAACCTCAAAGAGTTTCAGCACATATATATCTTCTGCAAGAACTGCGGCGGAAACACTCCGCACAAAGTAGTAAGTATCTACGAAAACAAAGCCTCTTCACCCAGTACTGCTGGGTGAATTCGATTTAAGCAGCATTCGATGTTTTGCGAAAGTCAAAACGATGCTTGAGCGAGGTGGTCTCGAATTGCAAGACCCTTGATTAAGCTCTTAGATAGCTTTGAAGGAAATCGTCAAGCTCCATCTCCAGAGCCATCTCATGCCTAGCGCTCTCTATGAACTCGTACACTCGAACAAGGGTCTCCCGCACCTCCCTAAGCTTTTTTAAAAGCTCGGTACCGCTCTCCCTCCCAACGCTACTCAACTTTAGCATCAGAGCATCCCTCTCTTCCTCCAATCTGTGAAGCTGAACCTCCAGCTTCTCCAGCAAATCGCGGGCTTCAGACAACAGCTGTTTCCTCTTCTGTTCAAGGGCTTCTCTAAAGCAAGCGTACGTGTCCTTTGAAATTTCGCCAGCTATCAAAGCTTCGTCGAGGTCTAGAAACCTCTCTCGGATTCCGCGCAGCTCCTTAACAGCTTGCTCAAGCCTTTGAAGCTCGCCAGCTATATCGGAAACTGGTACTTTTATTTTGATTTTTAGTATTATTTCATCATTATTTAAAACAGCATCGTTAGGATCTATAACTACAGACTTTCCATCAATCAACTTTATCACTAAGCGTTTAGCTTTACCGCTCCTTCTATCTATGTATACCCTCTTAAGATAGCCTACGTAGACCCCGTCACTACTGCGAACCCTAGTCCCAAGGAGCTTCTTGAAAGCTTCCCTCCCTACAACCTCGCCCAAGGTCCTCTGCTTGTGAAGCATTCACTCTCATACGACTCCTTGAACACGACTCTATAACGCTTCGAGCGAGTTAGCAGTGTAGAGCGCATTTATGACGCAGCTACCCTTCTGAGTAATACACGCCAAGGCTAATACACACAACGCGGCATGGTGCGGCCGCCGGGATTCGAACCCGGGTTCTCCGGCGCGGGGGGCTTGCGCGCGCCAAAAGGCGCACGGCGCCCTAGACCAGCTAGGCGACGGCCGCTAAGGGATGTAAAAGGTGAACGGTTTATGAGCTTTACGGCAAGCAAGTCCAAGAAAACGTATAACCGCTTGCAAGGGGTCGCGCTCTATGGGCGAACGAGCGTACCAAGCGATTCTCCTTTAAGTGCTCTGAGGATATTGGAGGGGGGTTTCCCTCGAATTACTCGGGTCTCAATTTTCGAACGCTTGATTACAGCTAAAGTAAGTGGATCGAGGAGTTTGTATTCTCCTGCTCGCACACCTTCTGAGAACATCTTCTCGAGTTCGCTGACTGCCACTTCCTCTAGCTTCTTGGCTTTCGGGTTGCGCTTAGGGTCGTCATCATAGATTCCATCGACATCGGTTGCTAATATCAGCTTCTCGGCTCTAAGCGCCTCGGCGACTAGCGCGGCTACGGTAGTCGTCGACTGGGCAGGCTGAAAACCTCCAACAAAGACCGCGCGCCAGGCAGGCATTGCTGCAACGACGTCGCTTACACTCGAAGGCACTTGCGGAGGTGAAACACCGTGGAACAACGACCATACTAGTGCCGCGTTCACAGCTGCTACGCGAAGCCCGAGAACATCTAGAGCCGAATCATTCAAGCCGAGCTTTCTACCCCATGACACATACTTGCGCGCCAGCTCGCCCCCGCCCACCACGACAGCTAATCCGTCGTAGATTTCGAGCGCTTTCTTAAGTTCTGAGCACAGGCTATTTGCGTAATCAATGTCCAGCTCTAGACCGTTAAAGAGCACGTGCCCCCCAACTTTAACGACAGCGTACCGCATACTGCGCAACCTTGAACGCGCTAAGCATTTAAAAGCTACTCATCTCCAACAGTTGCGGTGAGGAGGTTGAAAGGTTACCTCGTGAGCACCCCTCTAGCTCTGATGTTGCTCGATGATGGAGGTGGAGTGATAGCGTCCGTGCGACTACTTGAAGACCCCGATAAAGCTGCAGAGGAGCTATTGCTTTTAGAAGAGGGCGGAATCCCTCCTTCGCTGGAAAAGTTACTAGATAGCGCCAAAGGTATTGACGAGCTGGTGGTTGAAGATCCGGATCTAGCGGAGAAAGTAGCTAAGCGCTTCGCCGGTTCGGTTTCGGTTAAGCCGAACAACGAGGTAGCTAGCAGCTTCCGAGAGAGGCTTTCCGAGTACCTGAAGGCTATAGACGTTAGCGAGGATCAATACAGAAGCTTCACCCACGAAGTTTCCCTTGTACTAACACGGAAGAAGGTTCGGAAAGCAGCGGAGAAGAGGGATTTGTACATCGCCCAAGCCATCTCCGCTCTGGACGATGTGAATAAGACCCTCAACCTGTTTGCTTCTCGCGTAAGGGAATGGTATGGACTACACTTTCCCGAACTCGACGAGCTGCTAGAGGACCATGAGGATTACGTAAAAGTTGTTTGCAGGATAGGGAGCAGGGATGCAATAACCGAAGAGGGGCTTAAAACCCTCGGCATAAAAGACGATCTCGCAAAGAAAGTGGCTGAGGCCGCGAAAACCAGCATGGGAGCCGATCTAATTGATTTTGACTTGCAAGCTATAAGGCTGTTAGCCGATGTCACACTAGAGCTTTTCGAAGGCCGGAGAGAGCTCGAAAAGTACATCGACAAAGCAATGATGGAGGTGGCCCCCAACATTAGAGGGCTTGTCGGACCGCTATTGGGCGCCCGTCTAATAGGCTTAGCCGGAGGCCTCTCGAAGCTGGCAACACTGCCAGCTAGCACGATACAGGTGCTGGGTGCCGAAAAAGCGCTCTTTAGAGCTTTAAAAACCGGCGGTAAACCGCCGAAGCATGGAGTGATTTTCCAGCATCCAGCAATTCATAAATCGCCTAAGTGGCAGAGAGGGAAGATAGCTAGAGCCCTAGCTGCGAAGTTAGCCATCGCGGCTCGCATAGACGCTTTTACGGGCGAGTACAAAGCTGACGAGCTAAAGGAGCAGCTCGAGCAAAGAATCCAGGAAATAAAGACACTTTACGCTAAACCTCCGAAAAGGGAGGTCCCGCCCCCTAGGGAAAGAGGAGAGAGAGGCCGAAGAAGAAGATCGAGACGCTAAAGTGTCCGTGCCTAAGATCTATTGATGAGCGCTAGTAGTGTAGTATATACCTTCGCAATTTACGCGCTTAACCTGTTACCCTCTATGACGCTATTTCCAGCGATCTTCAGTGTTTACAAGACCAAACAGCATAGTGGATTCTAAAACTGCTAAAAATCGGCTGTAAACTGACACGCAGCTGCTCCAACAACGCGACCCATTAGCGCACGAAATATTATTAAAGAGGGACGTCCTTCCAGTTTAGGCTGGCTATGGCCGCGCCTGTAAGCTATATCGCTCACGAGAAGTTCGAAGGTGTGTACTGGGTTAACTTTGAGGATGGGGCTAAGAGGCTAGCCACGGTGAACTTAGCGCCCGGGATAAAAGTGTATGGAGAGCTGCTAGTGAAGTTCGAACAGCTAGAGCTGAGGATCTGGAATCCGTACAGGAGCAAGCTCGCTGCCGCCGTCCTCAAAGGTATAAAAGAGCTTCCGATACGTGAGGGTACGCGCGTGCTTTACTTAGGCGCCGCTGCTGGAACAACTCCAAGCCATGTCTCGGATATCATAGGGAAAGCCGGTATACTCTATGGAGTCGAATTTGCTCCAAGGGTTATGAGAGAGTTCATAGAGAAAGTTGCTTCATACAGGAAAAACACCATTCCTATATTGGCCGATGCTAGATTCCCCCATAAATACGCGCATATAGTTACCGAAAAAGTTGATATGATATACGCCGATATAGCTCAACCCTTCCAAAGCAAAATCGTAGCTGACAACGCTGAATTCTATCTTAAAAAGGATGGTTACATAATGCAAGCGATAAAAGCTATGAGCATCGACGTCACCAAGGAGCCATCAGAAACTTATAAAAAGGAAATATCGCACCTTGAGGACCGCGGCTTCAATATCCTAGATGTCGTACATCTCGAGCCCTACGATACTGCGCATGCGTTTGTCCTCGCGAAGTTTACACGCTGACACGTTAAAAACATATAAATCCGTAGCTGAAGCACATAACTTAGGGGTGTGAGGTTAGAGAACTCCTTGAGGGCGAGAGGCTTTAAGGTCGTCAGCAACCCTAGCGGTGATTATTCGTTTGACATGCTTGCAGGCAAGCCTGGCGATGTTCTAGCTATAAAAGTTCTTGAAAATTTGCGCCACGAAAAAGCTAGAAAGTACGTCGACGATTTGCGGAGTTTAGCCTTATCGCTCGACGTTGTCCCGCTCGTAGCATGTGAAGAAGGTATTCCAGAAGGCTCGCTTGTCACCTACAAGGGTGTCCCATCCTTAAGCTTGGAAACTGTAGATAAAATTCTTAACAGAGAAGAAGGTCCATTCGTATACTTTAGCAAAGGCGGAGTATACGTTAAGATCCGTGGTGATGCCGTGAAGAGGTTAAGGAGGGAGAAAGGCATGTCCCTGGGAGACCTCTCTCTTAAGCTCGGTGTTACAAGGCGAATGGTTTACGAGTACGAAATCGGGCGCTCCGATGCTACACTCGAAGTGGCATACAAGCTCGTGCAACTGCTAGGGGAGGAGGTGGTGGAGAAACTGAACTTCAAAAATATAACTAAGTATTTCATGGAACAAAGCGGAGAAGGCGGACGCGAAGTCCAGGCTTCTCGCATAGTAAAAGACCCACTCTTAAAGTGGCTTCTGACTCGGTTAGAAGAGATGGGGTTCCTCAGCAGGGTGTTGGAGAAGGCTCCTTTCAACGTGGCCGCAAAAGGTCAAGTTGGAGGGAAATGCAAAGTTGTGATCAAAAGGAGCGGCTCTAGCGAGGAGGAAACGCTCACCGTAGATGCCGCTAAAATCTGCGGTTCATACGCGCTTTTCATAAACGGAGAGGGGCTAAGGCTTATCGGAGAGCGCGAAGTGAGAGCACCCTCGAGACCCGAAAACCTGGATTTGAAGGAGATATTCAAGAGTGCTGGCTCGCAATAGCAGCTCTATGTTCTCCCTCGATAGTGTAAAGCTAGTTGAAATCGTTGAAGGCAAAGTAAAACTTTTGGTACCAGATTTGACGTACTACAGCGGCAAGCGAGTGGAACCCGCTTGGGCACCGGTCTTCTACAACCCAGCGATGAAGGTCTCGCGCGATATTAGCGTCGCGATAGTGGAATCTTACAGCCAGTTAGAGGGGCGCCGGTCGATTAGCATCTGCGAGCCTCTTAGCGCTACTGGTGTTAGAGGGCTCCGATACGCCGCAGAAGTCTCCGCAGTAAGTGAAGTTGTCCTAAACGACAGAAGCCCGCTGGCATACAAGATAGCTTTAACTAATACCAATCGTAACGGTCTTAACGACAATGTTAGAGTGTACAATAGGGAAGCGCGAGCTTTGCTTACCGAGCTAGCTGAAAAAGGAACAAGATTCGATATTGTGGATGTAGATCCCTTTGGAACTCCTGCACCTTTCGTAGAATCAGCCTTGCTGACTTTAAAGCACAAAGGGCTATTAATGCTGACAGCCACGGATCTTGCCCCTCTTTTCGGCATAAAGCCCAGTTCTTGCATAAGAAAATACTTTGCAAAACCCATAGTGAGCGAATTCTCTAAAGAAGTCGGAGCTAGGATTCTCGCCGCGTTCGTCGCAAGGGAAGCGGCTAAGCTCGGTTTAGCAGCAAGACCTATCTACACATTCCTAGTTCGGCACTCGTTAAGATTGGTTGCCGTAATAGAGAGGAGTAGAAGCAAAGCCTTCAGGATGCTTTTGCAGATAGGGTTCGTAGTTTACTGTCCTCGTTGCCTTTACAGAGCTGTCGAAAAGGACGTTCATGGGGATTTGGAATGCCCTTTGTGCCGCGGGAAAACCTTGGTGGCTGGCCCCTTATGGATAGGCGATCTCTGGGACGAAAAATATGCACAAACGATTCTGAAAAACTATACTGAACGAAAGTATCTAAGCGCTGAGGGGCTCAAACTAGTGAAGCTAGTGGCTCTAGAAGCTGGAAAACCCCCGCTCTATACCACGGTCACGAGCGTAGCCAAGCTCGCTTCACTTAAAGAAGAACCCTCTCCGTTAAGCGTCATTGAGAGAATCGCCCAATCAGGTGGCTTAGCTTCTCTGACGCATTTCGATTCGAAGGGTTTTCGAAGTAGTTTCCAACCTCAAGATGTAGCACGCTTACTCAGTTGATGCACGCGCGTCAATCGCACATTGGCGAGATTGACAATGAAGTTCGACTCTAAGGGCTGGACACAGGCGTGTGTCAGCAAGATCTTCAAGAAGGCACTCGAATACGCTAATTTGAGTGCCTTGGAGCACGTGCTAGTAAACTTTGATATGCCAGACAGCAAAACGGTGCGTGGGAGCACACTACAAAAGACGTTACTTTCGATAAGAGGATTTGCGGAGAATTTAGGTAAATGGTACGGAGTGTGCACGACATTTCAGTGTTTCCCGTCGCGCAGGTGCCCTGTCTGCGGGGGGCACCTGCGAGAGTACAAGACCAAGCGCACAAGGGTAGCCTACTGTAGCTGCGGATTTTTGAAGACAGAGACTTTATCCCCTTCTACTGGTGGTTAAGGTTCTTGGGCCTGGAGCTCCCGAAGTGGCCGCTTCGGCGGCTCACAATACCGAACC
>Ga0105158_1001093_pt1 | contig 10673 bp, 12 predicted proteins | sample LHCtaG_FD_81567 | JGI IMG/M metagenome (GOLD analysis project Ga0105158, IMG submission 81567) | Hot spring microbial communities from Little Hot Creek, USA to study Microbial Dark Matter (Phase II) - LHC4sed_matched | ecosystem: Environmental > Aquatic > Thermal springs > Hot (42-90C) >... | reverse complement strand
CGGTCCCCAACCCCGAGCTCGTCCCGTACGAGAACATCAGAGGGGTCTACGTCTTCGGGGTACCCTACGCCGGGCTACTGGGGGACGTGCTTCTGCTAGATACCCTCCTCACCTACGTAGCCCTCCTAGTAGTAGTCGCCCTGCTGGTGCTGGAGGAGGTAGGCTAGCCTCATCCCCCACTGCTTTAAATAGCTTCCTTTTACCCTAGCTTCTGGGGGTGGCTGTGAGACCCGCATGGCTGGTCGCAACGTTACTACTCGCCTGCCTAGCGTTGGCGTGCTCACCCCCGACCTACGCTGAGTCGGCTACTGTCGTTGTGAGGGCTCCTAGGGAGGTCTTCCTAGTCGTCGACGGGGAGAGGTACTATGGGCAGAGAGTGAAGGTCTCCCTAGGGTCTAGGGTGTGCGTCGCGGACGAGTACGTGTACACGAGCCCCTCGACTAGGTACGCGTTCTCTCTCTGGCTCCTCAACGGTCGCATGTACTCCAGCTCAGCGTGTGTAGATGTAGCGGAGGCGGGTACCTACGAAGCCCTCTACCTGCCGGAGCACCTAGTGGTCGTAGCCTCAGACCCCCCGCTGTTCGCCGAGACCTTCTGGGTTAGGGAGGGCGGTACCCTGAACTACACGGCACCGCTGGAGGTGAGGGGCGGCGACGCCGTCTACAGGTTCGCTAGGTGGGACAGCCCCCTCCTAGGCGTGGCTAACTCGGTGAGCTTTGTGGTCACGGGACCAGCGGTGCTCAGGGCGGTCTACGTACCCCACTACCCGCTCTACGTCAACGGCACGCTGGTGGGCTACTTCCCCAGCGGGTACACCTACGTGCTCAGGGTCGAGCCGAGGGTGCTCGGCGACGCCAGGCTCGAGGTCGAGAGGCTCACCGTCCTAGGCGGTACCTCCACGTACCTCGGCGGGTGGGCGTACGCCGTAACGGTCGGCGGTCCAACCTACGTGATCCCGGTGTACGCTAGGTACTACAGGGTAACCGTAAGGACGCTCAACGCAACGTCGGAGTACTGGGTTAGGGAGGGCGAGCAACTCAGGGTTACCGCACAGAGCACCGTGGAGCTGGTCGACGCGAGGTTCGTGTTCAAGGGTTGGAGGGGGGACGTCGTCACGCACAGCCCAGTGCTAGAGGTCGAGGTCCGCGATCCAACCTACGTCGAGGCTGTATACAGCAGGCAGTTCAGGGTCGTCGTCAAGTCCCCGACCGGCGAGAAGACCGCGTACGTGAACGAGGGTGCGGACTTCTACCACTACGAGCCACCGGAGCTACCCGCCGTACTCGTGGGTAGGGTGCTGACGGGGTTCCTCGTCAACGGGGAGACCTACAGACCCGTGGCACCGGGCGTGCTGGTGGTCAGGGGCGTCTCGTCCCCCCTCACGGTCGTAGCCGTCTACGAGTACAGGGTCAGCTGGGTGAACGTCGCCGTGGTAGCCGGCTTCCTGGTGCTGGCGGTCGCCTCGTACTCCCTGCTGACGAGGAAAAAAGGTTAGCCCCTCGCTCGGTTCAGCTTTATTAGCGTTCCGGGTAGACCTATAGCTAGTGGTGGTGCCGGTGGGCAGGAGGGCGTACGCCGTGCTGGCGGTCGCCGGGGTGCTAGTAGCCCTGCTACCCCTCGCCGCCCCCTACCTGCTGAGCATGGTGGCAGGTCGCCAGCGGGACACCAGGGTCGTGTACGAGGAGAGCATAGTCGGGGTGAGGTACTACCCCGAGGAGTACTTCGTCAGGATATCGCCTAGGGAGTTCGCCGTGCTTAAGCCCCTGTCCTGGTCCGAGCACACGTTCCTGACCTGGAACGGTTACGGGGACTTCGAGTTCACGTTCCCCGGCTACGACCCCGAGATAGACGTCTTCCACCACTACATCTACTTCGTCATGAACTGCACGAAGGTCCGCGAGTTCTACGACTCCTACAGGAGGAGGGTGTACGGGGAGATAAGCGACCTCGTCTACGATAGGTACAGGTTCCTCCTCGAGGACAACTGCTACAGGTTCATGAAGTTCCTGTACGACAGGGAGGGTAGGAGCTGGTACGCCTCGCTAACCATGGTCGGCTACTTCAGGAGGCTGTACATGGAGGGCGTCAAGCCGCCGTACTACGTCTGGGCACTGGTACGCTTCGACCAGGACGCCATGAGGGTCAAGTTCTACAACGTCGCTAACGACGCCGAGCTGTTCGAGCTTATGAGGGACCTGACGGACATAACGGAGCCGGGCAGGTACCCCAAGGTCCTGGTCGCCGTTATTCAGATTTACCCCGTATGGTACAGGCTCTTCGAGGAGGCACTCAGGAACGGGACCTACGTCGTAGCTCTCTACGCCATAGAGCACAGGGACGTCGACTACTACGTCCAAAGAAACTTGGAGAGAGCGGTGCTCTCAGCCGTGCACGAGTTCCTAGCCGGACCGCTACCCTACAACATGTGGGTACTGCTGGAGGGCGGTGAGCTCGCGGGCATCTACTCGGATGAATGTGGCTTCCTCCTAGATGAGGGTCTGCCCTGCAGGGAGAGGGACGAGTACTTCGACCCGGCGGAGTTCAGGTGAAAACGTTTTAGCCCTAGGTCTAGCCCGCCCCTAGGTACTCGTGGGGTATCAGCTCTACGTAGAAGCCCAGCCTCGTTGTGTCCTTGCCCCTCCCCCCGCACCAGGAAACGCAATCGCCCCACCCCACCGGTCCCTTCATGATGTAACGTACCCTTATCTGCACACCGACCGCCGTCGCAACCCTAATTCTCCACTCACCAACTTCTTGCCTGTTGTCCACGAGGTCGCTACCCTTGGAAGCTATGGTCTTTATGTGCCTCTCCCTGAAGCCCTGCTCTCCCCACTCCAGGGCGTAGACCTCGAGGACGACCGTGTCCTTCTCATCCAACACCCCCTCATAGCCCTTGACGGCGGCGTACACGTAGACCACGGTGCTCTTCGTCCACACCGTGCTTAGCGGCGGGAGCCTGCCGGTGCTCTTCGGTTCGGCGGCGAACAGCCTGATCGTGAGAGTGATGTTCCCTATCAGGCAGGCGTGGTCCGGGTAGTCGAGCCAGACCGACACGAACTCCGGCTCAAGCTTGCCGAAGCCGTAGAGCCTGTAGCTGAGACCTCCGACGCTTATGGCACTGCTGGGTACCTCGAAGTCGAAGGAACCCCTGTCCTTCGCGTAGTAGCCGGCGATGACGTTCGGCGGGAATCCGCGTGAGAGGGAGTAGGAGGCTATAGCCCCGTTCCTAGTTATGCAGGCACTCCAACCGATCTTTACAATGTTAGCACTAGTTCCTAGAGGACACTCCCTACAGCAACTGATCCAGGACCCAACAGCCTCCGCCGACCCGTCCGGGCGGGTTACTAGGCACCACCCTGTCGGACTACCGAGGACCTCCTGTACCCACTCCCAAGTCTGGGAGACGACGAAGTACGGTCTCCAGATGTCGTCGGCGAATATCACCCAGTCCGCCGGTCTGCCGGTGGCTATGTGTTGCTCAGCCGCTAGTGCCTGTAGCCTAACGCAACCGACCTCGGTGCACGCGAACAGTGCGTCCGGTATCTTGGAGTCGTAGAGGGGGATGGAGAAGGACGCCGCGGTGCGGGGTGCCATCCTGAGACCCTTGGGGCTAACGGCTCCTCCGTAGAGGTTGAACCAGCTCACCGAGACCACCCCGACGCCCGGGGGAGGTCCCCCACCGTCCCACGTGAAGCCGTAGGTCGTCCCCACGTCGACCACCTTGTAGGTGCCACCCGCCGCCGAGCGGTAGGCTACCAGCACTACCTCGGTCGTGAACGGGTTGGGGTTCACGACAACCACGTGCAAGCCGGGGACTATGGCGTACGACACCGCCGGTCTCCCGCCGGGGACCCTCTCCCGGTACTCCACGTACATCGGTGCTACGCCGTAGGCACCGTAGACCATCCCCTCCGAGAACTGCTCGACGACCCCAGGTGCGAAGGAAGCCCCCTTGGATAGGAAGCTCGCGAACACCGACGCGGGCGTGGGTCCGGGTTTCATAGGTTTTTATATCGGTCTAGAAGGTATTAGCTAAGTCCTCCAGTGCTCTGCTAAAGCTCGTTCACATGGTTCTACAACCTAAAATCCTACTCCTTTAGGATGGGGTTGAGGTCGGTCTAAGAGACTGTACCACTAGCTACGCTATCAATTGAAGTAGTCTAGGTAGAGTCCCTCGCTGTGTAGTACGAGAACGCGTCCATGGAGCCGTAGAGCAGGCTGAGGAGTATTATCGCGTGTAGGAGTGGGCTCAGGTCGAGCTCCGTGCGGAGCACGGTGCCCTCAGCAGGCACCTCTAGGTGCCCGCCGTTCAGCACCACGTAGAGTATCAGTGCACCTAGGAGCTTCGGGACCGCCCTGAGGGGTATCGACACCGGGTGGCTCCGGAGCACCGACTCAGCCGTCCCGAGGGATACGAAGAGGGCGATGAAGGAGATGGCGTGCCCGGCTTCGAGGGGTGTCCTGAGCAGTGCGGAGAGGACCTGCGGGAGCAGTACCACGTAGACTAGGTAGTAGGTTAGCCCGGTCAGCACGCCGCCGAGGACCTTTTTAATAATGGGGATTAGTGCCCTTCCCACGCCTCTCACCCCATGTGCACCTTGATGTAGTACAGCCCGGCTACCCTGTACGACAGTGCTGTGATCCTCAGCGGTCCACCTCCGAGCTCCCCCGCACCGAGGACCACGACCCTGGTGTTGTTGCCCCTGGAGACGTCCCCGACCGCCAGCTCCCTCCCGTTGAGGGTCACAGCGAAGTCCCTAAGGGGTACGGTACCGGAGTAGAGCACCGCTACGGTAACCTCTACGTGGGTCCCGTTGAGCGGTCTCGCCGTAGCCTTTACGTACATGAACCCCTCTGGGTTCCTCTGGGCTTCCATCAGGAACACGATCAGGGGGGAGAGCAGTGCTAGTACCAGAAGGGCTGAGACCGCCGCGATGCCTAGCTTTGCTGGGGCGAGCAACCCCTATCTACCCTGTAGACCTCTACGAGGGTGCTTAGACCGTTCTTCAGTAGCACGGTGCCCGCCCAGAGCATCACCCCGAGGAAGCCCAGCTTAAGCACGAGGTTCAGCAACTCGTAGACAGTGTTGGTGATAGCCTCGTCGAGCGAGGTAGCCCTAGGTAGGACCGGGCTGTAGCTCGCGTAGGCGTTGTAGGCTAGGAAGGCACCCAGCACGGTAATAGCCAAGCCTAGGACCAGCACGGCGAGCCCGACCGAGGCGGGGCGTATACCCATCTAGCAACCACCGATACTAGGGTAGTCAGGGAAGGGTATATAAGTATAGAACCACGCTGCACCAGCTCCACGCACAGCTCCTCCTACCGTGGGAGACCCTGGTCCTGCTTCCCGGAAGCAGGGTTTCGAGCCTCTCTGGAGGCCCCCGCCAGTCTCTTTATCAAGAGGTCAGGCAGTGGTTGCGTCGTGGAGCTCCCATGTGGCACGGTCATTAGGGTCGGCGGGACCCCCAAGGCTAGGTACTACCTAGTCGACGACAACCGTCGACTCGTAGAGCTTGTGGTAGAGGTTGCTCCCGTCGGTGACGTAGAACCCCTTAAGATTAACCGACCTCAGCAGGGAGGTGAACCTACGCACGTCCTGCTCAGCCACCTCCCCAGCGGAGGTGGTAAAAACAGGTAGGAACGTGTGCCCCGGTACGTACACCTCCCCGATGAAAACCTCCACGCTGCTCCCTACTCCCTAGTTGCCCCCCTACGCTTTTTAAGGGCTAGGAGCATGGCGATGGTCGCCGTAGCTACCGCTACCGCTACGTAGTAGGCGGGCGTGTGCCAGCTAGTCTCGGGCGTTGTGGTAGTGGTGGAGAGATCGCCTACGTAGTAGGTAGACACGTGCTCGCTAGGTCCGGGCGGGGTGATAGCGATAACGCTGAAGAGATCTCCTACGCAGGTCTCCAGGGTCCTCCTAGCTATCTCCGCGACCCTCCGCACCGCGTCCGGGTCCTCCACCGCCCTATCGTTGACGACTATGGTGTTGCTCTTCGGGTGCTTGTAGATCATCCCCAGCCACTTATCCAGGTTGGTGAAGGCACCGGTCACCACGTACGCCGGTCGCCCGTCGGGGGTGAACACTATGGATAGGGGTATGATCGGCTGGAGCGAGAAGAGCCTCACGATCTCCTCGTACTCCCCTACGCCGCAACGCTCGAGGTCGACGAAGACGTACCTGATCCTAGCCTTCTCGAGCACGGACTTCAGGGTCCTGGACGCCGGGCAGGTCTGGGCACCGTAGACTAGGATGAACCCCCCGTTGCTGGCGACCGCGGTGAAGGTCGACGCTAGGAGGGCGACCACCAGTGCCAGCGTCGCGAGCGACCGCACGAACTTCACCACTAATACCGCTAGGTACTTGAAGTTAAAAACGCGGAAAGGTAGACCTCAAAACGCTAACGCCTCCTCCCAGACCTAAGCCCGAGCCACAGCAGGACCCCCACGAAGAGCAGTACGGGCACCGCCACCGACCAGTCCAAGACGCTGAACCCTCCCTCCGGCATCACGGTTATCGGGGGCGTCAGGTTCACGATTACCGGGGAAACCCTGTAGGTGACCGCCACGGTCTCGGGCGGACCCCTAAAGTAGAGTCTGTAGTCGAAGCCCTCCGGCAGGGGGCAGTACCGCTCCGAGGACCCGCTACCGCGGACGTGGGTCTCGTTCTACCTGAAGTAGTAGGAAACTCAAAAATGGTTACGCAAGACGCGCGGCGTAGAGGTCCGTAGCTAGGTGCCGAGTACCTCCAACGGTACGGGTAGGTCCGAGACTAGCACGTGCCTGCCGGTGTCCGGGTGTATGGTGTCCTTCAGTAGCCTACGCATCATCCTCCTGACCCCGGCTACCCTCCTGTAAGCGTAGAGGAGAGCCGCCCTCTCGAAGGGCTTGTCGAGTAGCTCCTCGACGAACCTCCTGACCTCCGGGTCGAGCCCCTCGACCGTGTTTGCTACCCCCCTCCTGTAGCCGGACGCTATGAGCTTCAGGAGCACCGCCTCCACCGCCCCGCCGAGCGGTGCCATGAGCTCGAGGACCCTGTCCCCGAGCTCCCTAACCCTCCTCTCGTCCTCCGCGGTGAGCTGGAGGGGTCTCGTGCTGACCGGGTAGGCTGTTATGGAGACGTACTTGTCCTGCCCCCTGACCACGGCGTTCAGAGCCTCAACCGCCTTGAGGAGGTAGCCCGGGTCCCCCGTGCTGTACGCCGCCGAGACGTAGGCGGCTGGACCGCTGGAGGCAGTCTTCGACTTCGCCTCCCTGATCTCCTGGTAGATCTCCGGCAGGCTCGGGTCCCTAACGGTCGGTAGCGCTACGGGCTTGACCTCCACCTGGACGAGCCTCACCCCCAGCTTAGCGAGCTGGAGCGCCCTGTACTCGGATAGTAGGCAACCTACCCACAGCTCCTTAGCTAGCCTCTCGCCGTAGCTACCGCTGTAGGACAGCCTCTCCACCTCTTCCCTAGGCGGGCAGACGCTGACCGGCACCCCGGCTTCTCTGCCCGACCCCCCCATTACCCCACCACTATAGCCTAGCGGATGGCATATAAAGCGGGCGCACTCCAGCTAAACCGGCTCGTATTCCTGTACACTGCGCTGTTAGTTGGAGGGGGAGCGGTACACCCTTGACGATAAGGAGGGTCTATAGACGTGCTGACCTCCTCCCCACCTGAAGGGCAGGGCTTTCAGGTTGTAAGGGGTGGGAAAAGCCTTTGAAGCAAGCCTGTTTACGGCCATCTATTCCACAGCCTTTACGGTCGCCACGTAGATTTCGCCAGTCCGCGTGTAGACCTTGACTAAATAAACTCTTCCGACGGTGACGTTGCCCAATATGTTAAACCTTAAAACAGTAGCATCGCCCGGCAATACGGTCACGGCTGGGATGAGGGAAGTAGACCCGACGTCGACTATTTCAACCTTATATATCACTACCGGACCTGGTCCCACATTTTTAACGTGGAGGTTGAGAGTGGTGGTGCCGGATCCGTACGTGATGTTGCTGTCAGGGTAGATCGCCAGCGACCCAGTCGTTTCCACTGTCTCTGTGGGCGTTAACCCGACTGTTTTTACCGTCTCCGTGGGCGTTACCGCGGTTGCGCTCGGCTCTGCCGGGCTCCTCGTACTCCACTCCCCCGTAAGCCAGACGGTCGCAACTACCCCAGCTAGAATCGCCAGCACAGCCAATGATGCCCCAACGATTAGCTCACGCCCGTGCGTGGTCACCCACGCACCACCCTACCTCCACTTGAGGCGTAAGCAGTGCTCGGCTTATATATTCAGCCGGTCAAGGCCCGGTAATACACCAGGCAAATAAATGGCGCAGCTTCCAGCGCCCACGACCTCTCGGCCATACTACGCACCGCTTTATAAGTGAGGAGTTCACCTATATAATTGGGGGGAACGCCATAGGATGGCTGTAGCACCGGGCTACAGCTGGAGGAGTGCGCTGGGGGTCTCGGAGTACGGGAACTACGTACTCGTGAGAGGCGTCCCGGTGTCTAAGCCCGTGTTCTCGCACCTAGCTAGGTGGCTGGACGACGTCCAGGCGAGGTACGAGGTGGAGGTCATCACGAGGCTAACCCAGGCGGTCTCCAGGTCTCTCGCCGAGCTCTGGGCGCACAGGGTGGAGGAGTTCGTGGAGTACGGGCAGTACAGGATGTTCGAGGCTGTCGCGGCACGGCTGAGGAGGGAGTACCTCAGCAGGTACTACCCCCCGAGACCCCACATAGTAGCCCTCTACGGTCCCCCCGGGACGGGGAAGAGCACGTGGGTGAGGCACGTAGCCAAGAAGTACCTGGTCGAGGGCGGTGCCCTCACCGGCTTCTACCTCGAGGTGGTCCCCGGCGACCTTCAGAGCAAGTGGGCGGGGGTCCCCATCAACGTGCTCAGGTCGGTTCTGGAGGCTGTCAGGACCAGGGACGTCATGTCCGTAGTCCTCCTGGACGAGGCTGACGGGATACTCAGGAGACCGGCGGGGGTCTCGTCTGGCTACGAGCTCGAGTGGAACCAGCTGGTAGCCGAGGCGAAGTCCCAGCTCTCGCTCATAACCTCCCAGAGCTACCCGACCATGATAGTCCTCACAACGAACTACAAGGACGCGATAGCCGAGTCCGACCCGGCGCTGGCGGACAGGGTCACTGCGTGGGTATACGTAGCACCGCCGCCCCAGGAGGTCAGGGAGAGGGTGGTCGCCAGGCTCCTGAGCGGTGCGTTCAGGAGGATGTGGCTGGTCCTCGACCCGCTGGGGCAGGTGTCCCTGCTGAGGGCACTGGCACTCGGCGGCGTAGCACCGGTAGCGGGGCGGGGCACCAGCCTCAGCTGGAGGTTGCCGGCGGTGCCCTACGAGGCTGACTACCTGGTGGCGTACCTCTCAGCCTGGGGCTGGAACCCGCTGGACCCGGCGGTGCTCCCAGCCTACGACCTCGACCTCGCGGGCGCCGTACAGCTGTGGAGGGAGGACAGCCCGCTGGTGAGGGTCTACGCTAGGGGTCTGCTAACGCTGGTGGAGCTGGCTAGGGTTGCCAGTGCCGAGCGGGCGAGGGTCGAGAGGTCGTTCTTCCGCGCGCTAGCCGTAGCAAAGGGCGGGGTGGGGGACCTGGAGAGGCTGTACGCCGACGTCTACGTCGAGGGTCTCGAGAGAGCCGCCGAGGCTAGGCGGTACGCCTCGGAGGGCTACCTAACGTTAGCGGAGAGCTACCTCAGGTCGCTGGAGGCACTCGGGATGAAGGTGGAGGGGGACGGCGTGGAGTCGAGGGCTGGGCGGGTTGCGAGTACGTACGCGTGGGACCTAGTGCAGTGCCTCCTCACCCACCCAGTGCCCCCGGTGCTCCTCCACCAGGCTGTCGCCGCGAAGTTCGCCAGCGAGGTCGGCGGGCTGTCCCAGGTGGTCAACGACATACACTCGATGATCTTCTTCATCGTCGCAGGTCTCAGGTACGCCTTCCTGCCCGTGCTCTACGTGTCGTCCGCCGACGCCTACACCGCGACTGCGGAGCTCAGGGGGAAGGTCGAGGTCTACAGCAGGTTGATCAAGAGGGAGCTCCTAGAGGGCGAGCTACTCAAGCCCCTCAGGGCTATGTACGCGGAGGGCGACCCGGGGAGGGCGTGGGAGGAGGCTACCAGGGCGCTGAAGGGGGTAGGCGAGGAGGAGGTCAGGACGGGTATAGCGCTGGCACTGGTCCCGCTTAAGCTCCTCCACCCGGCGATACACGCCAAGGACACCGAGGAGAAGGCGACGCACCTCTACCAGGCGTTCAGGGACAGGGAGGTCGTGTTGCAGGCACTCTGGGACGCCGCCGGCGAGCTAGGGATACGGGAGGACGTGTACGCGGTGTTCGAGAACTTCCCGGTCCCGGCGATATATGTCTGGTCAGACGAAGCATACGTGAAAGAGGCTTCGTTCATCCACCCGTACATATTCGACGACTACAAGAGGAACCCCTACCACCCGGCGTACGCACTCGACCACCTAGGGGCGATAGCCGTAGGGGTTAAGCATAGGTCTAAGGAGCTGATAGAAAAGATGGGCTTGAGGCTGGACTAGCGGTTCAACGCTCCTACAGCGTCTCCTGTCCCTGAGGCTTCTGGCTGTCTCTTGCCCTCGGGCTTCTTCTCCTCGCCCGCCTCCGCGGTTTTTCCTGGCTGTGGCGTGGGTGGCGGCTGTGGTTGTGGTTGCGGCTGT
>Ga0105158_1001092_pt1 | contig 10679 bp, 7 predicted proteins | sample LHCtaG_FD_81567 | JGI IMG/M metagenome (GOLD analysis project Ga0105158, IMG submission 81567) | Hot spring microbial communities from Little Hot Creek, USA to study Microbial Dark Matter (Phase II) - LHC4sed_matched | ecosystem: Environmental > Aquatic > Thermal springs > Hot (42-90C) > Sediment... | reverse complement strand
TTTACTTATAAAAGAAAGTTTTTAATAAATTCATTAAATTTAGGACTAAATTTAAATAAAGAAGAAATTAAAAAAATTCTTGTAAATTCAGGAATAAAACCTGAGGAACGTGCAGAGGATGTGGATATCTATAGATATATAAAACTTACTGAAAAATTAAGCGTTTTTATTAACTAATCCACAAATTTTAAAAGTTATCCACAAACTTATCCACAAGGTTATAGATCTATGAAACAAGAAGATAAACTTCAACAACTTTGGGAGAAAATAAAAGAAGATGTTTTTGCAGAATTAGAACCACAAACAATTGAACTATGGATTTCTCCTATAACTGTTAAAGAATTAAAAGAAAATAATGTTGTTTTTTCGGTACCGAATAAGTATTTTTCAAACTGGCTTATATCAAATAATTATTTAGAAAAAATTCAAAAATTGTTTAGCAAACATTTAGGCCAACCAATAGAAATATCTTTTGAATATCAACAAGAACTTCCTTCAACTCAACAAGAAATTGCGAAAATTGATTTTGAATACATTCCTGAAAAAGCTTTTGTTCAACAAGAATCTTTTAATCCTGACTATACTTTTGAAAATTTTATAACTGATGAATCTAACAGGTTTGCAAAGGCTGTCTGCGAAACAGCTGCAAAACAACCTGGGACTGCTTATAACCCAATATTTATTTATGCACCTGTTGGTCTTGGGAAAACACATCTTTTACATGCTGTTGGCAACAAAATGTTAGAATTATCAAAAAAATTTCGGATAGCATATATCACTGCTGACAAGTTTGTTTCTGATTATATTTCAGCGATACAAAAAAACTCACTAGATGCATTTCGTTCAAAATTTCAGAATGCTATTGCTCTTTTGTTAGACGATGTGCAATTTTTAATAGGGAAAGAGAAATCGCAAGAAGAATTTTTCCATATTTTTAATATCCTTTTTGATAACAAAAAACAAATTATTATCACATCTGATAGAAAACCACATGAACTTAAAGGTATTGAAGAACGAATTATAAGCAGGTTTGAATGGGGTGTAATAGCAGACATTGGCAGGCCATCGTTTGAACTACGTTTAGCAATTCTGAAACATAAAGCAAACAAACAACGAATTTATGTTCCTGAAGATGTTTTAAGATATATTGCAGAAAATATAACAGAAAACATACGTCGTCTTGAAGGAGCATTTATAAATGTAGTGACTAAATCTCTTACAGAAAATATTCCTCTTACAATTGATACAGTTAAAGAGATGCTAAAAGATTTTATTGAACCAAAACCCCAACCTGTAGATATAAAAAAGATAATTGAAGTTGTGGCAGAAGAATTCAAACTTTCACAAAAAGAACTTTTATCAAAAAAACGTTCTGAAATGTTAGCATTGCCGAGACAGTTTGGTATGTATTTAGCAAAAGTTTTAACAGATTTATCATATTCAGAAATTTCACAACATTTTGGTAGAAAAGATCATACAACTTCTTATCATGCATATCTTAAAATAAAAAAGTTAGTATCTACAAATCCTTATTATTCCCAATTAGTTAACAGAATGATAGAAAAGATTAGACAATAAATTCACTATAGGAGGTAAAAAATATGAAGTTATCAAAATCAACCTCTGAAATTTATGTTCCTGACGGAACAGATATTGACAAAGCGTTAGAAAGAACGACACATTTAGGTATAGGTGCACATCCAGATGATTTAGAAATTATGTGTTACGCTGGTATTTATAAATGTTTTGGAAGAAACGATAAATATTTCACAGACGTAGTAGCAACAAACGGTGCTGGTTCACCAAGAGCTGGAATATATGCAAACTAATGCAAACTATACCGATGAAGAAATGCAAAAAATAAGAAGAATAGAACAGAAAAAAGCTGCTGTTGTTGGCGAATATTCAGCTTTTAGATTACTCAAGTAGTGAAATAAAATCGCCAAAACTTTCTGATCCTATTGAAGATATAAAACAAATAATTTTAAAAACAAAACCTCAAATAATTTATACTCACAATCCCGCTGATAAACATGATACACACGTTGCAACAATGATAAAAACGAATATGGCACTTAAACAACTACCAAAAGAAGATTTACCACAAAAAATTTATGAGTATGAATGTTGGCGAGATCTCGATTGGATGTTAGACGAAGACAAATTGTTTTTGATGTATCAGAGCGAGACAATATTGCAGTTGCACTTGTAAGCATCTTTGATTCACAAATAAGTGGTGGAAAACGATACGATCTCGCAACTATTGGACGACGTCGCACCAATGCTACTTTTTACGCATCACATGGTGTTGATGTAGCAACATACATGATTTATGCGATGGACCTTACACCTGTTGTAGTTGAATCAATAGACATAATAGAATATACAACACAGTTTATTAACAGATTTAGAGATGAAGTTGTGCAACGATTAAAAAAATTGTTGTAAAGAAATTTTTTTTCTCTATCTACATAAGTATTTGAAAGAACATATTTCACAATTTTGTGGTTCTTCAGTATCCTCATAAAAAGGTATTTCAGGATTTAAAATCTCCTCAATTATATAGCTTAATGATGAATATACTATATTCATAATTTCTTCTTTTTGACATTTTGTATCTTTAAATAACCGATATGGTTTATCAGGTTCTTTTATACTATAAAACATAGCATCTACATTTTCACAACCTAATTTTTTCTGAATAATATCAACATACAATGGCAACTGAAACGATTTTATTTGTTTTTTTATGTTTCTATAAGACAAAGTATCAATTTTAAAATTTTTACTCATTTGAGGAACATATCCTGTTTTGTAATCTATAACAAGTAAGCTGCCATCTTGAAGTTTATCTACACGATCTATCCTATATTTAAAAAAAATCTGTTTATTATTTATAAGAATTTTTTCTTCATAATTTTGTTCTAACATTAAAATTTGCTCCACTTGATCTTTTTGAATACGTTGTTGTTCAAAAAAAAGAAATTGTTCTAAATAGAACTTCATAACTTTTTTAACAAGGAACGCTTCTGCCTTATAACGTTTAGCAAGTGTTGAATCAAATCTTTGTTCAAAAAGTGAAAAAAATTTTTTCTTGAATTCATCATCAATTTTCGGCCTCTGATGTCTATATCCTTCTGTTAGAAGAAACACTTTGAAACTTTCTTCTAATAAAGAATGGATAAACTCACCAATTTCTTTTCCTTCTGGTTCATCAGTTAAAACTTCTTGTTCTTCTAAACCTAACACATATGCATAATGAAACTTCAACGGACAAGTTAAGTATGTATCAATAGCAGTAGCAGAATAACAAAAATTTTTGAGATATTCTACAACATCTTTTGTTTTTTTAACTTCACGCTTTTTTATTTTAAAAGAGACAGGAAAATAACAAAAATATATGTTATTTAAACTCAATGATTTCTGTTTTTTTTGAATATCCCAAATTATTTTTTCTACAAACCTGCTTTTCTCTTTTTCATCAGATTCTATATAAATTAAATATACATTTTTTGCTGACAACACTAATCTCATAAAATGATATCTCTGCAGTTCTTCTTCAATTTCTATCCTGTTGATACCAACTTGTGTTAAAAAGATATATGGAACTAATACTGACTTTTGTTCTAAATGAGGAAGTACACCTTCGTTTATGTCACAAATTATAACATTGTCAAAATTGAGATTTCGTGTTTCATAAAACCCTAATATCTGCAACCCTTTAACTGGTGAGCCTGTAAATGAAAGTTTTGTCCGGTCAACCTGGATAAAGAAAAATTTAAAAATTTCTTCTTTTGATAACTTTTCATCTGCAAAAGATAAATTTTCCAATTCATCAATAATTTCAAAAAGTTTGTTTATAGAATAGAGATTCAACATATTTTTTTCAATACTACTGTTTGATAACAAAAAATTCAAAGTTTCTTTCAAACATTCACAACATTTTTTAACAGTTGTAACTTTTTCCCATTGTAAAAAAAATTTTTTATGAAATATTTCAATAATTTTTGCTATATCTTCAATTTTAATCTTAAGTTCGCATTTTGATAACATATAATGAATATGATCAAACAAAACTTTGCTTTTTTGAATATCTTTTAAAGAAACAAAGTTAGATTTTGAAATCTTGTTATCTTCGACTTTTCCTAAAAGAACTTCTTCTATACAATTAAAAATTATAGAAGTTGCCTGTAAAATATTTTCTTCTGAGACAGGCAATCCGCTAAAACTAATATTTCTTATTAACGGATTTTTAATCATCTCAATATAGTATTTTGTATAATATCTATTTTCTTTTTTCGTAACCTGCAAATCAAATATAGTTTTCAACAAACTTACAATAACATTCCGTTTCAATGGATATCCACATACAAGATTATAATCTTTAACATTATCAGGTAAAGAATTAAGTAACAAAGTTGCTGTTTCATCTAATGGAAGAACAACTACTGTTTTATCAAGTTCATTACAATTCAGATTTTTTAAAATATTGTAAACACAATTTGTTTCAGAAACTGTGTCAGATACTGAATAAAAATATACATTACGTGGTATAACGTCTTCATTTTGACATTTTATTGAGATTTTAAAATAATTAGCAATATTTTCAAGTTGTTTCCAATCTGTTTGGTCGCCTTGGAAAAAAATTACAACTTTGTTGTTTTTTATCAAGTTAGAAATCATATTTAATTCTGTTTTATGAAGATAAAAAGGAGTAACGATTATTATTTTATCAAATTCTTCAAGTTTTAACTCACTACTATATTCTGACGCAAGTTTATAACATAATCCTCGTGTGAACAATTTTTGTTCAACTAAGTAATCATAAAATTTAGTATAGATATCAGATATATTTTTAACAATATCTTTGATTGATGGTGGTACTTCAACACCAAACAAAGATTCTTCTGTTAAATTCATTAATTGCTGCGGTTTGATACTTTCAAGTATCATCTCTTCTAAAAAACTATAAATTTCATATCCCCAAGGAATAAAATCTATAAATGAACTAAATTTATTATGAAAAGTTTGGATATCAACTAAAATTTTATAAAGTAAATAAATAATTTCTATATCAGAAACAAAATGAAGGTGTTTATGTTTTGAAACAATATAATAGATAAATTCTTCTACTGAAAAAATTTTGGGTGGCAAAATATTACGCTGAAGTCTTAATGATAGATGTTTTTTAAAAATTATTGAAGGGCGTTTACCACCAAAAATTATACATACCTTGTTAAATTCTTCTATTGAATAATTTTTTAAAATGTAATCAATAATCTCTTCAATTACATTTGCGGATAAAGAAAGTGTATAATATTCAAAGTTTTTCATATTGTATTAAACTTCTATTAAATTTTTTGTATCTAAAAATAAAATATATCCATATGTTGGAAGAGCAAAAATTTGACTAACAATTTTTTTATATTCTTCAACTTGTTTTTTATATTCTTCAATTTTTTCAATAAATTTGAGTTTATAATCAACTACAATAACCTTATCACTTAAAACTATTATTCTATCAACACGTTTTATTTCTCCTATTGAATTTACTACTTCCTGTTCACAGTAAACTTTACCATTAGGAATAAAAAACAAATGTCGTAATTTTTTGTTTGTTATAATATTTAAAACTTTAGTTTTGTATATTTCCCAGTTTATTCTATTAGGATTTTTTAATAAACACTTAGTTTTTTGTATTGCAAGGTTAACTTCTTTTTCAACCTCTTTGTTATATATATTCTCTATAAAAGACAAAATTTTATGTATCAATTCACCTTCAGCAATATTTTGCCTATTTATAATTTCGAACTTTTCTATTTTTTGTTCTACCATAGAATATAATTTATCTGTATGTTGTATAGGTTCTAACTTTATCATATTTTTTTGTTTATCTTTAACGATAAAAGATTTGTTAAAACATTGTTGTGTCCCTTGAATAAACAAATTGTTTTGGTTAAACTCAAACAAAAACTTTGCTAAGTTATTATTTTCATCTGGGACAAAGAAATAAATTTGTTCTTTTGCACGAGTAAACGCTACATATAACACATTGAGTTCATCAATTAACAAATTTTTGTATTCTGTGTAATATATTGATGAAAGAGTTTTTGAATATTTTATCATTTCTTTTGATAACTTTACTACTTGTAAATACTCATTGTTTAATGTAATAAATCGTTGGGTAAAATCTTTATGTTTACCTACTTCAATATTTATTCTTACAAAAGGTAAAATTACAACTTCAAATTCTAAACCTTTTGACTTATGTATTGTCATTACATTAATTTGTTTTTCACCTTTTGCAACAATTTGTTTTTCTTCAGGAGTAAAATAATTGATCTTTTCAATAAAGTAATATACAGAACAACTGTCTTGTTCTATTTTTTTTGCAAGTTCTAATAGTTTATAAAAAAAAGGATAGTTTTGATGAAATACTTTTAAAGAATAAAAATTAAAAACTTCTGATATCTTTAACAAAAAATCGTATGTAGCGAAAAAATATACTGCCTCAAATAAAGGTTTGAAAAATCTGTTGTCCAACTGTGGATATTTTTGTTTAAATTTTTGGTATAACAAGCTCTCTTTTGATTGTTTTTTTTCTTCAAAAACAAAATTGTATATTTCTTCATATGACATATTACTACTTTCTAAAAATATATCTCCAAGGATAAAAGAAACAAACGATAAATTATCGTTAGGAGATAACAAAAATTTTACCAAAGAAATTATTTCTTTAACAAAATTGTTCTCTAAAACATCTAAGGTCCGGTCAGATTCTACTGAAAAACCTGCTTCTAATAACCAGTTTGAGACAATTTCAGCTTCTTTTTTTGTCCGCACAAGAACCGCAATTTCTTTATCATTAAGAAAACGAGATTTAGTATCTATGTTAGATAACAAAAGTTCAGAAATAATTTTTTTAACTTTTTCTTTAACTTCCTCTTCATAATTTTCTTTAGGTACTAATTCACCATAAACATACCCACCATCGTTTGTTTCTATATAGTTCTGTTGTGAATTAGAATATATATTTAATACTTCTTCTTTTATACAAACATTATTTTTTTCTCTTTCTTCTATTGTTGTTAAAAACCTTTGTAGATTTTGTTTTGAAAAAATTTTGTTATTAAAACTTACAATTTCTTTTCTACTTCTTAAATTAGTTGATAAATATTTTTTTTCAAACATATATCTTGGGAAAAAATTTATCACATTATCAAATAATGTATACTCACTTCCTGAAAATCTGTATATCATTTGTTTTTTATCTCCAACATAAAACAAACTACCACCGTTTGCAAGAACTTCTTCTATTATTGGCAAAATATTCTTCCATTGTAAGATACTTGTATCTTGGAATTCATCTATTAAACAATGTTTAATACGCATTGCTAATTTCATAAATATTGTTGGGACAAAGTATTTATCTGATGATACGATTTCGTTTATTTTTTTGTTTAACATACTAAGAAACAGAATATCTTCTTGTTTCAGAAACAAATCTAATTTTTTTTCAACATATTCAAAAATGTCTATATAACAATTAAAAGATTGAAAACATTGTAGTTCAACAAGGTTTTTCAATTGTGTCCTAATTTTTTGCCACATCCTATCTATTTTTTTGTCAACAACAAAATTTTTTATAGTAGGAATTTTTTCATAAGTAAAAAATGAAGACAAATTTTTTGGTAAAACAATTTTTTTCTCAAAAGAATACTTGTTTATAAATTCTTCTATTGCAGAAACAAATTTTTTATAAACTTTTTCTTTTGGTAACAATTCATAAAACTTTTTAACATTATTGATAAACTGATCTGAAAGTGATTTAACAGATATATCAGGCATAAATTTTTGATATTTTTTTCCATATTTTTTTGTTTCCTCATACAACAATTGTACTATTTCAAAAATATCTTTTTTCGGATACCAACTTTTTTTATGTTCTAAATAAATATAGTTGTTAATAAACTCGTCAAATATCTTTTTAACATCTTTGTTTTTTTTATAATCGTCTAAAAGTTGGTTGATACAATAATCTATATACTCACTATATTGTTCTTCAATTTTGAACAATGGAGATATACCTAAATGTAAAGAATAAACTGATATTATTTGATTGATAAAACTATCAATTGTTCGTACTTGAAAATAATGATAGTTCTGGATTATATCGTTAACAATCTTCTCTGCTAAAGAGACTATTTGTTTTTCATCTTTTTCTGTTTGAATTAAAGGTTTTAAAATATCATTTTTTTCTTTTTCATCTAAAAGATTCAATGCAATTTTTTTCAACAATTCAAGAATACGTTGTTTCATCTCAGTTGCGGCTTTGTTTGTAAACGTAATTGCTAAGATGTTACTTATACTTAAAGGATAAGAATCAACTTGTGATTTAGAGAAAGGAATAAACAATAAATGCAAGTATTGTTTTGCAAGGTTGTATGTTTTTCCACTACCAGCGGACGCGTCTAAAATAAATATTTGTGGATAAGAGTTTTTTTTATAAACTGATTGAGACATTTGTATTTAGAAGAGGGATAATTTATGATAAAAATTTATATTTTACATACTCTCCAACAGACGGAAGTTTTAACACAGGTTCTGTCAAAAAAAATTTTCCTTCTTTGATCCAGGTCTTTAATATATTAGCAATTTTTCTTGCTTTTGCATAACTTGACATTGAACCTGTTGGTACCTTTTTCGTCCCTATAGTAATCTCGCCACTTCTTAATTCCTTATACGAAACAAAACATAGAGGTGGTTTACCAGTAACTTCAGGATAATCTTTGCTATAATCAACAACAGGAGCAAAAATTTCTTCGTCTGAAACAGCACACCATCTAGCTATTTCTTCATTTAAAACTGGTATCGGCACACCAATACCTACAGCAATTGAGACTCCATAGCCTAATATTGAAACTCCAACTAAATATTCTGGAGACATTTGTTTTAAATCGCCAATAACAGCTATAGTTCCCGCAGGAAATTTTGGTATACCTAACTCAGTCCTTAAAACATCAGGACAATGTTGTGTTCCCCACCAAGCAATATAACCAATACCACCACCTAAGAAAATTCTTGTTCCAACACCTATTGTCTTATAATACGGATCTTTTAACAATGGTGATAATTGTCCTGCAGAACAATAGTTTGCATTACCACAGTTCGGTTTTAACATACCCATATAAGTATAAATTGTTTTATGTGAAAGATTAACAGCAACATTATAATTTTGGTAACAATTTCTTATATTAAACAAAATTGCCTCGTTAATTTTTTTTAAGTTAATAACAGTTTTTATTTCTTTCCTTGGATAACAATCTGTTCCGTATCCTTCAGCATAAAGTTCTACATTTTCTCCTGCAACAAGTTGTTGTATAACATGTCCGCCACCGTACTTAAATTCGCCTGGATATTCTTTATTTCTTGGATCGTTATCAGGTAAAGCAGTTGCTCCAAGAAATATATCTACAGCTGCCAACCCAGCATAACAAGGAACGCTATTCAAATAACACTTCCCCCCACCTATTTTTATTCTTGGTTTTGTATGACCTAAATTTAAATATATTCCTGAAGAACACATAGGACCAAATGTTCCTGTAGTAACTACATCTACATATTTTGCTGCTTCTTTAACACCTTTATCTTTAACAAAATCGATCATTTCTTCTGCTGTTAAGACAACAACTTTACCACGTTTTATTTTTTCATTAATTTCTTGTATTGTTTTCATTTTAGTTCTAACACAGAACTTTTAAATCCACGTTTTGAAAGTTGGGGTGGTTTTTTATTGTTCGGATCAACTATAATTTTGCCGTCAACTACAAAATTGTAAAGATAAGTTCCTTCAGGAATTTCAATACTTAGTTCCCACCTGTTTTTATCAACTTTTTTCATTGGTTGTTCAACCCAATCGTTAAAATCACCAATTAAAGCAACTTTTTTTGCTTTAGATGAAAAAAATACAAACTTTGGTCTTCTTAATTTTACTACATCTAAAGGTTTTTCTTCTGTTTTTTGTTCCCCTTCAGAAAAAATCTGTTGTTTTGAACTATCTGTAGCTATTTGTCGAACAAGTTTTTCTTGAGTAGAAACGGGTAAAACATTTTGAGGTTCTGCAATATGTGGAGTAAATATCATTGTATACCTGTAATAAATTATTGCTAAAGATATTAAAAACACTACTATATTAACAACTATTAATACTTTTATTATCTGATGTTTCATTGTTGAAGTATAGTTGAAAGCAATTTTAGTAAATTATCAAGTTTTTTATTTATTTCTTCAATAGATGAAGATGAACTTTGAGTTGATTTTTGAAATGAAGCAAGTTGTACCTCAAACTGGTTCAAGATATTAACAAGTTTTGTAATGGTTTGTTCTGACATAACACTTTCATTGACAGACTTGTTTTGTAAATTTTTAACAACAGATGAGAGGTCTTTAATATGATTATTTACTAAATTTATCTGTTTTGTTACTTCATTAAGTTGTGCTATAATAATGTCAAGATCTTGAGTTGAAACTCTTTGTTCAGAAACAACAGGCTTGCTAACTTGTTCAGCAAGTTTTTGTTTCCTTACTTCGACAGTTTTTTGTTCTTCTGGCAAAGAAATTATTTGAGAAATTATCTGTTGCTCTTTAATTTTTTTATAATAATTAACAAGAATTATAAT
>Ga0105158_1001086_pt1 | contig 10719 bp, 4 predicted proteins | sample LHCtaG_FD_81567 | JGI IMG/M metagenome (GOLD analysis project Ga0105158, IMG submission 81567) | Hot spring microbial communities from Little Hot Creek, USA to study Microbial Dark Matter (Phase II) - LHC4sed_matched | ecosystem: Environmental > Aquatic > Thermal springs > Hot (42-90C) > Sediment... | reverse complement strand
CGCCCGGCGCCTCGTCGGTCCCCGCGAGGAGGTAGCCGAGCATGACCGCGTCAGCGCCAGCCGCCAGAGCTTTAACGATGTGCGCGGGCTTCTCGATCCCGCCGTCGGCGACCACGCCGACCCCCGCTTCCCTCGCCACGCTGGCCACCCACGCGATGGCGGTGAGCTGCGGGACGCCCACCCCCGCCACCTCCCTCGTCGTGCAAGCGTGGCCCGAGCCCACGCCGACGCGCAGGGCATCGGCGCCGGCGTCGATGAGCGCCCTCGCTCCCTCTGGCGTGACGATGTTCCCCGACATCACGTCCACCCCGTAATCCTTGTACCTCCTCGTCGCTTCGATCACGCTCTTGCTGTGGCCGTGAGCCGAGTCGACGATGATCAGGCTCACCCCGGCGTCGACCAGCGCCTTGACCCGCTCGTCGTCGAATGGGCCGACAGCAACCGCCACGGGGAGCTTCCTGCTCCTCGCCTCTTCGACCACCGCGACGGCCTCGCGCACGTCCATGTTGCGGGGGAGGGCGCCGAGCCCGCCGAGCTCAGCCAAGCGCAGGGCCATCTCCCTGCCCGTGACCGTGTCCATCGGCGAGCTGATGATGGGGATCCTCAACCTGAGCCTCCTCGTCACGTTGGTCGACACGTCGATCTCGTCGATGCTACCGACGTCCGAGTACTGGGGGACGAGGAGCACGTCGTCTAGGCTGAGCGCGACCGTCAACCGCTCGAGCGGGTCAGCGACAGGCACGGCTCGCGTGCCCCGAGCGCCGGATAAACCGCTCGAAAGTATTCTATATATCCATCCCTTTTTCTACTTACTTGCGAGCGGATGAGGGTGCACGTTAGAAGGGTTCAGAGGGTCGGCTACTCGTCCTTAGCGGTGTCCCTCCCGAAGCAGTGGGCGAGGAAGTGGGGCGTGGACAAGGGATCCAGAGTCGTCGTGCGCGAGCTGCCCGACGGCACGCTCCTCCTCGCGCCCGAAGCTGCCGCCGGCGCGCTCTCAGGCAGGTGGAAGGCCCTGCTGGAGCTCCCCGACGGGACGGAGGCAGAGGTGGAGAGGGGGGTGATCGCGCTGTACGAGGCTGGTTACGACGCGGTGAAGGTCGTCGCGCCCCCCGCCGCGCTCAGGGCCTTGGGCAGGCTGACGAGGAGGTTGAGCGGGATCGAGGTCGTGGAGGAGGGGGCTGGCTACGCGATCCTCGAGATCGTGCTCGATCACGCGAGCCTGAGCTTCGGGAAGATCTTAAACAGAATGTCCTCCCTGGTCGGAGAGTCGCTGGGGGACCTTGCCGCGTACGCGGGCGGCGCCAGCCCCGAGGTTTTGGACAGGGTTGTGGCTAGGGACGACGAGCTGGACAAGTTCTACTTCCTGCTGGTCCGCCAAGCTTCGATGTGCTTCAGGAGGCCCCACCTCCTCCGCGAGCTCGGCTTGAGCGACGCCGCCGAGATCCTGCCCTCGCTGTATTACGGGAAGACGCTGGAGAGGATGGGCGACACGCTGGTCCAGCTGGCGATGTACGCAAAGGAGAGGGGGAGGAGGCCGGACGCGGCTTTGGTTGAAAAGCTGCGGGAGGCCCTAACCCTGTCCTCCGCGGTGTTCAGGGAGGGGGACGCGAACGCTGCGTCGAGGCTGGTCGCCCTCCACAGGAGCTTCTTCGAGGGCCGCAGCCCGGGCGAGGTTATCGGAGACCCCTTCCTGTCGCTGGCCGGCAACTTCCTTAGCCTCTGCCTCGACGTGCTCGACGCGAGGGTCGAGCTGGAGGCTATCAAGAGGCCGCTCCTCGCCCGCTGAGCCGAGCAACGCCTTTAACTCCGGCTCCGCCGCTAGCGCGATGTCGTGGAAGGATGCGGCGAGGAGGGCCCTTGAGGGGGTTGGCGCGCTCGTGGAGGAAGATCAGAGGGGTTTGCGCGTTTCGCCGCGAGGCGGGGGCGGCTTCAGCGCGCTCATCCTCGTACGGAGGCTCCACATGAGCTTGGACAGGAAGGTCGAGATCCTGGGGGCTGTGGAGCTGCCGGGCGCGGAGCCTTCCCCCGCCGCGCTCAAGAGGATGCTAGCCTCCTCATTCGAAGTCGAGGCGAGGGGGCTGCTGAGGAGGAGGCCGATGTGGAGGAGCTGGAGGGAGCTGAAAAGGTTGGAGGCCCTCGTAGGGCCCGTGAGCCCCGATGAGGGGTTGATGCGCTCCCTGATGGCTGACGCGGAGTTGGCGAAAAGCCTTAGCGAAGCTTCGCCGGAGCTCCTCGAGGTGTTCCCCGAGATCATGCCTCCCAGCTTCATGGAGGCGTTCCTGCTAGCGCCGAGCGCCCCCTTAACCCCCCTAGTGAGGGGGCTGGTGGAGGGGTACCTGAGGGGGCCAGAGCGACTGGCGTGGTGGTTCAGGGTGCAGTTCCTGTACGGTTACCCCACGATGCCGCAGAAAATAGCGAAGAACTACCTACTGCTCGTTCAGCTCGGGCGGGCGCTTAGGCAGCGCTGGCCGCTCTAATGTACCTCTTCCTCTCTTCGGGCGGTAGCGAGCTCCACATAAGCATCTGCTTCCTGAGGTCGTCAACGAACTTGTAGTTGCCGTCGATCCACGACCTATCGGGGCCCGACAGCCTCTTGATGCGCGCGAGGAAGACGTAACGGTTAACCCCCCTATCGTAGACCGCCTCGATCTCCACCCTCTGCTGAACGCCCGCCTCCAAGGGGGCAAGTGCGACCGCCATGGACAGGGTCTTCGCCTGGTAGTCCGGCGGCGCCAGCTCCCTGACCACGTGCACCCCTTCTTTGACGGCCCCGGCGCCGCCGTAGTACTCGTGCAGGTACGCCAGCACGCCCCTCGCCTCAGCTTCGCTCGGGACGCTCATCGGCAGCGGGATCTCCCAGAGGTCGCCGCGCGGCTTGGTGGGAGGTCTCCACTTGCGCTCCAGCGACGGCGTGATGAGGCGAGACGCGAGGTACGAGGGGTAAGCGACGGCAGCCAGCGAAGCTCCCACGATCGCGAGCGTCCCCACGATCGTGAAGGCGGAGGCGAAGTTGAACACGTGCTCGGCCGGCAGCACCCCAACCGCTATCATCAGCATGGTCATCCCGTAGCCGAGGAGGTACCCGAGCACCACGCCGACGACGACGTACACCAGAACTTCAGCCACGAAGAAGACCGTGACACCCATCGGGGAGAGGCCGACAGCGCTGAGCACGTAGATTTCCCGAGTCCTCTCCTTCAGGTTCCCGAGGACCATTATAGCGACGTTGAGCGCGCCGATGACGAGGAGCGTCGCAACCATCTCCCAACCTCCGACAGCCAAGCTCGTAAACGTCGAAGACGTGTACGGCGAGCCGCCGCTGGCGAACCACGTGGGCACGTCCAGCGCGTAAGCCAGCTCGCTGACCGTGTTGAAGAGGTCGCCGGGGGAAGCGTTGAACTTCGGTAGCAGCGCCACGCTAGCCACGTAGCCGTTGAGCTGCAAAGCCTTCCTATAGGGGATCAGGATGACCCTGGAGACGCCCAAGTTCGGTGGAACCGCCCCGGCCTGCAGGGAGACCGCGATATCTTTGGCGAGCGTCGGGAAGAACATGGGGTCGGCCGGCATCGGGCTGAAGCCGTCGGCTTCAACCAATCTGTCGAGCGCCTCGGGGGACTCCACGATGCCCATCACCACGAACTCCTGCCCCATCACGTAGATCCTGTCGCCGAGCGTCACGCTCAAGTTCTGCGCGAGGGTTCTGGAGATCACCGCGTAGTTCCCCTCGTCCTGGACGATCCCGGGGCCGACCACGAACCGCGAGTAGAGCAGCCTGAACTCTTCCGCCGTAATCCCGACGAGCGCGGCCACCGTGCCGTTCCTGCCGCTCTCGCTCACCACCCTGAACGCAACCTGCATGAACCCCCTATCGACGGGTGGGTAAACCCACGCTCTCGGGAGCGTCTCGTACAGCGGCCCCGCTATCACCGCCGCCACGTTGGCGAGGTCCGCGGTCAGAGTCGCCGGCGGAACCCCGCGCCCGCTCTTGATGAGGATCCCGTCCACGGCCGACCTGTACCCGTAGCGCGCGACGGGGAGCGTCACGCGCGTGGGCATGAGCGAGGTGAACGACGTGAGAGCGACGGCCATCGCGATGAGCGTTACGAGCATGAGCGCCGTGCGGGCGGGCCTCCTCCTGATGTACTCGCTCCCCATCGAGAACGCCGTCATCGCGGTATCCATCCTGCTGACCTCGGACCTGTGGACTCCGAGGACCCTGCGCTCGATCGCGCTCCTGAGCGCCTCGCCTTCAGCTCCCAGCACGATCAGCGTTACGATGAGGATTATCGTGATGAGGGACCCCATCATCCCGAGCGAGATGTTGCTTACGACCGCAAAGGCCGGGTGGATGAGCGAAAACAGCCAGAGCAGCACCGCCGCCACAACCGCCATGAAGACGATCCTGCGAACGCCCTCGCTGTGGAGGAACACCTTCTCCACGAAGAAGGCGGCAAACGCGACGAGGGGGAACATGTAGAGCATCGAGCGCGCCGCGTCGTTGACGAGCGGCATGACGTCGCTGATGTAAGCTTTGTAAGCGTATGCTCTAGCCACGAGCGCGTACGCGTACGCCTCGCTGTACTGCTTCGCCCTGAAAGCTTCCTCGGCCTTCCGTAAGTACTCCTCGGCCTTCGAGAGGGACGCGTCGGCGCTGGGGCTCCCCACGTGCCTCTCGGTGAAGGCTCTGTACCTCCCCAGGGAGACGCAGTAAAGATCCTTCGCGACCGCGTAAGCTGTTGCGACGACCCTGAGCCTGCCGCCGGCGGGGCCCCAGAAGCCGAACCCCTCCGTGTTCTCCGCCGTCGAGTTCGTCAAGAGGAGGATGGGCGTCATCGCCGCTCTCTCGCCCATGCCCATGTAACCGACCACCGCGAACCTGATGCCGGGCTGTACCCATACTAAGGCGACCGGCTCCCAACCGTTGTAGTAGAAGCCGTAGCTGAGCGGGAAGCTCTTGCTAAGCAGCTCGTACGGCTGCAGGATCGCCGGCGCCTGCCTCCACCAGTCGAAGTAGCCGGTTCTCGGGTCCGGTAAGCTCGGCGTGTCCAGGGTGGATGGGAGGTTCACGTCGAACAGCTCGACGACGAACGATCTCGTCAGGACGACGGTCACGTTCTCGTGGGGGTGGAGGACGTTGATTATCAGCGGGAAGTTCTGCATCCCGAACTGCCCTAAGTCTGTCGCCATCACTATGTTCCCGTTCTCGTCCAGAACCCAGCCCCTGAGAATCCACCTGGAGAACGGGATCACCGTGCCCCCGTACGCGCCCCTGCCGGCGTGCGGTATGCCGTATATCGTGAACGTGCCGTCTTCGCCGGCTTTAACGAAGACCTTGTTGAGCTTGTAGCTGCTGGTTATGAGCTGCGCTTCGATGATCGCGTTGGGCACGGGGTCGTACCAACCCTTGGTGAAGTTGTAGGTGACAGCTCGGCCGTAGAACACGGTGAAGCCCGGGTAGCCCCTGTCCGCCGCTAAATCGTAGCGCGTCGGGAGCACGGCGCTCCTGCTCACCTGCCACTCCATGTTCAGCAGCCTCACCACAATGTACGCGGCCAGCTCGAGGTAGGGTCTCAGCACCGTGAAATTAGCGTACTTGGAGTCGTCGATGGGAATGCCGTAGTAAAGCCTGCTCGAACGCCTGCTGACGATCGAGAACGCCGGCACTCCAGCGATCGAGGCCGCCTCCGAGTCGAGCATGTAGGGAACGGGCTCCGCCCCCCAGAAGCCCTGGTACGTGAAGAAGATGCTGACAAGCCCCCTCGCGTCTCCCACCCCGAAAACGCTCTGAGCGTAGCGGGAGACCGCATCCTCCGCCAGTATCCTCTGAACGGCTGTCACGACCCAAGAGAGCCTGCCGGGGAAGCCGCCGCTGTGGATCGGGTTACCGCCATACGTCGTGTAGTAGCTGGCGTGGAGCAGCTGGAGACCGTCGGAGTCGCTGGCAAACTTGTCCAGCCCGATAAAGCCCCAGACCGTGATCTTGCCGCTGGCGACGTCCCCTCCGAAGAGGAAGTTCTCGACGAAAGCCCTAGCCCCCGCTAAGGCCTGCCAGTGGCCGGATAGGAACACCAGCCAGACAGTGTACCTCGGCGGCTTCTCCTTCAGGTAGCGGGCGAGCTCCAGCAGCAGGGCCGGCGCCACGGCCTCCGCCTTGCTGGATGCGAGCCCCGGCACAACCGACCACGAGTCGAAGTGCGCCGCGACGACGATCACGTCTCCAGGGGAGCTGCCGTTGATCACGGCAACGATGTTCTTCGCTTCCACCTCCCTCCACTCCACCCTCGACACGACCCTAACCAGGCTGGCGCCCTTCAGCAGCTCCCAGTCGCTTCTCTTTACATAGAGGCGCGGGAAGCCGATCGGCGTGTCGAGGAACTTCTTGCCGCACTCGTAATAGGTCGTGTCCTCGGGTTCGACGAACACGACAGCCTTCGCGCCCAGCTTAGCGGCGTTTAGCCAGTTGTCCTGCGAGTTGAACTCCATCACAACGATGCTCCCTTCAACATCTTTGCCGTCGAAGGAGCTCAGGTCGCCCTTACCCACGTAAACGAGCGGGCCCACTACACCCTCGGGCGGTGTCGAAGAGGGGTTAACGCCGTTCGGGTAGAGCGAGTACGCTTTCACGCGGACCCTGAAGGGCTCGAGCGCTTCGACGTAAGCTTCCACCTCCACCGGGACGAGCACCTTATATGTCTGGTTGATGACGTGCAACCCCAGCCCCTTGAGGTAACCGTAGATGAAGTCCGATGCCTTATGGTAACCGGGGTACCCGGTCACCCGCGAGCCGAACCCGCTGAGCTTGATCGCCAGCTCCTCAACGCGGGTGAAGTTCAGCGGCAGAAGGTAGGGCGAACTCTGGGGCGCCGCGAGAGGTGCGGCAGCGTACGCTAGGAGGGTCAGTACGGCAACTACGCACGCCAACCTTACGGCCGCCCTAAACCCCATGCTGCGGGAGTTTCAGTCTCCTCATCTTAAACTTGACGGCATCAGAAAAACCTTAAAGGGGAAAGCCTCCCGCCCCACGTATGGAGGTTCCGTCCGCTGGGCAGCAGCTCGGGTTTCAACCCGGATTGACGTGGAGGAGCTTCCTCGCGATGGTGCTGGCCGGGCTCATCTTCCTCCCGGCCTCCACGTACTTGTGGCTGGCTGTCGGCGCCGGCGCGAGCACCGCAGCGACCTACATCACCGTGATACTGTTCAGCGCGCTCGCGAGGATATACGGCACGAGACTCTCGAGGCAGGAGCTCTTCATAATCTATTCAGTAGTCGGAGGGATCGGCGGCGCGATGCCGCTCTTCTACTGGCTGGTCTTCAGGAGCTACTTCGTCAACAACCCGCTGAGCCTCGAGTTCAAGGTAGGCGGCGTCCCCGTCAGAGACCTCGTCCCGGTCTGGATGTCGCCGCCGCCCGACTCGCTCGCCCACAGCTTGAGGACCCTCCTGCACCCCGACTGGCTTCCAGCGGTAGCGGTTGCGGTGACGTTCGCGGGCCTCAGCCTCCTCGCTGAGGTTTCAATCGGCATCCTCATTTCATACCTGTACATTGAGGTGGAGCCCCTGCCCTTCCCCTTCGCCCAAATCGACGCCACGATGATCAACACGCTCTACGAGCGCGAGCACGAGCCCATGCTCTACTTCTTCTCGGCGCTCATCGGCGGAGCGATCTACGGCACCCTGCTCTACCTGGTGCCGCTCGTGCTGGGACCCGGCGCGGCCGTCATACCGTACCCGTGGATCGACCTCACGCCTTACACTCAGTTCTTCCTGCCGGGCGCCGCGATCGGCGTGGCGACGGACCCGACGGGCTTCCTCTACGGCATGGTGCTCCCGCCCTCCGTCACGTTCTCCCTGATGCTCGGCTCCCTCGCGACATGGGTTTTCGGGAACACGCTGACCCTCACGGTGTTCAGGGGCTTCTCGCCGGAGTGGGTGCAGGAGTACACGCCTGGGATGGGCATCTTCCTGATATACCAGAGGGCTAGCCTCAGGCTGTGGCTTTCAACGTTCATGGGCATAAGCTTCGGCCTCGCGGCCTTCATACTGGTAGTGACGAGGGATAAGCTGGTCGCCTCCTTCAGAGCGCTAGCCCGCATTAGGGAGGCGAGGGGCGAGCTCGGGTACCCGCCTGCCACCCTCCTCTTCGGCCTATTCCTCACCGCCACGCTCTCCAGCGTAGCGCTCTACTACGCGCTCGTACCCGGCATACCGCTCTGGCTGCCGCCGCTTGTCTCCGTAGGGCTCAGCCTCGTGGTAGCGCTCGTGGGGGCTAGGATCTACGGCGAGCTCGGGCTCGCCTTCACGCCGGACTTCGTCTACAACATGTGGAAAGCGGCGGTCTACTTCAGCCCCTACCAGGGGTACGCCGGCTGGATCTTCACGCCCGTCATCGCGGGCTTCTCGACGCCCTGGTACGTGAACGCGACGAAGGTCGCTTACCTGACCAGGACGAGGCCCATTGACTACTACAAGGCTGTAGTCGCGGCGTTCGCTATCACGACGACCTTGGGTCTCCTCTTCATGGACTTCTTCTGGAGGATGGCGCCCATACCATCCTTCGTCTACCCGTACGTGATGGGGCTCTGGCCCTTCTACGCGATCAGCGACTGCCTCTTCGCGACCCGGCAGATAGCGGTGAGGGCGGACCAGATAGCCGCGGGCATGGGGGTTGCAATCGCCGCTGGCTTTGGCGGTTACGCGCTGTCGAAGCTCGGGGTTCCGGTCAACCCCGTTGCGTTGGTGGGTGGAGCCTACGCGCTGCCGCCTTACACCATCATGGTGTTCGCTTCCTCGCTCCTGAGCAGGTACGTGTTCGCTAGGGCCTTAGGGAGGGAGAAGTGGGATCGCGTGAAAGCGGTGGTGATAGCCGGCTTCCTGGCGGGCATGGGCGTCATCGTGGCGATCGGTGTAGCGATCACGCTGCTCTCCAAAGCCGCCTGGATATGGCCCTGGTGAGACGGGTTTCCCCTCTTTCCCCGTTCATCGGTTATCGCCTTAAAAAGATTAGCGTAACGCTTAAATAGGCTAAGGGTAAAGCCTTCTCGTGGCGACGGAGGCGCGGAAGGAGGTTGTCGAGTACCTGCCGGGCATTACGAAAAGGTCGCTGGCCATTAGCATCCCCCTAGCGCTGCTGTACGCCTACCTTTCCGTCATCGTGGGCCTCTACACGGACAAGAGCGGAACCTTCGGAACCTTCATCCTGCCGATGATCTACCTGGTGGCAATCTTCGAGGGGCTGGGTAGGGTTAACCCGAAGCTCAGGTTGACACCGCAGGAGTGGGTCTTCATCTTTTCGCTCATCACGTTCATGGGGATGCACAGCTACCTGACGATGCACGCGGCGGCTCACGTCAACCCGCCGCAGTACATCTGGAGCTGCATCCCGTGGGGCGACTACCTTGCTTTCACGATCGACGCGTTGAGGGATTACTGGAGCCGGGCTGTGCCGGCGTTCTCGATACCACCCGAACCTTTAAGGTTCGACGTCGCTAGGATGATCGTCCACGGCAGGAGCCCCGGCCAGGAGATCCCGTGGGGCGCTGTGCTGCAGCCGCTCTTCTACTGGGGGCTCGTCTACCTCTTCTACAGCTTGATTAGCGCGTGGGTCGCCTTCACCTTTGGAAGGCCTTGGGTCGAGGAGGAGCGCCTCGTGTTCCCCTTAGCAGTACCCTCGCTGTACCTGTTCAGGGAGGCTGGCGAGGTAACGACAGGCAATAAGTCGAGGCTCTTCGACTTCAGCGTGCCGCACACGAAAGTGTTCTGGGCGATGTTCGTCGTCGGTATAATAAGCGGCATCAACCCGATCCTCGCCGAGCTGCTGCCGGCCTTCCCGATAGCGGCGTGGTGGGGTGAGACGAACGTCGCGCTACCCTTCCTCGCCTCGCTCTGGCCCGGCGTCTACGCCGCTGCGATCTTCTTCATACCCCAGGTCGCTGTCGGTCTCGTGATGCCGAACGACGCCCTCATAACCCTGATACTCTGCTGGATCATTTTCGGAGTCCTATACCAGGGCATCGCGGTCGCGACGGGCATTGTCCCCTACAGGCCTGGCATGGAGTTCGTCTGGCCGTGGGAGGACTACCCTGGTGTTTGGATGCCGTTCCCGTACAGGTTCATCGGCGCCAACGGCGTAGCCTTATCTGTAACCATTTGGATGCTGTACAGGTACAGGAGGAGGGTCGCTGAAGTCTTCTCAACCCTGTGGAAGAAGGACATCGTGGAGCGGGGTCTCTCGCTGAGACTCGTCACCGCGCTGATGTTGATCGGCTTCTTCGGCTGGTACGCTTTGATGCTCGCCGACCAGGCCGATCCCATCATCGCGCTGCTCGTGCCCATCTGGGCGATCCTCTTCAACATCATGTACGCTAGGATTTACGCGGAGGTCTTCTGGCACGTCGGCACCGGCTGGGGGCACGCCTGGGATCCAACTTACCAGCTCGGCATCTACCTGCGAGGCTGGCCTACAGCGGATGTGGTCACATGGGATAGACCGAACACGAACCCCGCTTGGTTCACGATCGCCAGGAACATAGTAAACGTGCACAACTGGAACATAAGCTTCAGCCCGCTGAGCGCAGGCCACCAGGTTACGCTGTACAAGCTGGCTCACGACCTGAAGATGCGCATGACCGACCTCCTCGTCGCCATCGTGCTCGGCGCGCTAATCTTCTCGTTCGTCGCGATGCCCATCGAAGCGTACTTCATCCTCCACACGAAGGGTGGT
>Ga0105158_1001085_pt1 | contig 10725 bp, 16 predicted proteins | sample LHCtaG_FD_81567 | JGI IMG/M metagenome (GOLD analysis project Ga0105158, IMG submission 81567) | Hot spring microbial communities from Little Hot Creek, USA to study Microbial Dark Matter (Phase II) - LHC4sed_matched | ecosystem: Environmental > Aquatic > Thermal springs > Hot (42-90C) >... | reverse complement strand
GGTTTCTAACTTTAGTGGGAGCAGTATCTATTTCTCCGTCGGTCTAAGTGCGTAGAGAAGGGCAGTCTTACGCGCGCTAAGCAGCACTCTGGATTTTGTCGTTATAAGGCAGGGTAGCTGGCTTTCTTCTTAGTTTCCCCATCCTCTCAGCCCTTTAGAATGGTTCTGAAGAGTTTTTCTACATCAGCAAGGCTTAAAAGAACCAAATGTTGATTTGGTTAAGGCATGGGTGAGCGTTACATCGTTGATGAAAAAGGGGAGAAGAAAGAAGTAGTTATTCCTATTGAAGAATACGAGGAGCTTCTTGAAGACCTGCATGACCTTGCCGTAATAGCTGAGCGCAGGGATGAGCCGACGGTCCCCTTAGAGGAAATAATAGAGAAATTAAAGAAGAATGGTATACTACCGTGTTCTACTCAAGAAGTCTGTCGATAAAGATCTGAGAAAAACAAATCAAGTTTCAAAAACAATCGACGCCGTAAGGGAACTGGCTGTAAACCCGTTTCCAACGGGCTCGTGGAAGCTCAGGGGCATGCGCTTTTTTAGGAAGCAAGTATTTCTCTACTTCCTTTACTGCCTCTTCAGGCGCCCTAGGATTCTCAACCTTTTCGAATCGTTAAGATAGCGAAAAACTCTTTTACCAGCATCTTTCACAGCTTCTACCAAATCTACGAAGTTCCATCTCCTGTTTGTAAAATGGTTAAACCATGCTGAAGAAATTGCTAGAAGAATAACTGAAGAAACAGGGCTTAAAACAATTCTACACATTCCACGTTTGGAAGAGGGGGATAGATTCAGCTTCATATCAAAATTCAACTCGAGAAACATGGATGACGAGGATAAGGTGAGGATTGTTGAAAAGGCAGTGGACTCTTTAATAGAATACCGGAGACAGGTATAGAGGCTTAAATACTGTTTCGCGCAGTAGTGACAGTTAGGAGTTGGCTGCTTTGCTTAAAGAACTGGCTTATGATTACTTTCTACTGGTTAATGCCGCGAGCTTTCTCCTTATGGGTGTCGACAAGTTGAGCGCAATAAGAGGAGAATCCCGAATACCTGAGAAATGGTTCTTCATGATTTCCATAGCTGGGGGGCCCTTCGGAGTATTCTTGGGAATGGCCGTCTTCCACCACAAAACTAGGAAAACATACTTTGGGCTAATAGTTACCCTAATGCTCATAGCATACGTTTTCGTTCTAATCGTTTTAACAGGATTATGAGGTAAGCATAGTCACAAACTTCAGAGAGACGGAGGGCACAGTCAAGGAGATCAGAAGCGAGTCCCAGGGAGTAGTGGCGATAAGCTACGTCGACACGGAGAACAGGCTCTTCGAGCACAGGATAACGCTGGCAGGAGATTAAAATATTAGAGAAGTGTGCACTAGCTAAAAGATTTATAGTTGAAAATAGAGAAGAAATAGAGTAAAAATGGTCTATTTGGGGGTGATAAGCTTACTTGCCCAGATACCCCTCGAAGTCTGGAATAAGATAGTTATGGATGAACCGGAGTGGCAATATATGAGGGGGTTTCTCGAGAAATACGGTTTTGGAAGGTTTTCAGTTTTAATGGTCTCAGCTGGTTTGAATGATTACCAGTTGAAGGGTAGGGCTGAAAAAGTCTACTGGCCGAGGATCAAGGAACTGCTGGAGGGTAAGAAGGCTCCAAACTCCCTGGAGGAGATGGAGAGCATGCTTGCTGAATTCTATAGGAATGAAAGGCTAGCGGAACAGAAACTCAAGAGGCTTAACCGCTTCCTTTCCAGCAGCCTTGCAAAAAGCCTTTGGAAAGCAAGCCCGAATGAGACTGCTAGAGATTTCCCGCAAATATGGCTTAAGCTCTCAGAGGTCATGCAACAGAAGCCTAGTGATAAAACAATTGCTTTCGCGATGAAAACCCTTGGACTCGCTTTACTAATGGCGTGGCGAAACGATTTTCCTATTGAAACCACTATTCCAGTGGATTCTAGGATAAGAAGTTTCACCGAGAGGCTTGGTATTTCCGCTGAGAATGATGAAACGGTCAAAGCTTTCTGGAAGGAAGTTCTAGAGAGGCTTAGGGAGAACTTGCCGATAAGCATGATTCACCTCGACTCCCTAGTATGGCAGATAGGAACTCTAAGTAAGGCCGAGATCGTTAACTACTTCTCCCAGCTGGGTTTGAGGAACATAGGTGAAAAGTTGGCAGAGATGCTCAAGGAATGAGGCTCTGCATCGTCCCGTGTGGAAACAGGAAAATCTGGGGTTTAAAACCTGAGCTGGGGCCCGTTAAGGCTAGGAACGCCTACATCGGTTCTTTCACTAAGACCTGCATACAGTACGCGGAGAAGTTTTACCCCGGCTCCTATGTTATTCTATCAGCTAAACACGGTTTCATGTTTCCCGATGAGATTATTCCCAGACCATACGACGTTACCTTTAAAGACCCTCAGACAAACCCGATAACTGTTGAAAAACTGAGGAAACAGGCTGAGGAGAAAGGGTTGACGAAATACGATGAAATCATCATTATCGCTGGTAGAGAATATGTTGACGTTGTGAGGAGAGTGTTCCCGGAGAAGAAAATAATCACCCCGCTTAAAGAAGCTGGAGGCATGGGTGCAATGATCTCCATGATGAAGAAAGCAATAGCTCAAGGAAGCGAAATCACCATAGACCACTAAGCCGCATCAAGGCTTAATGAAAACGCTTTAAGAAGCTTTAAAAGATATTTTTAACAGTGGTAAACGCGCACGCTAAAAACTCTAAAAAAATGTTTTTAAACTCATCTAATCAATAATCCTTTTTGAATCAGCTCAGCCATGAGCTTCTCCACAGCATCGTAAACCATCTGCTCGTTAACAGCACCAGTGCAAACCAACTTACCAGAAGCGAATAGAAGAATCACAACATCAGGATCATGCATTCTATAATGGCTGTCTTATTATTAGGTAAGTTAAATAAAGATTATTTAAAGCGATAGTTAAGATACTTGATTAGGTAGGCTTTTTCACGGGATGTATTTAAACTCTATAGCCTTCTCCCTCTGTCTGAAGCAGATTTCGAAATTATCGAACACTCCCTCTCTTCCAAGAATATACGGGATGTCCTCTATGAGGGCTATGGCGATCTTCACGTTGAAAACTAGTTCTCCGATTTTCATCCTTACGTCTTTCAATATTACTGGAACCTTAGCGCCTCCGACGCCTCTTATCTCCTTAATTTCCTCTTCCTCAACTCTAACCCCGAAGGCTTTGAGAAAGGAAGCGGGGAGGATGCTGATGTCTGCCCCGGAATCTATGTAGGCTAGGAGCGTTATCCATCCGGCTTGGGTTTCCACCTCGAGCTCCGCAACAGACCTGTGGATTTCTCCGAATAAGCTCGATTTCTCCCTCTGGTAGGGAAACTTCATTTCGAAGCCAAAACCAGCGTTTCTTCCCTTGGAACATATGCGAGCACAGGTTTTTTATCCGGAAACTTCTCCTTGGCTTTCCTGTAGACCTCCATAGCATTATCCCCGCTGGCCACGACTTCTCTCCCTATTAAAGCGATATGCTTCCCCCTGAGGCCTCTAAGTTTCTCAGGAAAGGACGCAAAGTAATTCAGTTCCTCACTCATCATGCCCTATATTGTTGATTGGACGGCGTCTTATAAATACTTCCTTAGAATCCCTTTGATTAGCTATTATAATCGATTGGAAACGATAGGATATTCTGCTCTCTTTCTCGCTAAAATTAAAAACCGAGAGGTGTGAATACCTAGAAATAAGATCGAAATAGAGTTGCAGAAAGCCGGATTTAGCGCACGCTAGTGGAACTAGAGGCACAACGCGGTCTGTATGGATATAAGGTTCAAAGCATTATCTTTAAGGGGTAGGAAGGTTAAGAGCCACGTTCTGAGAATAGCGTTCAAAGGCTATGAGACAAGCATGGCGATAAACTACGGTGAAACAAAAGGCACCGTCAAAGAAATCATGGAGGAGCAACCCGGAATCGTCACAATAAGCTATGTTGACAGTGAGGACAGGGTTTTCGAACACAGGATAAAGCCGGCTGATGTTTAAACCTCTAATTCTAGCATACGTATTAAGATGCTAAATGAGACAAATTTCTGCTTCATACCAGAAGAAAATTCCTTTAAAGGAAGGGGGTATGTCACCTTTTAGTCTGAATGCCCCAGTCAAAGTACCGTCGGGTAAGCATCGAAGGAAGAAAGCACTTATGATTTGTTTCCCTTGAACCTCTTCTAGTAAATCATTCCCCCTAAAAGGAACGGACCTACCATCTCCAAGCTCGACCACACCAGCCAGAGTACCGTCTGGCATGGACAAAAGCTCATGGACATCAATTATTTTCTTTCCCCGGATCTCTTCAATTAGTGAATTCCCTTTTAAGAGAACGTATCTGCTATCTTCTAATTTGACTGCACATGCCAAATTACCGTCTGGTAAAGGGTTAAAAAACTTTGCATCTATAAGCCTCTTTCCTTGAATCTCTTCTATTATAGTGTCTCCCTTGAAAGGAAGATATCTGCCATCCTTCAACTTAACAATTCCTGCTAAAATATCGCCTGGAAAGACGTGAAGAGCACTTGCACCTGTAATTTTCTCTCCCCCTATTTCTTCTATTATAGCATCACTCTTAAAGAGGGACCACTCCACACATCTCTCTAACTTGACTAATCCAACTAAAGTTCCGTCTGACAGATAGTGAAAATCAAAGGGACGAACATCTATAACTTTTTTCTCACCGATCCTTTCAATCAAAGCGTCACCTCTAAATGGAACTTTTCTACCATCTTCCAATTCAACTATACCTGCCAACATACCGCATGGTAGAAGAAAAACTTTGTATCCCATCAGAAACCAATTTCCCTTAATTTCTTTTCTCTTGATTTTTTTCATTACGTCTTCCTTTAATGAAACTCCTTCCTTAAAAAATACCATGCCAAACTTAGTGTCTGACGAATAAAATGGAAGCGATTCAAGGCCTGCTCTTTCAAAACCCGATAAATAAAGGGAAAAAGGAATGGCTCTTCTTCCCCCCTCAGGAAGAAAGTAGTCGGTTACATCAATTTTAACGTTTAAGATTTCAACAGTATTATCCATTCTAATTATGAATGGGATATCTATGTTATCTTCCAATCTGACTTCACTAATTAATGCACCATTGTCTAAAGGATATGCAAAATACGTAACCATAACCCTTTTTTCGCTGAGCTTCTCTATCAGGATTTCCTCTTTGAACGGGACACATCTATGGTCTTCCAATTCAACTATTCCAGCCATTGTGCCATCAGTTAGCAGGAAAACCTCTTTTATATTCCACACCTTGTTTTTTCTTTCTTCATTTATCCTTTTGACAAAGCGAAAAATTTCGCCAGGTTTAAAATCCTCTTTCAAACTTCTTTTTTCTAACAGCTTACCTGTTATAAATTTTGCGGTTACTTCCACTATGAGATAATGGTGCACGTTATAAACTTACGAACTTGCCCTTGACATTTGCTGGGTGAGGAAAATATTGTATGTCATGCAGTAGCGCGCTACTATAAGGGAAAACCCTGCCGTCTCCCAATGGGAGCTACCACAAGAAGTGCAAGAAAGATTAAGGCGAATTTTCAAGCGTGAAAAGCAGAAATGGCCAACAGCCCCTCTCGAAAAACAGGAAGACTTCGATAAAATTAAAAACGCCATCGAAATCTTGGCAAAAGAATCCGGCGAATTAGAAATAATCTGGCGTAAGCAGCAAAACGACCTCTAAGCACGCGCTATCGAAGAGGACACCGCTGTATCGCCTTAGTGCACGCTACTTCTTAACCTTCTTGATAGCTTTATCGATAGTATCTCCACTCTTAACGTGATACGCTATCTTCTTAACTGACTCTATTTTCTCTTTCTCGCCTAACGTCTTAAGCCATTCAAGGTTCTTAACTAACGCGTTAACCATATCTAACACCTGAATCTCAGTAAGCTCGCTCTGCAACACTGTTTCAAGAAGCTCCTTCTTGAAGCTCTGCCCAAATGCGTTCTCAAGAAGCTCGCTCACACCAGCCATCTGAGTATAGAATTCTTTCTGCCCAACCGCACCGGTCCAAATCACCTTGGTCTCAACTGCTTGAACTACCACAAAGGCACCGGACAAGTACGAGAACATCGGTATTCGGATGTCACCACCTATGTAGATTGCTATGTAGGTTTCCTTGTTCGGATAAACGATTTTTAAGAGACAAGTTTGAATCCTCATCTTGGTCATGCTACTCTCCGAGACCACTAAGTTCTTACCACTCGGCAGTGCCAGCTCCCCAAGCCTGAGCCCAAATTCATCCTCAATAATCACCGCAGGTATGTATTTCCCTTGATAGATTACTATGGGAGGCATAAAGTCACCAAGGAACTCGCCATCTCGCTCGCCACCGAGAAGGGGCGCGCCGGGTTGAGCGCCCCTGCTAAGCCTCAGCCCAGGGGAGATAGATGAGCTGGCGGCAGAGTTTAACGATGACTTCAAAGCCATAGAAAACGCGGCGATACTGAAGGCCCTGGGAGCCTCAGAGAAATCAATATTCTACGAGCTGGCTGGAGGTGAGCTCAGGGTCTTCGTGGACAAAGATACTGGCGACAAGATCTTCCAAGGTCTCCGGGAGGGGCAGTACGCGAGGTTCCGCCTAGTCGGTGAAGGCGGGGAGGCAAGCATAACCATGACCTACCGGGAGGCTGTCCTAATGGTTGACAGAGGCTTCAAGCAGTATTACTCGCTGTCTATCTTAACAAGCCTACCGGACAATTTTACTTTAAATGGAGGTGGATTGATATCCCAAATGATTAAAAGCACCATCTGGATTGTGAAGATTCAATGGTGTCGTATATCATGGATCAAATTCTTGAAAAAATCAGGCTGGCCATCGAAGATGTGACTAATGCAAAATATGAAGCGGATGAATATGGGGTTCATCTGGATGAAAAATCATTAGATAAAATATATAGGGAAAAAGTAGTTGACGTCTTGCATAGAAAGGAAAATCAGAGTATTCTTAAAGAATTATGGCGTTCCGATGAAACGAGTAGGTCACTGCATGACATACAATATTTTCCTCACCCAGCAAATGTTGGGGGCATGTTCGTCATCGAAACTTTTCTACTTAAAAGCGAAGACTTGCTTTCACAAAGATACAGGGGAATTTATAATCTGATTATGAATGAAGGTTTTCTAAGCAAGGAGCGTCTAATTAGCACTGCAGATATTAAAAAAATAATTGAAGATAAGGATTTGGCTTTAAAATATCCCTTAACTCATCTTTTCCTCAAAAAAGTTTCAGAGATTGCGATTAGAATTGGCAATAAGCATTCTCTAAGAATCAATATTGTTGCTGGAGAAACTCGGGATATTATCAAATACCACGATGAGCGTGGCTTCTATCTAACAGTGCCTTACCATGTAGTGTCTGACGAAGAGGACAGGATCCAAGCAATTGTTGAAAGAGCCTTAGCAATCATAGAATTCTGGAGGGAATGGGTTAAAGTTCGGGAAGAAATAGCACGCGACCTAGGTCTGGATGATAAAGCTTTTGTAATGAGGGATTTAATGGAGGGAGTGCTCAGACTCCCGATATGGACGGTAATGGTTCAACCAATTGATGGTAGCTGGGGTTTGTTAGTAGACTTAAAATATGCAGAGCATCATCAGAAACTAAGCAATGGAGAATGGTTTGACACATGCAGAGGCTTCATCAAGGCTGAGTTGAAGAGGACAGATCAGAAATCACTTTTCAGAATTTATAGCGCTCCCGTATATTTTGGTCTATTCTTACAAGAAGCGATGGAAAAGATACATGCAGGCCATTCCTTAAAAGAAGTGTTTGACATGTTAAATATGAGAAAAGTAAACCCAATAACATATCTTTTTAACCGCTTCCATCTTGGTGAAATAGCAAAAAACCACCCAGCACTGGCGGCCATTCTTACTTCGCTGGTTGATTTGGTTGAAAGAGAATCCACAGACTCCTTAAAGATAATCCCAATTCAAGTTGAATGCATATGGGAACCGCCCGTCACTTTTCTTGTGAAGCCTATTCAGGTAGACGAATACTCAAGCATCTCAACGGAGCCCGACCTAGTTGACGTTTCACTTATGATTGAGACTGAATATTCAGATGGTGAGGAGTTTCCGTTCAAAGTCATTGAGGCTACTGAAAAGCTTAGGAAAGCGAGGAGAAAGTTCATAAATATTCTTAAGGAGTATTAAAGGAAAGGTAGCGTGCACTATGCTAATTGCCTGGTGAAGCTCACACACTATGCGCCGTTCATATTAAGTAGGCATTATCCTGTGCTCGAAGAACCTGTTCTCCGTGTCGACGTAGCTTATCGCCACTACTCCTTGGGGCTCGCTTCTAATCTCTTTGACGGTGCCTTTTGTTTCACCGTAGTTTATCGCCATGCTTGTCTCATAGCCTTTGAACGCTATTCTCAGAACGTGGCTCTTAACCTTCCTACCCCTTAAAGATAATGCTTTGAACCTGATGTCCATGCAGACAGCGTTGTGCCTCTCGTTCCACTCTGGCTTAGAAGCTTCGACGGGGAAAGCCACGCCGTGCATATGCATAACTCCCTTGAAATCAGGCTTCAACTCGAGCCTAAGGTAGTCTGGAAGGCTGTTCAGCATGTTTTCAACAACCTCCTCGTCGCTGAGCCTTTTCAACTCTACTTCAACCTCTCTCCCCGGCTCCCCGACCCAGCTTGGAACCATGTACTGGTGGCGTTGACGCTCAGGATTATACTTCTTCACGACGGTTTTACCCTTAACCATGATTTCGAAGAAGCACTCTCCATCCCCCAGTATGCTCCTTATCTCGCTTGCCTTGAAGTAGAGCTGCCTGTACTCAGGCTTATGACCCCTCTCAACTATGGCTGTGAGAATATTCTTGCCTGAACCCCGCATATCTCCAAATACTGGAAACCCAGATCAATTATATAAGCGTCGCTATCTCTATCCCCTATTTAATATCCTAATGCATACTTTTAAGAAGATGTTCAAACTTGTTTCTCATTTCATTCAGTTTTTCGGCGGTTTCGACGATTTTAAAAACGAGACCTGCGATATCTTCTGAATACTCTATGTCTGCCGTTAGTGAAGCCTCTATTAGTTCCCAATTCTCTGGTTTATAATAAGAGTGATAATGGGGGTCTTCAGAGGTTACGGGCCATATGTTGAAAGGTTCTGAGTGAACATCTGGCTATAACCATTCAACCTGAACAGGAGACACTTTTAAACCGTAGAATTGATATTCCATCTTAGTTATACTGGTGGCTACATCCTTTACATTCTTCATGATTCGGGTCCAGAAATCATTCACCATGTTTATCAAGCCTCACGTTTAAGATAAAAATGCCTAATTAGATTAGAGCGTGCTCTCATCTTCTACTTTTCTTCACGGTTATCTCTCCGTTTTTTAATTCAAGCAATCCTTTGGGCGTGTATACCCTGTCGTTACGACTCAACTTTTGTTTCACATCCTTAACGATCTCCCTATCCTTCTCAGGGTTGCCAGTATTCGGCGGCCATTCTGCTATGAAATACCTGAGGTAGGGAGGCTCTCTCTTCAAGCCCCCTTTCCCGTAAATTCTCTTTCTTTCCTCAGAATAGTACCATTTTAGGAATTCGGTCCAAGCCTCGCTTAATGCTTTGATACTTCTCTCAATTTCTTTAAGAACTTCTTCGTCGGTAAGACCCTCTGCCTTAAAATTTACAGTCATCCCCATGTGGTCAAAGTCCACTCTTATCACATCCTCTTTACTGAAATATTTCGAAGAGGCTTTCTTTGCGGCCTTCTCCGCAACCTCGCAATCCTTAATGGGACCGGGTGCCAGCTTCTTTGCGGCCTTTCTCGCATCTGGGTCTTTGCTTCTCATAACTTCGCTCGGCCGCATGTAAATATGGTATTTACTCTCGTCCAGCTTACACAAGGTCGATCCGATGTCTGGAAAGTGATCGAAACCTACTTCAATAGAATTATCTGGCCGCATGCAGACCTGTTGCAAGGGTAAGAGTTCATTGGGGGCTGATAACATAAGCATCCTCCATAAATATCGGTTTGGCGAAGGCCCCCATACTTTATACTGGCGACCACTCGTATTCTCTAAGTAGCTCTTGACTTCATCAAGTAGACTCATACTCATAAGTATCTGAACACCGTTATTTAAAGACCAATGATTTCAAGCTGCTTCTATCCACTTTGAACCAAAAATGACCAGCAGCGTGCGAGCTTATCCTTCTACTCTATTCAGCGCGAAAGGGTAATCATAAGTTTTTCGAAGTCTAGGCTCTAGACCCTGACTCTAGGTGGTGAGGGCACGCACTAGAAACCGAAAACCATCACTACCTAATCAGTAAGCCTTTCTGTATAAGTTCATTCATAAGCTTCTCAACCGCGTCATACACCATCTGCTCGTTAACAGCACCCGTGCAAACAAGTTTTCCAGAAGCAAATAACAATATAACAACATCAGGATCATGCATTCTGTAGATAAGGCCGGGAAACTGCTCGGGCTCATACATTGTTCTCTCCAACGCGGTGACTGCGTGTTCGAGGTCTATTTTTCCTGGTAGTGTTGCTGATGCTACGATGTTTTGCACGGTGATTTGTGGTCGTGTTTTTTCTATGATGCCTTTTGCTCTTAGTTCTCTTACGATTTTGTGTACTGCTTCGTTTGCTTGTTTTTCGCTTTTCGCTCCTGTTGACACCATTTTTCCTGAGCTG
>Ga0105158_1001083_pt1 | contig 10731 bp, 7 predicted proteins | sample LHCtaG_FD_81567 | JGI IMG/M metagenome (GOLD analysis project Ga0105158, IMG submission 81567) | Hot spring microbial communities from Little Hot Creek, USA to study Microbial Dark Matter (Phase II) - LHC4sed_matched | ecosystem: Environmental > Aquatic > Thermal springs > Hot (42-90C) > Sediment... | reverse complement strand
TTCAGATGCAAGCAGAGAACTCCCCTTAGCGTCTTCGGGGGCTACATTAGGAGGATGAGTGGAGCGTTAAGGTTGCTGAGGGATGCGCGCAGGGTTAGGTGCTGCTAAAAACCTATGCGACGCGCTGGGAGCATATAGATTAGAATACTTACCTATGAGGAAGCGTTCTCGCCGTATATTTACCATTAAGCAAGCGGTAAAAAAGAGTAAAATTGGAGAAGCGATTGAGGAGCTCCAAAAGTCAGCTGAAAATTAAGCCATAAAGCTTTAGGTGATGCTGGCTTTCTTTTTGTCAGCAGAACAATCACTATAATAACGAATATTAAAAGGATGGTGAGGAAGAACACCATGTGTTTAATCTTTTCACTCTTGATATAATTTGCTTGAGCGTTAATATATTCTATGGCTCCCCAATAATCTTTAGAAATTTCGGCAAGAGTTAGCGTGCCCTTAACGTACTTGTAAAGTAAATCGTAATATGCTTTCTCGTCTCTATACATTTTGTAAAACGCATTTCCATAATAGTAGCTTATAGGCGAAAGATTGCTCCACCCATGAAAGAGAGAAGCGTTCAAGTAGATGATGAAGGATTGCTTCCAGTCCTTTAAATTCGGGTTTCTTACATAATCAGGAAGCTCCATCTCAACAGTTAAATTTAATCTCCTCATTATTTTATCGACCTCGCTAAATCTTTGCACTGTGACATCATAAAACGCAAAGTTTGGTTGAAGCATAACGCAGTCGAATCCAAGATCCCTCCACGTGATATCCGTTATGTGACGGTAAGCGTAAAAGTAAGGTATCCAATACATTCTTAACCCCTTTTCATGAACGTATTCGCATGCAGCCCTTATTATCTGCCGATCCTCCTCAGGTGCGCTTTCCCTCATCCAATAGAAACCTTCAAGTCTAAGGTTTATGAATCTGGCAAGATTAAATTTGGCGAAAACCTCATCGACATAATTTTTGACCCTTGCCACCCTCTCGGAGAAATTTAATTTTGAACTGGGAAAAGGAATAAGAATTATTACATTTACAATTATCGCCTTCCCTAAAAGATTCGATGCTTCTTCAGCAGCATCTTGAAGATTCTTAATTTGACCCCCGCCTCCTAGTAAGCGATCAAGTAGCCATTGCCAGTCCTCATCGTTCGCCGTTCCAATTTCATAGCTTCCCCCAGATGGCCCTATAATTCCAAGGAAAAGGAAAGAGTCGAAGAAAACGTCTATGGCTTTAGAATCATTGAAATAGACGACTAATGGCAGAAGCTGATCTTTTGTCATGTAAACTCCTTCTCGCGAGTCACTGTAGATTAGAACAATATTTTTTGGAGGCAGATTCTCCACCGAAAAACTTTGTGATGCACTATTGTAGACAAGTATGGACAAAAATGCAATTATCATTAATGTAATTCTCAAGGGCGGCACATTAACATCTTTATGAGGAGAGACTTAAATTTTCTCCGCTCTTAAATAAGAGCTGTTGTTGGTAGCGTATGGTGATGGCTTTAACTAGCATCTTCTGGAGAAGTAAAGATAGGATTGCTTTGAATATATGTTCTAGGGCTGAAATGGCCTCCATCGCGGAGCTCCCGCTATTTTATGCCAAAATCTTTAAATACGGTATCCTCTTACCCTCAGAGTTGGAGTGATGGATTTGAAAGCGCAGCCTAATGGATGGTGGATTTCACCAGTGAGACTCGTAGGTTTCTCATGGGATGTAAAGAGGGAGAGAATTGAAGACGCTATTAAAAGGTTCAAGGATATGGGTGGAAGAGTGATAGCCTATGGGGCGGTTGGCGGCCCTGAACAGGTCGCCTACTACCAGAGTAAAGTGCTCCCAGTGTCTGAAACTATTGGCGACACAGATCCCATGAAAGAATTAACAGAGACCGCTAGAAAGCATGGTTTAAGAAACAGAATATATGTAAATGTTCACTGGTTTGACAGAAGTTTCTATGAGAAACATAAAGATTGGGCTCAGGTTAGGGCTGATGGGACCCCTATCTCAGACTTATATGGTGAAGGCTGGTCTATGTGTGTTAACAGCCCTTGGAGAGACTTCAGCTTCAAGATACTTGATGAAATAGCAAGGAATTATCCAGTAGACGCCATTTTTTTAGATGGCCCAGCAATTTATGGAGGATGCTGTTACTGTAAATATTGCAGAGATCTTTTCTTTGAGAAATATGGAGTTGAGATTCCGAAAGAGCCAAATTGGGAAGATATAAATTGGAAAAGATTTATCGAGTTTAGATACGAGAGTTTAGCTCGGTATATGAGAGATGCATATAACCTTGTTAAGTCAATAAATCCAGAAATCGCCGTATACTTAAATTTCAGTGGTGTGACGTGGCCTAAATATGGAAGCGCTGTTGACCCAGAGAGACTTGCTGCACACGAGGATATAATTGGCGTTGAATGCTACCAGTTTTATACGAGACCAGTTGAAGTCCCAATATGGTTCCCAACGTGGACAACAAAATATGCGTACTCAATCTCTAATGGCAAACCAGTATGCCTTTTCTTAGCTGGTGGCCATCTTCCCTGGTATCTATATCCGGTTACAGATGCCGAAGTCAAGCTTTCAATAGCCCAGGGAGTCGCCAATGGAGCTATCCACACAGATGTCAGTGAACCAGGTGCCGGCATCTTTAGGATTGTTGAGGAAAATCCTCAATATTTTGTGGGAGCTAAGTCGGTTGCAGATGTGGCTCTACTCTGGTCACGGCATACCGGTGACTTCTACACGGCGAAAGAACTTTTAATAGAAGCGCAGACCAGAGAAGAATTAACTAAGCTTGCAGGTGACTTTCACATTGATTGGAGCGAGAGAATTAAATCTAAGGGTGTGGCGAAAAGTGAAGCTGAGAGAATTTACGTCGAGGAGGTTAGGGGTTTCTTTGAGGCTCTGCTGCGTTCTCACGTTCTATTCGATCTTATAGGGGAAGTAAACTTAACTGCTGAAAACCTATCTAAGTATAAAGCACTTATTTTACCAGCGTCAGCATGTTTGAGCCCACTCCATGTCTCGGCCGTTAAAAGTTATGTGGAGAATGGTGGAAACTTAATAATTTCATATGTAGCCTCGCTCTACGATGAAATGGGGGGAATGCTGGAAAACTTCGCTTTAAGCGATGCTTTACCGATTAAATATTTAGGTTTCACTTTAGGTCCCTTCCGTTGGGATTATATGCGTTTAAGAGAGGGGCATAAAGTAACCGAAGGCATTAAGAAATTGCTGCCAGCTCCACAGTTTTTACTTGGAGTTGAAGCTAAATCTAGGTCTGAGACGCTTGGCGTAATGATGGCTCCGCTTCCACACAGGTATGGAAGAGTTGAGAAGGAGACCAAGTACCCTACAATCGTGGCTGGAGAGTATGGTAAAGGCAAAGTTATCTATTTTGCGGGTAATTTTGGAGGTCAATACTGGGCGCATAGATTCCCAGATTACCGTAAGCTCATCATTAATGCGTTGAGTTGGGCTATTAATGGAGCGTGGACCGTTGAGGTTGAAGCCCCGCAAACTGTTGAAGTATCTCTATTCAGTAAAGATGACTTTCTGGTGATCCACCTAGTAAACATGACCTATGAATATCAGAGACCAGTAGAGAAAGTTCTCCCAGCAGATGTCGATCTAAAAATTAAAATTCCCGGAAAAAAGGTTGAAAGTGCATTCTCCCTCTCAAGAAAAGAGAAAATAGATGTAAAAGGCGAAACGGAGCTAACACTGCACACTATCGGTGAATATGAGTCTGTAGTGGTAAGGTTGTCTTAAAACACGCTTCTCTTTTCTTTTTTATTATAAATGATGAATGGTGTCTCGGCATGAAGTCTATAAGAGACTTATGTATAGAACTTTTAATTAGCGCGGTGCCCAAGATTATGGAATCCTTTCAGGAGAACACTGGAAGATTCATTTTTGGCGGAGAAAATGGGGGATGGGGCATTACAAATCAAGATGTAATTTACTCGTTAGCGGTACTCTATAAAGATAGGGGTCAGAGAAACATTTACTGCGGTGATAAGAAAATCTTAAATATGGCGCTCCTAGGCGGAGACTGCATCCGCAACTTCCAGTATGAGGATGGAAGAGTGGAGTTTCTTAAAGCAGACGGATCAAAGTGGGGTCCAGTTTACATGCCCTGGACTATGTACTATTGGCTTGAAACATACGATTTACTCTTAACAGAGCTTGGAGACCGTAGAGCTGAAGAGTGGCGTAGGGGCCTAATTTTGGCGATGGATGGAATCAAGAATGAGTTGAATAGAGCATCAGTTCACAATATTACTGCATGGAATGGTATGAGTGTCTATAGAGCTGGGCAGATCTTTAAGCGAGAGGACTACTTAAGAGCTGGAAAAGAAGCTATTTACCGCATAGTTAAGGGTCAAGATCCACGCGGCTTTTGGCCTGAACACGGTGGTCCGACAACGCACTATAATCTAGTTTATATGCATGCCATCGGCTTATACTATTATTTTTCCCTTGACGAAAGTGTACTGGAAAGCTTGAAAAGATCCCTGGACTTCCAAATGTGCTTCACTTATCCAGACGGTGTTCCAGTGGAAACAATCGATGGAAGAGTAAAGTATAGTCCGAACATATCACTTATGGCCTTACCTGCCTTCTGCCTCTTCCCAAAGGGAAGGCGATATGCTCGTTTTCTGCTTGAAAAATCTCTTGAAAGACTTGGCTCATCAAAATGGCCTCCTGATGTGCATAGCACTCCTCTAATTGCCTCAGCTTACATGAATACAAGTTCTGGTGAAGAAGAAAGTATTCTTCTTGACTCAGAAAAATACGTTGTAAACTTTGACAAAATGGCGTTAGTGAGAAGATCAGGGAAATGGTTCTATTGCTTAAGCGCCTTCACCGCTAAACCAACACCAAATCGATGGGGTATGGATCGGCAGAATCACTTTAGCTTATGGCATAAGGATGTGGGATTAATAATTGGCGGAGGAAACTCAAAGAACCAGCCGGAATTCAGCAACTTTATTGTTTCTGAAGATGGAAAAACAATCTTTATTGCTGAAAGCGCTGAGGTAAAGAGTTCTAAGAATGGTGATGTTTTGAGCCTCAAATATGGAGAGACTACATGCTTCATTCAGCCAAACATAATAAATGATCAAGAAATGGAAATAGATTATGCTGCTAGCTCTGCTAAGTCGTTCAACAGGAACATATCTGTGAGGTATAACTTGATTTTACGTGTGCAGCCAGGAGAGATTTTAAGAACAGCCGCTGGTTTCGAAAGGGAGCTTTCTGAAGAAAAAATTGAGCTTCAAAATGAAGAAATTGGCGAGTGGATTAGCAACGGAATCTGGTTTCTATATTTGCCCCCAGATGCCAATTTACTTTGGCCAATTAAGCCTTTCAACCCATACAGAATGGACGGTTCCTCACCACTAAAATCAGCCGCATGCATAGTTTGGGGAGAAGAGACGCAAGTATCAAAAAGAACCTTCAAGGTTAAAGTTGCCGGTAGCAGATGGTGATCAACTGCCGATTGTTTGAGCTCCCTTAAAACCTTGAGAGACTTAAGATTAAAAAAGACCATACTTTTATGGTTAGTGAAGAAGAATGAGAGTAAATTCTTCAGAGGAGATAGAATTTGGAGTAAACTTCGCTACTTATGGTTCTCCATCGTTCCAGTTTTTACTTGAGTCATCTATTAAAGCTGAACGCATAGGCTTTGACGCTCTATGGGTGCCAGATCACCTATTTCTTCCGGAGAGAATATATAGGGCTATTGGGAAAACCGAGTGGAAACGTGATATGCTTGATGCATGGATTGTATTGGCATCTATAGCCACAGTAACTAAAAGGGTAAAGATAGGATCTTGTGTTACGCCGATCCCTTTGAGGAGCCCATCACTATTAGCCAAGACAATCGCAACTTTGGATAACCTCTCAGGTGGACGCGTAATTTTCGGCGCAGGCGCTGGATGGTTCCCTGAAGAATTCCTGAGCTATGGATTTCAATGGGATAAATTCCGCGTAAGGATAGCTAAAACTGAAGAGGGGCTTACAGTGATTAAGAAACTCTGGACTGAAGATTCTCCCACATATATTGGGCAATTTTATAAAATTGTTAACGCGCATTTGTGGCCTAAACCTACACAGAAGCCTCATCCGCCTATATTTCTTGGAGGAAAAAGCAGGGAGATTTTAGAGATTACGGCCAAGATGGGGGATGGGTGGATCAGTTGGGCTGTATCCTCTAGCGAATTTAGGGAGAAGACTTTAACAATTAGAGATATCGCTAAAAAGATTGGACGCGAAGCCTCGGCCTTAAAGCCAGCATGCTGCCTGATTGTAAGCGTCTCTGAAGATTATGAAGAATCTCGTAGAATCGCAGAGCATTATGTAACAAATTTCTTTGGCAAGTCTCTAAATGAGTTAGGAGATTTCATCATTTACGGAAAGGTGGATGACTGTATAAGCGGAATTGAAAAATTCATTAAGGCAGGTGCTACACATATAGCGTTTCGCCCAATGCGAAATGAGAATATGCCAAAATTTCTCGAAGCATTTGAAAAGAAAGTAATTCCATACTTCAAAGAAAGATGCAAAGCGTAAGGCTGCCCTTGAACCTTCTTACTAAAGCCTAAATCTTCTTTTTTCATATTTTGTATAATTCTTCATCGCGCCTCTATTTTCCGCTTATCATAAGTTATCGAGTTTTCCCTGAAGGGCTCGGAGGTTGCACTCCTTCATCTGATGCCACTCTGTTATCAACTATTAAGTAAAAAGAAACTGATAGATTGGATGAGCATAAATTTGGCGATCAGTAGATTCGCCTAAGCGTCAAAAGAAAAAAATATGTTAAGAAAAAGTAGAGGGAAATTGTTTGAGAGTCTTTTCAAAATGAAAAGATTATTGTCTTTTAATTCGAGAGAAGCAACTCCAAATTTTTGTAGAATATATTTTCGTAGCATTCAGCGCTAAGGTTCATGTTTTTCAGCAGGTTTAGAAGCGAGTATTGCGGCGAGAAAAACGCCTCCAAATCCGTGCCATATAGAAGCTTCCTCTTAAATTTCTCCAGGAAAGTTTTGCCAAATTCTAGATCTCTGTTTATAGCGTTGTACCCGGAAAAAGCAGATAAATCACCGTATATGTTTGGAAATCTCTCAAATAGAGAGATTATTTTCCCAGGGTTCTTTACTGGACCCTGAGGATAGCTAACTCTCGGCGGGAACTCTGCAGATATGTGTCTCCACCATCCCGGTCCATGCATTATAAAGGCTAGATTATCAAATTTTTTGGCGATTTTTTCCAGTCCATTTAGATCTGGATCCAAAGCCCCGTATGGATCGTTTTCCGAAGTAGCTAAGTGAAACAAGACCGGGATCTCAAATTTAGCGCATATATTGAGGAGCTTTAAGTTTATTCGATGGTCTATCGGCACTTTACATGTGTATTCTCCGAAACCCCTGCATCCCATGTCAATAAAAAGGCGTATCTCCTCCTCGAAGAATGGCTCCCTTACGTCTAAAGCGCAGAAGGGTATAAGCATATCAGGGTACTTTCTACATGCTTCTAATACATACTGCGTGGGCATTATTATAGACGTATTATTCCAGCTATAGGCTGGTAGAACTATAGCCTTCGACGCACCCGTCTCATTAAGGAAGGATACTAGCGTATCTAACGTCACTTTATCCCATGGAGATTGCGGATTGTTAATTCCCATAAAATTTCCAATATGGGTGTGGCAGTCAAATACTTTGAACTTTTCTTCCAGAACTAGCCCCCCTAACCGCTTCTTTTCCTATAATAATTCGCCACTTTACTTATAGCTTTAAACATGTCGTAGACATCCTCTTCGGTGTAAAACTCATTTATTGGCAAGGTGATTAGCTCTTTAAGTATTTTTTCAGCATTTGGACAATCACCTTCCTTATAGACAATCTTCTTATTATAGCGTGGGCAATCAAAGGGGCAATGAGAGGATCCATATGTAACCTGGTCTTTAAGTACCCTGAATAAGTAGAGTGGCTTTCTGATATATCCAAGACCAGCGGGGATGCCTTCAGCTGATAAAGCTCTTACAAATTCTTCAGGGCTCACTTTTAACGTTTCTTTGTCAATTGTTAATGGATATAGCCAGTAAGAATGGGCTGAACCAGGTGGAATCTCAGGTGGATTTACTCCTTCAACCTCCTTCAAAAGCTTCGTTAGCATGTCGCCAGCCCTTCTTCTTCTAGCAACTATATCTTTTGCCCTACGTACTTGAGCCAGAGCCACAGCACCCTGTAACTCGGTCATCCTATAATTCATTGCCAAAAAGAGGTAACCTCTATCATCGGCTTTCCCTCTAGGCCAAGCCTTATCGGCGAAGAGACTGGCTCTTTCAGCTAGCTCATCATGGTTAGTTATAGTTATCCCGCCGTCGCCGCAAGTGATCTGCTTCGATTGCTGTAGACTGAAACATCCAAAATCGCCTATTGTCCCTGCAAGTCTCCCCTTATATTCCGCCAAGTGTGCTTGAGAACAGTCCTCAATCAAATAAATTCCATGATCCTTACAGATCTTTGCTAATCGATCCATTTCGCCGCATTGACCAAAGAGATGTATCGCCATAACAGCAACGGTTCTGTCAGTTATTTTCCTCTCAACGTCATCGGGGTCTAAACCATAAGTTTTCAATTCTATATCAGCAAATATTGGAATACAGTTTTGGTACAGAATTGGGATAATGCTGCCAATATCGCTTATTGGCCCAACTATCACTTCGGAGCATGGATCCGGGTTTATTGCTCCTAGAGCCACATGTAATGCTGCTGTTCCCGATGTAGACGCTATCCCATATTTAACTCCGTATAGATCCGCAAACTCTTTCTCAAAAGCAACTACCTTTGTTCCACCAACTCTGTTTAATCGACCAGACCAGATGACATCCACTATTTCTTTAAGTTCTTCGGGACCTATATCCCTTCTACTTGGGAAAGGCCTTGTTCTAACTTTAGGGCCACCGTTTATGGCTAACTCTTCCATAAATTATACCTCGCCTAATCCATCGGTATACCCGTCTCATATTTATTACCATTACTCATTTAAAGTCATCTACCCTTATGTCTTTCACGGATTTCTTATCATTCTAGTCATTCCCCATCCACCTACAGGTTCACTGCTACGCTTAGTGTCTCCTGGGAGCAGTTCCCTATAATTTTCGATAACCTTCCTAAATGCATCCGCATACTCTTTAATTATCTCTGGCCGATAACTCTTAAACCACGGAACACTGAATACCTTTTCCTGAATACCCTCTGAAACCGGCAAGCTTCCATATGGCTGCCTTATGTCAACATTTGGTGGGCAATTAGCTATGCGTGTCGGCTTTCCGTCTCCATAAACATCTATAGTGTTGAAAAGCGGGTGTAGATGTAGAGGAAGATTACATCCAGGGCGTGTTGGAACTCCTTCAGCCCTTAAAGCCTCGCAGAACCGATAAACAGATAGCCCCTCTAGCTCCTCTGAACGATAAAGACCGTGTGGTGCATACCACCCACCTTTAGTTGTCCCGGAACCTTTCGGCGGTCTATGAGACCTAATGCCTGGAAGACCTTCAATTAGATCCCAGAAGTAATTCATCGCTTTGTCGATCTCAGCCATCATCTCCGGATAATGCTTTAACATCACTCGACCAACAGCTGATGTCAGTTGATGCATACGATATTTATACCCGCCCCAGGGTAACCCGGCACCATCTTTTAGATCGTCATATGTTAAAAGATGGTGGCGCTCATAATGCCCGAAGACGATAGCCCGCTCATAAATCCGCCTATCGTCTGTTGTAAGCATCCCGCCCTCCCCGCAAGCTAAAGACTTGCCGGACATTAGGGAGAAGCATGCAACATCTCCAAAGGTACCCACCATTTTACCCTTATATAGCGCGCCATGAGCGTGAGAGCAGTCCTCAATCACTTTTAGATTATGTCTTCTAGCGATGTCCATTATAGCATCCATGTCAGCTGGCATTCCAAGATAATGAACAACTATTATTGCCTTGGTTCTAGGCGTGATTCTACGTTCAATATCGTTTGGATCTATACATAATGTTTCGGGATCTATATCTGCAAATACAACTGTTCCGCCTAAGGAATACACTGGTAAGCATGAGGCCCAATAAGTGATGCTTGGACATATTACTTCATCACCCTTGCGTATACCTATACCGAACATGGCTCCATGTAATGCCGCCGTGCCATTGTTATGTGCAAGAGCATATTTTACACCTAACCACTCAGCAAACTCCTTTTCAAATTTTTCAGTCACGTCAACGTCAGACATTTTACCCGCCCGTAAGACTTCTAGAACAGCGTCCTCAACTTCTTTAGTAATCCTAGGCCAAGTGAATATGTCACCTGGATCTGATTGCACAGCCTTAGGTCCGCCAAAGATTGCTAGGTCATTTTTTCCCATTCAATATTTCCCCCTTAAGCTGAAATGAAGGCGGAAAAAACTATTTAAATCTTATGATGGAGCGGGGTGTGTCCAACTTATTCATAGATCCATCTTACTATGATTTTTAGGCAGTATATTGTGATTCTTAGTAGTATTCTTGTTTCTGTTGACTCCCTCCTCTTCGTCTTTATTCTATCTCCAAACTCCACTGTTAATGCTCCGAATATTCCCTCTCCAACGCTTCTATAAGCGTATAGTGATTCAACGTATGCTCTGTCTCTTATCCTTGCTCCATATCCTCCCGGGCTTGCTAAGCCC
>Ga0105158_1001082_pt1 | contig 10735 bp, 9 predicted proteins | sample LHCtaG_FD_81567 | JGI IMG/M metagenome (GOLD analysis project Ga0105158, IMG submission 81567) | Hot spring microbial communities from Little Hot Creek, USA to study Microbial Dark Matter (Phase II) - LHC4sed_matched | ecosystem: Environmental > Aquatic > Thermal springs > Hot (42-90C) > Sediment... | reverse complement strand
ATTTCCTAAAAATAAAATACCTAATTTTATCAATTTTTTCAATAGTAGTTTATATTAAACTTTTTACATCCTAACAGAAGCTTCATTGTTAGTTAAATATACATTTGTCACATGTTTTTGGATAGAAAGTATTATTATCTCTTTTTAATTTTTGTATTTCTAAAAAGAGACTTTTAAATATTGATTCTACTTACCACGTAGTTTTCTAAAAAAATCTTTTAACAACTTTTCTGCTTCTTTCTTACAAACACCTGATACAACTTCAATCCTATGATTTAATTTTTTATTATTTACAATATTTATAACACTTTTGCAACAGCCAGATTTAGGTTCTTCAGTAGCATAAACAAGTTTTTTAATTCTTGCATAAACCATTGCGCCAGCACACATTGGACAAGGTTCTAATGTTGTATAAACAATACAATCGTTAAGACGGTAGTTATTTAATACTTTAGATGCTTTTCTTAATGCTAAAATTTCAGCATGTGCAGTAGGATCGTTTTTTGTTATATTAAGATTATGAGCTTTTGCAATAATTTTGTTGTTATAAACTATGACAGTGCCGACTGGTACTTCATTTTTTTGTGCTGCTTTTTCTGCTTCTTTTAAAGCCTGTTGCATAAAAAATTTGTCTCTATTACAATATTTCATTTCTGAGATTATTAAAATACAATTTCACCGTTCCTTAACTGTACAACTTTATCAGCAAATTTTGTAAGTTGTAAATTATGCGTTGCAACAACAAATGTTATTCCATATTTATCTATAAAACTACGCATTAAAGAAATTATATTTAATGCATTTTGTTGGTCAAGGTTGCCAGTAGGTTCATCTGCAATAACTATTTTTGGTTTATTAATTAATGCACGTGCTAACGCAACACGTTGTTGTTCTCCGCCTGAAAGTTCGTACGGATAACGATTTAATAAATCTTGTATACCTAAAAATTCAATATATTCTTTCACAAAATTATTTTCATATGCATCTGTAGTAGATATTTTTTTATTTTTCACCCATTGTGGTAAAAAAATGTTTTCTTTTACAGTTAAATGTTCAAGTAAATAATGAAATTGAAATACAAAACCTATATTTTTAAGTCTTAATTCTGAAAGATCGTCAGTAACAAAATCTACTTTTTTGTTTAAAAACCATACTTCACCTTCATTTGGTTTATCCATCAAACCAAGAATATGCAGCAAAGTTGATTTTCCTACACCTGAAGGGCCACAAATAAAAACAAAACTTTTTTCTTCAACACCAAAGGTTATATTTTTCAACACCCAATCTTGTGTTTCTTTATATTTTTTATAGATATTTTTTAACAAAATTATTTGCATATTATCATCCATACCTAATTATTTCAACAGGGTCAAATTGCGAAACTTTATATGCAGGATAAATTGATGCAATTATACCTACAATAAATGCAATTGCTAAAGTTATAATAATATCAGGTAAAGAAAAATATACTGGTATTTTATCAATAAAATACACACCTTTTGGTAAAGAAATAAACTGGTATTGTTTAATTAATAACCCGAGTGTGAAACCTAAAACAGTTCCTAACAAGATTCCTAACAATGTAATTGTAATTCCTTGGAAGAAAAAAATTTTTCTTACATCTTTTTTGCTGACACCTATTGCCATAAGTATACCTATATCTTTACTTTTTTGTAATCCTTTAAGTAATAAATTTGAGATAATCATAAAACATGCAACAACAATTATTAAACTTACAATAATTATCATCATAATTTTTTCTAACTTTAATGCAGTAAAAAAGTTGTAATTAAGTTCAATCCAAGTAAGTATTTTTGTCAACGGTGGCAAATTTGTTCTTAAATATGATACTACATCATATAAAAATTTTTCGTTATTAACTTTTATTCCCCAACATTTTACTGCATTAAGTTGTCTGCCAATGTTATCATAAAAAATTTTTGTTGCAATGTTATAATCTATAAAACACAAATTACTATCGTATTCATAAATACCTGAATAAAGTATTCCTTTAACAAAAAATTTTTCTGTTAATGGTAAGTTGCCAAATGGAGTATGAACTTGTGTAGGTAATATCATAACAATTTCGTCATTAAAAGAAACACCTAAATTTTTTGCTAATTCTTTACCTAAAACAATAAATTTTTTGTCAAGTTTGTCTCTCTCATCAGCCCATTTTATAAGTTTGTCTATTTTGACAACATTTTTTTCTGTTTCATAATTTATTCCTTTAACTACAGAAGTGTATACATTATTATTGAATTTTATTATTACTTGACTGTATAAAAATGGTGAATAAAATCTTATATGTTTATTATTTTTTAGTACTTCTTCAGGAATATCATAGTTAGAAGTAATTATTATATCGGGATATAACATTGATAATCTATTTTTTATTTCTTTATGAAAACCTGTCATTATACCAAGTGTTACAATTAATGTAGCGACACCTATTGCTATACCACATACAGATATTGTTAAAGACAAATATGAAAAAAACTTATCTTTTTGTGGTTTTAAATATTTGAAAGATAAATAAAGAGTGTAGTTCATAGTTAAAGTTAAAAATTATTTAATTGGTTTCATTAAAGGAAAGAAGATAACCTCGCGTATAGAATTATTGTTTGTAAGTATCATACATAATCTATCAATACCAATACCTAATCCTCCAGTTGGAGGCATGCCATGTTCTAAAGCAGTGATAAATTCTAAATTCATTGCCATCTTTTCTTCTTTATCAGTATGTTTGACAAACCTGTTATATTGTTCAATTGGATCGTTTAATTCGCTGTATGCGTTTGCTATTTCTTTAGATGCAACATAAAATTCAAATCGTTCAGTAATTTTTTTGTTTTCAAATTTATATTTAGCTAATGGTGAAAGTTCTTCAGGATAGTCAACAACAAAAGTTGGCTGTATTAAATGTGGTTGAATATATTTTTCAAAAACATTATCAATTATTTTCTTTATTGATTTTCGATGTAAAGTACCGGTTTCATCAACTTCATATAGTTCTATACCAAGTTTTTTATATGTTTCGTCATTGATTTCGTTATTCAAAAATTTTTCTAACTCAATATTAACATATTTATCAAAAAGTTCTGAAAAAGAAATTTTTGTAAATTCACTAAAGTTAATTTCGTAGGTTTGGTCGTCATCGTTGAATACAAATTTATCTTTATATCCAACAGTATTACAACAATTGATAAATATTTCTTTCATAAGTTCCATCATATCGTTATAATCAGCATATGCTTGATATATTTCTATCATAGTAAATTCAGGGTTGTGATATCTGTCGATACCTTCGTTACGAAAAGATTTACCTAATTCATAAATTTTTTCAAATCCTCCAACTATCAACATTTTCAAATAAAGTTCTGGTGCTATTCTTAAATAAAACTCTTCAGATAACGCGTTATGAAAAGTTTTAAAAGGTCGTGCTATAGCACCACCTGGTAACGGTTGTATTATAGGTGTTTCAACTTCAATAAAACCTTTTTCATCCAAAGTTTTTCGTATGGTAGATATTATTTTGCTACGTTTTATAAATGTTTCTTTTACTTCAAGATTTGAAATTAAATCAAGATATCGTTGTCTGTAACGAACCTCAATGTCTTTAAGACCATGCCATTTTTCTGGTAATGGTCGTAAGGATTTACATAACAACACAAAATTTTGTACATTTATAGTTAACTCACCTGTTTTTGTTTTAAAAACATTTCCTTCTACACCTAATATATCACCAATGTCAACAAGTTCATTAAAAAATTTAAATTTTTCTTCTCCTACAATTTCTTTTTTAAGATATATTTGTAGTTTACCAGTGAAATCTTGAATATGACAAAACACTGTTTTCCCCATCTCCCTTCTTGAGATTATTCTACCTTTTGTAGAAACAATTTCATTTTCTTTAACTTCACCAGGTTGTAATAAAGAAAATTCTTCTATAATTTTATAAATATCATATGTGTATTTATAAAAATTAGGATATGGATTTATACCTTGTTGCAAGATTTTATTAATTTTTTCTTTCCTTATTTCTATAATTTGTTGTATAGGTAAAACTTTTTCCATAGTTATGTACCTATTTCCCATGAAGATAAATATTTTTTTTGTTCTTTTGTTAAACTATCAATTTTAATACCCATAGATGCAAGTTTAAGTTTTGCAACTTCAGAATCAATTTTTTCAGGCACAGGATATACTTTGTTTTCAAGTTTTTTATTTTGTTTGTGTAATTTCACAAGGTATTCTACACATAATGCTTGATTTGAAAATGACATATCCATAACCATTGATGGATGTCCTTCAGCAGAAGCAAGGTTTACTAATCGTCCTTCAGCTAAAACATAAATTCTTTTACCATTTTTTAATGTATATTCTTCAACAAAATTGCGTATAGTACGTCTTTTTTTAGAAATTTTTTTTAATCCATCAAGATTTATTTCTACGTTAAAATGGCCAGAATTTGCAACAATTGCACCGTCTTTCATTTTAATTAAATGTGGTACATCAATTACATTTATATTACCACTAACAGTTACAAAAATATCGCCTATTTTTGCTGCTTCGTTTAAACTCATAACTCTGTATCCATCCATTACTGCTTCTAACGCTTTGACTGGATCAACCTCACAAACAATAACTTCTGCACCCATACCTTTTGCACGTAATGCTACACCTTTACCACAATAGCCATATCCACATACAACAAATTTTTTCCCTGCTAACAAAATATTAGTCGCGCGCAATATACCATCGATAGTTGACTGTCCTGTACCATATCTGTTATCAAACATATGTTTTGTTTTAGCATCATTTACTGCTATAATAGGATATTTTAAAACATTATGTTCTGCCATAGATTTCAATCGGATAACGCCAGTAGTGGTTTCTTCAGTCCCTCCAATAACATTTTTAATTATGCCATTATATTTTTTTTCTTTATGCAAAGTTGAAACAAGGTCTGCCCCATCGTCCATTGTTATATTTGGTAAAATAGCTAACACACTATGAATATGAGAATAATAAGTTTTTTTATCTTCTCCTTTTATAGCAAAGACTGGAATGTTATAGAATTTTACTAACGCTGCTGCAACATCGTCTTGTGTTGATAACGGATTTGATGCACATAATGCAACATCAGCACCAGCTGATTTCAATGTTATCATTAAATTAGCTGTTTCAGAAGTTACATGTAAACAACAAGCAATCTTTATTCCTTTTAGTGGTTTTTGTTTTTGAAAATTTTGTTTAATGATATTTAGTACTGGCATTTCACGGTTTGCCCATTCTATTTTTAACAATCCCTCTTTTGCTAAATCTATATTTTTTATATGATAATTCATTTTTTACCACCTTTTTTGATTATTGATTATATTTTTTTAACAGCTGATAATAACTCATCTACAGCATCTAATTTTTCCCAAGTAAATTCCTCTTCTTCTCTGCCAAAATGACCATATACAGCAGTTTTTAAGTAAATTGGTCGTAAAAGTTTTAAATGTTCAATAATACCTTTTGGTGATAACGGAAAAACTTTCTTTATTAGTTTAACAAGCTTTTCATCAGAAATTTTCCCTGTGCCATAAGTATGTACCATTACTGATACAGGTTCTGTAAGTCCTATACAATATGCAAGTTGTACTGTACATTCTTCAGCCAGACCTGCTGCAACAATATTTTTTGCAATATACCTTGCCATATATGATGCTGAACGGTCAACTTTTGTTGGATCTTTACCAGAGAACGCACCACCTCCATGAAACCCCCAACCACCATACGTGTCAACAATAATTTTTCTTCCAGTCATACCAGTATCAGATTGTGGTCCTCCTATAACAAACTTTCCTGTTCCATTTATCGTAACTTTTGTATTTTTATCATAATATTCTTTAAGTACTGGTTTTACAACTTTTTCTATAATTTCTTGTTTTGCATCTTCCCTCATGTATTTCCCATCTTTTGTAACAACCTCTTCAGTATGTTGTGCTGCAATAACAACATAATCTACACGGACTGGTTTACCATCACGATATTCCACAGTAACCTGTGATTTTCCATCAGGACCTAAATACGGAATAATTTTTTTCTTTCTTACTTCAGCAAGACGTTTGACAAGTTTATGTGCTAACATTATAGGTAATGGCATCAACTCTTTTGTTTGTTTACATGCATAACCAAACATTACACCTTGGTCTCCAGCACCTATTTCTTTACCTCTGTTAACACCCTGAGCTATATCTGGTGATTGTGAATGTATAGCATTTAATATTGCTACAGTTTGGTAATCCAACCCGTATATTGGCGATGTATAGCCTATATCTTTTATTAAATCGCGAACAAGCTGGTGTATATCTACATATCCTTCAGTTGTTATTTCACCACCTACAATTATTAATCCCATAGTTACAAATGTTTCACATGCTACACGAGCATTTTTATCTTGTTCTAAACATTTATCTAATACAGCATCTGATATCTGATCACAAACTTTATCAGGATGACCTTCAGCAACTGATTCTGATGTAAAAAACATATTTTTTGGATACATAATTTCTTTTCCTCCTAAATTTTAGAGTAGTGTTAACTTTTTTTATAAAATTTACGCAATAGTAGCCGCAACCTTTAAGTTGCGTAAAAAATAATGAAACGCAGGCTAAAGCCTGCAGCTACCAATAATTAAACTTACCTTTTGGAGTGCAACAACCATGTTGTCGCAATTATTGCGCAGACTAAAGTCTGTGGATACAAATAATACACAATCCTTACTCTACAGTAGCCGCAATCTTTAGGTTGCGTAAATATTTGCAGACTGAAGTCTGCGAATACAAAATTATAATTTTTTTATTTCAAAGAACATCATTTTTAGTTAACAGAACCAATTTTGTCATCTTAAAACTAAATTTCAATATTTAATATAGTTCCTTCAAACATCGTTATGTTTTCTGTTACAACAGCATTATTACCTATTATACAGGAATTAAGTTTTACATTAGATTTTACTACAACATTATCCCAAATAATAGAATCATAAATTTTAACATTGTTGCCAATTATACAATTATTACCTATCACAGAATACTTACCTATGACACAATTTTTACCTATCTTTACATTATCACCAATAACGCATGGTGGTTCACATTTTGTTTGTTTTGGTATCAAAGTATTTTTTCCAATCCATATACCTTTTTTGACTTGTTTTTGTTGGATTTGAACCGAAACTTTTCTGTCAAGACAATCATAATGTGCTTTTTTATATTCAGTGAGGTTGCCAACATCACACCAGTATTCGTCCATTATATACCCATATACAGGTAATGATAATTTTACAAGTTTAGGTAATAATTTGCTGCCAAAATCATAAAATTTGTTTTTAGGTATGTACTTAAAAATTATCGGTTCAAATACATAAATACCAGTGTTAACAAGATTACTAAAAATTTTATTTAAAGATGGTTTCTCAAAAAAATTTGTAATTCTGTTTTTGTTATCAACACAGACAACACCATACTCAAGTTTTATATCTACAGGTTTTAATGCTATTGTTGCAATAGCATTTTTTTCTTTATGAAATTCAACAAGTTTGCTAAAATTTATATCACTTAACCCGTCTCCTGAAGCAACCACAAAAGTTTCATTAAATAAATGTTCCTTAAGTTTAACACCACCCGCTGTACCATAAAGTTTTTTTTCATAAGAATATATAATTTTCATTTTCCATTTTTTGTTATTTTCATTTAAATATTCTTTTATACTCTGTGGTTGATAATGTAAATTAACAACAACCTCATTTACATTATGTTTTTTCAAATTGTTCATCAAATGACCAATCACTGGTACATTCACAATAGGAACAAGCGGCTTTGGTATTGAATAAGTCAGAGGACGTAGCCGTGTACCTAACCCTGCTGCCATTATAAAAACTTTCATTTTTTAATACGCACCTTTTCTTGAAAATACTGCAAATATTGTTTTAAGTATTATTTCTAAATCTAATCCTAATGACCAATTCTCAAGATAGTACAAATCAAGATCTATCATCTCTTCAAACCCTATATCAGCACGTCCTGAAATTTGCCACAATCCTGTAAGACCTGGTAAAACCATCAACCTGCGTTTAGAATAAGAATCATAAAAAGAAGTTTCTTCAACAATTTGTGGTCTTGGTCCCACAATACTCATATCACCTTTTAAAACATTAAAAAATTGTGGAAATTCATCTATACTAAACTTTCTTAACCACCGACCTAAAAATGTTACACGTGGATCATTTTTCAACTTAAACACTTTACTGCCACGTTCACTATATTTAAGCAATTCCCACCACATTTTGTGTGCATCTTTGACCATTGTTCTAAATTTTATACAATTAAATATTCTTCCATTATATCCCACACGTTTATGAATAAAAAATATTGGAGAACCATCAAAAAGAAAAATTAAATATGCAACAAATAATAATGGAACAAAAGTTATACTTAATACTAAAATTGAAATACAGATGTCTATACTTCGTTTAATAAAAAAATTAATTCCTGTCAAAGACAAAGGTTTTAATAAAACAACTGGGACACCTAAACTTGCATCAATCATTGCTTCGGAAAGGTTTATAGGTAAAGAAACAAAAATTTTTATTGGTATATCAAAAAATGAAAGTTCCGCAAGGACAGATTGAAAAACATCTGTATAAAACATTTCGTATGATACAACAAGTTCAGAAATTTTTCTTTGATTAACAAAATTTATAATATCTTCTTTAGTATTAATTTTTGTTAAAAAAAATTTTTTTATTGTTTTATTATGTTTTAATAACTTTATAAACTTCATTTTTTTCTCTTCAGAACATACAAATCCAATTCTAGGTTTGCCAAAAATGTATTTAACATATTTTTGATATAAATAAGTTAAAAAAATATGAGATAAAAATAGTAAACAAAAATTAACACTTGATACTAACACCATAAACATTCTTGAATATTCATAGCTGCGATAAAAAAAACTTGTTGCAAAAAGTAAAACTAATAATACAAAATTTGTTTTTATACTTAAAACAAATTCGTCAAACATTCTTAAAATCTGCTTTTTATAATTTCCACAAAAAATATAACTTATTATACAACTTATCAAAAAAAATGGAATAAACTTATGATAAATTCCAAGCTCAGGAATACCTTTTATTGGTGGAACAAAATAAGTAAAAACTTTGTTATAAAACCTTATATAGTAAGCAAGATAAAATGAACATATTGATAAACAAATATCTGTTAAAAATCTTGTAATTATATAACTGCTCCACAAAAATTTTTTTGTCTTCATAAAATTTTTACAAATTGTTATTTATAATCTGTTTCATTTCTTCTTTTGACGGTATTTTATTCAAATATGCTAACCCTCGTAATGTATCTTTTCTAAACGAGGTATATACCACCTCGTATGATGTAGGAGATACATTTGGCATCTGACAACCATAAAATTTTGGAGAAATAATCTCTATACATTTTTTACTTAAAAGTTTTTTCATATAAATACCTTTATATTCAAAATATTCTCTATATCTATCTTTGTGTTGTTTTAGTATGAGAAGTTGATAAAAACACAAATATTTGTCATCATATGTAAAATTTATAAATTTGTTATAATATTCATCTGAATGAACATAATACTCTTTTTTCTTTTTGAAATCAAAAATATAGATACCATCATTATCTAATGTATCTTTTCGTTTTGATAAAAAAGCAATTTTTTGCTATCATAAGAAATAACAGGAAAACTATTTATATATTCTGGTGATGCAACTAATAAAGTTTTGTTAGTTTTAAGTTCTTTAACAAAGATACCACATTTTTGTTATGGTCCATCATATGCATTTTCAGATGTACAAAAAGAACTATATACTATATATTCACTATTTGGTGAAAACAATGGGAAAACACTCTCGTATTTCTCAACAACAAGACTTATTATGGACCAATCAGAAAGGTTTATCATATATATCCCACTTTTAGATGTAGGGTTAAGTTTTTGCCAACAACTAAAAATTATTTTTTTCCGATTAGGCGAAAACGATGGATGTTTAGGACGGTACATATTTTCAATTAACAATTGTTCTTGATTAGTTTCAAGATTTAACAGATACAACCCTTGTGCATCTTTTGAATCAATTTTTCCGTCACCGTTTGTATCTCTTCGCGCTGATAAAAAACATATATATTTCCCGTCTGGTGAAAAACAAGCTGAAGAGTTATAATACTTGTTGGGTACAACTTCTTTTATGTTGGTCCCATTTTTGTCTGTTATATAAATTCCAGGACGGTCATCATTAGTAATTTTTCCATCATTATTAGTATCTTCAGTAGCACAACAAAACACAATTTTTTCTCCATCGTAAGAAAACCGTGGCTCTTTACAAAAATATTTGTTTGATACTAGCATTTTCCAGTTTGTAATTTCCAAAATTTTTTTTACAATTTTTTCTTTATACCAGTTTGGTAACAAAAGTAAGTTTAATAATATTTTTTTACATTCTGAAAGATTGTTTTTCTTAAAACATATCTCTGCTAAAATTGTATACAGATAAGGGTCAACTGGATTTCGGTTTAACAAATTTTTAGCAAAAACATATGCATCGTCTAACTTGTTCTGTTCTATTAAAGAAATAAGTTTGTTATATTTGAATTTAAAAATCATTGTTGTTATATACTCACTTGAAATGCATTTTTTATATGTT
>Ga0105158_1001081_pt1 | contig 10737 bp, 10 predicted proteins | sample LHCtaG_FD_81567 | JGI IMG/M metagenome (GOLD analysis project Ga0105158, IMG submission 81567) | Hot spring microbial communities from Little Hot Creek, USA to study Microbial Dark Matter (Phase II) - LHC4sed_matched | ecosystem: Environmental > Aquatic > Thermal springs > Hot (42-90C) >... | reverse complement strand
TGAGCCGCGAACTTGTACGCCTCGCCGCCCACGCTGCACCTCGGCTTCACGAGCACGAGCTTCGAGAGGCCGAAGTTCTTCATGCACCTGGCTACATAGCCCACGTTGATCTCGTAGAGCGGCTCGACGAACGCCACAGACACCCTCTCCAGCCGCGAGCACACGACTGCGGTAAGAGCACGGCCATTAATTGTTGATGCCGCAGGGGGTTTGGACCTTTCGGTAGAACGGTCAGCCGAGACAGATTAGGTCACCGATCGCCCCGTCTCTTCCTCATCACTCGGCGGGAGCTCGCTGCCATCCTTAAAAGCTTTCGCGCGGTTGGGCGACGAGGGTTAAAAGGGGGCAGGGCAGCGTACATCAGGGTGGTGCGCTTGAGCGAGGAGCGCTACGTGAGGTCCCCCATCCTCGTCGTGCTGGGACACGTCGACGTCGGCAAGACGACCCTCTTGGACAAGATCAGGGGTACAGCTGTTGCCAAAAGGGAACCAGGCACGATGACTCAGCACATCGGCGCGTCCTTCCTGCCGTGGAGGGCCTTAGAGGAGATGTGCGCCCCCCTCTCGAAGTCCGTGCGCGCTACCGTGAAGATCCCCGGGTTCCTCGTCATCGATACGCCGGGCCACGAAGCATTCTCGAACCTCAGGAGCCGCGGGGGCAGCATCGCTGACCTGGCAATACTGATGGTGGACATCAACAGGGGGTTCGAGAAGCAGACGTACGAGGCGATCGAGCTGCTGAAGTCCAGGAAGACCCTCTTCGTCGTGGCGGCCAACAAGATAGACAGGGTACCGGGTTGGGAGCCGAAGCCGGGAGCCCCGTTCGTGCACTCGTTCGCCGAACAGAGCCCCGACGTCCAAGCGAAGCTGGAGGAGCTCCTCGCATCGATAATAGTGGAGCTGAACAAGGAGGGGTTCGCGGCCGACAGGTACGACAGGGTGAGGGATTTCGCCAGAACGGTCGCCATAGTGCCGATAAGCGCGGTCACGGGCGAGGGCATACCGGACCTGATGCTCGTCTTAGCGGGCTTGGCCCAAAGGTACCTGGCAAACAGGCTGGTGGCTAGGGCGGGGCCGGCTAAAGGGGTCGTGCTGGAGGTCAAGGAGGTGCCCGGGTTAGGCACTAGCGTGGTCACGATAGTGTACGACGGGGTCCTGAGGAAGGGCGACACGATCGTCGTGGGGGGCTTAGAGAAGCCGCTCGTAACAAAGGTGAAAGCGCTGCTAATGCCCAAACCCCTCGACGAGATGAGATCGCCCGAAGACCGCTTCCTCGCGGTCGATGAGGTCAAGGCAGCGGCCGGGGTTCTCCTCGCGGCCCAGGATCTTGAGGGGGCCGTGGCTGGCGCCCCGCTCGCTGTTGCTCCAGACCCCGAGTCTCTCGAGAAGGTGGCGAAGGAGGTTCAGGAGGAGGTCAACGCGGTCAAGATCGCCAGGGATGTGGTCGGAGTCGTGGTTAAGGCCGACACGCTGGGTACGTTGGAGGCGCTCGTGAACTACTTGCGCAGGTTCGATATCCCCGTGAGGTACGCTGACGTAGGGCCCGTTGTTAGACGCGATGTCGTGGAAGCGTCGGTCGTCAGGAACGTGGATCGCCTCAGAGCGGCGATCCTGGCCTTCAACGTAAAGGTCACGGAGGACGCGGAGGCGGAAGCGAAATCGCGCGGCGTTGCAATCTTCCAAAGCAAAATAATATACCAGCTCGTGGAGGACTACCTGGAGTGGTACGAGAGGGAGAGGGAGGCTGAGCGCAGAGCGGAGCTCAGCAAGCTCGTTCTCCCCGGAAAGATCAAGCTGCTGCCCGGCTACGTCTTCAGGAGGAGCGATCCGGCGATCGTCGGTGTGCAGGTGCTAGCTGGGAGGATACGGAGGGGTTACCCGCTCATCGCGAGGGATGGCAGGAGGATTGGCGAGATCATGCAGATCCAAGAGCACAAGAAGCCTCTGGATGAAGCCGTGAAAGGCCAGGAAGTCGCGATCTCCATACGCGGGAAGGTTATCGTGGGGAGGCAGATCAAGGAGGGGGACGTGCTGTACGTGGACGTACCGCTTGAGCACGCGAGCAAGCTGCTGGAGAAGTTCGCGAACGAACTGAGCGAAGAGGAGATCGCGATACTAAAGATGGTGAGGGCGCTCAAGCTAGGTCTCGTGAACTCGCTTCCCGAGTGAGCGGGAAGGAAAAGGCTTATTTCGGCTGCGAAAGCCGAGGGCTTTCGATGCCCGAGTTCAAAGTGGTGATAGCGGATCCGAAGACCGGACGAGCCGAGCAGGTCGAAGTCAAGGGCGCGAACGCAGCTAGGCTCATCGGATTGAAGATAGGCGACGTCTTCGACGGGAGCATCGTCGGAAAACCGGGTTTGAAGCTAAAGATCACTGGGGGATCGGGGAAGGCCGGCGAGCCGATGCTCCCCTTCCTCCCCGGCGGCGTCAAGAGGTACCTCCTGCTCTCCCAACCCCCCGGCTTCCACCCGAGGGAGAAGGGGGAGAGGCGCAGGAAGTTCGTGAGGGGCAACGTGATTACCGAGGACATCGTCCAGATAAACACCATGATAGTGGAGAGCGAGCAGGAGCAGCGGTGAAGGCGCGAGGGTGAGCGCGGTGGAGAGGCTGGAGCTGCGGCAACCGGTCGTGAACATAGGGACAGCTGGCCACGTCGATCACGGCAAAACCACGCTAGTGGAGGCGCTAACCGGCGTCTGGACCTCGAGGTACTCGGAGGAGTTGAAAAGGGGGATCACGATCAAATTGGGGTACGCTGAGACCATGGTGCTCAAGTGCCCCTCCTGCTCGCCGCCCCAGGCGTACTACACTTCAGCGACAGCACCGCCCGATGGCAAGTGCAAGTACTGCGGAAGCCCGTTGGAGCCGGTGCGCAGGATATCCTTCGTAGACGTGCCGGGTCACGAGATGCTCATGGCCATCATGCTCGCTGGGACGGCGCTGATGGACGGCGTGCTCTTCGTCATCGATGCCTCCCAGCCGTGCCCTAGACCGCAGACGAAGGAGCACTTCCTCGCGTTCACGATCTCCGGGGTGCGCAACGTCATCGTCGTGCAGAACAAGATCGACGTCGTCTCCAAGGAGCGGGCTAAGGAGAGCTACGAGGAGATCAAGGAGTTCCTGGCTGGGACTTGGGCGGAGAGCGCGCCGATAATACCGGTCTCCGCTCTCCACCGGGTCAACATCGACGCTCTCGTGTGGGCCATCGAGAAGTTCATTCCGACGCCTAAGCGCGAAACCGATAGAGAGCCGCTAATGCTTGTTGCGCGCAGCTTCGACGTGAATAAGCCCGGGACGCCGGTCGGGGAGCTGAAGGGCGGCGTCATAGGGGGCATGGTAGTGCAAGGCAAGTTCGAGGTTAGGGACGAGATCGAGATACGGCCCGGGCTGAAGATCCCGGTGCGCAGGGGCGAAGTGCGGTACGAACCTGTGATCACGGAGATCGTGAGCTTGAGGGCGGGGGACCGGGAGCTCGACGCCGTATACCCGGGCGGCCTCGTGGGGGTTGGGACGAAGCTCGACCCCAGCTTCACGAAGGGCGACGGCCTGATGGGGAGCGTGGTGGGCCGCCCCGGCTCGATGCCCCCGGTGCTCACTCAGCTGGAGCTCGAGTACTCGCTAATGGAGCGGGTGGTAGGCTTCGAGAAGGAGATGCGCGTCGAGCCCTTGAGGAGGGGCGAGCCGCTGATGCTCAACGTGGGCACCGCCGTGACGATCGGAATCGTTACGTCGGTTTCGGGCGACACGGTATCGCTAACGCTGCGAGCACCCGTAGCGGCCTACCCAGGGTCTCGAGTTGCGATCAGCAGGCAGATAGAAGGGCGCTGGCGCCTGATAGGCTACGGCAAGATGCTCGGTTAATCGCGCTCCCGCGCTACAACATCCCAGCCAGCCTGAAGATGCTGGCGAGCACCCACGACACCCCTACAGCCGCCGCGGTCCCCGCGCTCGCCCTCTTCCAGCTGAGGTCGCCGACTATTTTGAACATCAGCGCACTCAACACGATGTTCCACGCGGTTCCAAAGTATCCGATTGCGTCGAGCAGGAGCGGAACCGCTGGGTGGAGAGATTCCAGCCTGAGTAGGTGCGCTGCCAGCATTACGTACTGGGGGTAGGCCCCGCTCACGCTCACCAGGACTAAGCTGGGGATGTTCTGCGCGGCCACCGCGTATATAGCCAACGTCGCCAGGAATGTGGCGAACTGGGAGGAAAGCACGTAGCCGGTGGCCGAGAACACCGTGAAGCCCTCGACTCGCGAACCGAGGGCGTACATCACGAACCAGAACACGATGAAGAGTATGAACCAGAGCACGAAGAGCGTTGCGCCCCTAATCGAAACGTAAGCCATCAAGTTGGAGAGGAAACCTTCAAGGAGCGAAGCCGAGACCCCCGCCGGGCCGGCAACGACGACGCCTAGAAGCGCTGCCGCTGCCACCGCCGTCTGGATCGCGAAGGCAGCTGCGAGGAGGAGGGCTGCTCCGGAGGCGTCAGGTGAAACTTTAATTTCTTCAAACATGTCAACGGGTCTCAAGTACATCTGGTACAGCCTCCTACCCGCTTTCGCAAACGCCCTACCCAGCCCGCGCAGTAGCACGCGGGCTCCTGCAGCGGCTCGGAGCCCTCTCGGCACCCCCTCCCACCTAAACCCCCACGAGCGTGGTCGTGTACTCTACGCCCTCTATGCTCCTTATTAGCGTAACCACCCTATCGAGCTCGCCGAGCGAGCTTACCTCAACCTTTATCACGGCGTCCCAGGCTCCGTAGGTGATGTAGGCCTCCTTGACAGCGTCTATCTTCTTCACTTCAGATATTACGTCGTACTCTTTCCCCGTCCTAATGTTCGCCAGCACGAAGGCTACTATGCTCCGCTTCAAGCGCCCCCGTAGACCCTTCGCAAAGCCTTTTTTTAAACCCCGCGCGGTAGCGCGCACGCTAGCTATATATCGCCGATCCTGCCTCGATGTGCGGGACCATGAGCGAGGCGTTGACCACCGAGTTGTGGGTGGAGAAGTACAGGCCGCGCAGGCTGGACGAGATGGTCGACCAGAAAGAGATAGTGGAGAGGTTGAAGGAGTTCGTGGAGGACAGGAACATCCCGCACCTCCTCTTCGTGGGGCCGCCCGGGACCGGCAAGACCACGGCGGCGCTCTGCCTCGCCTACGAGCTGTACGGGGAGGCGTGGCGCGACAACACGCTCGAGCTGAACGCCTCCGACGAGCGCGGCATCGACGTGATCCGTACGAGGATAAAGGAGTACGCGCGCACGGTCCCGCTAGGGGAGGTGCCCTTCAAGCTGATAATACTCGACGAAGCGGACAACATGACCGGCGACGCGCAGCAAGCGCTCAGGCGCACGATGGAGCTCTTTTCCCGGACCGCACGTTTCATCCTCGTAGCCAACTACGCGTCGAAGATCATCGAGCCGATACAGTCCAGGTGCGCGATCTTCAGGTTCCAGCCGATACCCAAGCAGGACTTCATCGGCAGGCTGAAGTACATAGCTGAGCGGGAGGGCGTCACGGTCACGGACGATGGCCTCGAGGCGATATGGGAGGAGAGCGCTGGGGACATGAGGAAGGCGATAAACACGCTTCAGGCAGCCGCGGCGCTGGGCTTTAAGGTGGACGCCGACGCGGTTTACAGGGTCCTCGGCAAGGTTACGCCCAGCGAAATCAGGGAGATGATCAAGCTAGCGCTCGCCGGCGACTTCCTCGCAGCGCGCGAGCGGCTGAGAACCTTGCTGTACTCCTACGGGCTGTCCGGAGTCGACATCGTGAAGCTCGTGTACAGGGAGGTGGTGTCTGCCAGAGGGGGGCTCGACCTAGACGATAGGGGGAGGCTCGAGCTGCTCGAGCTCCTCGGAGAGGTGAACTACAGGCTCGTAGAGGGCGCGGACGACGAAATCCAACTGAACGCCCTCCTCGCCAAGCTGGCGCTCCTCGGTAAGGGGTCTGCTCATGCCGGCGCGCGCTGAGGTTCCCTGGGCGGAGAAATACCGGCCGAAGACGATAGACGAGGTTGTGGGGAACCCGGAGGCCAAGAAGGCCTTCGTCGCTTGGCTCAACGCGTGGCTGGCGGGCAGGCCGCCGGAGAAGAGGGCGGCGCTCCTTTACGGGCCCCCGGGTTGCGGGAAGACGAGCTTGGTACACGCAGCCGCTAACCAGCTGGGGCTGGAGCTCATCGAAGCAAACGCCAGCGACGTGAGGACCTCCGAAGCTCTAAAGCGGAAGGTCTTGAGGGCAGCGACGGAGGGCTCGCTTAGCGGTGCCAGGGGCAAGATCGTCCTGCTGGACGAAGTCGACGGCCTGAACCCGAGGGAGGACGCCGGGGGCTTAGAGACAATCCTCGAGATCATCCGGGTGTCGCGCTACCCAGTCGTGCTCACCGCTAACGACCCCTGGGACCCGCGGCTCCGGGACTTGAGGAACGTGTGCGAGATGATCGAGTTCAAGAAGCTCGGTGCCCGCGAGGTTACGAAGGTGTTGGCCGACATCTGCCGGAGGGAGGGCGTCCAATGCGACCCGTCCGTGCTTAGGGCGATAGCGGAGAACAGCGAGGGGGATCTGAGGGCGGCCATAAACGACCTACAAGCCGTCGCCGCCGGGAGGCGGTCGGTCAGCTTAGAGGACCTCGAGATGCTCGGCTACAGGGCTAAGCAGCTGAGCATCTTCGAGGTTGTGCGCCAGGTGCTCACAGCGAAGCGCCCCGAAGCGGCTAGAGCGGTCCTCAGCATGCCCTCCCTCGATTACGAGATGCTGATGCAGTGGCTCAACGAGAACATCCCCCACCAGTACTCGCCCAGCGCTGTGGCAATAGCCGACGCGTACGACGCCCTCTCGAAGGCGGACATCATGCTCGCCAGGATAAAGAGAGAGCAGGCGTGGACCCTGCTCCCCTACGCTCTCGACCTAATGACAGCCGGCGTGGCTTCGGCGAGGGAGAAGCCGCCCTTCAAGTTCGTCAAGTACAACTTCCCGTTCAAGCTACGCGCGCTGTCCTCGACGAAGGACGTGAGGGAGGAGAGGGTGAGGATCGCGAGAGCGATCGCGAGAGCGTGCCACGTTTCAACGAGAACGGCCCTGCTCGAGATCGTTCCATACCTCAAGCTGATCTACGAGAGCGATCCGCAGCGCGGGAGGAGGATCGTCGAGAGCTTAAGGGTGTCGAGCGACGCTTTCGTGAGGGCCTTTGGCGTCACGGTGCCCGAGCACCGAGCGGTCACCGAAAGGCGGCGCAGACCTCCAACTACTCGGGCTGCCCGCCGCGCTTAAGTTCGCGCCTGATCATCAAGATCAGCTCTCTTTCGAGCTCCTGCAGAGGTATCGCGGAGAGGCCCACCAGGGTCGTCCTCCCCCTTTGCCCTTTCCCCGATCTCTCAGCGGTCACGATACCCATCCGGTGCAGGTTGCGTACGTAGTCCCAAACTGCGGTGTGGCGCCTGGGCTCCACGCCGAACTCCTCGCACACCTCTTGGTACTCCAGCTCAAGGAGCCCGATCGGCACCTTGCTGACGAAGCGCTTCCTCTGCAGGAGCCTAGTTAAGGCCAGTAACAGGAGCTTCTCGCCAAGCTTTAGGTTGGCGACGACCTCCTTGGACACCGGCATCACTCTGCTGTAAGCTTCCCTAACGTCCTCAGGCAGTATCATGCTCCTGCCCTCTCGCTCGGCGATCTTGCCCGCTTTCTCCAGCACCTCCAGCGCCTGCCTGGCATCCCCCCTGCCTCCGGTGTCGTACCCTATCAGCTCCGCTATCATGTCTATCACTTCGTCGCTCACCGCCGACTCGTAGAGCGCCCCCTCTTCGATGACCCTCGCCCACAGGATGTCCGCGAGCTGCGCGCGCGTGTAAGGCTCGAACTTGATTACGTTGTGCTGCAGCGTGCTCTGGATGGAGCGATCGAGCCTGAGGAAACTTTCGAGCTCCCTGAACACGAAAACGAGGCCGATCCTGAACACGTTGTCGCCGGTTATCTCCGGCAAGCGCGTGAGCACGTAGAGGGCTTCGCCCCCCTCTACGCCGGCGAGGTAATCGACCTCGTCGATCGTCGCGATCAGGTACTCCCTGGCCCCTTTCAAGTGGTTCCAGATCACGTAGATCAGCTCCTCCCTCGAGTAACCTCTCCTCGGCACATCGAGCCCCAGGTCCCTGCCCAGCTTCTGCATGATCGAGAAGAGCGTCCTGTTGGCGTGGCAATTCACGTACGCGAACCTAATGACGGACCCGTCCCTGGTTCGAAAGCCGTTCACCTTCTCGCCGAACTTCCTGGCAACAGCGGTCTTACCGGTGCCGCTGGGCCCCACGAAGACCACTCTGACGAAGATCGAGCCCGGTTTCTGCAGGAACAGCCGGAAGTACTCCTCCAAAGCCCTCACCTGCTCATCCCTGTGCAGAAGCCTCCTCGGTATGTACTCCGGCTGGAGCTTGCTCTCGTCTTTGAAGATCTTACTGGGAATCCACGCCCCCTCGTACATGGCGCCTCTTAGCCTGCTCTGCTTGTTCGCCCCGTTGCTTAAAGGCTTTTGTCCACCGCGGCTCAGAAGCAGAGCAGCGCCGCCGAGCCCACGACCACTATGCGAGCTTTCGCGCCCTCCCGGCTCAGCAAGCCCAAGCGTGCGGCCTCGCTTGCGGCGACCTTCTCGAGCTCGCGTTTGTTTCCGCCCGGCGAGCGCAGCTCTAGCCGCGAGAATTTAAAACCGCGGTCAGCGGCCGCTCTGAGCAGCACCTCCACCGAGCTGCGCGGGTCCCCCGCGTCAGTTTCGAGCACCACGCGCCTCACCGCGAGCAAACCCCTTATCGGGTAGTCCCGGAGTATCCTGACGAGAACGTCGGGCTCGAGGCTGCTGTACACCGCTAGGACCCTGCCGAAAGGCTCCACTCGGACGCTGCGGTCGTACGGGTACAGAGCGTCCATAAGGTCTCTCGCCACGCGCTTTTCCGATCCCGGTCTGGCGCTGACCACGAGCGCTAACCTGCGCGCGGCCACCGGCCCCTCGCGCCCCACGGGCTTTAAAGCGCGCGCAAAGATATAGGCGTGCTCCCCGGCTTAACCTCGGCAAGGTGGAGGGGGTTGAAGCTGGGCGTGCCCATCGGGCTGCGGATCTTCGAGTTGGAGCTCACGGTGGCGAGGGTGGACGAGCTGGTGCCTCACGAGGAGGTGATCCCTGAGCACCTTGAGAAGCTCAAAGCAGCGTTCGCCGCCAGCCTATACCAGCGCAACCCCATCATAGTAGATCGCCGCACGGGCTGCATATTGGACGGCACGCACCGGTGGGCGGCGATGAAGGCCCTCGGTTTCAAGTGGATAGCTGTGTGCCGCATCGACTACTTAGACCCGCGCGTGGAGCTGGACAGCTGGGCGAGGCTTTACAGGGTCGGAAAAAGCGGCTTGGACGCGGCGAGGCTCCTTCCCGGCTTCGAATTGGAGCCGGCGGATCCCAGCATGATCTCCGTGAGGGACTTAGCAGTGGTCGCTAGCGCAGCGTACAAAGTTCCTTACAGCAGCGTGTGGGAAGCTTACCGGAAAGTGCGTGAGATCGACGAGCGCCTATCTCGCCTGCTCGGGGCGAAACCCAGCTACGTGGCTAGATCCAGCGTGAGGGGGGCGAGCGCGGACGAGGTGGCCGTGCTCCCCCCGAGGCTGCGGAAGGAGGAGGTGCTGGAGCTCTCCCGGAAAGGCCTACTCCTACCGCCGAAGAGCACGAGGCACGTGGTGCCGGCGAGGCCGATGGGCGTGAACGTGCCGCTTAAGTTGCTGAGCGAGGATTCCGTTGACGCGGAGCTGCTCGATGAGTATTTGAGGCAAAGGAGACCCCTCGTGGTGAAGCCCCCATTGATCCTCGACAGGGAGTACGGGGAAACGATCCTCTACTTTTCCTGACGCGCGGTGAGAGAGCGTGAGCCACGAGTTCCTCGTGGGCTTCCGCCTCGCGGAGCCCCTGGGGACCGCCGAAGCTCTCGAAGCAGCTTTGAGCAAGGCCAAAGCGTCCCTCGAAGCTCTGGGCGTCACCGTGAGAAGTTGGGACTACGACGGCTCCGAGAGGTTGCTCCTCATCCACTTGAGGGCTCCACCCGAGCTACTGGAGCGCGCGACAGAAGACGTCGCGCGCTCCATTTCCGAGGTCGCCGGCACCGAAGCAAAGCTCGAGAGGCTATCGCACGAGGTCTTCGCGCGGGCTCAGAGCGTAGTTCCGAGCCCGCCGGTCGCGGGCTTCCTGCTCAGAGCCGCTAGCAGCCAGCTTGAGGGGTACCCGCTGAGCAGGGACGAGCTGCTCGCTTTGCTGCTCTTCTACTTCACCGGTTGCAGCGTCGAACGCGCCATCCTAGCGGCGCCGTTCCTCGGGTTCGACGCCGAGAAAGTGAGAGCAGCTCTCGAGGAGCTGGCGGGCAAAGGCTACGTGGACCTCGCCACGAGCTCCCCGCTCAAGCCGGCCGAGCGCCTGCTGAACGCCGTCATCCCGGCCCTACGAGCTAAAGCCGCGAGAGCGAGGGGAAGGTTCAGGGTGGTGGACGAAGAAGGGAATGTGGAGGAGTTCAGCGAAGAGAAACTGGCAGCCTCGCTCCACAGCAGCGGGGTGCGGCACTCGCTAATACCAGCGGTCTTAAGCGGCGTGGGCACGCTGCTCCAGAGCAAGGGCGTTGTGTCCAAGAGGGCTCTCGTCGCGGTCGTGAGCAGCCTCCTGGAGGACATCGAGCCGGATGCGGGGGCCGGCGCTAGGTTCGCGAGCTACGTGTACGCGT
>Ga0105158_1001078_pt1 | contig 10753 bp, 11 predicted proteins | sample LHCtaG_FD_81567 | JGI IMG/M metagenome (GOLD analysis project Ga0105158, IMG submission 81567) | Hot spring microbial communities from Little Hot Creek, USA to study Microbial Dark Matter (Phase II) - LHC4sed_matched | ecosystem: Environmental > Aquatic > Thermal springs > Hot (42-90C) >... | reverse complement strand
AACCATGGATGATTTTGAAGCAACTGAATAAACCTTTGACCTACAGCGCCGGTTGCTCCAAGAATCGCAACCTTCCACTTCATTTTAGACACCTGATGCTATGAAAAGGTGGATGTTAGAGGCTGCTGTTGATAAGCCGGTCTTCGTAAAGCTTTCGCCAAACGTCACGGACATAGCGGAAATTGCAGAAGCAGCCGTTAAGGCTGGCGCAGACGCCATAACAGCTATAAACACTGTTAAAGCCATGGCAATAGATATCGAAACTACAAAACCCATACTGAGCAACAGGAAGGGCGGATTATCCGGACCGGCAATAAAGCCCATAGCCGTTAGATGCATCTACGAAATCTATGAGGGGGGAATTAAAAAGCCAATAGTAGGATGCGGGGGAATAACCAACTGGCGGGACGCTGTTGAATTCATGCTTGCCGGAGCCACAGCCGTCCAAATTGGTACAGCCATCGCCATTAAAGGACCAAATGTTTTCAAGGCTGTAGCAAGAGGGATTAGGGCGTATTTGAAAAGGAAGGGTTTAAGAGCGTGAATGAAATTGTCGGCTTGGCTCATAAAAGCTAATAGGCTAAGAACTACACGCCTTCTCAGCGTAAAGGCGGAAAGCCCAACAGTAAAAACCTTTACATTCAGGGATAGGCTATGCGCAAAGGCGAAACCCGGACAGTTCCTTATCCTCTGGATCCCAGGCGTTGACGAAATCCCCTTAAGCATTTTCGATACAGACGAAAGGAAAGGCATGGTCTCAGTAGCCGTTAAAAGGGTTGGCGAAGCAACCAAAGCACTGCACGAAAAAAGGTTGGCAATATAATTGGCGTGCGGGGACCCTTCGGAAACAGCTTTACATTTAGTGCCGGCAGGGTCCTCATGGTTGGAGGTGGGATAGGCGTGGCGCCACTATCATTTCTGGCCAAAAAATTAGCGTCTTCCAAAAAGGCAGAGATTGTTGTAGCTGTTGGCGCAAAAACGAGAAGTGAACTCCTATTCATAAGCGAACTTAAAAATTGGTGGCGAGGCAAACGTTTTGGCGGCAACGGAGGACGGCAGTTTTGGCGTAAAGGATGTAGCGTCAAACCTCGCCGAAACCTCGTTGAGGAGAGAAAAATTTGACGCGGTATATGCTTGTGGTCCAGAGAAAATGATCAGGAAAATCTTTGAAGTTTGCGAGAAACATGGAGTTTTTATAGAGGCAAGCTTGGAAAGGTTAATGCGCTGTGCAATTGGCATATGCGGAAGTTGTGTTATCGGGAAATACCGTGTCTGCGTGGACGGGCCGATGTTCAACATAAACCAGTTAAGAAAGGTCCAAGAAGAGTTGGGATTCTGGAAGCGCGCTTTTGATGGAAGGAAGACACTACTATAAAACTTGGAATTCTTTTTAAGAAAGAATGTGCAGTTCATAGAGTGCACGTAAAGAGGGATGATAGGATGTCTGTGTTCAACATTTGGGACATTCCCGGTTTTGAAATCCCAGAGCCTTGCAGGAGGATTTTGAGACTTCTGATGTCTCCAGAGACCACTAACACTAAAGAACTGAGCTTCATAGCTGCAATAATCCCCCCGGGGTGCACGACGTGCCTACATGAACATCAAGATTCTTCTGAGTGGATGTACATTGTTTCAGGAAGAGGAAAATGCGTCATAGACGGCAAAGAGACAGACATCGGGCCAGACACGCTCGTTTATGCCCCGAAAGGCGTGAAACATGAAATAAGGAACACTGGCGACGAGACTGTAAAGATAGTTGCTATTTTTGTCCCGCCGCTTAAGCCAGAGGGCTCTTACAAAGACTTGATAGAAAAAACCAAGGTGTATGTCCAGAGGAAGCCTTAGACACTCATAGCAGAAACCAAGAGCTCGGACAGGTCAAGAACCTCCACATTCATTTTCTTTCTTCTCACAGCTTCGGTTAAGTTCCATTTACATGTGGGGCAACATGAAACTATTGTATTTGCGCCTAATCCTACAGCTTCATCAACACGGTCATAGGCAATATCAACAGCAAGTTTTGGATTAAATGCTTTAAATCCACCGCCAGCCCCACAACACCAAGAGTTTTCTCGATTTCTTTGAAACTCGACGAACTTTATGTTTGGTATGCTTTTAATAACTTTCCGTGGAGAATCGTAAACACCGCTTAATCTTCCAAGCTCGCATGGATCGTGATAAGCAACCACTTTGCCAGCGAGTTTTTGGCTATGTTCGGCGTTGAAGGCAATTTTTCCTTTTTCAACCAGTTCTTTGAGCAGTTCTGAAAGATGAATTACTTCAAAGTCTATCTTGCCGAGAATTTTGGGGTACTCTGTTTTTAATGTTTTGTAGCAGCCTGCGCATGAAACCACAACTTTTTTGACACCTAACTCTCTAATCTTCGCCACGTTATGTTCTGCAACCTCTTTTGCAAGGTCTAGTTCACCATAGCTGAAAAGCGGGTTTCCACAACACCACTCGTCCTCTCCCAAAACAGTAAAGCCAACACCAGCAGCTTCCAAAATTTTAATAGAAGCCCGAATTATGCTTGGATATTTGTTCCTTGCAACACAACCAGCGAAATACAGTAGCTCAGCACCTTCAGCAAGGGTTTTCTTCGGTACAGGCCAAGCCTTTTTTGTCAGGGTCAAAAATGCGTCGTGATAAGTTCTTATGTTGGATATTACCACCTCAATGTTTTCCGGAAGTTTACATCCGCTTTTCACTATGTCCGCTCTTAAAGCTTTAAACACTTCAACAGTTTTAATTTCAAGGGGACAGTGGACCATGCAGTTTCCACATAACGTGCAGTAGATCCGCTCAATAAGTTGTTGGTCGTAGGTGAGTTCGCCTTCGAGGATTGCACGGGCAATGATCATTCTTCCCCTCGCATAAGATGATTCAAACCCTAATTTTTCTCGTAGGGGACATATCCTAAATGTTTGGCCAAGCACCATTTCCCTGCAGAAGCCGCATCTAATGCACTTGTAAATTTCGTCTTTAAAGTCTTTAAGCTGCAAGTTAGCCACCTCATAAAACGTTTGGGTTTAGAATGTTTTTGGGATCTAATGTTTGCTTAATTATCCTGAAGAGCGTGTAGGCTGAACCGAGCTTCCACATTATGTAGGGGCTTAGCAAGCCAATCCAGTAAGGGCTTACACCAACGCTGTACATTAGCCCAGCTACTTGTTGCAAGTACTCATGCATTTTCAGCCAAGCCTCCTTGTTCTGTTCGTTGCAAAATAGGGCGACTGGCACGTTTATTGATCGTTGCATGAGCAAGCCGCCTAAGCTCCATTTGATTTCCAAGTTTTTCATTTCGCTGGCTCTTTTGGCGAAATAGTCCATAACAACCCGTGTGACTCTGGGATAGTAGGACACTGGAACGAAACCTGCGACTTCAAGCCATCCGGGACCTGCGGCGCCAAAGGCTTTCACCCGTGTTGTGAACCTTTCTGCATAATATGTTTGAGCGAAGCCATGCACTTCCCGTCCACCGTTCTTAACCATTAGCGTCCTTGCAAGATTTGTTAAGCGCTGCACTTCCTCTTCGTTTCCTCTAAGCCAAATCACGATTCCAGTTTTGTCGCCCATTTGCTCAGGAACCGGATAAACAAACGTTCGAGCGTCGTAAGGTATTCTGTTTTTAACCAGAGATTGAATAGCCTTGCTGAGGGATTCTACATCATCAAAGGCGAAAGCCAAGTTTTCGTCAGCCTCATGAACGGGATAAAGCTTCAACGTGGCTTCAGTTATCACGCCAAAAGCTCCATGGGAACCTATAAATAAACCTGCCAAATCAGCACCGTTACAGTACCTTTCAACCATAGCACATGCGGGATTAGCGCCGGAGCCAGTCTTTAAAACGTCCCCGTTGGGAAGCACAACCTTCATGCCAATTATTTCTTCACCTATCCCACCATGCTTTGCAGCGCCTATACATATGGCGTTTACCGCAATACTTCCACCAACAGTTGCAGAGGGAGCAGACCACGGCCCCTCTAAACCAGTTTCTAAGCCTCTTTTGCCAAGCTCATGCAACATTTCAGTCCAAGTTATACCTGCTTGCACAGTCACTGTCATAGAGTCCTCGTCTATTTCAACTATTTTCCGCATAGCCGTCATATCAACAACTATTCCGCCTTCAATTGGAATCGGAGCCCCACACACACTGGAGCCAGCGCCTCTAAGCATCACGGGCTTATTGTATCTGCCCGCTATCCTGAGAACATCGGAAACCTGTTCAGTAGTTCTCGGGATTATAACGTATTCTGGCAACCTTGGAAAACTGGATCCGGAATCTCTTGAATAACACAGAAGCTCGAATTTTTTGTTGGAAATATTTTCCGCGCCGACAACGTTTAGTAAGAGGTTAAACAGAGGGTTTTCCAATTTGAAAGCGCCTCCCAACTTACTCTTTTTCTGTGTTTTTTATGATTAGCTCACCTTTCTCCTTTTCGAAGAGGCAAATTTTCTCCTTCTGGAAACCAACGTAAACCTCCTCTGGAAGGTCTCCTTCCTTCACTTTGGCTTTAAGGCGTTTATCTCCAATGTATATGTCCACTAGAAATGCTATGCCGATGTTTGTTATGTTACCGCGCCGCGCCTTTATGTATCCCGGGCGTTCTTTTTTGCTTACTAGAACGTATTCAGGTCTTATACCAAATATGAGTTCTTTATTATCAAATTTTTCTAAAACATCTTCGGATAGGAGTCCCTTAATGTTACAAGTAAAGTCACCGAAGTCGATGGTTGTCCCCTTTAGCTTACAATTGAGAAAATGCATTCCTGGGCTTCCAAGGAAGAAACCTACGAAAGTGTTTTTTGGTCTGTCGAGGAGAACTTCGGGCTTGTCGTATTGTACGATTTCTCCTTCCTTCATTACGGCGATTTTATGGGCTAATGCGAGAGCTTCTGTCTGGTCATGCGTCACGTAAATCATGTTGGTTTTCATTCTAGATTGAAGCTCTTTAATTTTCAACCTTAACTCAAATCTGGACATTGGCTCAAGGTTTGTCAATGGCTCATCTAAAATAAAGACTGTTGGCTCACGCACCAACGCGCGGCAGAGGATTATCTTCTGTTTGGTCGCAAAATCCAACCTTCTTGGGTCTGTATACAACAGGTGGGAGATCCCGACCAGCTCGGCGATCTCTGTTACCTTTTTCTTAACCTCTTCATCTGGCACTTTTATGCAGCGCAGCGGAAAAGCGATGTTCTCGAAAACGTTCATCTTGTAAAGAACTGGAAATTGGAAAATCATGGCAACATTTCTTTCTCTAGGCGTTAATGGTGTAACCTCTTTCCCGTCAAAATAAACGTAACCTCTAGTTTGCCTTGTAAGTCCGCTAATTATCCTCAACAAAGTTGTCTTTCCACAACCTGAGGGACCTAAAAGCGCCACGAAAGAACCGTCGGGAAACTCGATGTCCAAGTCTCTTATTGCAAGGGTTTCCCTAGGAGTGCCGAGGTTGTATATGTGTGTTATATCCTCCAAAATTATATTAGTCATGTATTGCACTCCCTTCGTAGATTCTTCCTAAGAATTCTTCGGTTTCTTTATCGAAAAGCCACAGTTTGTCAATGTGGAAGAGAACGTCAACGGTTTCGTTGACTTCTAGGCGTACATCTCCTGGTGTTAGAGCGTATAGAATGTTTTTGTCCGCTGTCCAAAGCTGTATTAGGTGTTCGGTTCCTATGCGGTGAACCGTTGCAACCTTAAGTTTGTCTGAAGGAAGTTTCATATCAACCTTAGAGCCCGCAGGAACAATTTCCAGCTGTTCACATCTGAAACCCACGGCAACATCTTTGTTTAATGGTCCGCTCCACCCTTCAATTGACATTTTGAACCAAGGTGTTTTTAACATAGCTTTTCCGTTTAATTTTTCAATTTGCCCGATGATAACGTTCATAGGCGGGTAGCTATAGTATTTGGCGACGAAAAGGTTCTTTGGTTTGTTATAAACTTCCTTGTTCTTGCCCATTTGCTCAATGACGCCGTTTCGCATAACACAAGTGTAATCGGCAAGTAGTAATGCGTCCAATGGATCTGGTGTGCTGTAGATTATGATTTTTCCTTTCGTTCGTTTGAAAATCTCTCTTATTTCCTCCCTCATTGTTTCACGGATTTTGTAATCAAGATTTGTTAGAGGCTCATCTAACATGCAAACTTTAGCGTCTTTAACAAGGGCTCGGGCTATAGCTATCCTTTGTCTTTGCCCACCGCTGGTTTCCCGCGGTAGCTTACCTAAAATATCAGTGATGCCCAAAGTTGCAGCTACACGTTTCACTCTCTCGTCAATTTCTTTTTCGCCGATTTTTGCAGCTCTGAGAGGAGACGCAATGTTTTCGTATGCAGTTAAGTGTGGGTAAAGACAGTACTCTTGAAAGACTATTGCAACATTTCTATCCTTCGGCGCCAAATCAGTTATGTCTTTACCATCAAGAAAAATTCTGCCGGAAGTTGGCTCCTCGACACCCGCAATTATCCTCAAAAGAGTGGTTTTACCTGAACCTGTTGGACCAAGTATTACGGTTATCGCGTCCTCGTAAACTTTCATATTTATACCTTTTAATATTGCTTTATTGTCAACTACCTTGGATACATCCTTTACCTCAAGCATTTCGACACTGTCCTTTGCGATGTTTTTACGCCGTTCTAACACCGCCCCTTGTCAAGCCTAGTATGTAGTATTTCTGCAAGAACATGAATAAGACCACTGGAATAGATGCGTAAACAGTTGCGCCAGCGAACATAACACCATAAGGTGAAATATCGCCTGCTTGAAGTGAAGATAAACCGACGTTCATGGTTAAGTTGCTTGGGCTATTCAGCAAGACAAGCGCATATATCAACTCGTTCCAAGTCATCATGAAAGTCCACATGAAAGCGGTTACGATCACGGGCAAGCTTAAAGGAAGTATTAATCGGAACAGCACATGTGTTTTGGACCAACCGTCGATCTCAGCAGCGTCATCCAACTCCCGCGGTATAGCAGCCATATAAGAGTATATCAAGTAGATATTATACGGTCCTTGCAGACAGACATAAACAAGAATAACACCTACAAGATTGTCCAGCAACCCGAAGAAATTCACCAGTCTAGTGAATCCGACGATAAGAAATGCTGGTGGAAAAATATAGGCAATCATCAAGAGGTTCAAAAACACCTTAAACTTTTTAATCCGTGCTCGGGAAAAAGCGTAGCCGCCAAATAAGCCTATCAGAGAACAGATGGATGCAGATGAAACTGAAACGATGAGACTGTTTGTAAGCCATCTCCACATCGCTGTCGGCATTTTAGGCGGCAGGAAATTGCTTAAAGTTGGGCGCACGGGAATTATTGTAGGTGTTTTAGAGAAAATTTCCGCGTCGGTTTTGAATGCGCCGCTTACCATCCATATTATTGGGAACAACATGAAGGTTGTGTAGAAAATCAGGTAAAGAGCCTTTAACGCTTTTGCAATATTCTCTACCTTAAACAAGTTTCGAATTCCTCGTGGCTGTTCAACCATATTATAATACCCCCTTTAGTCTTCCATGGCAAGGACACGTGAAAGCAGGAACATTAGGAAAACTACGAGCGGAATTCCCAAGGTCAGCATGGCTGCAGCTTTGTTGTAGTATCCTGTGTACAATTGCAGGTAGGCGTAAGAAGCCAAAATATGCGAGCTGGTGCCAGGTCCACCTCTTGTCATTAACCAGACACTGGTAACCTCGCCAGTAACCCATATACATGACAGCAAAGCATTCATTAGGAGATATTTTTTAATGTATGGAATCGTTATTTTAAAGAACATCCTGGTAGGCGTCGCCCCGTCTATCTTTGCACTTTCATAAGCTTCTTCAGGAACAGAAGTTATGCCGCAAGTCATAATCATAGTCCACAAAGGGGTTGCTGCCCAAGCGTGAGCAATGCAAACAAAATACATGGCTAGATTAGGGTCTGTTAAAAAGTTCGGGGGGGTTAAACCTAGAGATCTAATCATGTAGGGAATGACACCCCAACTTGGATGATACATTAAGAACCAGTCAAAATATAGTGGGATCATTGGAAAAGCGTATGGAGCGAAATTTAAAGCGCTCAATATTCGCCTGCCCTTGAATGGATGTCTGAGGCATAAAGCGGCACCAGTAGCTAGAAGGAACTTGATGAGGATGTTGAGTATGAAATATATTATCACCCGCATGTAAGATGCAGAGAAAACAGGGTCGGCTATCACGGAGTTTAAAGTTCCAAGAGTGATGTTGCCTCTTATGTCCGTGAAAGCGTAATAAAAGGTTAGTATGAGAGGAGAGATAAATAGACCGATTATAACTAATGAGGGAATAATTGCAAGGTAATAAAAAAGATGTTTGCGTTTGAAGATTGACGTCACGTTAGCTTCCCCACTCTTGAACAGCGTTTCTTATAGCGGTGACAATAGCCTGCGTAGCCTCTTCTAATGTTTTCCCTCCAGTGATATAGGCAGCGACTTCACCCATTAATTTGCCTTCAGACGCTAACATCGAAATGCCAACGGATGTCCATTTGGGATCAGGTACTTTGAGGTTTAAAATGGATTTCACACCGCTCCAGACAGGATCCGTCAGGAAAGGCTCTTGGTTGAGCATACTCTTGTATATTGGCGCGTCGAGGGCTCCTCGTCCGCCAGAAGTTCCAAAGAACGCCCGGTAATTATCTTTTTCAAAAAACCATTTCAGGAAAGTCTTAGCGGCCTCAAGTCTTTCTGATGGCAATGCTGCAGGCACCATGAAGGGTCTCGCCTGAACGGAGCCGGATCTACCAGCAAATGGCACTACAGCAGCTCTTGTTCCGGGCGACTCGGATTTCAAGCGGGCTATTATGCTGGCTACCGCGTTACCGGTCATCGCACACTTTCCAGTTATGAAGTTAACGTTGTTTTCCGCCTCACCCTCGACAAGGGCGCCTTCCATCAAGATGCCGTCATTATAATATCTTGCAAGCAATTCAATTGTTGCACGTACATATTCCTCGTCAGCATCACTTAAGTGTAACCCGTTTAAATCGTAAAGTGGGTGTCCAGCTAGAGCTTCAAAAACCATTATGAAGTCTGCAGTTCCATCATTAGGTGCACTTGATGATATTTGGAAGTCAAGTGGGCGCGCTTCCAATCCTAACTCGTTGAACCGGTCTCTTAGCTGGTATAGGGAAGCGTTTAACCCTTCAAAGGTCATAAGGTCGTTTAGCTCCACACCGCCTTGTTCGGTTAGGTTCAAGTTTACAATTAGACATCCAGCCAAAGCGTAGCCGTTGCTAACCCAATATCGCCTTCTAACCCCGTCAGGTCCAGGTATTGTGTCTAACAGGCCTTGTTTCCACATGTCAACAAGATCGTCGCCGTACTTATTAATAACATAGCTCGCCACATCTGATAAGTCGGCAAGTTGTCCCTTTTTAGCCCACAGTAGGTTCGGCATGGTTGAGTGGATAATGTCGGGCATTGCCGATGCTGTTCCAGCCTCCAGGGCAGCTGTTGTCTTAGAAATAAGGTCTCCAGCGCTAAATTCAGCTATTTCCACGGTGTATTGCGGGTATTTCTTTGAAAAGTTTTCAATTAGTTCATGCCATAGCTGCCGCTCACCTTCAGAAGTGAAAGTCCAGTGCCATATCTTGATGGTCAGCGTCTTTGGTTGCAACAGGAAATATGCAGTAACACCGGCGACTACTGCTATTATGACAATGACAAGAATTGCGGCTTGAATCTTTGTTATTGCTTTTTTAGACACCAAAAAATGGGCACCATTTAATTTGTTTATATATCTTCCCTCCATTGAGTTTTTATAGTCGTTTACTAGAAAATTAAAGAAACCTATAAAAAACTTTCGCATGCTCTGGCATTAGTTTGCCTACAAACAGTCAGAGCACAACGTTTTTAAAGAGGACAGCATGATCACCATCTCTCAAAAAGATAGACCCTCAAAAGATAAATTAGGATGAGAAGATGCTGGTCAAACTGCCCTATGGACGTGAGGAGATAGAAGTTGAAATCCCTGACAAAAATTTTATGGGCACAATTGAACCGCGAAACATTGCAGGCTTGCCGGATGTGCATTCAAAAATAAAAGAAGCCTTACGTTCACCTATAGGGGTTCCACCATTATCAAGTTTGGTCAAACCAGACTTTAAAGTCACCATAATCTCCACGGACATATCTCGACCGTGCCCGGAACGTGTCATTTTGCCTCCAGTTATTGAAGAGTTGAAAAGTGCATGTGTCCGAGAAGATAATATAAGAGTGCTAATTGCAACAGGAATGCATAGACCTATGACCGAGGAAGAACTTAGAGAAAAACTTGGCGAAGAAATCTGTGAAAAATTTGAGGTCATAAATCACGTTTGTACAGATGAGAAAAGCCTTAGGTTCATTAGTACCACACCAAATCTAAAAATTCCTCTATGGGTAAACAAAATTGCAGTTGAAGCAGATTTTACAATTTCAACAGCTAATGTTGACCCCCACATTTTCGCCGGTTTTTCAGGTGGTGGAAAGAGCATAATGCCCGGTGTCTCAGGGATTAGAACCATAGAGGAAATGCATAGACCTGAAAGACTTGATTTGCCACATGTTGGCGTCGGTTCGGTGGAGGAGAATCCCGTCCGATTAGACATTGACGCTGCTGGCATGATGGCTGGATTAAAGTTTATTGTAAACGTGACTTTAAACCTTAATTACGAAATTGCGGCCGTCTGCGCCGGAGACCCTGTGAAGGCACATAGAGAGTTAGTAAAGTCGGCGAGGGAAGTTT
>Ga0105158_1001077_pt1 | contig 10770 bp, 5 predicted proteins | sample LHCtaG_FD_81567 | JGI IMG/M metagenome (GOLD analysis project Ga0105158, IMG submission 81567) | Hot spring microbial communities from Little Hot Creek, USA to study Microbial Dark Matter (Phase II) - LHC4sed_matched | ecosystem: Environmental > Aquatic > Thermal springs > Hot (42-90C) > Sediment... | reverse complement strand
TTTAAATAAACCCCTCATAAATAAGGGAAAGCTGAAAACTATGAAGGTCATACCGATTAATGAAGCAGAGGCAATAATCGAACCTTTTTGGGATCCAAACTTGAGTGAACTGGAAGAATATAAGGTAACAATAGATCACGCCGCTAAGGGATTTGTTAAGCAAACATGGTGCTCGGTAGAAGTTTACATTGAAAAAGCTCTTCCTGGTAAGACTGCTATCTCCATGGAGCGTCAGTGCGATATTTACTTAGATGAATATAATATTATTCGAGTTTTTGCGTCTATTCCAAGATGGGTGCAAATGACTCTGAAGGTTTGCATCGATGGGGTTTACCATACGGTGATCAATAGCGTTAGAGGAGGCGGTACAGTTGATGAGTTTGATGGATATATGCATGGTAAATATATGACTGGCATTCGAATGGAATTCGCATTGACTGAAGCGCAGCCAGCATGTATCCAAATATTCTGGCTTGGATTGGCAAATAGCATTATGCAGGAAAGGATGGAAAAATATAAAAGTCCCTATACCCCTGATTGGCCCAAAATGTTGAGGGATAGCCCAGGGAGATTAGAGCCAGAGATAGGAATATTTTTTGATGATAAGGAGACGTATCTTCTTCGTCAAAAAGTTAGGAACGGATATTTGAAGAAAGCCTTTAATAAACTTCGTTTACAGGCCATTAAGGATATGACTATTGATCCAGAGGCTGAAATAGGGCGTTTCATTCCGCTAGGCGACAGAAGATGGTGCCGTAACAGAGATATGAGCCGCACTTGTACCGCCGAAATAATGGAGCGACTAGCTTTCGTAGGATTAATTGACGAAAATCCTGAGATGCTTAAGATGGCAGCAAGAATGGCTCTCTCCGCAGCTCATTGCGAATACTGGTGTGAAAGCTTCATGGGGGTTTTCCCTGGCTCAACTTGGCATCATAGATCTTTCACGGAAGCTAGGTATAGTAAAGCGTGTGCTCTTGTTTTAGACTGGGCTGGTTCTTATCTAACTCCTTATGGTAAAGAGGTTATTCGAGATTCCATAATCATGAAGGGTCTTCCACGTATAGAATCTGATTTTAAACGCATGGAATATATACGCGAAATGAATCAGGGGGCGCTGTTTAGTTTAGGTCGCATTATTGGACTATTATCCTTGTTACCGTCATATCCACGTTATAAAAGTCTTCTTGAAGATGCGGAGCGAGATTTACGTGAAATAATTGATAGGTATGTTCAGGATGATGGTGGTACACTAGAGGGCATGGCATATTGGAACGCTACATTCTCTAGTGCCCTACAAGCCTTTTATGCATTAGCTAGATATCATGATATGACATTTGAGGAATACGCTAATACCATTCCGAAACTTATTAAAACTAGTGAATACGCATTATCCATGTTATCAATCACTGAAAATGGTACTACTTATCTACCAATTAACGATGCCAAGTCTGATCAACCGCTAGATTTAGGTTTGGTGGCGGCTTTTTGTCGAATTACTAATGAGCTTGAATGGAAGAATTTATATACTTTAATTACGCAAGCAGACAATTTTGAACCAAACATTTTTCACTTAATTATTGCGCCCTCAGAAATACCCGTGAAATACCCAGTAAAAACTGTTATTAAGCCTAAGTTCGCAGTACTTCCAGTAGTTGGTCAAGTTAGTTCAATAAGAGAGGATCCAATTCTTGGTTATGTTCACTTCCATTTGTGCAGTGGCCCAACATGCCAATATCACTATCACGAAGATAAGGGAAGCTTCATCCTTGAAGTAGATGGTGAAGTTCTCGCTATGGACAGAGGAGTTACAAGTTATGATCATCCTGAGACATCCCTGATAAGTATGGCTAATAGACATAATTTACTTTGTCCTAAAGATTCAAATGGAGTGTTTTTAAGTCAACCACATTATGCGCCTGGAGGTAAATTAACGTCGGCCCTTGAAGTTAATGATGTCATCTTCTTATGTAGTGACAATACCAATGCTTGGGATAATAGACTCTTTAGGAAAAATATTCGCAGGATTTTTTCACCAGCACCAGATTTGTTTTTCATAGATGATGTCGTCGAATTAAACAATCCTTTAGCAATGGTCTTTTTACTGAATTCTCTATATCCTATAGTAAAAGAGGAAGATTGCTTTCGGGTCTATGGTAAAAGGGCTTTACTAAACATCTTTCCAGTTGATTGGGTTCCACGTGAAGAGAAAGTTGTAACCTACGGCATCGATTGCCATTTAAGACCAGTAAATGTTCTACAATTAGAGACTGAAACAGCGAAATCCTATAACCTTCTAACAGCAGTTCAAGTTGCGTCCACTTTATATCCAAAATCTTCATGGCAATTTAGAAAAAATGGCGCCCACATAACGGCTATTAAGGGACAACATGAAGTTTCTCTTTCTCGTGAGGACTCAGATTTAGTCATCATAGTTAAAAAGGAAAACATAGTTCTCAGAGCTAGATGTCAAGGAAATATGTGGAAAATTGAAAAGTGAAGTTTAGCCTATGCATTAATAGGGTTTACGGAGTGAGAGGGGGTTAATTTATTAAGCAGTCTTCCTTATGAGATAGCGAACCATTTTTACTACAAAGTTTAGTGCAATAGGATGATTTGGTATTCTGCTAACCACTTCAACCTGATTGGCAATTATTTTTCCCCGCCCATACTGGAACTCAGCCGTAACAGGTATTTCTCTCGATTTGATGATGGGTTTTCCTTCACATCCCATTATGAGAAAGCGTGCAATATAATCCCACCGATCCTTTTCAAAATCGTACCAGTAAGAGAAATCTCTTGGATGAAAATCTTCAACTATTGGATGCCCGGTACTGCATGAAACAAAGTCTAAACCAATATGTCCGATGGCATCTTTCCGTTGACTATTCGGTACAACTTCGATTTTAAGGTTTGGTAGTTCCCAAACGCGAGCTTCTTCTTGCTCAAGCAATAATAAGCTTCCCCCATTGGACACGTATAGTGAGATTTCCGGAGAATTTTTACTTAATTCCTTCGGGTCATCGCATATCACTATATCAGGAGGACTTTTGCTAATATCTGACGAGAAGTCATGAGCGCTTAAACCTAAAACATTTGCGAGTTTCCACGCTTTCCCACCTTTACTTCCTAGAATAACTGCTTTAACCTCCTTCAAGTCTGAAAGGTCTAATTTAGGAAATACCTCTATTATTTGAGAATAATCATGCAAAATTTTACCATTTAAATCCTGAAGCGCTAAATAGATCTCAAAACTTGTTCTAGTTTTAACTTTAGGAGTTTTCCATCTAAAGTATCCCTGGAACTCTGACCCAGATGGTTTGATCTGAGCTGGACGTTTCGCCGCAAACAAAACTTTATCGCCATTTAAAACATACCAAGCTATTTCGAGGTTTTGGGGCGCTATTGGTTCATCATTAAAGATCCAAAACTCCATTTTTGTTCTCTCCCCCTCAAAGTATCTTATTCGATCTGTTCGTATGTTTACCGCCAAAGGAGTTAATGCATCTGCAAATTCATAATAGGCTAACTTCGGTCTTCTGTCTACTCCGACAAGCGTTTTAAGCCATCCGGCTGGCCAGGCATCTATGAGCAAGTGAACCGCAAACCCAGAAATTACGTCGGCACGCCTACGAAAGGCGTCGGTCATTAGGCGTATTACCCATGCTTGATAGAATTGGCTCTCTCTCACCCATTCCGCTAAAGTCGATTTTGTGTCAAACCAGCTGTGATGATGCAACCACGTTTGTGAGTGTGGGATTTTTTCTGGAGACCACCTTTCATCGGGTTTTTCCGGTATCCACTCTTTTGGGTAACACTTACTCATAGTTTCCCATGAATCAAGTCCTTCAGCACCATATTCGCCACATGTTATCATCCACCCCGGTTTTGCTGAGTAGATGTATCCACGGTGTAATTCGTCAATGCTTCCCCAAATACCCGGGCCATACCAACCTGCGTAGCAATGAAAATCCGGCACTCCCCAGGGGATATATCTCTCTTGGATATATCCACAATGGGTACCTTCGACTAGTTTTATGACTCGATCTGGGTTATAAAAGCGGATAGTTGAGCATGCTGCACGGAAAAATTCTTCTAACTCATCATTCAACAAGTGTCTATGCTCAAGTTTCTGCCTATAAATCTCTCCATCTCCTAAAGGCTCATTTATAAGGGAGACCATTATCGTACTGGGATGACTGCGAATAAGCTTCTCCATTTCACCAACTTGGCGTAGTGCTTCTTCGAAAAGATTTCTCCGCAATATCCCGAAGAGCGGAAAATCCGTTTGGTTCATGATTCCAAGAGCGTCAAGATAATCGTAAATTTCAGGCTGAACTGGGCGCTGAGTTAATCTTAAAAAGTTCATGTTTGCAAGCTTCATTATAAGTACGTCTTCAAAAAGTTGCTCATAATCGCCACGCATTAAACACTGTTGCAGGTGGCCCATCTCATTTGCCCCTCTTAGAAATATTCTTTTGTTATTAAGGTAAAAGGCGCCCTTCACTTTTCCGCGTTCATCTACATGAAACTTTCTCATACCAAAAGTTTTATCCATCACGTCTATAACTTCCTCATTAATTTTCAAAGTGCATCTAAGAGTGTATAGATATGGTGACTTAGGTTCCCAGAGGCGGTAATCGCGCATTTTAATGAAAAACTTGTAAGTGTTCTTTCCATGCCCTGCTGGTTTTTCTTTGATTTCTAAGTCTTTTATGGGGTTGCCTAAAAAGTTGCGGGGATAAATGTTAAATGAGAAATGGGCGTCTTTCTTCTCAGACGTTGTGTTTGTTACTTCAACCCAAATTTCAATGCCATCATTATCGATGTCCGGGCGCACAAATATGTCTGAAATAAAAATTGTCGGTCTTCCCTCAAGTTTAACAGACTGATATATTCCTGCTCCTGGAGGGCAATGATGCCATCCAACCCCTGGTTCATCCCACCCTGGCCCTGTAGCAGCATATATTTTATCTCCATCATCTACGGTCGGCAAATCATTCTCTATATAGATTAAAAGCCTATTTTCGCCATTTCGTCTCAGTAATTCGGTGACATCGAACTCGAAGGGTGCAAAAAAGCCTTCATGGCTACCTACGTAAGACCCATTAAGAAATACTTGACATCTATAGTCGACTCCGTTAAAGCATAGAAAAACCCGCCCTAATTTAAAAAGTTCCTCATTTACATTAAATGATGTGTAATAGTAACCAAACCATCTGCCTACTGGCCCTCTATAGTCTGGAATCGTTACTTCTATCCATTTCTCACTTTCAATATCTGGATTTTGACGATTTTTCAAGTCCTCATTTTTACCATAGCGAAAAAGAAAATTCTTTATCTCTTGGAACGGGCGAGGGCGCGGATTTGGCGGAGTATAATTTTCAAGGTAGGGTTTGTATTTATGTTTTAATTTTTCTAAGTTTTCTCTAAAGGAGTTATAGTCATTTATACGTTTCCTTCTTTCGGGCATCTCCTTAATTTTTAAGCTCTTAGTTGAGTTAAGGTAACGCTTTGGTAAACTTGGCGGCGGAATAGGATTCTTAGCTCCAGGATTTTCTGGCGGAACTTTTACTACAGCACTTATCGTCACATGTTTTTCCATAATATCTTTACCTCGCAAAATCTTAAGAGCATAAGGTAATGTTTCTGTGTTACTTTTAAGGATTTCTAGATACCCTTTTCTCCGGAAGAACAATAAAGCTGAGTTAAATTTTCGTTAGCACTAAGTGTTGCTCAGCATCTCATAATATATGGGGGCAATAAGTAAGTTTAAGTTGGATCTTACATTTTTCCGCTTAATACTAGGAAAATATGTGGCAGGCGACGAAGCGTCCTCTACCAGCTGGTTTAAACTCCGGAGTTTTATTGGAGCATATATCTTCTCCGTAAGGGCATCTGGTGTAAAATTTGCAGCCTGAGGGTATGTTTGTTAGGTCTGGGATTTCTAAGCTTTTGAGACGTGGGAGCCCTTTGTTGCGCGCAATTTTTGGATCCGGTATTGGTACGCATTCTAGCAGTATTTTCGTGTATGGATGGATTGGATCCAGTATAACGTCTTCTGTGGATCCTTCTTCAACTATGCTTCCAAGATACATAACGAGTATTCTTCCATCTTTTGCGAAGTACCTTGCTACTCCAAAGTCATGGGTTATGAAGAGATATGCCATATTGAATTTTCTTTTTAACTCGAGGAGTAAGTCTAGTATTTCTATCCTAAGTGAGGCGTCAAGCATTGAGACAGCTTCGTCCGCCACAATAAAATTTGGATTAACTGATATTGCTCTTGCAATCGCTATTCTCTGCATTTGCCCACCACTCAACCTAGATGGATATCTTTGGAGGAAATCGCTTGGAGGAACTAAACCAACCATCTCTAAAAGCTCCGATGCTTTTTCCCAGCACTCTCTTCTATTGCGGACGATTTTATAATGGAGGAGCGGAGGGCTTAAAGATTGATATATTGTTTTCATGGGATTTAGCGTATCATAAGGGTTTTGGTGAATTATCTGGGCATTACGTCTAAACTCTTTAAACTCTGATTTATTTAAGCGCCAAATGTCTCTGCCCTTAAATAATATTTTACCTGAGGTGGGTTGCAAAATTCCCAGGGTAATTCTGCCTAATGTACTTTTGCCACATCCACTCTCGCCAACTAATGCTACCGTTTCACCTTCATTTATGTGAAAAGAAACATTATCAACTGCACAGACACTTCTTTTCTTGCCAAATATCCCACCGCTAATGCTGAAAATTTTTGTGACGTTTTTGACATCAATTAACGCTGAGGTCATTTATTGACTCCACCTTTAACAATGTTACTTAAATGTTATATTCAATTTTAGAATTTCTAACTAAAAACTTTTACTAAAGAGGTGGCAAGCAACAAGTCTTCCTCCACCGATATCTATTAGGTCAGGTTTCTCTTTTTTACATTTATCGAAGGCATATTGGCAACGAGGATGAAATTTACATCCTGGTGGTGGGAAGACTGGATCGGGAATTGGGCCAGGTATAGGCTTAACTTCTTCCATACTACCCTTTGTTGAGGGAATGGATTTAATTAGGGCTGCAGTATAGGGATGCTTAGGATCGTAGAAAATTTCTTCAACATTTCCTATTTCAATTATGTTGGCAAGATACATTACAGCTATTCTATCAGCAACTTCAGCTATGCATCCAAGATCATGCGTTATGAATAGCATAGTGATGGCCATTTTCTCGTGAATATCTCTTACAAGCCTGAGAAAGTACTTCTGGGTTAAAACGTCTAGTGATGACGTAGGTTCATCTAAAATCAAAAGTTTAGGATTTAACAATAAGCTCATGGCGGATACGACTCTCTGCTTCATTCCACCACTAAGCTCATGTGGATAAAGTTTCAGGACTCTATCTGCATCTAAGCGAACAGTCTTGAGTAAACTAGAAGATCTCTCTAGAATGTTCTGTTTGGAAGATTTTTCGTGATCTAGAACTGTATCAACCATATGGTCGAAAACGCGCATAACGGGATTTAAAGCATTTTGAGCACCTTGAAAAATTATGGCAACATCCTTCCACCTAAATCTTCTAAGCTCCTCTTCGCTCATAGAAAAAACATCTTTGCCTTCAAATAACACTTTTCCACTTTTAATATAGCCATTTGGGTCTACTTGTTTAATAAGTGCGTGTGCTAAAACGGATTTGCCGCATCCACTTTCACCAACTAAACCAAAAACTTCACCTCTATAAATATCGAGGTTGACTTCATCTACAGCTCTTAAGACCCCCCTTGGGACTTTGAATTCTACCGTAAGCCCCCTAATACTTACGAGGACATCAGTCAATTTAAACCACACATTATCTTGAGTGTAGCTAGCAGTTTAAAAATCTTATGATATCATTTAAGGTTTTCTTTATTATGGAACCAAAGTCCCAGCTTATAGACCCTTGTAGGTGGAGAAGATATACGAATAACCCTTCAAATCGCACGACATCTAGAAGATAAAACTTATATGTTTCTAAGAATTTCCTAAAAGTGTAGTGGAGGTTCGTGTAGAATGAAATGGGTCGTGAAAAGATTTTTTAGAAGTATAATGGCGATTTTCCTTTCAATAACTATAACATTTTTTCTAGTACGTTTAATGCCCGGTAATCCAATATCAGCCTTGCTTTATCAATATATAGTGGAGTATCGCATACCTCAGGATAAGGCCATGGAGATGGTTTCAGCTCTTTTTGCTATAAATTTAAATGAGCCGCTTTGGCTCCAATATGTAAAATATATTTATAATGTTTTTAAGGGCGATCTAGGGATATCCCTTACCAGCTATGGTACTCCTGTTATAACACTAGTAGTTTACGCACTACCATGGACTGCATTTATCGTTTCCTTATCATTAATTTTGAGCTTTACAGTAGGCATAATGTTGGGCATGTTAATGGCTTACAAAAGAGGGGGGTTGCTTGATAATGCTCTCTCAACATATGCAAGTGTTATCGCTAGCATTCCAAGCTATATTATAGGAATTTTGCTTCTGTTTTTTCTTAGCTACCAGCTAGGGATTTTCCCACGCGGAGGATGCTATGATCCTAACGTGAAACCGGGCTTTACAGTAGAATTCATATCTAGTGTGCTTTATCATGCTGTTCTCCCAGTAGCGTCATATTTCATAGTATCTATGGGTTCTTGGGCACTCGTCATGAAGGGTAGTACTATAAGCGTTTTAGGTGAAGATTATGTGATGGCTGCCGAAGCTAGAGGGTTAAAAAAGCGTAGAATAGTGCTCTCCTATGTTGGGAGGACTGCTATTCTTCCGTTATTCACCTCCTTGCTAATAAGCATAGGCGCGATGTTTGGTGGCTCCATTTTTATAGAAACAATTTTTCTCTACAGGGGTATGGGATACCTACTCAGCCGATCCTTATCTAATTTTGACTACCCAGTCTTACAGGGATGCCTCAATATTGTGATAATATCTACGATTTCCGCAAACTTTATTGCGGACATTCTTTATTCAAAGATTGATCCACGTGTTAGGAGAGAATAAGAATGGATATTAAGTCTTACAGGATCATTATAAAAGAACTTAAGGTCTCACTTATAGATTTATCTCAAGATTTACGTTTACTGATGAAAACTAAAAGAGGTTTAGTCGGCTTTTCAATTATTGTGTTGCTTGCTTGCATGGCTGTTGCCTCATATTTTGTGTCGCCAACGTTATTACAATATAATGCTAATAAGATTTGGCTCCCTCCTTCTCTTGAACATCCATTTGGAACGGATTTTGCTGGTCGTGATATACTCGCTCAAATAGTTTACGGCTCCAGAAGCCTTCTAATTTCATCATCTTTAACAGCATTATTCATTATATTATTGGGGTCCTCTATTGGGATTACATCCGGGCTGAAGGGGGGTCGTCTTGACTCAATCCTCATGTTTATTACGGATACTTTCATGACAATACCAACTTATCCGTTATTTCTAATAATGGCTGCTAACTTAAAAGCTAGCTTAGATATATTCACTCTCTCGTTAATATTGGCTGTTACAAGCTGGGCTGGGTTGGCTAGAGCTGTAAGGTCTCAGGTAATCTCTATAAAGACTAGGGAGTTTATAGAAGCTAGCAGGATTCTTGGACTAGGAACTTTTCATATTGTCTTTAAAGAAATATTGCCGATGATTCGCCCTTATCTTGTAGTAAACTTTCTTTATTCAGTTCTCTATGCGGTAAATGGTTTTGTCGGTTTCTTCTTTCTTGGACTAGCGCCAATTGAGATGTCGAACTGGGGAGTTATGCTCAACTTAGCTATGAGTAGAGGTCTCTTTATGTTAGCACAGTCATGGGCTATCATGTATTTGTTGGCTCCAATTTTAGCGATTTTTATACTTACTACTGGAATGATCTTTTTGAGTGGTGGATTAGAAACAGTTTTTAATCCGAGATTACGTGAAGAATAAGAGTATGCGTAAATACATGTACCCGCCACCTTCTATGAGCGTTAGCGACTTAAATTCATTATAACAGATAATGAATTTGGGTTCATGTCGTTTAAAATGACTCAAAGTATGGATAAAGTTTACTGGATCCAATAATGTAAATCGCTAATACACACATGTTGCCTAAAAATTTATGGATAAGTTAGACATGCCCCGACTTAATGGAGTCCATTTTTGTCTAGTCTAAACGAATTTACATAAAACGCTACTTTTCACTAATCATTTTAACGCGAAAAGCACATTTTAACACTAAGCTATCATTTTCAGACTCTGTCGATCCTCTGCGGCCTCTGGAGCTCGCTGTCCTTTCCAAAGGGAAAAACACCACTGGAAAAAATAAAAATAGGGGGTTAAAATGCGGGGGAATCTCTATCCATTAAAATTTTAGCTCATGCATTTGTTTATGAGGAATGTTGCGGGCCTTACATGCCGTGGGTACCACTTTTTACACAGTCCTAGGATCTTATAAGATGGCTAACTTGATGAAGGTACATCCAAGGAATGTAGTTAAAATAGCATCCATAGCGTTGATAGTCGCAATGTTTACTGCTTGTATGATGAATATAATATTGCCGGGTGTTTATGGAATGGGTAGAACACACATGCTTACATCAACAAACCTCATGGATAGGGTTAATGACATGTGGCGTCGCCCATCACCCCGCCCAATAGTTGAGATAGCCCCATGGATAGTCGGTGGATTTACCTTTATGGTTATTATGAGTTTTCTACATGCAAGATTTCTATGGTTACCTGACCCACTTATGACTATAGTGGCATGGGATTGGGTT
>Ga0105158_1001074_pt1 | contig 10779 bp, 12 predicted proteins | sample LHCtaG_FD_81567 | JGI IMG/M metagenome (GOLD analysis project Ga0105158, IMG submission 81567) | Hot spring microbial communities from Little Hot Creek, USA to study Microbial Dark Matter (Phase II) - LHC4sed_matched | ecosystem: Environmental > Aquatic > Thermal springs > Hot (42-90C) >... | reverse complement strand
GAAGCCAGTACCACCAGAACTAGTAAGGATGGTTAAGAGAGTACTACCCAACGTAGTACTCATAGTTGGGGGAGGTGTAAGAACCCCGGAGGTAGCTGTAGAGCTAGCTAAAGCAGGAGCAGATGTAGTGGTAACGGGGAACATAGTCGAGGACGACCTGGGGAGAGCTATAGAGATAGTGAAAGTAGTTAAGAGCCTAAAGAAGAGGTAGGTAGCTCCCGGAGAGCAGTAAAGCGTGGGGAGAGCTGCGGTTTGTCCCTAGGCGCCCATTCTCATCAGCCCACGTTTACAACTGAAAACCTCGTCCTTTAGGGCGGGGAGGGGGTCAGCAACGAAACCACTGAACATCTTTGAAGGGGCTTTAACCGTCGGGGTCTACATGGTGGACCCTAAAGTCAGGAAGTTTGTGAGTATCAAGCTATAGATAGACCCTCAGACCCCACTACGAGAATTTAGCTAACTGTTTGAGCTTGTCCTCTACTTTAGGACCTAGGCCACGAAGTACGCTAGCGGCCTCACTATTGCTGTGGGTTACGTAGTCAACGAGCTTGGATCTCTTCACCGCTACCGCGAGCTCCAGGTCTATGGGTACCTCTGCAACGGGTTCTGCTGAGCAACACGTTGTGGATCCACGAGCCCCTAGGCCTCAGGGCCGGATAGAGCTTATTCAGCTCAGCACCTATCTCCCTCCTACTCTTAGACCATGCCGCTAGAATCCTAGCAGCATCCCTACATCTAACGTCAGGCAAAACCATATGCGAAACCGGGTTAATGGTCTCTACGAAGCTTACATACTATATGTTGAGCAGCTACCGACTACGGTAATACCCAGCCTAAGGCTAGGTACCGAACAACCAGTACGTACCTCAGGTAGCACTCACACAGACCATGACCCCCTAGCTAATGGGGCTGAGTTAGAGGAGAAGGTCATCCTAAGCGTAGTCCGGAGGGTTTTCTTCGAGGAGGTAAGTATGGAGATCTACACCAACGTACTGGTGGACAGTGTTGAGCTAGACCTAGTAGCCCTCGACCAGCAAGGCGGTAGGGACGTAGTCTACGTGGACGAGGTAAAGTCGAAGCCTACTGTCCTACCCTCGAGTCTTGGCCTTCTCATAAGGTCCAAGAATACGTACATCGGGCGCCTCTCATCGGGGTACTCCAAGTAGTACTCAACCCTATCAACGTACGCGTACCTCTCAACGTGCTCTACCTCAAGCCTGGGTACGAACATAACGGTCTCCCCACCTTCAAGCAGTATAGCCGCTACAGGTCTCTCCGTAGGTATGAAGAAGTTAGTAACGTAAGCTACGTTAGCTGAAGAAGCTAAGTAGAGAGCATCTATACCCTGAGCCCTCATCCTCTTAGATAACAACCTCCTCCGCTCAATCTCCCTCTTAGATATTACCAAACTCAAGACGATAACACCGAACACTAGGTAGAAAGAGATGCTTATAAGTTGGTGTAAGCCACCATAGTGTAAAGGTCGCGAAGTCACCATATAACTGGACTGGTTAGAAGGAAGGTAAGCTTAGGCGATGTACCTACACCACAGATTTGTGGTGTAGTGGTTAAGGGGTATACTCTATGGCCATCAACCCGCACCACTTAGTTAGACCCCTAGGCGGATTAGTCTACAGCTATTTACACTAATCCTTGTTATAGTTACTCATAATAAATTACGATTATGCAGCGAATATAATGTAATACCGTTTATTAAATAAATAGAAGGGTTTTACTATAGAAGAACTATTAAAATAATAATTCTTGGTTTATAAGCAAGTCTCCAAATGCTTCTCTTCTCATAATGACCTTAGCTACCCTATCCTCTCGTATTAGAACAACTGCTGGGAAGGGGTATAAATTGTATCTGTTCAGTGTTGGAATAGTGTAGGCACCACGATCTAGTACTGCTAAGATATCACCTTCCTCTAGATGTGGTAGTTCTCTATCATATGCTATTACATCACCACTATAGCACAGAGGTCCGCCAATATTTACTAACTCTTTTCTTTCCTCTTTCATCTTATTACAACAGAAGCATTGATATACATACCACCCTTGTGTAGCTCTTAAAATGACGTTTGCTCCTCCATCTACTATTACTCACTTTCTAGCACTTTCTTCTCTTTTCACTATACCTACTTTTAGCAGTAAGAGCGCACTAGTACCTACAATTCGTGCTCCAGGTTCTAAGATTAGAGTAGGATTATTAAGGTCATGCTTTTCTATACCTTCTTTAAATGGTTTCAAGATAGCTTCAGCATATGCTTTAATCGAAGGTACGTTAGCATATCTGAAGGGTATGGGAAATCCCCCTCCAAGATCTATAACCTGAATTTCAATACCTAGTTTACGTTTAATTTCACCTACGGCATTCATAGTCCTTTCTGTAGCCATGGTATATGGCCTTGGATCTTCAATTTGCGATCCTATGTGACAATGTATACCTACTATCTCTATATTCTTTTTCTCCTTTGCTTTTTCATAAGCTTTTAACGCGTTTTCAAGATCTATTCCAAACTTACTTCCCTTTAGTGCCGTTTCCCACTCACTTATGGTGCCTGTTTTTACAATAGGATTAATTCGTATGCCTATTCTAGCTCTTTCACCAAGTCTCTTTGCTTCTTCGTCTATGATTTCTAGTTCTCGAAATGATTCAACGTTAATTAGTGCTCCGAGTCTTATAGCTAACCTCATACTCTCTCTATCTTTATAAGGACCATTAAAGACTATATCAGAACCTTTAACGCCCACTAAATTTGCAAGTAGGAGTTCACCTCTAGATACTACTTCGGCAAGAGCACCACATTCCTTAAGTATTTTTAACACTGCTATGAGCGAATTTGCCTTATAAGCATAAGCTATTTTTGTATTTCTATATATGTTCGTAAATGCTCTGAGGATCTCATAGTAATTTTCCTTGATTTTTCTTTCACTAATAACATATGTTGGCGTTCCAAACTCCTTTGCTAACTCTACATAATCAAAACCATCAAATTCTAGATGACCTTTTCGTTTATTTCTAGGTATCCCCTTTCAGGAACGAATCGATTTAACTTAGCTTTATCTATTTCTTTCTCCACAGTTTTCTCCCTCTTTACATTTCTAAGAGACTACCGTAACCTTTAATTTTTATTCCTAGGTTTTTGAGATGTAAAACATGCCATAGAGCAGCTTGGTTAGAGCTAATAACTGGCTTCTTCAATATTTTCTCCAATAAATCTAAAATCTCAATAGTTCCGATATCAGTACAAAGGAGTAAAATACAATCGGCACTCTTATCATCAGCTCTCACACCTAATTTATAAGCTACATATGGCTCTAACTTTCCGATGTCCACGTCTCTTGCTATGTTTAGCCCAATAATACGTATGACTTCAAACCCGTTATCTTCAAAGAATTTCCTAGCTCGCTCATTTATATCATTAGAATATGGTGTCCCAATAGCAATTTTTCTAGCTTTTAATAAATTAAGTGCGTCTATAAGTGCTGTGGATACTGTAGTAGCTGTAATCCCTGTTTCCATCTCAATTTCTTTAATTATCTCTTTATCAAAACCTTTTCCCATTATAAAGCTCCCACTAGTGCATCCATATACAATTATATCCACCCCCGCTGTTTTTAGTTCTCGGCTAGCTCTTCTTAGCTCTTTCTTCATATTTAATAAGCTTTCTATACTTAGTTCCTCAAAAATATTCGGGTAGCATGAACACTTATTCCTTCAACATTACTTCCGTAAATGATTTTATTGAGTTCGCTCTCCATTACTGTATTATCAGATGGAAGTATTAGACCTATTCTACACATCCAACCATACATTGAAATCACTTAACTTTTTTAAGAGTTCATCAACGTTCTCTAGAAGTACCTTATCTTTATCAATAACCTTAATACCATCTAACTCCAATATAGGGTCTTTCATAACTAGGTCTATATGGAATGGTGCTTTATTCTCGCCTCCTAATGATATATTATCTCCGAATGCTATATGGCATGTGCCTAAAGCGGATTCGTCCTCAATAATTGTTCCCCGTAGTTCTGCGTTGGGATTTAATCCGAAGCCTATTTCTGCTACGTAATATTGATTAGGGTCATTTGCACTTTCTAGAACTTTTCTTAGCCAATCAGCAGCGCGACCTCCTTCTATTTTCACAGCTTTTCCGTTCCTTATTTCTATTCTTATGGGGGTATCTACGAATCCAAAGCTTGAGGCAGTTACATCTATTACTGCTATACCTTCTACGGAATCCTCTACTGGTGCTATATTTACTTCTATATCCGGAACTCCTACCATGCTGCCCTTTTCCCATGCTATTCCTGGTTCCGAATTTCCAACTCTTCCTCTTATTAATGCTTCTATTTTTGTTCCTCCTGGTGTTTCGAGCTTTAGTGTTTCGGCCTTTGTAAGTGCCTCAGCTAACTTATTTACTATTGGTTTTATCTTTATGAAATCAGCTGTTATCGCACCACTCATTAATGTCCTCGGCGATGCTCCTGTCATAGATAAGACCCTAGCTCCTCTCCTTGCAGCATCTCTAATAGCCTTGGTATGGAACAACGTTTTTGAAGTAGGAGTAATTATTACATCAGCAACCTGCATTGCTTCTCTAACAGGTTCAGGGGGTTCTTCACCATGACCCCTTCTAGGAATAATTGTTATTATTACAGGATCAGCATTTTCATAATATGCTGCCATAGCTAAGGCAAGTGAAATTGAAGAATCGACTTCTGTATCTGTAATTATAAGAACTTTTTCACCCGGTTGAACTCTCGCACATTCCTTAATGATTTTCTTAGCCCCATATAACATCTGAATTATATTACTCATTTTCATCCATCAGATCCTAGAACTCAGTGTTTATATGTTTTACTATGCTTTAACCGTTCATAAAAGCTTATTAACTACGAAACTGAAATCTCCATGAAGGGATATGTCAGTAACTCTCTGGTTTACGAGGAAAAATATTCTCGCTGGATTTGTAATATATTGTTTGATATTATTTTTAGTGCTATACCAATACCCCCTACTTGGACTTTTTGATGAACCTAAGTTATTTGCAGGAGTTCCATTATTCGTATTTTACATATGGTTATTGAACTTGCTATACATAGTAATTACTGCTATAATGATAGTGACGGTAATTAAAGGAGAAGAAGGGTTAAGGTGAAATATCATGGAGCCTTGGGTAATTATATTATTAGGGCTTGCTGCATATATTCTCTTAGTCCTATACATTGGCTATAGAGGATACAAAGTAACAAAAAGAACATTAGAGGATTATTACTTAGCAGGTAGAGGTCTAGGAGTACTCATATTAATGTTTACGATCTTTGCAACATATCAAAGTGCTTATATGTACATTGGTGTTACAGGATTTACATATGAACATGGAGTAGGTATTTGGTACTCTAATGTTGCTAACTTATTATGGGCATTTCTATTCATATTTATAGGAATTCCTTTATGGAGGCTCGGAAAAGCCTTTGGATACATTACTCAAGCAGACTTCTTTGCTCATCGATTTAATTCAAACATCTTACGGTTAATAATTGCTCTGTGGATGGTTCTCGGTCTATTACCATATATTGGTTCTCAAGCACTAGCAACAGGAAGAACATTAACTACTATTTCAAGTGGTGTAATAGCATTAGGAGTCGCTGTTATGTTATATGCTATTACTATAATCATATACACTTCTTTAGGAGGAATGAGAAGTGTTGCATGGACTGATTTGATTCAAGGATTACTCATGCTAGGTTTACTCTTTGTTGCTTTAGAAGTGCTCCTCGGGAAAGTAGGAGGTATTCCTGCACTTTTTGAGAAAGTCTATGCGATAAAACCAGAACTACTCTCCATACCTGGTCCGAAAGGACTTATGACTCCTGAAGCATGGCTTGGATACCTATTATGTGACGCACTAGGAGGTATAATGTGGATTCAAAACTGGGTAAGATTCTACGCAGGTAAGTCTTGGAAAACCTTGGCTCTAATGACATTCTTAGTACCTATTGGAACAACACTGATGTTCTTCTTCTCAATGCTTGTTGGGCTTTGTGGTGTCGTTTTAGAACCAGGTCTTCCCACCGGTGATTTAGTATTTCCAGCACTTATGGTGAAACATCTTCCTCTATGGACAACAGCTGGAGTAATTATTGGATTATTTGCGGCTTCGATGTCTACGGTGGATTCAATATCCCTTGCTCTCTCATCAAGTATTTCGAAGGACATCATAGCCCTAGCAAAACCCGAGCTCGATGAGAGTTCATTAGTTAATTTAGGCCGCTTATTCGTTGTCGCTGTAATTATTGCGGGTTGCATAGTTGGATACTATGCCGCTGGAACATATCTAGTAGTACTACTTACCCTGCTCTCACTTAGTCTAAGTGCCGTATTATTCCCTATAGCTGTAGCAGCATTATATTGGAAGAGAGCTAATAAATATGGAGCGATTGCTGGAATTATTGTGGGTATAATTATAGGTGTCAAGACACTACTCTTCGGACCTGAATTTGCCTTTGGTATATACGGTGGTCTCTGGGCAATTATTGGCTGTGCTCTAACTTTAATCATTGTAAGTTTAATGATTCCAGTAAGCGATAAAGAAGCAAGGGCCGTAGAGCAAATATCTAGGGTTCTATCATCTCCGATAGTCGCTATGGTAGATATCAATGACGCATATAAAGTAGAGACAGCAATAAAACAAAAATATGGTGCTATAATCTCTCGACTCACATCAAACGCTTAATATACATCAATGATAAAGGTAATAATATGAAAGAATTTTTTGAAAAATTATGTTTATATAGTATTTGTATTGATTTTCCTAGAGATTGGGAATTAATAATTAAAAATCGCCACATAAATTTTAATGAAGGAGAAGTGAATCTATTAGGTACCGACATTCTAATAGGAATTATATGGAGAAAAATAAATGATTCATCAATGACCCTTGAAAAGTACGAGGAAATAATACTTAAGAACTTAAGAAAGAAAAGTAAGGATCTCAAGATCATTAAAAGAGACTTCATAGAGATATGCGGACATAAAGGGATATTAGAAAGAATAGAAATGAAAAGCTTCGGAATAATTAAGAAAAAAAGAAAAATAGATCACACGCACTTACTTCTCCGAGATAATGACAAGCGATTTATAATCCTATATCTCTCTACACTTCCAGAGCTAAGAGAGAAGTACTCCAATATTATTCAAAAGATGCTTTCCTCTATAGAGATTAAATCTTAAGAACTTCTATCCTTAAATATTTTTCATAGCATTAAAGAAATTACTTCATAATTCTCCTTTGAAGAGTGGTCTATGTTATGGTACGAATTACTTAGCAAAGTTGAAGTGTATTGAGATAATGCAATAGATTTAGTTAAGTATAGCTAGAATAGTAGTTAAGGACTATGGCGTTAGGAAGGGTAAGATACGAGTTCATGGCGAATGCAGTTAGCAATATCCATAGACTCTAGCGCCCTCAAGCCTGTAGGTCTCGTGGGCTGTCGGTACGTTCACTATGTCCAGGTTCCACGTAAGTACGGTGCCGTGAAGACCGCAGTTAGATGGTAGTACCTCGGATAGCGCTTCAACCCTTACAGCTAGGCCTACCTCCCTAACACCTTTGAGACCTTTTGAGCAGACCCACCTTACTGGACTCGATGGCTACGGCCAGTCCGTTAACCCTATCGAAGCGATATAAGATCCTACCACCGAGTCCCGATATCCTAGCTAACATCGTCGCCGGCTACAGGTCTAGAGAACACCAGCTCGGCAACAACTTGTCCACCACCGGTTCTAGCAACTAGCGGGATGAGCGCTAAGCTGGTTGCGAAGGCCAGCACGTAGCCAGGATATTAAACACTTTAACACCGGGATTAACCGGGTCCGGTCTTCCCGTAGCAGAAGCGTTGTAGGTAGGTTCTATCTTGCTTTCCTAGGGTATTGAAGGAGTGCGAATTTAGTAAGACCTTAGCTTTACTGTGAAGCGAGTTGGACGAGGGGGTTAGAGGTACTGACGGGATTCACGAGGTTTGTACTACCCTCACGCTCATAGTAATGCGTCCTCGTAGATACGCCCTTCGGCAACGTACCTTACCTCTCCCTCTAGGTACACGTTCTTAATCTGCTCCCTATCGTCGTACTCAAGTATGATGTACAACTCACCACCAGGTACTACTACGCGAACCTTGTCTTGGTTATCTAAGCGTAGAACCCCTCCCTCGACCAAGCTTATTACCGTTGATGCTGCGCCGGTACCGCATGCTAGTGTGAAGTCCTCGACTCCCCGCTCGTACGTAAGTACATAGACGGTATCGCCGGCAACGGAGTAGAAGTTAACGTTAGTCCCCTTCGGGAACGCAGGGTTGTACCTTATCTCCCTTGCAAGAGGCTTAAGAGCTTTCATCAAGTCTGGGAACTCCCCCCTGGAGACCTCTTGGTACTCCATTACAGCGTGGGGTAGCCCGGGGTAGCCTAGCTCGACGTACGAGCAGGGGATGATCCCCCTACTCGTCATAACCTCCTTCTTTACCTCTACCTTCGTGGGCCTGGTAAGCGCTATCTTCACGCTCTTTCCGTGAACCCACGCCCTTACCGGTCCGGAGAGGGTATCGATAATCATTTCCTTAGTTGCTATGTCCTTTACGTACGCATACCATGCAATACACCTAGCCCCATTTCCGCACATCTCCCCCTCACTGCCGTCAGGGTTAAACAGACGCATCGTAAACGCCCCCTCCGGGCTCCTAGGGGGTTCTACAATGAGAAGACCGTCAGCTCCTACCGAAAACCTGCGCCTACATAGCTTCTTCGCTAACTCCGATAGCCTGCTGGAATCAAATGTCAGGTTCCAGTTGTTTATGATTATGAAGTCATTCCCCTGAGCACTCATCTTCACGAACTCTATCCCCAACGCGACCCCCTAGTAAAGCTTTTGCAGTCTTTTAAAGCCTTTACATAATCGCTTTCAGGTGTCAAGCCCCTTGGGATAATAAAGGGATTCCTCAATAGAGTACGTTAGTCCACGCACTCTAGGTGTCCTCGTACTTCCATACATCGCTAACAAAAACCTCTAGCTTTCATACTCTACTGCTCCCCTACCCCGAGGTAAGAGCGTTACCCGAAGTTTCCAAACCCAGCAACTCGTACCCTTATCAGAGCTTCGGTTTTCACCCCTACTCTAAGAGAGATAGAGGCTTAATACTTCCCACCGGAGGTTCTCGACTATGTTGAGAAGCACACGAGGTCCCCAGCAGTCAGGGAGTAGCTACTAGCAGTACTTAAGAGAATAGCCTCAGGGGAGTGCGTAACCTGGGCCGACATCAGGGGTACCTCGCTTAAGCAGCACTTCCAGGCCCTGAGGAGGATGGGGCTACTGGTAGCCGTGATAAGGAGCGGGCGGAGGGCCTGCCTCGAGTTCGCAACGCACCGTAGCTAGCAGTCCACTCCACGATATGCATGTCCCAGGCACTACTCCATCGCTCAGTAGCTACTTGTGCTTTTAGGGTATTAACGTAGTAGGTCGTTCTGCAAGAGACGTAAGTACCTCGGGTAGTATTGGTCAGCCTCGCTCACAGGTCCTCGTACCTAGCCTCGCTTACCTTAAGCTCCCCGAACCTGCTCTGCACGAACCTAGCTACCTCCCGGGGCATTACGCGTATCATCAGCCTCCACGCGACCTTCCTCATGTGCTTAGGCGGTAGGAGGTCGTGCCTCTTAGCGTACCTCGCGATGGGTGACCTGCTCACCCCCTCCCCCGCGTACTCCTCAAGTAGCCTCAGGGTCTCCAGGGAGAGGCATGCCCACTCGCAGGGCTTCTGGGTACCCCTTAAACCTACGTAGTACCTGCAGAAGCCCCTGTCCTCGAAGCACACGAGCCTCCTAGTCTCCAAACCGATCTCGGGTACCTCGACTAGCTCTCCAGGGCTGTAGGTCTCGACGAGGTACAGCGCGTGCGAGAGCCTCAGCCCTCCCTCGAGCATGAGTCTGTAGACTAGGTAGTAGAGCCCGTGGTGCTCCCTCAGGTACTCCATAGCCTTCCTTACCTCACCAAGGTCTATAGGGTACGGTCTAACGTCTAGCCTGTAGCCCCTAGAGGGCACTACCTCCATAAGCCAGCCGTAGGTCTCGGGAGGTATCTTCCTGAGGCCCCCCGAAGTTCTCCACAGTGAACCTTAGTAGTGCCTGCTTTAGGTACTCGTCCCTGGAGGCCAGGGCCAGGACCTCCAGAGCCGCTGCGTAGTCCACGGTACCGTCCTCCCTGAGGATACCCGCAGCTGTCAGCTTCTTAGAGGCCCCCAGAACGGACTCGAACTCGCCCGGGATAAGCAGCTACAGGACCCTCACCAGCTTCCCGTCATCTACTGGTGATCTACCGTTCAGTAGCCTCCACAGCGTTACCTTGGAGACCCCCAGCACCTCCAGGACCCTCTCAACTCCGTGCTTATCCGCGGCGTACTTCAGAAGCCTAACCCTGTCCTCAGCGCTGAGCTTAGAGAGGTCCAGCCCCTCAAACCACAGCTCAGACCCCAAGCAACCGGGCCTTGACAATAGGTTGCACTCTACATATATACGTTTCACGAGCGCGAGGGAGGACCATGAAATGATGGGTTTAAAAGCCATCAGCTCCCTTGGGAGTGGTGCGGCGGCCGGGATTCGAACCCGGGATCGCCGGCTTGGGAGGCCGGCGTCCTAGACCAGGCTAGACGACCGCCGCCATACTAGAGTTATAGTACGGGGGTTTTAATACCTTAACTCCCTGCCCGAAGAGCTAGGTCTTT